>JAEEGF010733348.1_pt1 | contig 54609 bp, 50 predicted proteins | sample 9134171 | NCBI WGS metagenome assembly JAEEGF01 (sample SAMN16246542, study PRJNA631951) | gut metagenome | biome: gut microbiome; feature: rumen; material: AP-attached | host: Bos | place: Iran: Karaj | collected 2018-10 | reverse complement strand
ACAGGATTGATGCCTGTGATGTGAATCTCTTTTGTACCATTCTCTTTGGATACTAAGATCCAATCCGTTTTGGTAGAACCGCTATCTGCAATCAGTACGCAGTCCATACTCAGATGTAAGTCTCTTATTCAGCTGGAGTTGCCTCAGGGGCAGGTGCTTCCTGCGCATCCGTAGCAGGAGCATTCTCAGTTGCTGAAGGCTGGGTCATGCCAGGCATGTTGTTTGGATTGATAGCCTTCTGCTCAGTTGCCTGTTGCATGATGACAGAACCATTGCTGCCAACCTTAGGCAAGAAAGCAACGCTGATTACACTCAGGAAGACCATTGCGATAGCCAGACCCCAAGTGAACTTCTCGATGAAGTTGGTTGTTTTAGGAGCTCCCAAAATCTGATTGTTGTTTGAATAGTCTGCTGCCAGACCTCCACCTTTTGACTCTTGGATAAGTACAATTAGGCACATTAGGACAGATACCAGGACTACTAGAATTACGATTGAAGTGTACATTTTTATAGTTTTATTTGTTCTTGTTATTAATGATAATTTTCTCCATAAATCGGATTTGGTCTGCAAAGTAACGATTTTTTTTTGGATATTTCAAGGATAATCGCTTGATAATTTCAATCGCCTGCTCAAATTTGCCTTGTTTTATGTAAATTTGAGCCAAAGTTTCAGTGAAAAATTCATTATCTGCATCATTTTCCTCCATTACTTTTGGTTTTTGCAGAGGTTCCTTGGTTTCATCCTTGAGCACAATTTTTCCCTTCTCGTTATTCAGGAATTCATCGATGAGATTTCCCCCATTCATGGTTGAATCCTCCTGAGGTGTTTGCTGCATGGTTTGCATCAGGTATCCCAGATAATCTACGGTAGGTTCTATAGGATGGTTCCTTTTGCTAGGCTTTTCTTCAGGAAGTGTTCCCAAGAAATCATCAATGAGACTTCCTGTTCTGTCTTGTCCCTCATTTTCGCGTTCTTTATCTGCAAGAGACCTGAGGGCATTCTTTTGAGGTTGGTATTTCTTTTCTTCAAAGAGGAAAAAGAGTGTATCTCTGTTAGGAATCAGAATGGCTGTTTTTTTCAGTTCTAAGTCAAAGGATGGGTCATGCAGCTGGTACAGAGCTCTGAGCAGCAGGATACGTGCAGCATGGAAATAGGGATATTTCTCTACAAGTTCTCTCAGTTGTGCCATTGCCTGAAGATCCAGATAATCAGGTCTGCGGATGTAGTCTATCAGGTGTCTCTGCATAATTCGTTTGTTTTCCTTTACCAGTTTGCTACAGTGGCATTGAAGATTTGGTCAGTAATGTCTTTTGTCATCTGAGTTACCAATTCCTCTTGAACGCTTGTCAACTGTTGGGTGGCGTCGTAATCAGCGGTGGCGGTGAATTGCCTTTCGAAGTCTTCCGTATGCTTCTTGTTGTTCACAAAACGAACGTTCACTGTCATTTTCAATTGTACTTGACTACTGTAACCACTGCTGGAGATTCCTTTGTTGTATTGGTCGAAGCCTGTGATTTCTCCAGCAAGCTGCAGGTCTCCGTTCCTTTTTACTTGTTTAAGCTTTGTTTGTGAGGCAAATATGTCTGTCAACTTGTTCTGGAAGATGCTTTGCATGGGAGCCCAAACGTAAGCACTTCGGATGGGGAAATTGTCTATCTGGATGGTTTTGGTCTTCTCATAGTCGATGCTTGCTCCATTGAATCTATAACTGATGGAGCATGCCGTCAGGAGGATGCTGCAACAAAACATCCATCCCACGAGGAGACGCTTATGTTTAGTCTTCAATTCCATAATCCCTGATTTTTCTGTATAGGGTCCTCTCGCTGATTCCTAGTTCTTTGGCAGCCAGTTTCCTGCGGTATCGATTGCGCTCGAGAGCTTTGATGATGTTACGCTTCTCCATGTCGAAGATGTTCAGGTTCTCGTCTTCCACTTCTTCTGCCTCTTCAGCCGTTATCTCCTCTGCCATAGGGACATGGGCATTCTTGGTGGCATCCTGAGGGATTACAACATGATATTCCTGTGCAGTTTCCACTTGTGGCCTATCGGACATGGAATTTGAGATTGGCTGGATGGTAGTGACTGTCTTGGGCAGCTCCATCTTGGCAGCATTCAGGCGAGTCTTTAATTCCTCCACTTCTTTTCTCAGCTCTACCACAGACTGAATGAAGAACTGTAGATTGCTTTCGAAATTTGCACCTCGACGGTAATCTGACCCATAGAATCGGCTGATGCCGGTTGTCTCATCCAAATTGGGTACTACTCCATATTTTTCTAGATCTGCAGGGGTTATGGCACGATCTTGACAGAGTATGCTCATCTGCTCCACAATATTCTTGAGCTGGCGGATATTGCCTGGCCATTTGTAACTCCTCACGACCTCTTCACCCTCTGGTGTTAATCGTATGGGCTCCAGCATGTGGTATTCAGCGGCAGTATCCAGCGCGAATTTCTTGAAAATCAACACGGAGTCTCCTCCTCGTTCTCTCAAGGGTGGCATTTTGATGTTGATGGTGCACAAACGATAATAGAGATCTTCGCGGAAACGTCCTTCTCGAATGGCGATAGGAATGTCCACATTGGTGGCCGCCACGATTCTGACATCCGTTTTCCTTGGCTCATTGCTTCCCACTCGAATGTATTCTCCTGACTCCAATACGCGAAGCAAACGCGCTTGCGTGCTCAATGGCAGTTCTCCCACCTCGTCCAGGAAAAGGGTGCCGCCATTTGCTGCGCCAAAGTATCCCTCTCGCTCTCCTATGGCACCCGTATAAGCGCCTTTCTCATGTCCGAAAAGTTCGCTGTCGATGGTTCCCTCAGGGATAGATCCACAGTTGATGGCTAAGTATTTCTTGCTTCTTCTTTGGCTGTTGTCATGGATGATACGTGGAATGGCTTCCTTGCCGACACCACTCTCACCTTGGATGAGGACAGAGAGATTGGTGCTGGCAACCTGTATGGCAGTGCTTATGGCTGTATTCAGTCCTTCATCACGGCCCACGATGCCATATCGGTTTTTGATCTCCTGTAAGTCAAACTTCTTCATTGTTTCTTTTCCTTGGCAAAACAACTGGTTTGTTTGTTGCCTTTATTCCTTATTCTACATTGAAAATGCTTTTCTTTGGCTCTTCCCGTTTGTCTTGATAGAGTTTGGGTAGGGGATTCTCGTGAGATTGGTCATAAAAAGCACGGTTCCTGTGAATGTCTATCGCTGAGAAGATAGCATGGTTAAAAGAGAGGACATCAGCCACACCCTTCCCTGCGATACCGTATTGTAAGTTTTGGCTTGGGCACGTGCAGATATAGGGGAGGTTGGCGACATAGATGACGCCTTCGTCTTTCGAGACAACCTTAAATGGAGTCTTGCCTTGTTCGTCATACATTGCTAAGACAGCATCATAATAGCGATAGGCGCCCTCGCCAAAGAATTCGTCAGCATTGAAGGGGCCGTATGCATTGATCCGTTCTGTGTTGGCATCCTCCAGGGCAGGCTTTATGGCATTCTCTTCTTCCTCGTTGGGTTGGGGATTCAGAGCCAGTACGGCAATGCGTGGCTGAGTGAACTTGAAATCGCGTTTCAGGCTCATGTTCAGTTGGCGGATTCGCTCCAGTATCAGTTCCTTTGTAATCTTGCCGGCCACCTCGCTGATAGGTAGATGGGTGGTTGCCAGAGCGATGCGTAGGTCCTCGTTCAACAAGATGGTGAGAGGTGTTCCTTCTCGTCCTATCTTGGACAGGATGTATTCCGTTTGGCTGTTTGTTCCCAAGGATTTCTCTGGGTTAAGGGGATTCACTACCAATGCGTCGATTCTCCCTTTTGCCAGGTCTTCAATTCCTGCATCGAGACTCTTTTTGGCGGAAAGGATGCTCTCGGGAGTCTCTTGACCCAAATTAATTTTGACTTCCTCGTTGAGGCATTCCATCAGGTTCAGCTTATCGTGCATCGCTTCGTCTGCTCTCTGGATGGTCCTGTAGTTGGTTGTCAGTTCCATCGCCTTCCTATGGTAGGCCGCTATCTTGGAATTTCCATACACGATGGGTGTGCAGAGTTCCAGCATGGTGGGATCCTCAAAGGCTTTCAGGATCACTTCATAGCCCACGCCATTTGTGTCGCCGTGTGTGATTCCTATTTTCTGTTTCTCCATTCGTATGTTTTTTTCTTGTATTTGTGTCGTTTCTTGTCGTTTCTTGTCTTTTCTCTCATCTCTTGTGAGGGGCAGGGTTGACTTCTTCGTCGATGCCAGGTGTGATTACTATCGACATGTTGTCTTGCTCCTCAGGCAGCATCAGGGTGTAGAGGGAGCCTTCCAAACGTCGCATCAGGCCTCGTTTCATCTTCTCTGGCGCATAGACGAATCCTTCTACGACGAGGACTTTGTTTGCCTCCGTATCCACGCGGCTGTGGCTCACGAAAGGTCCACCCATGCAGTCATCTTTCATGATCCAGAGGCCTCGAGTCTCCATCGCATACATGCCATGAACCACGATGGGTTTTATCATGGTGCACAGGGTGTCGGTCTGCATGTACATGCCTGGCTTTTCGCCTGGCAGATTCTTTTCCATCACGCTGTCTCGCTTGTGCAGGATGTATTCCTTGTTGAAGGTTTCTGGGCCTTCGTAGGGGTAGCTGTACATGCAGATGTTCTCCATGCCCGTTGCTGTGTTGTTGCTTGTCCACAGGAAATTCTCTCCTTTCTTGTAGCTGGCCAGTTCTTTGGGTACATGAATCCTGCAGTTGAAGATTTCCCACGCCAGATCGTATGTGCATTTCGAGTATTCCTTTTCCAGTTCCTTCACCAGACGGTTCATTTCCATTTTGGTCAGGAAATCGACGATGTCCTGACTGTGAGCCTTGCAGAAATCTTGGAAGTCTTTGTCGGAAGGACTGTTGATGGTCAGCACGATTTGATCCATGGCATACTTGTCGCGCATGAATTTCATTCGTGTCTGGGTGAATTGCTTGCCATCGATGTTCACTTGGATGATATTCCTGAAGATGTTCAGGTTGGCGCTGAAGTGTTGAGGCTCAATCTGAGAGATGTGGAACGAGCGCTCGCTTTGGGGCAATCCTGGAACGTCTGTGTCCAGAACGTTGAAGAGTGCCCTTCCTGTGGGTGCCTCCCAAGTCTTTGTGTCCATCACCACCAGTACCTCATAAGGTCGACCGCTGGCGATGGGGAATATCATTCCCTTCTTGCAGCCGGATAGGATCATTGTTGCAAGGATGATCAGGATAGGGATTGTCTTTTTCATACCAATGCTGTATTTTGTTTCTTCTTTTCTGCTGTGTTGAGCATTCCGCATGCGGCAAAGATGTCTTCGCCTCGACTGGCTCGAATGGTCGTCGTTACCCCATGGTGGGTCAGATAGTCGCGCAGCCAGACCATTTTGCTTTCAGAAGTCCCGTGATAGGGAGTGTCTGGAATCTGGTGAAAGCGTATCAGGTTCACTCTGCATTCCACGGGAGCGAGCAGCCTGACCAGTTCTTTGGCATGGGCTTCCGTGTCATTCAGCCCTTCGAAGACAATGTACTCGAAACTCAGCCTTCTTTGGTGGGACCAGTCTTGCTGCTTGAGCAAGGGGATGAATTCCCGCAGGCTGTAGCCCTTCTCAGCAGGCATCATTTCCAACCGTTGCTCAGGGAAGGGATTGTGGAGGCTGATGGCCAGGTGGCAGGGGCTTTCTTCCAGGAAACGCGACAGGTTCTTCCTTATGCCTACTGTGGAGACAGTTATTCGCTTGGGGCTCCACGCCAGCCCATAGTCCGCCATGAGCAGCTGGGTGGCTCTCATGACAGCGTCCAGGTTGTCGAGAGGTTCGCCCTGACCCATAAAGACCACGTTCGTCAGGCTGTCCCGCTCTGGCAACGAGTAGATCTGGTTCAGGATGTCTGTGGCAGTCAGATTCCCTTGGAATCCCTGCCGTCCTGTCATGCAGAAGCGGCATCCCATGCGGCATCCCACCTGACAGCTCACGCAAAGAGTTCCTCTGTCGCCATCAGGGATGTAGACCGATTCCACCCGTTGGCCGTCCAGGGTGGGGAACAGGTATTTCACTGTGCCGTCCTTGCTGCGTTGTGCCAGCGAGTGGGGCATCTTTCCCAGCATGAATCGTTCCTGCAGCTTGGAGAGGCTCTTCTTCGAGATATTGGTCATTTCTTCCATGCTGTCCGCCTGGTGCCTGTAGATCCAGTCTGCCAGTTGGGAACCAGTGAAGGCAGGCAAGCCAACTTCTGTGGCTGCCTTCCTCAATTCATCCAATGTCATGCCCAACAAAGGGGTCTTGTTTCCTTCCAGCATGGTGACCTGCTTTACTTTTAACGTACAAAGATACATTATTTAATATGATTTTCCCTTCTGCGGATGGACTACTTGAATCTGATTTAAGGTTTATTCACATTCTTTGTGTTCTTTATCTGCAAGACTTGCATTATCTTTGTGGCACATTTCAATTAAAACTATTTCTTATGCGACTAAAAAACATCTTATCTGCCACCGCTCTGATGCTTTGCATGAATGTCGTGGCCGTGGCTCAAAGTCTTAGCCCAACCACCAAGTGGCATTGGGACAAGGGAACTATCGTACTGGACACTCCCAAGCGTCCTGCTGGTCAGCAGAATGTGCTGGGCCTGACAGCCCCCAAGCTGCCTACTGTTCGTGTCGGCTTCGTGGGTTTGGGAATGCGTGGCCCTGGTGCAGTCAATCGTTTTGCCCACATTCCTGGTGTGCAAGTGGTTGCCCTTTGTGATTACGAGGCGGAACGTGCTGAAGCTTGTCAAAAATATTTGCGTGACCAGGGGCTTGCCCCGGCAGCCATCTATAGTGGTGAGAAAGGCTACGTCGAGCTCTGCCAGCGATCTGACATCGACCTGGTGTATGTCGCCACGGATTGGGACCATCATTTCCCTGTTGCAAAGTGTGCCCTCGAGAATGGCAAGCATACGGCCATCGAGGTTCCTTCTGCCATGAACTTGGAGCAATGCTGGGAACTGATTGACCTGTCAGAGAAGACTCGCAAGCATTGCATGATTCTCGAGAACTGCTGCTATGATTATTACGAGATGAACGCCCTGAACATGGCTCAGAATGGAGTCTTTGGCGAGGTCATCCGTGCAGAAGGCGCTTACATCCACAACCTGTCGGACTTCTGGGAAGCATACTGGAAGAATCCTGATGGGACGGATCCTGAGAAGTTGGGATGGCGCATGAAGTACAATGCGGAAAATCGTGGTGACGTGTATGCCACGCATGGATTGGGACCTGTTGCCCAGTGTATGAACATCCATCGTGGCGACCGTTTCACCACATTGGTTGCGATGGATACCAAGAGCTTCATTGGTGCTGACTACATGAAGAAAAAGACAGGCAAAGAATGTAAAAATTTCCGCAATGGTGACCAGACGACTACTCTCATGCGTACTGCCCAGGGAAAAGTGGTCGAGATTCAGCACAACGTCATGACTCCCCAGCCCTACAACCGCTTGTTCAAACTGACGGGTACGAAAGGCTATGCAACCAAGTATCCAGAGCCTCGCATCGCTTTGGACAAGGCTCAGCTTTCTGCCAGCGGAGTGAAACCTCAGTTGGACAATCTGACGACTCATTCCTTCCTTCCTCAATCTGAGTACGACGCTTTGGTCAAAAAGTTTTATCACCCCATTCTTGCCAAATACGGCGAGTTAGGCCGCGAGATGGGACATGGAGGTATGGACTTCATCATGGACAGCCGCCTTGTTTACTGTCTCCAGAATGGCTTGCCACTCGATATGGATGTTTACGATCTGGCAGAATGGTGCTCGCTTGCTGAGCTGGGAGCTCTCAGTATGGACAACAATTGTGCAAGCGTAGCCTTCCCTGATTTCACTCGTGGATATTGGGACAAGCAGCAAGGCTATCGCCATGCTTATGCCAGCCCTGCAGATGAGGCTGAAGCTGAGGCAGCAGCCAAAGCCAGCACAGAGGCTCAGAAGGCTCTTGTCGTCAAGAAAAAACTCTGGGAGAAATACGACAAGGAGAAGGCTAAGGCAGCCAAGAAGGCAGCCAAGAAATAAGTGGCTTCAGTAGGGCGAGCCTTATAGTTTGCCCTCTTCTCTTTTAATGTGGAAAATGCAGAAAGGCCGTTCACGAGAGCGGCCTTTCCTGTGTCAGTTTGCTTTCCTCCCAGACCTGTTTGAGAAAGTTTTCCAGACGCCACTGGTCGAAGGGAAAAAGACAACGTGTTGAGTTGGCGGTTTCAACACGTTGTCTTTGCCATTTCAACACGTTGTCTTTCTGGTTTCGACGTGTCGCTTGTTTCCTACAGTTCTCCTATGTTGTAATTGGGCTCATAATGAGTGGGTTGCTCGATGCTTGTGGGATGATAGTATCCATTGTGGGAGTTCTTCTGGCTGTTCCATCCGTAGAAGCAGACGAAGACTGTGACAACGAGGGCGAAGAGCCAGCTGATGATGTAGGAAACGATTTGAGTGCTGGAGAGTGGCCTGTCGCCGCTGCGGATGGCGCGAACGATGAAGTAGACAGGGACGTAAATGGCGTATACTGCAAACAGCAGGCCTATCCAAATGAACCATTCGTGACCAGCAAAAATACTGGCTAAGTTGGAAAAGAATTCGCCTAGGCTTGTAGACGTGAACCCAAAGAAGCCAGGGAGGTTTCCTATCAATCCTAAGCTCATTCCCAAGACTGCCACGAAGGCGAAGATGATGAAAAACAGAAGGGCAATCAGGGGCAGGAGCAGGAAGGCGAGAATGCATCCAAAGATGATTCGCAGGCAGCCGCTGTGGCTTGCTGTGCTGGGATTGTATGTCCCCTTTTCTTGCTGCTCACTCTCGCTGATGACTTGCGCGTTGAGCGTGTCAGGATTCACTTTCTCGCCCTTCATGCGCAATCGATCCTCTGGGGTTTGGGCCAGAGGGACCACAATCCACAGAATCAGGTAAATGGGGAGCATGAGCAGGCGCGAGAAGAGAGCCAGCAGGATGAACGCCAGACGTATCCAGATGGGATCGCAGATGCCCAGGTAATTGGCGATTCCTGAGCAGACGCCTCCCAGCAATTTGTCGTTGGGGTCGCGATAGAGATGCCGGCCAGAGAAGTGATTGGCGGCTTTGTGGAACGCGTTGTTGGCGCTGCGGCCTGCCTCGTGGGCAAAGTTCTGGAAGGCTTCCCCTGCGGATTGGCCTGAGTTACTTCTCTGCCCGCTACCAGCACCCTGCTCTTCGCTGGCAAAAGATTGGCTCTGCTGGTCAGGTTGCTCGTTGCCATTGTTCGTGTCGATCTCTGAGGGATTACCTATCTTGCCGATAATCTCCTTGATGATGTCTATGCTGACAGCTTCGATACCCTTCTCCTTGTATTCCCACAGGAGCTCAGCCACACGATGCTCGATGTCGTCAGCTATCTCGTCGCCATTGAGCTGGCGACTGAAATAGTTCTTCATGCTCTGCAGATAGTTGTCGAGCAACTGATATGCATCCTCGTCGATGTTGTAGAGGGTACCAAAGAGATTGATGGTGATATTCTTTTTCATTGTATTTCTAATCTTTTTGTTTGAAGGATGGTTACTGTTTTAGCTATCTCGTTCCAGCTGTTGTCCAATTGTCTCAGAGCTTCCTCGCCATCAGTTGTGAGGGCGTAATATTTGCGTGGAGGTCCTTGGGTGCTCTCTTGCCATTCGTACTTGAGAAGATTGTCGTTCTTGAGACGAGTGAGTAGCGGATAGAGGGTTCCCTCGACGACAATCATTTCCGCGGCTTTCAGCTTGGAGATGATGTCGTTGGCATAGCAGGCACGCTTGTTGAGCAACAGCAGGATGCAATACTCGAGCATGCCCTTTCGCATTTGTGATTTGGTGTTTTCTACATTCATAGCTTTCTCGTTTTATCGATTTGCTGCTGCAAATGTATGCAAAACTATGGTACTTTGTATCACATAGTACCCATGTTTAACACAGTTTAACCAAAAGGGAGCGTCTCGAGGAGTGAAGTTGCCTGAAAAGTGGCTTCTTGGCTAGGGTCTGAAGTATTTTTTTCTTCCTTGGATATAGATGCCTGAAGCAGAGTGGGGAATCCTGATGCCTTGCAGGTTATAGCGGGCCTCTTCGTCGAGGTTGGGATCCATCTGGGCATTGCGAATCAGGGTAATCAATTCCTCTCTGAAATCGAGTGGCTGCAGGTAGGTGTTCCATTTTCCCCAGGAATCGAGGCCGTAAGCATAGGCCACGAACTGGGGCTTGCTCAGTTGCATGTGTCCCATCTCATCGCCTGAAAGTCCTAGGTTGTGGAGTCCTTTCTGGGTGGGTCCGCTGAGTTTGCCCAGATGTGTGAAGTTCTTGCCATTGCGAGAAATCCATACGTTGATGTAAGCCGAAGTAGACATTCTCGATGAGGTATGCATCGCCACGAAACACTGGATGTCATCAATGTATTTGATGTCGCAATGGTCAGAAGCGGAATAATTGGATTTGTTGATTACCGTGCCCACATATTTCAGGGATGCTGGCCAGTTCTCATCGTCGGCTGGGGCAGTAGCGAGGCGGGTGGTGACGATGCCGTTTTCCCAGGTGTAATAGAGGTACAGGACATTGTCGACAACCACCATGCTGGGTTCTCCACATCCCCATTTCTCGTGGTTGTCAGTATAAGTGACAATGGGTTGAGGGTTCCTTCCACCCCATCCTGAACCGTTCCATTTCTCCCACGGCCCTGTGGGAGAGGTGCTTCGAGCCATGTAGAGATGATTGTCCACTCCTGCCTGGTTCTCTGTGCTGGTGTATCCTAAGTAGTAATAGCCACCAAAGCGGATTACCCCTGGGTCGCAGGCCGATAGCTCATCGCGTGAGCCTTGCGTAGGCAACAGGGCAATTCTCTCAGTAGACCACGTCTTTCCGCCATCATTGCTGTGCTGATAAGTGGGGCAGTCCCAGTATATGCTGCTTCCAGGCTCTTGAGTAATCATATAGAAGGAGCCGTTTATCTGGTTGTCGTTCTCGTATGCAATCGTGGATACCCCATTTGCTTTCTCTGAATAGTGCCATACGCCTGCCGTGGAACTGGGGTTTGAGAGTACCCACAGGTATCGGCCGGCGGGGAAACGGATAGAGGTGTCAGTCTCTGCCTCATTGCTATAGAAGCCGTCGATCCACATGTTGTCCGTCATCTTGATATTTTTCGTGTAAAGAGGGGTGGAACGGATGGTTCGTGTATAGGTGCGGTCCCATGCATAAACGGAAATGGTTACCGTCTCATTGCTGCTGTTCCAAGTGGGGCAACATATGCTGACACGATAGAAATCCTCGTTGGCTGTGAAGACTTGCCCCACCGTGTTGTAGTCCCCTATTCTAACAGGTGATTGGGTGCCTCGATAGTATCTCTTGCCATACGTCCCTCCGCTGGCAGCAAACCATCCATCGATTTTTCCGTCCTCATAATACATGAAGGAAGGGCCATAGCGATAGGTTCCTGCCGTATAAATGTCCCAACCCTTTTGGGTTGTACAAAGATCATCGGGTGAGTTGAAAACTTGTGCTTGGGAATGGCAGCATACCATAAAAGCCAGTATCAGATAGGTCTTTTTCATCTTCATAAAACGTTGTTTTGCTCCCAAAGTTACGTCTTTTTTGTCTGTTTTTGTGTGTGATTGGATGGGAAAGTCATAAAAAAAGTGTAAATTTGAGGCAAAATAGTCGAAAAAGATGAGATATGGAACCGTGATTTGGGACCTTGATGGCACTTTGCTGGACACGTTGCAGGACTTGTCGGATGCCGTGAATCATGCGTTGAGGACGTGTGGAATGCCTGAGCGTCGACTCGACGAAGTGCGTCAGTTCGTGGGTAACGGGGTAGGCATGCTGATGAGGCGTGCTGTCCCTTTAGGTGATGCGAACCCGCGTTTCGAGGAGTGTTTCGCAGCATTCCGTGCCTATTATCTGCACCATTCCCAGGATCACACCCATCTTTATCCAGGTATTCAGGAAACTCTCCAGGCGCTTCATCAGATGGGAGTACGCATGGCTGTGGTGAGCAACAAGCTGCAGGCAGGGGTGGACCAACTCTACCATACCTGGTTCGAAGATGTGATCGAGGTGGCCATTGGTGAACGTCCTGAACTGAAGCGTAAGCCAGCCCCTGATATGGTAAGCCAAGCCTTGAAGGAATTGGGCGTGCGTGCTGATGAGGCTGTCTATGTGGGGGATTCTGAAGTCGATGTCCAGACGGCCCGCAACTCAGGTCTTCCCTGCATCAGCGTCCTCTGGGGCTTTCGCGACCGTTGTGTGCTGGAGCAGGCAGGTGCCACGTGTTTCATTGATCAGCCAAAAGATATCATACATATAATTCAAGATACATGAAAAAGTCAGTTCTTTTATCTGCCCTGATAGCGATAAGTTTGGGGGCTGGGGCTCAAGTGGTCAATGCTGTCCCAGACAGCGGTGAGTTGCGCAGGCCTTTTGGGGAGTGGGACAGGAAAATGTTTGAGCGCCCCACGAAGAGTTACTATCCAGAGACGTGGTTCCATTTCTTGAATGGGAGTGTGGGCAGCAAAGGCATCACGGCTGACTTGAAAGCAATTGCTGAGGCTGGTTTTGCTGGCGTCCAGTTCTTTCATGGTCAGCAAGGCAATCCTGCTGACTGGCCTGGCACGGAAGAACATATCGAGTGCCTGAGTCCCAAGTGGGAATCGCTGGTGAGACAGACAGCTGAGGAAGCCAACCGACTGGGATTTCGATTCACCATCCAGACATGCCCAGGATGGGCCATGAGCGGAGGTCCCTGGATCAAACCTGAGCAGGCCATGCGGAACCTGACGTATACGCGTACGGATGTAGAAGGAGGAAAGCAAGTCAAAGTGAATCTTCCTGTCAAGGAGATGCAGGACTGGCGTGACTATCAGGATCTGATGGTCCTCGCTTTTCCCACGCCAGAAGGTGACACAGGAACTTTCCTGCGCACAGAAAAGGTGACTGCCAGCGACCACCAGAAGGAGTGGGAGCAATGTCTCAATGGTAATTTGCAGGGGAGCTTCCAGTTGAAACCCACCACGAAAGCTCATCCTTACACCATCGACATCACTTTGCCTGAGGAAACTGTCGTGAGGAGCCTGGAGTTCAATCCCATCGACAGGTTCAACCACGAGTTTGGTGTGGATCCTGCCATTCACGTCAAGATGGAGGCGCTGACAGCAGATGGGATGAGGAAACTTCTAGAAACAGACATGCCTATGGCCAATTGGCAGGACACTGACTATACAATGACCTTCGCGCTGGACGAGTGTAAGGCTCGACGTTTCCGTCTGGAGATCACCAATGAGCATGACATGAACGTCTCTTCGTTGAGGCTTTATTCTGCAGCCCGCAAGAACAATTGGGAGGGAGAGGCTGGCTGGACCTCGCGCAGCATCGATCGTGAGGCAGAGCATCCCAAGCAAAGCAAGGCAGCCTTCGTGCAACGTGTTGACATTCGCGACTTGACACGTCAACTTTCTCCAGACAACACGTTGATTTGGGACGCTCCTGCAGGCAAGTGGACCATCCTGAGAATAGGTCATGTCAATACGGGCCAACGTAACGGTCCTGCCCCTGCAGAGGCCACAGGATGGGAAGTGAATAAGTTTGACACAGAGTATGTCGACTTCCAGTTCAACAGTTACGTGGGTCGCCTGAATGCAGGTCCGCTGAAGGGATTGCTCCACAACATGCTGATGGACAGTTGGGAATGCAGGTCTCAGACATGGACTCGCCGAATGCCAGAGGAGTTTCAGCGCGTCAGCGGATATGAGCTGAAGACGTGGATACCTGCTTTGTTTGGCTATGTCATCGATGACCATGAGCGCACCAGCGAGTTCCTGTGCGACTGGCGTATGACTCAGAATGACCTCTTCGTGAACAACTTCTATGGCCGCATGGCAGAAAATGCCCGTCGTGCCGGTCTGACTGCTTCTTACGAGACGGCTGCTGGTGACATCTTCCCCGCCGACTGCATGGAGTATTACAAGAATGCTGATGTCCCCATGTGCGAGTTTTGGCAGCCCTTCCATCACTGCCTGGCGAACCACAACTTCAAACCTATTTATCCTACTGCCTCGGCTGCCCATCTCTATGGAAAGCCTCGTGTGTCGGCTGAGTCTTTCACCAGTTTCGTCCTCACTTGGGATGAGCATCTCTCTATGTTGCGTGAGGTTGCCAACCAGAATCTGGTGGAGGGCGTTTCCCATCTGATATTCCATACCTATACCCACAACCCTGACCCTGACAAATATTGTCCAGGCACGACCTTTGGCGGTGGTATAGGAACTCCTTTCTTGAGGAAACAGACTTGGTGGCGTCACATGCCAACCTTCACGACTTATCTGGCCCGCTGCACCTATCTGCTTGAGCGAGGATTGCCAGTGAGCAGTGTCCTTTGGTTCCTGGGCGATGAGATTCAGCAGAAACCAGATCAACTTCAGCCTTTCCCATCAGGTTATCGCTTCGACTATTGCAATACAGACGCCTTGCTGACACGCGTGAAAGTGCGTGATGGCAAGTGGGTTACTCCAGATGGCATCCAGTACGATGTTATGTACATGAAGAACTGTGAGCGTATGCTTCCTGAGACGGTCGAGCGCCTCCTTGCTTTGGTTCGCGAGGGTGGTGTTCTTGTTGGCGATGCGCCTTTGAATCCAGCCACGTTGGCTGACAACGAGGGCCAGCAGCGACGTTTCCATGCTGCCGTTTCCGCTTTGTGGGGAGGGCATACGGGCGAAGGGAAAGTCATCTCAGGCAAACGTCTGGAAGAGGCTCTCGCGGAGCTTGGTGTGGCTCCTGATGTGGAAGCGACAGGAGCTCGATGGCTTCATCGCAAGACAGGCGGTGCTGATTGGTATTTCATCTGCCCTGAAGAGGAAAAGGATTTTCATGGCGAACTTTCTTTCCGCTGTACAGGTCGTGTGGAAGTGTGGAATCCCATCCTTGGAACGGCGGAACCTGTTACCTCCAAGGAAGAGAACGGTCGTACACGCCTTTCTCTCGACTTGGAGCGTGGCGAGTGTCTGTTTGTTGTCTTCAATCACGATGGAAAGAAGCAGAAGGTTCACGATTGGATCGTTCAGGAAGAACGTGAACTTACGGAACCTTGGAAGCTGACATTCCCTATGGGGTGGGGTATTGAGAGACCAGTCGAAACGAAAACTCTCAAGCCTTGGAAGGACCTCGACCTCTCAGAGGAAGGACGTGCTTTCAGCGGCACTGCAACCTATGAGACCAATCTTCATGTAGAGAAGAAGATTCGCCGTGCCCGCTATATGCTTTCTTTGGGCAATGTGGAAGAGATAGCTGTGGTTCACGTCAATGGCCAGGAGATAGCAACCCTGTGGGCTCAGCCTTTTGAGTGCGACATCACTGACGCGTTGCAGAAGGGCGACAATCAAGTCGTCATCGAGGTCACCAGCACTTGGTTCAACCGCCTGTCTTACGATGCGCGTCAGCCAGAGACTGACCGCAAGACGTGGGTTCTGGCAGGTCCCAATGGCAATTCACCCTTGCGTGACAGTGGCCTTTTGGGTCCCGTCCGTTTGGTGGTCGAGAAATGATTTTAGGCGGAAGATGTGTCAATCTGACATAAATTGAAAAAAGATGATATGATGAAGAGAATTCTGAAAATAGTGATGCTGATAATGCTTGCGGCTCCCCTCATGGCTGTTGCGAATCCAATCAACCTGTCCTTTAACCGCGGCGGAATCAATCAGATGAGCTACAGTTACGATTCCAATACTGGTACCTATAAGTTTACCACCTCTGGCGTTGACCCTTACGTCTATCTTTCTGCCTTGACCCGTTCGTTGGCTGATGACGAGTTCATGCTTTCCTTCGAGTACCTGAGTCCGACAGGAATCAATGACTTCCGCATCTATTTTGGGAACAATTATGCAGAGTCGCGCGCTCGCAGTTTTGGTGCTCTCGAGGCTACCTCTGTATGGAAAGAACATCAGGTCAATCTCTATTCCTCCAAGGTGGATTTCGGTTGGGGCAAGTCAGGTCAGAACATGCGTTTTGATTTGGGTACCCAAAGCGGCAAGACCATCTCTATCCGCAATGTGATCATTTCTACGGGTACGGATGAGGACCGTGCGGCATACCTGCGCAAGCAGAACCTCAATCTGCACTTGGCAGAATACTTAGAAAAGAGTTATCCCTGCAGTGTCGACAATGTCGACGTGTCAAGCTCTACCATCACCATTCAGGGGACGGTGCCCGCAGGGGGACAGTACAAGCTGGTGGAGATCACTCCTTATGGAGATGTGACGGAGGACACAGAATTCGAATGGTCAGAAGACATTTCCGATGAGCATTTCTCCATTCAAGTCCTGCGTAACGCCTCTCGACGTGGTTTCCGCTATGACCGCCTGCTCTCAAAGTGGGCCATTGTGGATGCCAGCGGGGAGACACCCGTTTTGGCCTCTCATGCGCACTATGCTGACGAGGTGAAGGCTAAGGCAAGCCCACGCGAGATGCCGCTAAAAGGCAAGAAGGGGTTGGGAGGTTTCTTCATGAACGCATTCCTGAGCGATCTGGATGACTTGGGCATACAAAGCGTCACTATCAACGTGGTTTGCAATCAGCTCATCAGCACGACGCCAGGGCAGTTTGGCAATGCGGAGGAATATAAATTTGGCGGTAAGACCTATTATATAAATTTGAGCAGCATCGCCAATTACGACAACACGTTCAAGGAGTGCTACAAACGTGGGATAGTCACCAGTGCCATCCTGCTCTTCACTCCCACCAGTCCTGACACCTGGACCACCAAGGCACTTTGCCATCCAGAATACAGCGCAGGCTACTACACGATGCCCAACATGACTACTCCAGAGGGCGTCAATACCTATGCTGCCATCATCAACTACCTGGCAAACCGCTACAAGAGCGCCACTTATGGACGCATCAATCACTGGATTATGCACAACGAGGTGGATATGGGTTCTGAGTGGACAAACATGGGCGACCAACCTGTTAACATCTATCTCGACACCTATGTCAAGAGTATGCGTCTTGTCTATAACATCGTCCGTCAATATGACCAGAATGCTGCCGTATTGGGCTCCTACACCCACAGTTGGACTCAGAACAGCGATGGAGCAGGCTACAACAGTAAGAACATGCTCGAGATTACTCGCAAGTATTCAGTGTGTGAAGGCGATTTCTGGTGGGGTGTTGCCTATCATCCCTATCCTCAGGACCTGACAAAGCCCTGCTTCTGGAAAGACGATACCAGCAGCACCTATGCCATGTCGAGTCCTTACTGCACGTTCAAGAACCTCGAGGTTGTCAATGCATGGGTTCTGACTCCTGCGAACCTCTATCGTGGGGAGACCAAGCGCATCCTCTTCCTGAGCGAGAACGGAACCAATTCGCCTGACTATTCCGCCACTCAGCTTACCAATCAGGCTGCAGGTGCCTGTTGGGCGTGGAAGAAGGTAAAGCGACTCACGGGCATAGATGGCATGCAATGGCACAACTGGTTCGACAACCGCCAAGAGTTTGGACTTCGAATTGGTCTTCGTCGTTTTGGCGATGATGAATCAGAGCCACATGGCCGCAAGCCTGTCTGGTTTGTTTGGCAAGCAGCTGATACGGATCAGGAGGATGCAGTTTTCGCCCCTTACCTGCGTATTATCGGAGTCGCTTCCTGGAACCGCATCTTTCATGGCTCGCTCACTCCTGTCGAGGATGTTCCCTTGGACGAGACTGCGGATGGACCAGTTCGTTTCTTCACGCTGGATGGAACGCCTGTGGGTTCCACTCGAGAGGGCCTTCGACCAGGCGTCTATATTGCACGCCAGGGAGGTCGTAGCCGCAAAGTGCTGGTTCGATAATCATCAGTTTTTGTTGAGATTTTGCACATAATGGGTGATTTTTGTGCATTTTTATGATGTAAATTTGCACAATTCATTCGTATTTGTTACCTTTGCCCCCGTTTTGAATAAGATGTTATCTCAATTTATAATAAAGATGAAAAAGAGAATTACTTTTGCAGCTGCCTTTTCTTTCGTGGCAGCAAGTGTTTTTGCTGGCGGTCTTTTGACCAACACTAATCAGAACGCAGCCTTCGTGCGCAACTTTGCTCAGGAAGGCAAGATTGACTTGACAAGCATTTACACCAACCCTGCTGGCGGCGCTTTCCTCACAGAGGGATGGCACCTGAGCCTCAACAGCCAGACGGCTTTCCAGCAGCGTAACATCGAAACCACCTTCCCCCTCTTCCAGTACAATACTGAGAATCGCGACCAGAAGCATCGCTTCGAGGGTGAGGCAATTGCTCCCGTTGTTCCCTCCTTCACTCTTTCTTTCAATAAGGAAAAGTGGAGCCTTTCAGCTCACTTCGCTGTCACAGGTGGCGGCGGCAAGTGCGAGTTCGACAAGGGATTGGGTTCCTTCGAGGCAGCCTATTCAGGAGTGATCATGCAGAAGATGCAGACACCTGGAGTCCTGCAGGCCCTTCTGACACAAGGTCTCATCGCACAGGGCATTCCAGCTGCTCAGGCAGAAACGATGGCGGCAACAGGTCAGTTCAGGGGCTATTCCATCAACAGCTTCATGAAGGGTCGCTCCTACTACTTCGGTCTGCAGTTGGGCGGAACTTACAAGTTCCTCGACAATCTCTCTGGTTTCCTTGGCCTTCGTGGCGTCTATGCAAGCTGTAATTACAATGGTGCTGTCAACCCCTCCATTAGCTACAGCCTTCCCGCTGCCCAGATTGAGAATGGCATTGCAGCCCTCAACAATTATGGCATCGAGTTGAACTGCGACCAGACTGGTTTTGGCGTTGCTCCCATCGTTGGCATGGACTGGAAGATTAATGAGCATTGGAACGTGTCTGCGAAGTATGAGGCACCCACCAAGATAAACCTCAAGAACAAGAGTGAGATCGACATCGCAAGCGACGAGGTGAAAGCCCAGGCTGCAGGTATTCTTGGACAGTTCGAGGACGGAGCAAAAGTACGTGAGGACGTTCCTGCCCTCTTGGCTTTTGGTGTAGAGTATTCCCCCATTGAAAAGGTACGTATCGATGCAGCTTATCACCAGTTCTTCGACAAGGCTTCCAAGAAGTATGCCGACAAGCAAAAGCTCATCGACCACAACACTCACGAGTTCATCCTGGGTGCTGAATATGACATCTGCAAGCTCATCACCCTTTCTGCCTCCTGGGAAACTACTCGCTACGGCCTTGGCGATGCCTTTATGAACGACCTCTCGTTCAACCTGTCGAACAACATGATAGGCGGTGGTCTGCGCATCAATGCCACCAATCGCCTCAGCATCGACCTCGGCTACATGTGTACCTTCTATAATGATCGTGAGGTTACCACCCCCACTGCCGTTGGTCCCAAGACTGACCTTTACAGTCGAAAGAACCACACCTTCGGCATTGGTTTCAATCTGGACCTCTAAGTCATTCCCCCTCTTAATCGAGGGCTTACAACATAGGAGAAGAGGATGTGCGCAGCGACATATCCTCTTCTTTTTCTTTTATCAACACGTCAATGTCCTAGGAAGAATAGGTAGGAACCATACAAAGCGTAACAGCGTAACAACGTAACATTTCCGATTTTCAAAATATGGGGAGATATAATTTTATATTATATATATAATATAAATAAAAAATACATGTATCGCTGTCATAATGAATTTTGCAAATGTTACGCTGTTACGCTTCCCAACACACCGAGTGCAGGGAGAGAAAATGATTGAAATATTGATCAGACTTATTTCTGGAGTTTCAGCGCCTGCTTGACGTAGGGTTGAATGGTGACGGGACCTATGAGGCCGGCTGGTTGCAGGGGACTGTCGGCATTCCAGTGTTTCCACGTTGCTGTCGACAATTTCTCTGCTCCAGGTTGCTCGTCGCCAATGAGGCGATTGACCCATGCGTTGCTGACTGTTATCTCCAGAAGATTCTCGCCTGCCTGGGCAGCGTCGCCAATAGCGAGTCGATAGGGTGCTTTCCATGCGGTGCCCAGCAGATGCCCGTTGAGACGCACTTTGGCTATGTCACCCACCTGTCCCAGATGAATCTGCAGTTCTGTGCCCTGCTGGAGATACTTCTTTGGAAGGTTGAATCGCTTGGTGTAGACAGCTGTGCCAGCGAAGTAGCGGATGCCTGGATCAGAGGACTTGCTGAAGGAGTAGAGGCTGTCGAAAACGGCGCTTTCTGGAGCCTGACGGCCAGGCTGGAAAGTTACTTCCCAGGAACCTGTCAGTTCAAGTGGCTCTGTGACGTTCTTCACTCGCGTGCTGTAGGTCTTTCCGTCAGTGGTGCGCACGGTGGCAGTACCTGATTTGACTGTGGTCCATACGACTTGCCCATCTTCCAATGAGATCGTGGCATCGTTGGCGTGACTCGTGAAGTCGACTTGTCCGCCTTCCTGTATGTCGCGCTCGATGGTCATCCCATCGGTCTCGTAGGTGAGATGGAGCATCTTCTTATCACCTGGCACAGCGGTGCCAGCCAGTTCGTCGTTCACGCGGAAGACATACTTCCCTTCTGCGATTTGCTTCTGCATGTTGTCAATCACGTTAACGGGCTTCTTGGGGCGCTCGCTGTCGAAGTTGGAGGGGATGGCGCCATAGAAGGCACGCGATATCTTCAGCTCTCCCTTTTCGTGAGCATCAGGAATCTGGATGCGTGAGTTCTCTGGAGCATAGGTTGAGCGTTCCTTGCCGTTGAAGGTATAGTGGATGACCAGTGTCTTGACCTGTCCGAAGCAGGGATCGCCGCCCAGGCTTCCGTTGTCGCTGCGAATGTCGAGGCGGTTGTCGCGAATCCTCTTGGAGAGGATGTCTGTGACGTCGCTGATACCTCTTGCGGGGAAGGATCCGTAATCGGCTTGAGTAATCTTGAGGTTGGGCACTGGAACTGGCGTCGTGTCGTCGAAGGAAGACTGGGCTTCCTCGATGCAAAGGCCCTTCACTACTGAGGAGGGACGGAACACGATGAATGCGCTCTGCTCAGGCTCGAAATGGAGGTCTATCACGGTGCCGTGCTCGCTTTTTCGATAGGGAAGAGAGGTTATTTGACCTGTCTGGGCATCCCAGCGCTGGGGAACCAAGCCCTGGACGCGGAACTCACACGTCTCATTGCGATACTGTTTCTCAGGGTTGGACACGAAATAGATTTCTCCCTCAGGACAAGTGCGGTGGATGAAGCGAAGGTCGCTTCCTCTGGTACCAGGGTTGAAGTCTGGCTCTACCTGCAGCTTCTGCAAGGCTTGGGATAGGCTGATGTCCTGAATCAGTCCTGCGTCCCATAGCTCCTTTGCCAGGCGCCCCACCTCGTCGTCGCATGCAGGGTAGCCCTCCAGACTGGGTGACTTGTCAGGTCGTGGGCCGATGATGGTTGCTCCCTGAAGTGCCAGTCGGCGCAGGATGCGCAGCGTGCGGGGTGTCATCCATGTGGTGTTGAAGAGTGTGAGCAGACGATACTCGCCTCCGCTTCTGGTGATCAGGCGTCCGTTGCGCACCTGTAGTTGGGCCACTTGGTCCGTCCAGATCTCATCATAATCGAGGCCCAGATTCTTGATGTCTACGCGGCTGCTGCCATCGTTGGGGGAAACCTCTCCCACGTAGACCAGCACGTCGCCCACGAAGTGTCCTTGCTGGAGCAGGTATTGAGAGCGGGTGACGTATTTCATGTAAGGTATGGCAGCATCCCAAAGCGTATTGAGGCGGTTGAAATGCGATCCAAACTGTCCGAGGGTGTATCCAGGTCCCTTGTCGTTAGGTTGATGTACGAAGGTGTGGAAGATGTAGTGGTTGATACCTTCGCTCCACGCCAAGTCACCCAGCGTTTTCATCTTGGCTGGGCTTCCGTTCCATCCAGCATAAGGGTCGGCTGCAGTAAAGGACTCGGCTCCCACCACAGCATTGCCGTTGATGTGGGCAATGGAGGCAGCCATTTTGGCTGAGGAATGCATGGCGATGTTCCCCATCCAGAACTCACCCATTACGATATCTGAGCTGGCGCCCACCTCCATGTCGTTGAAGGGGCCAGTATATGGCTCTACTGAATACTTGAGCCCGTTCTCGTGGCACAACTCGCTGAAGCGGTCGTAGTAGTTGGCTGCCATCAGATCGTTGACTGTCAGGCGCAGATCCCACAAGAAGCGTTCGCTCTGTTCGCTACTGCCCACGAAGAATCCTGCCAAAGTGGGGAAGTAGAGCATGGGATCGTAGCCGCGCAAACGCTGGAACTCTTGATCGAAACCATCCGTCCAGTTGCCGCATCCCACTTCGTAGCTGTCCACCAGGCAATTGGTGAGGGCTGTGCCCACCAGCGGCCCCAGATAGTCGAGAATGGGTTGGACGCCATCCTTCCAGTACTGGTCGAGCGCCTTGCGGCTCATCTTGTCGACCTCGAGTCCACCACCAGTGGCAGCACTCGTCGGATGGCTTTCCTTGCCTGTCGTGGTGTGGCCTATACGCAGAACAGTCCATTTGCCTGCAGGAGCCTCCCAGGTCAGATTCCCCTCAGCGTCCATCTGAGCGGTGAGATTACGTATTTCTGAAACCTTGATGACATCACCTTCCTCGACCACCTCAGGCTTGGGCATCAGGATGTTGGGATAGCTGTTCGAACCCAGGCTTTTGAGTACGTAATCGCGAATCTTGCGGTCAGAGGCAGGCTGAGGAAAGGCCAGCACGATGATGTCCTCATACCAATCCCTTACAGCTTTGGGTTGCTCCAGGCGAATGGTCTGCTTCTTGCCTGTACCTGTCAGATTGGTTTCTGTCCACACGACACGTTGCATGCTCTGCTCTGGCTTTACCCAAAAGCCGCCGCTGCTGGACCATCCTGGTCCATTGTGGAAACAGAGCTCCATCCCCACGCGTTTGGCCTCGATGGCTGCCCATTTGAACAGTTCGAGCCACTCGTGTGAAAGGTATTTGGCGGTCCCTTCAGGATAGCCGTAGCCTACGTTGAAAATCTGTGCCTCGTGGTATCCGGCTCGACTCATGGCCTCGAGGTCAGCGGTAATGCCTTGGCGTGTGACGTTGCAATCCAACCAGTGCCACCAAGTGCAGGGACGACTCATGGGAGACCCCTCGTTCCATTTCTCGAGGGATTGGGCAGAAACTGCCAGACCGGCATAAAGCGATAAGGCAAGGAAAAAGAACTTTTTCATATCAATAAATTATGGTATTTGGTTTCTGAGAATGGATGTTCCTCCTGTTATTTCTTCACGATGGATCCTGCCACAGCATTGCTCACTACTGAGCGCAGACGAATCATGCCTCCGCGTCCTTCTTCTGGATGGACAGCATTGACAAGCAGGATGACGGCACAGTCGTTCTCTGGATCGATGACGATGCTGGTGCCAGTGAAGCCCGTGTGGGAGAATGTCTGGCGAGAGAAAAGGTCGCCATTGTTGCTGGCGTAAGGGCTGAAGCAATCCCAACCCAGCGTGCGGCCAAACTCGCTGACTGATTGAGGCACGCTGCGCATTGCTTCGACCGTGAGGGGAGAAAGCACTCTGACGCCATTCCATTCGCCTCCGTTGAGAAGGGCTGCGCAGAGGATGGCTATATCGTCAGCATTGCTGAACACGCCTGCATTGCCGCTGATTCCGCCATTGAGGAGACGGGCCAGAGGATCGTGAACCATGCCTCGCAGCACAGAGCCGTCCTCCTGCTTGGTAGTGGGAGCCACGATGGAGCGCCAGTCCTGTCCAGGCATGAGGGATGCCCAAACGGGGTCGGCCGTGTTTTTCCATACCCCATTGGCATCAGGAGCACAAGGGAGATAGTCCGTGTGGTTCATCTGGAGAGGGCCAAAGATGTTCTCACGAGCAAAGTCACGTAGGGATTGGCCTGTGATCTTCTCCACGACGTTCTGCAGGGTGATGAAGTTCAGGCAGCTGTATTGGAAATCCGTCTTAGGCTCAAAGTCCTTGCGGCAGGTGCAAATCCACTCCATCATGCCAGCAGGGTTAGGAGTGCCATACTTTCGCGCCAGCTCAGCTGCAGGTCCATAGGGGAGCAGGCCAGACGTGTGAGTGAGCAGGTCCTCGATGCGGATGGTGACTTTCCCACCGCCCTCCTTTGGTTGCCAATCCTCAAAATCTGGGATGTAGCGGTTGACGGCATCCAGCAGGCGCAGGCGACCTGTCTCGAGAAGTTTCATGACAGACATCGTCGTGCCCATACACTTGCTGCACGAGGCCATGTCGAAGATGGTTTCCGTGGTCATGGCCTCCTTGGTGGGGTAGACTTGGCGGTTGCCATAGGCCTGGATATAGGCCATCTTGCCGTGGCGGACGACAGCCAGCACAGCGCCAGGAATCTCACCAGCATCGATGGATGCTTGGATGGCGGCGTCTGCATTGTGGAGGAGGGCAGAGCTCATCCCTACGGATTCTGGGGTCGTACGCTTGAGAGGCTGTGCCTGCATCAGCATGGAGAGGCAGAGAACAAGGGCGAAAAGGGAAGTACGTCTCATGGCGGTTTCTGATTTGGAATTTTGGGGTTGGGAATGCAACGTGTTGAGTCGGCTGGAAGAACGTGTTGAGTTGGCTGGAAGAACGTGTTGACTTTGCGGTTTCAACGTGTTGAGTCGCTCATCCTGACACGTTGCTTCTTTCAATGATGTTTTTTAGTGCAAAGAGGGGCAAGTGAACGATACTCTTGCCCCTCTCTACTGATAATATTAAATAATGTAGAGTGCATCTGCCCCTCTCAGATCGGATGGGAGGCAGAAACAGCTTCTTATTTGTTCTTCAACAGGTCGCGGATTTCAGTGAGAAGCTTCTCTTCTGCGGTGGGTTCTGGAGCAGGAGCGGGCTCTGCGGGTTCTTCCTTCTTGCGGCTGAGGGAGGCAATGCCCTTGATCATCAAGAAGATACAGAATGCGATGATAAGGAAATCAACTACGTTCTGGATGAACTGACCGTAAGCAAGTACGGCAGCACCAGCATCCTGTGCTTCTTTCAATGTGGCAAACTCGCCGTCGCCCAGTGTTACAAACAAGTTTGTGAAGTCTACTCCGCCAGTCAACTTACCAATGATAGGCATCAGAACATCGCTGACCAAACTGCTGACAATCTTACCGAATGCACCGCCGATGATAACACCGACAGCCATGTCCATTACATTACCTTTAAGCGCGAAGGCTTTGAAATCTTGAATAAATGACATAATTTTTGATAATTTATTTGGTTATAGGCAACAAATTTAAAAAGAAAATTGTAATTTTGCACGGAATTTAGAAAAAAAATGGTGAAAATAGTGTTTTTCGCATGGTTTTTGGAGGCTTTCAGGTGTTCAGAGAATGGCAAAGACACTTCACAGTGTAATTTAAGAGAAGGAGAGTTAAAGTATTTCTTTTTTTAACAATAAATTAATTTATCAGAAAATGACAAAAGTAGCAATTAACGGCTTTGGCCGTATTGGTCGTCTCGCATTCCGTCAGATGTTTGAGGCAGAAGGTTATGAAGTAGTAGCTATCAACGACTTGACAAGCCCCAAAATGCTTGCCCACCTGCTGAAGTATGATACTTGCCAGGGTGGTTTCTGCGGCAAGTTCGGCGAGAACAAGCACACTGTAGAGGCTGGCGAGGACTATATCGTAGTTGATGGCAAGAAGATCACTATCTATGCTGTTCCCAACGCTGCTGAGCTGCCTTGGGGCAAGCTGGATGTAGACGTTGTTCTGGAGTGCACAGGTTTCTATACTTCTAAGGAGAAGGCTTCTGCTCACCTGACCGCTGGTGCCAAGAAGGTTGTTATCTCTGCTCCTGCTGGCAATGACCTGCCCACCATCGTTTACAACGTAAACCACAAGACTCTGACTCCTGCTGACACCGTTATCTCAGCTGCTTCCTGCACTACCAACTGCTTGGCTCCCATGACCAAGGCTCTGAACGATTTCGCTCCCATCCAGAGCGGTATCATGACCACTGTACACGCTTACACTGGCGACCAGATGATTCTCGACGGTCCTCAGCGCAAGGGTGACCTGCAGCGTGCCCGTGCTGGTGCTCAGAACATCGTTCCCAACTCAACTGGTGCTGCTAAGGCTATCGGTTTGGTTATTCCTGAGCTGAACGGTAAGCTGATTGGTGCTGCACAGCGCGTTCCTACTCCCACTGGTTCTACCACTATCCTGCACGCTGTTGTTAAGGGTGAGGTAACTGTTGAGGATATCAACGCTGCTATGAAGGCTGCTCAGAACGAAAGCTTTGGTTACACTGAGGAGAAGCTCGTTTCCAGCGACATCATCGGCATGAAGTTTGGTTCACTCTTCGACGCTAACCAGACGATGGTTTCTAAGATTGGCGACGGCAACTCTCTGGTACAGGTTGTTGCTTGGTACGACAATGAGAACTCTTACACTTCTCAGATGGTTCGCACCATTAAGTACCTCGCTGAGCTGAAATAATCAAGCTTTTTGATAAGAACAGAAAAAGTGCCGTTCGACATTTTCGAGCGGCATTTTTTTTGTGACTTTGAGAGTGTTAATTTTCATTATAAAGTGGAGTGGGGTGGTAGCTTTTTGAGCGATAATCGCTATCTTTGTAATGGAAAACAGCTAAAAGCAAGCCTGCTGGAAGAAACGTGAAACAACTGATTACCATTTTGGGCCCTACGGCCTGCGGAAAAACAGCTTTGGCAGCTGCCTTGGCGGTCAGGATTGGAGGCGAGATTCTCTCTGCCGATTCGCGTCAGGTGTATCGCCGCATGGACATCGGAACGGGCAAAGATCTGGCTGACTATGTGGTCGATGGCATCGCTGTGCCTTATCATCTGATAGACATCTGCGAGCCAGGCACCAAATATAACCTGTTTCAGTATCAGCAGGATTTTCTGGCTGCTTATGAGGACATCTGTCATCGTGGAGCACAGCCCATTCTTTGTGGCGGCACAGGACTCTACATCGAATCAGTACTCAAGGGATATGCCCTTTCGCCTGTGCCCCAGAATGCTGAGTTGCGTGCCCGCCTTGAAAACAAGAACCTCGAAGAACTGACGAAGATGCTCGAGGAACTGAAGGCTCAGAATGGTTCTGTAATGCACAATCGTTCTGACGTGGATACGACTCAACGTGCCATCCGTGCTATTGAGATAGAAGAGTACAATCTGCATACTCCCACCAGCGAGCGGCAATTTCCCAAGATCCCCTATATAATAATAGGTGTAAGCGTAAATCGCGAATTGCGTCGTGAACGCATCAGCCGTCGGCTCAGGATTCGTCTCGAGGAAGGCATGATAGACGAGGTGCGTGCTTTGCTTGAGAGTGGCATCCCGTCAGAAGACTTGATCTACTATGGCTTGGAGTACAAGTTCGTTACAGAGTTTGTGATAGGGCACATCAGCTACGATGAGATGGTGGAGAGGCTGGAAATTGCCATTCATCAGTTTGCCAAGCGTCAGATGACATGGTTTCGAGGAATGGAGCGTAGGGGAGTGACCATTCACTGGATAAATGGCGAGGATACGATGGAGCACAAAGTAGAGCAGATAATGGAACTCTGTGGCTCTATGAAGTGATTGGTAGGCTGGACAATAGACTACGTTCAACCAGAACAAGCAAGTCTTTCAGGAAAGCGCTATCCGAACTTGGAGATTTTCTCCAATTCTGGCTCATTCATGATTTTTATCTTTCGTCCATCAATGGCGATTATTTTCTCTTGGGCAAAGGTGCTCAAGGTACGGATGGCGTTGCTGGTGGTCATGTTGCTCAGGTTTGCCATGTCCTCGCGGCTCAGATAGATGCTGAGGGTACATCCATCCTCTTCCAATCCATAGCTCTCCTTGAGGAAAAGAATACTTTCAGCCAGACGTCCTCGAATATGCTTTTGCGTCAGATTGACGGTACGCTCATCGCTGATACCAAGTGCGACAGCCAGTTTCTGAATGAAGAACCATCCCAATCGCGTGTTCTCCATAATCATCCTGCGAATCAGTTTCAAGGGAATCTTGGCGATAAGAGAGGGTTCGAAGGCAGCAGCTGATGTGATGAAAGCTTCCCCAGAAAAGGATGCTCGATATCCAAAATACTCTACAGCATTGACAACCCGCATGATTTGACTGCGTCCACCCACTCCATCCATATAAATCTTCACTTTACCAGAGAGAAGGCACAATAACTCTCGTGGGGTCTCGCCTTCGCAATAGATGAGTTCATTTTTCCTGTAACTGTGAATGGTGAGATTCTCAAACACCATTTCCTGCTGCTCAAGGGTTAGGGCAGAGAAAAGTTCGTGCAGTTTTAGTTGAACTTCAGTTTTGCTGATTTCGTGTTTAGCCATTCCTGAAAACTACTGTCAAAAACATGTTGTACGGCACAAATTTATACATTAATTTACATATTCCCAACTTTTTTTGTCGCATTTTTGTATTCTTAAGCAACAAAAATGTAGGGAAGCGATAAAAATCTTCTAAAAAGTTTCTTTTCTTCGATAATTTTGTGTAACTTTGAGAACTTTAGCGTGTTTATTACCAAGAAAAAAGAATTTATTATTGATTTAATACGTCTGCCATGAGTTATCTAAAATTTGACAAGACTCTTATGACGAATCTTGAAGTCTCGCTACAAAAGGAGATTTTGAGATCGAATCGTTCGGGTGCGTACTCATGTACGACCTTGGTGGATTGTAATACAAGAAAGTACCATGGTCTGTTGGTTGTCCCCGTGCCAGGATTGGACGACGAGAACCATGTTCTCCTCTCTTCGCTTGATGCTACCGTTGTACAGCATGGCGCAGAATTCAACTTGGGATTACATAAATATCAAGGGAACAATTTCAGCCCACGTGGCCATAAGTACATCCGCGAATTTGATTCTCTTCAGGTTCCCACCACTACATATCGTGTGGGTGGTGTGATTCTGAAGCGAGAGATGATGTTTCAACATTTCGAGAACAGAGTGATCATTCGCTATACTTTAGTGGATGCGCACAGCGAGACAACTCTGCGCCTGCAACCTTTCCTGGCATTCAGGAGCGTGCGTGAGTTTACTCATGAGAACAGCCGAGCCAGCCGTGAGTATCAAATGGTTCAAAACGGCATAAAGACCTGTATGTACCCAGGCTATCCAGATCTTTATATGCAGATCAACAAAGAAAACCAGTTTGTATTCCGTCCTGATTGGTATCGTGGATTGGAATATCCAAAGGAACAGGAGCGAGGCTATTCGAGCAATGAGGATTTGTATGTACCTGGTTATTTCGAGTTCAATATCACTAAGGGGGAAAGTGTGGTGTTCAGTGCGGGTTTATCAGAGATAGACACAACGACACTTGCAGGATTGGCTGATTTTGAGTTAAACATTCGCACCCCGCGTGACAATTTCTACAATACGTTGGTCAATAGTGCTCATCAGTTTCTGGTTCATAGGGATCATGAGGATTATCTGCTGGCAGGTTATCCTTGGTTTAAGTGTCGTGCACGTGACATGTTCATTTCTTTGCCAGGCCTTACGCTGACCAATCACGAGAGCCAGAAATTTGAATCCGTGATGGCAACCGCTGAAAAAGCCGTACGAGAGTTTATGGCAGGTGAGCCCTTGAGTGTGGGCGTGACTGAAATCGAGCATCCAGATGTGCTGCTATGGGCTGTATGGTGTATCCAACAGTATGGCAATCTGGTGTCGATGGAAAAGTGCATAGAGAAGTACGGACTGTTATTGCGTGACATCATGGAATGGTTGCGTGCTGGTAATCATCCTAATCTAAAGATTGAGGACAATGGGCTGGTTTATAGCGAAGGACGCGACAAGGCGGTGACGTGGATGAACAGTACGGTGAATGGACGACCAATCGTTCCACGCACAGGCTACATAGTAGAGTTCAATTGTTTGTGGTACAACGCTCTGAAGTTCAGCGCAGAAGTTTGCCGTACCATGAACGACCTTCCTTTGGTAGAAGAACTTGATGCTCAGGCAAAGAACTGTGAGGACAACTTTATTCCGATGTTCTACAACGAGCATGGTTATCTGTGTGACTATTGTGTGGATGGTTATCGTGACTACAATGTGCGCCCCAACATGATTTTTGCTGTCGCTTTGGACTATTCTCCTTTAGACCAAAAGCAAAAGAAAAGTGTACTGGATTATTGTACAAAGGAACTTTCTACGCCCAAGGGTCTTCGTTCCCTCTCGCCAAAGAGTCCTGGATATAATCCTATGTATGTGGGTCCTCAAGTTCAGCGCGACTATGCATATCACCAAGGTACAGCTTGGCCTTGGTTAGCTGGATTTTATATGGAGGCATGTTTAAAGATCTTCAAGATGAGTCGTTACAGTTACGTAGACCGATTGCTGGTAGGTTACGAAGAAGAGTTGTTCTACCATTGTATCGGCACCATTCCTGAACTTTTCGATGGTAATCCACCGTTCCATGGACGTGGAGCCATCAGCTTTGCCATGAATGTGGCAGGCATCATGCGGGTAGTGAAATTGTTGGATAAGTACAATACTTATTGATACAGGAGGTAAGGATATGAGAGTACTTATGTTTGGATGGGAGTTCCCTCCCAAAATATACGGAGGATTGGCTGTAGCCTCCTATGGTATTACGAAAGGATTGAGCCTGCAAGGAGATGTGGATATTACCTTCTGTATGCCTCGGCCCAGTGGAGAAGAGGAACGTTTTCTGAAGATTATCAATATGAGCCAAGTGCCTGTTGTGTGGCGCGATGTGCAGTACGATAACATTCGGAATCGTTTTGTAGGTCATACGGCAGAGGATTACTATCGTTTCCGCGATCACTTGTATGCTGACTTTAATTACATGCAGGGTCTGGATGATATGGGTTGCATAGGTTTCGCAGGTGGTTATCCATCGAACTTGCATGATGAGATTAATAATTTCAGTATCATTGCTGGTGTGCTTGCCCGAAGCGAGCAATTCGACCTGATACATGCTCATGATTGGTTGACATATCCAGCAGGTGTCCATGCTAAGATGGTCAGTGGGAAACCACTTTGTATCCATGTCCATGCTACTGATTTCGATCGTTCACGAGGTAAGGTTAACCCCACTGTTTACGGAATTGAGAAGAATGGCATGGATCATGCGGACTGCATCATGTGTGTGAGCGAATTGACTCGCCAGACCGTAATCAATCAGTATCATCAGGATCCTCGCAAATGTGTGGCTATGCATAATGCTGTTTATCCTTTGTCTGAGGAAATACAGGCAATCCAACCTCACAAGAGCTCTGACGAGAAAATTGTGACTTATCTAGGTCGTATCACTATGCAGAAGGGGCCTGAGTATTTCCTTGAGGCTGCTAAGCGAGTATTGGACAGAAGCCATAACATTCGTTTCTGTTTTGCCGGCAGTGGAGACATGATGGATGCGATGATAGAACTGGCGGCTGCTTATGGCATCGCCGATCGATGCCACTTCCCTGGATTTCAGCGGGGGAAGCAGGTTTATGAGTGTTACAAGAACAGTGACGTCTTCGTGATGCCCTCTGTGAGTGAACCCTTTGGTATAGCGCCTTTGGAAGCTATGCAATGTGGTTGTCCCAGCATTATCAGTAAACAAAGTGGTTGTGGTGAGATATTGGACAAGGTAATCAAAGTGGACTATTGGGATATTGATGCTATGGCAGATGCCATATATGCTATATGTACCAATGATGCATTCCATAAGTATCTTAGTGAAGAAGGCAAGGCTGAAGTGGACCGCATTACATGGGAGAAAGTGGGTTTGAGAATCCGTAACTGCTATAATCAACTTACTTCACGTGGGTGGTTTGATAATAATGAATATTTGTATGCTGTAAAGAATATTTAGTTTGAAACAACAAAAAAGAAGATATTATGAAAACGATCTGTTTATATTTCGAGATACACCAGCCCAATCATCTGAAACGCTATCGTTTCTTCGACATTGGTACGGATCATTATTACTATGATGACTACGAGAATGAGCGAGCCACTGCAGATGTGGCTCAGCGTAGTTACATTCCGGCTTTGACTACGATGCAGGAAATGATCAGCACCTATGGGAAGGACTTTAAGGTTGCCTTTTCCATTAGTGGCGTTGCTTTGGAATCATTGGAGCAGTATGCACCTGAAGTAGTGGAGCTTCTGCAAGATCTTTCCAAGACAGGAAGTGTAGAATTCTTGGCAGAACCTTATAGTCATGGTTTGTCATCTCTGATCAACAATGGGAATTTCATTGCTGAAACCAAGCGTCAATCACGGAAGATGAAAGAACTCTTTGGACATACGCCTAAAGTGTTCCGCAATAGTTCTCTCATCTACAATGACGAGATTGGAGCCACAGTGGCTCAGATGGGATTCAAGGGAGTCATGGTGGAAGGTGCAAAACATATCTTGGGATGGAAGTCACCTCATTATATATATAGTTGTGCCAATGATAATCGCTTGAGCCTTTTGCTTCGTGACTACAAATTGAGTGATGACATTGGCCTGCGTTTCAACAACAGTTCTTGGAGTGAGTATCCTTTGATGGCTGATAAATATATGGGTTGGATTGCAAGCTTGCCAGAAGGTGAAAATGTGATCAACATCATGATGGAACTTTCTGCATTGGGAATCTATCAACCATTGGAGAGTAATATCTTGGAATTCTTGCGCTCTCTTCCTCTTATGGCTAAGAGAATGGATGTACAGTTCTTGACACCTAGCGAAGTGATTGCAAAGAACAAACCTGTAGGTCCCATCGAGGTTACCTATCCCATCACATGGAACGATGAGGAGCGTGATACAAGTAGTCTGCTTGGTAACGGCCTTCAGAAAGAGACATTCAACAAGCTCTACGACGAGAATATCGTGGGACGTATCTTAGCATGCCGCGATCGCAGAATCCAGCAGGATTGGGATCGACTGCAAGCCAGTGACAATCTTCGTTTCATGTCAACCAAGAATACAGGACTCCCTACATATCGAGGCATCTATGATAGCCCATACGATGCGTTTACCAATTTCATGAATATCCTTGGAGATTTCCAGAAACGAGTAAAGAGCATGTACCCTGATGACGTGGAGAATGATGAACTTAACAGTTTGTATACTCAGATTGCCAACTTGGAGAATGCTGTTAATGTGAAGGATAAGGAAATCAGTCGTTTGCATGCTCGCTTAAAGCAATTTGAGACTGGTGAGGAACCTGCAGAAACGGAAGAGAAACCAAAAGAAAGTATTTCTGCCAAGAAATCAGCAGCCACAAAGAAGACAACGAAAACTCCTGCCTCAAAACCTGTTGCAAAGAAGGCATCTTCGAAAAAAGGAACGAAGAAGACAAAATGATGTAGCATTTCTATAGAAGAAAAGTCCCAGGACGCGTATGATGCCTTGGGACTTTTTTTTGTATATGTCTCACTTCCTAATATTATTGGAAGCGGCTGTAGATTACTTGCATGTTGATTGGTGTGCGGCTTCCACCCACCAAACGGATGCTGTTCATGCTTATGTCGTGGGTCACACTTACCTCATAGCCTGATGTGTTGGTACTTGTGTTCACAGGTATAACCACCACTTTGTTCCAATCTGGATATTTTGCTTCCCATTGCGTCTCTGTAAGGTTTTCTTGCTTCATGCCATAGATCTTCTCGTGCTGACAATAAGAAATCAAACGGCTCAGGTTCTCGAAGGTATAGGAGTTGTATGTGGAATTGAACGTCGTTGTATAGGAGGTTTGCGAGTCAGACACTTCATGTTTCTCGAAAAAAGAGTACATGTTTTGTTTCCTTACCAGCAACAACGAAGAGGGGATTCCCAATTGGTGTTCCACTTGGGCACGATTGTATCGAGTAAGAGTCAGTTGTGCCTTGTTTACACTATCTGTGGAGTGCGTTGCATAGATTTCACGCACGGGTAAAGTTATTTCTGTGCATATGCCTGCAGGTGTCTTCAGGTAGGTACAAGTCTCATCGTTCACCAATTCGCTCACGTCTTGGTTCTCAAACTGGGTACTCTGGATTACTTCAGGTGTAGCTGCAAAGCGAGTCCAACCTGCATACACGCTGTCGGCATTCTCTGAATCAAAAAACTTGTAATGAATATTCATGGTACCTACTGTGACTGACACCATCGTTCCGTTACCACTCTTCAAGCGGAAGTACAAGCCAGGACATACATTATGGATGAAGGAGTATGAATCTGCAAAATATTCAGGATGCTCGTAATAGGAGTTCATGATACGTGTACCATATTCCTTAGGCAAACTGATGTGTATGTTGGGGATATGTTTACTGCTTGTGCGTTCTGCATCACTCAGCGTATAGTCTTCAGGAGTAAACATCTTGGTGGCAATTGGTTTTGCTCCTGAGGGTAGAAATTGCTCCAGATTGATGTTGGTGTAATAGGTTGAGTCCTCGCTCATGGTGTTATGAGGATCCAGTTCGTATACCTCCATCTTCATGGGGTTGTTCTTTTCGCCATAATAATCATTGAAATAGAGTCGGACATCAATCGAGTCACATCCGATGGGGTCTTTGGAATGGTCTGGTTGGATTTCCAGTCGTGGGTCAATGGGGAACAGTTGTTGCCGATTAGGGAAAGAGAAACTTTCGAAAGAGTGGAATTGTGCGGCAAAACTTGCTGTGATGCGAGTGTTGGTCTCTGGATCTGTGATGCTGCCAATGAAATTGTTCGTGCTGGTGGAAAGAACAGAATCCATAGCTATTGAACGAGTGTGGACTTGGAACACCTCATATGTACTGGTAATCCCATCTGCCTCTGGAAACAAGCCTAGCGTAGACGTGTTTTCGTCACAGGAACAGAACGTTGATACGCTCAGGACCATAATAAAATTCAGCAAGGTGAATTTCTTGACTGTCATAGATTCTTTCAAAAATGAGAATAGTTTTTTCTTCTTAATCGTTATCTTCATCATCCTCAGGCCTTCCTTTGCCCCAAATCATGTCGTAGAACTCAGTATGTGCTGAGCCATATTCGTCTGGATTCTGTGGTTCCAAAACAGGCTTGTCCAGACTTTGAGCCAATTGGAGCAGCTTCTCGTTGCTTTGCATGAAAGAGACTCCGTCTGCGTATTTGATACCCACCTTGTTAAGCATCTGTATATCCTTCGTGTCCTCCAATCCTTCCATTGCAGAGATGTCAGCTGAACGCAAGCGCATAATCTCAGCAAAGTTCTTGGGAAGTTTCCCCTTCATTCCGAATCCTGAAGGTGTATAGATTACACTACAATCGCGGAAACATGGCTCCTCTTCATAGGCAGTTCTAATATAAAGAGGTACGAAAGCACTCATCCATCCCATACAATGCACTGCGTCAGGTACCCAACGCAACTTCTTTACCGTTTCCAGTACTCCACGCGCATAGAATACGGCACGCTCAGGGTTGTCCTTGTATTCACGCTTACGGGCATCCGTGCCCATTTGTTTCCGGCTGAAGTAATCGTCGTTGTCGATAAAGTAAACCTGCATTCGAGCGCTGGGGATGCTGGCCACTTTGATGATTAGTGGATGGTCCGTATCGTCGATGATGAGATTCATTCCGCTCAGACGGATAACCTCGTGCAACTGATTGCGACGTTCGTTGATAGTGCCCCATTTGGGCATAAACGTACGCGCCTCTCTTCCCTTTTCTTGAACTTGCTGGGGCACTTTCCTTCCCTGCACGGATTCAGGGGACTCTGCTACGTAGGGCAGGATCTCCTGAGTGATAAAAAGGATTCTTTTTGCTTTCATCCTAGTACGTCCATATTACTATTTACTCTGCAAAATTAGTGAAAAATATGGTTAAAAACAAATTGGATTCGCCAAAATGACCAGTTTTGCGTTTTTTTCGGGTTAATTTCATTAAAAAGTTTCTTTTTTTGGGGAATTCTGTGTTACTTTGCGCGGTTTAATTGACATTTGCCATGTTGGTAGTACACAAAATATCAGAATTGAAGGCTTACCTGAAGAAGCAGCGCAAGGCTGGACGTTCAGTTGGATTGGTGCCCACGATGGGCGCCTTGCATCAAGGTCACGCTTCCCTGGTGAGGCGCAGTGTTGCTGAGAATGATGTGACCGTTGTCAGCGTATTCTTGAATCCAACCCAGTTCAATGACAAGACTGACTTGGAGAAATACCCGCGCACCCTCGAAGCGGATTGTCACTTGCTTGAGGAGTGTGGCGCACAAGTAGCCTTTGCCCCTAGCGTGGAAGAGGTCTATCCTGAACCTGATACTCGTCACTTCAGTTATCCTCCTACCGACAGCGTAATGGAAGGAGCCATGCGGCCAGGTCACTTCAATGGAGTGTGCCAGATAGTAAGCAAGCTGTTCATGTACGTCTCTCCTGACCGCGCTTATTTTGGCGAGAAGGATTACCAGCAGATTGCAGTCATCCGCCGCATGGTGGAGGATTTGGGGTTTGATATAGAGATAGTTCCCTGCCCCGTCGTTCGAGAGGAATCAGGCTTGGCGCTCAGCAGCCGCAACACATTGCTTTCTCCTGAAGAGAGAACGCTGGCAGCCAACATCTATCGCGTGATGAAGGAAAGCCTCTCGCTCGACAAGACTGTCCAGCAGACGCATGATTACGTAGTGGAGAACATCAATCAGATCGAGGGCCTGCAGGTGCAGTACTACAGCATCGTGGATGGCGATTCGTTGGCTGAAGTGAACAGCTGGGATGATGCAGACAGCATTGTGGGTTGCATCACCGTTTTCTGCGGCTCAGCCCCCATCCGTCTGATCGACCATATAAGGTATAAATAATTCAAATCCAAGCAGAAGGCTCTATCAGAGATATGATGATTGAAGTTCTGAAATCGAAGTTGCATTGCGTTCAGGTTACTGAGGCAAATCTGAATTATATTGGTAGCATCACCATCGATGAGGATTTGATGGATGCAGCCAATCTGATTGCTGGCGAGAAGGTTCAGGTTGTGAACAACAACAACGGCGAGCGTTTCGATACATATATAATCCGCGGAGAACGCGGTTCTGGCTGTATCTGCCTCAATGGCGCCGCAGCACGCAAGGTGCAGGTAGGCGATACCGTCATCATCATTTCCTATGCCCTGATGGATTTCGAAGAGGCAAAGACTTTCCGTCCAACCATCGTCTTTCCAGAGAACAACAGGGTAGTCCGGAAGTGAGATTTTTTGCCTGAGAAAACGCGACACGTTGACTTGCTGGATTCAACGTGTTGATTCCTTCAACTCAACGTGTTGATTTGCCCGATTCAACGTGTTGAAATTTCCTCCTCGACCAGAGAACTCCTGAGCAGGAATCGCAGACTTGATTCCCTGTAATGGCTTGCATTTGCTTTTGAAGACAAATTGTTTGCCACATTCATAGAATAATCAGAAAAAATTTGTACCTTTGCACGACAATTACATTATTTATATAAGAACAGATGGTCAAGCATATTGTTTTGTTCCAACTCAAGCCTGAGGTGGCGCCCCAAGAGAAGATGCAGGCGATGGAAGCTTTCCGCAAAGGCATCCTGGCGCTTCCTGCCGTGATTCCCTCCATTCAGCACATAGAGGTGGGATTCAATGTCAACCCTGCTGAGAAGTATGAGATTGCTCTCTACAGCGAGTTCCAAACATTGGACGATGTGAAGGCTTATGCCGTTCATCCCAGCCATGTGGCTGTGGCCAATGCGTTGAAACCCTACGTGTTGAGCCGTGCTTGTACGGATTATGAGATTTGATGCCTCTGGTTTCGAGGAATCAGGATGAGTTTTTCCAGGTAAAAAGATTTTCAGAGAAAAGAAATATGTTAAGAATTGCAGTTCAATCAAAAGGTCGCTTGTACGAGGACACGATGGCCCTCTTGGCTGAGGCTGGCATCAAGGTGAGCAGCAGCAAGCGTACCCTGTTGGTTCAGAGTAGCAACTTTCCAGTAGAAGTGTTGTATCTGAGGGACGATGATATCCCCCAGAGTGTTGCGAGCGGAGTGGCAGACTTAGGTATCGTGGGCGAGAATGAGTATGAGGAGCGTCACGAGGATGCCGCAATCATCCGCCGCTTGGGTTTCAGCAAGTGCCGCCTTTCTTTGGCCATTCCCAAGAATGTCAATTATACGGGCCTGAAGTGGTTCGAGGGCAAGAAGATAGCCACTTCGTATCCAGGCATCCTGCGCCGCTTCATGGAGAAGCAGCACATAGCAGCCGATATTCATGTCATCACAGGTTCTGTGGAGATCAGTCCTGGCATAGGTCTGGCTGATGCCATCTTCGACATCGTCAGCAGCGGCAGTACCTTGATAAGCAACAACCTGACGGAAGTGGAGACCGTAATGCAGAGCGAGGCTCTCCTGATTGGCAACAAGCGCATGAGCGACGAGAAGCGCCTGGTGCTGGATGAGCTTTTGTTCCGCATACAGGCTGTTAAGGATGCTGAGGACAAGAAGTACGTGCTGATGAATGTACCTACCGCTAAGGTGCAGGAAGTTGTAAGTATCCTGCCTGGCGCCAAGAGCCCCACGGTGATGCCTCTGGCGACAGAAGGGTGGAGTAGCGTTCATACGGTCATCGACGAGAAGCGCTTTTGGGAGATCATACGGCAGCTGAAGGATCTGGGTGCTCAAGGCATCTTGGTTGTCCCCATCGAGAAAATGATTCTCTAAGGGGATGCCTGCCTGTGTCTAAATGGAATAAGGAAGAAGAAGGAATGAAAGTTTACAGATACCCTACCAGAGAGGAGCTGCCAGGCTTGCTGAAGCGTCCCACTCGCGATGCTGCTGACCTGAATGCAACGGTAGCAGCCGTGTTGAATGAAGTCCGCTTGCGAGGCGATGAGGCTGTCAGGGAGTACGAGGAGAAGTTCGATCATGTCCTGCTCTCTGACCTGTCTGTCAGCGAGAAGGAAATGCAGGAGGCTGAGCAGTTGGTAAGTCCTCAGTTGAAGGATGCCATCGAATTGGCTCATCGGAATATTGAGCGATTCCATGCTTCTCAGCAGTTCCATTCTGAGCATGTACTGGTGACAGAGGGGGTAGAATGCTGGCAGAAGTCAGTCCCCATCCAGAAGGTAGGGCTCTATATACCTGGAGGAACGGCTCCGTTGTTCAGTACTGTGCTCATGCTTGCTACGCCAGCGCGCATCGCAGGTTGTCAGGAGATAGTTCTCTGTACACCTCCAGTACGTGACGGCAAGGTGAACCCAGCTATCCTGGTGGCTGCACGCGTGGCTGGAGTCAACAGGATCTTCAAGATTGGAGGAGTGCAGGCGATTGGAGCTATGGCGTATGGGACTGAAAGTATTACTAAAGTCTATAAGATATTTGGACCTGGGAATCAGTTCGTTATGTGCGCCAAGCAACAGGTGAGCCTTCACGATGTTGCCATCGATATGCCAGCAGGCCCCAGTGAGGTGGAAGTGTTGGCCGATGAGACTTCCAATCCTGCTTTTGTGGCTTCTGACTTGCTCAGCCAGGCGGAGCATGGAGTGGATAGTCAGGTCTTGTTGGTGACAAAGAGTGAGCCCTTGATAAAGAAAGTGCAGGCAGAACTGGAGAGGCAATTGGAAGTGTTGCCTCGTCGTGAGATTGCGACTCAATCTTTGGAGTCCAGCAAGATTATCCTGGTCAGCAGCGATGAAGAAATGCTTGCCATCACCAATCAGTATGCTCCAGAGCACCTGATTATTGAGACAAAGAATTATATGGAGATGTCTGAGGGCGTGATTAATGCAGGTAGTGTCTTTTTGGGTTCGCTGACGCCAGAGAGTGCAGGCGATTATGCCAGCGGAACCAATCACACGCTGCCCACGAATGGCTACGCAGTTGCCTACAATGGTGTGAATCTGGATAGCTATAACCGCAAGATCACTTTCCAGCACATTTCCCCAGAAGGTATCCGACGCATTGGGCCTGCTGTAGAGAAGATGGCTGAGGCTGAGAGTCTGCAGGGCCACAAGAATGCGATGACGCTTCGCTTGCGTGAGGTGAAATGAAGTTCAACAGCAAAGTAAAGCACGATATGAGTTTTGAATTAGAAAGATTGGTTCGCTCCAACATATTGGCCCTTGAGCCCTACAGTTGTGCTCGCGACGAGTTCAAGGGAATGGATGCCCACGTATTCCTGGACGCCAACGAGAACCCTTACAATGGTCCTCTCAACCGCTATCCTGACCCTCTTCAGGAGAACTTGAAAGCTGCCTTGTCTTCGCTGAAAGGCGTTTCTCCTGAAAAAATATTCTTGGGCAATGGAAGCGATGAGGCTATCGACTTGGTTTATCGCGTGTTCTGCGAGCCGAAGTGCGACAATGTGGTGGCTATCGCGCCTACGTATGGTATGTATAAGGTATGTGCAGACATCAACGAAGTGGAATACCGTCCAGTACCACTCGACGAGAACTTCCAACTCAATGCGGAGGCTCTATTGGCGAGTGTGGATGCTCACACCAAGGTCATTTGGCTCTGCAGTCCCAACAACCCGTCAGGCAATTGCTTGCAACGTGATGAAATCGTCAAGGTATTGCGTGGCTTCGAGGGTATTGTAGTATTGGACGAGGCATACTCAGATTTCTCTGACCAAATGCCTTTCCGTCTGATGCTGGATGAATTCCCCAATATCATTGTCCTCAATACTTTCAGCAAGGCATGGGCCTCAGCTTCCATCCGTCTGGGCATGGCTTTCGCCTCTGCAGAGATAATCGGACTTTTCAACAAGGTGAAGTATCCCTATAACGTCAATAAACTGACGCAGGACAAGGCGATGGAGATGATAAAGGAAGTTTTCAAGGTAGAGCGCTGGTGTACGCAGATTCGTATGGAGCGCGAGCACATGTTGCCTGCTTTGCACGAACTGCCCATCGTGAAGCGAGTCTATCCTACGGATGCCAATTTCGTATTGGTTCGCGTGACGGATGCCAATGCAATTTACCATTACTTGGTCGAGCGAGGTGTCATCGTTCGCAACCGTAGCCGTGTAGAGCTGTGCCAGAATTGCTTGCGAATCACCATAGGGACTCAACCTGAGAATAATGAACTATTAGCCGCCCTACGCCAATACAAATGAAAAGAGCCTTATTCATAGATCGCGACGGAACCATTCTGGTGGAACCTGCAGACGAGCAGATAGACAGTTACGAGAAGTTTGAGTTTGTGCCTGGTGCCATTAGTGCCCTGAAATTCCTTGCGGAACACACAGACTACCAACTTGTTATGGTAAGCAATCAGGACGGGTTGGGAACTTCCTGTTATCCAGAGAGTGATTTTTGGCCAACTCATAACCTGATGCTGAACATCCTGAAGGGCGAGGGAGTGGAATTCGATGCCATCCATATCGACCGCAGTTTTCCAGAGGATAATCTTCCTACACGAAAACCTGGTACAGGCATGCTGACACATTATATGACAGGTGAGTACGACTTGAATCACTCGTGGGTAATAGGCGATCGTGAGTCAGATGCTCAGCTTGCCACGAATCTTGGCTGCAAGAGTCTTATCTTGGGGCCTGGAATGGATTGGGGGAAAATAACAGAACTCGTCTTTGCAGGTGAGCGTACTTTCGAGATTCGACGTACTACCAAAGAGACTGACATTCGTGTATGCGTCAATTTGGATGGCAATGGGAAAAGTGATATCCAGACGGGTTTGGGATTTTTCGACCACATGTTGGAGCAGATATCCAAGCATGGTATGATGGACCTCTATGTCCGCTGCAATGGAGATCTTGATGTGGATGAACATCATACCATTGAAGACACAGGGCTCGCATTGGGAGAATGCATCATGAAGGCATTGGGTGACAAACGTGGAATAGAGCGCTATGGCTATTGTCTCCCCATGGATGATTGCTTGTGTCAAGTGGCATTGGATTTTGGAGGACGCCCATGGTTGGTTTGGAATGCAGAGTTTCATCGCGAGCGGATAGGTGAGATGCCTACTGAGATGTTCATGCATTTCTTCAAGAGCCTTTCAGACAGCGCTCGCATGAATCTCAACATCAAGGCTGAAGGTCAGAATGAGCATCACAAGATAGAAGGTATCTTCAAAGCTTTTGCCCGTAGTCTTCGCATGGCTGTGAGCCGAGATATTTCCCATTTCCAGTTACCCAGCAGTAAAGGGGTTCTGTAGTTGATAATGAGATGAACGTACTGTTCTCAGCAGCATGGTAATGATGAACAACCAACAATATCCTTCTCTCCTTTTGCAGAAAGCGGTCAACGAGATGAGTCGTTTGCCAGGGATAGGCAGTAAGACAGCTCTCAGGTTGGTATTGCACATGTTGCGGCAAGATGTGGTTGAGATAGATACATTGGCACAGAGTATTACGGAACTTCGCCATGGGGTACGGTATTGTCAGGTTTGCCACAACATTTGCGACAATGATTGTTGCAGTATATGCAGCAGTCCAAATCGTGACAGATCAATGGTATGTGTGGTAGAGAATATACAGGACGTGATGGCTATCGAGAACACTCAGCAGTACAAAGGTCTTTATCATGTGCTTGGTGGCATCATTAGTCCTATGGACGGTATTGGTCCTGCGGATTTGGAGATACAAAGTCTGGTGGAACGAGTCGAGGCAGGCGGGATCGATGAAGTGATTCTGGCATTGAGTCCCACGATGGAAGGTGATACGACCAATTTCTATATTTACCGCAAGATTCGTGATACAGGAGTTCGTGTAACTGTGATTGCCCGTGGAGTGGCTCAGAATGATGAACTGCAGTATACCGATGAACTAACTCTTGGGAGAGCATTAGTTGGCCGCACGCTGTTTGGGTAGATTGTTTTGATTTATTTAAGGCATGGATTGTAAATGAAGAAGTCTCAGATTGTTATAGCAACGGCATTGATTGTCGTAGTGGCCATGTTGGAAATATTAGTCTTTAACATAGGCGTTTATCCTAAATTCCATTTAGCTGGGGAAGAAGCAATGAAATATGCTTTTGATGTGGCAGGTGTCGTTCAAACCTTGGTCTCTATTCCTCTTGGTATGAGACTCAGGAATCGTCCTGGAGTATGGTTGGCACTCTTTGCAGGTGTCATTCATTATGGCATCCTCGTTTTTTTCCTTTTCAATAGTGCTACTACATTAGCATGCGCAGCCATTGGTGCCGTAGCCTTGCTGATGCTTTGCGTGTTACCAACTAACGACTGATGCAAAGCAGAAAACTGACAGATATATGAACAAACTGAGTGTCGTCATTGTAAGTTATAACGTTCGATATTACCTTGAGCAATGTCTGAAGTCCGTTCAGCGAGCTATTCTTGGGATTGATGCTGACGTATGGGTGGTTGACAATGCATCTACTGACGACAGTGTAAATTATCTATCTGCCAGATTCCCTGAGGTTCATTATATAGCTAATAAGGAGAACGTTGGATTTTCTCGTGCGAACAATCAAGCTATTTGTCAGAGTGATTCGGAGTACGTCTTGCTTCTCAACCCTGATACCATTGTAGCAGAAAATACCTTGCGTGGTTGTATTGATTTCCTTGACAGTCATCCTGACGTAGGGGCAACGGGAGTTCGCATGCTTCATCCTGATGGATCTTTTGCTCCAGAAAGCCGTCGTAGCATTCCTACTCCTTATGTTAGCTTCTGCAAGATGACAGGTCTTGGTTCTCTCTTCCCTTATAGTCGTCGTTTCGGCCGTTATTATATGCGCTATTTGGATTCTGGGGAGGCAAATCCGATAGAAGTCATTTCAGGAGCATTCAATATGATACGTCGCAAGGCATTGGATCAAATTGGTCTGCTCGATGAGGACTTCTTCATGTATGGTGAAGACATTGACCTCAGCTATCGTTTACTGCAGGGGGGATGGAAGAATTACTACCTTCCTCTTCTTATTTTGCATTATAAAGGTGAGAGCACTGAGAAAAGTAGCTATCGCTATGTACATGTATTTTATAATGCTATGCTCATCTTTTTCAACAAACATTTCAGCTCCCGTTACCACGTTTTAGGCTTGTTGATACGTTTGGCTGTCTATGTGCGTGCATTCATTGATCTTTGGATTCGTGTGGTTACCCGCATAAGAATTGCTTTGCATTGCCCTCCTCGTTATCCAGAAGTAAAATATATCCAATTTGATTTCGATAACACTTCAGTCTGCGAAATGCTTGAAACCCTTTGCCAACAAACCAATGAACCTCGATATTCATTGGAGACGATCTCAAAGAAGTCGGGTGTCATCATTCGTTCCAGTGAGGTGAAAATAATTTGATCTTATGACTATGCTTTTGCGTTCATCACGAATACTGCTCCGTGCTGTAGAACCTGAGGATTTGGACTTAATGTATCTGATTGAGAACGATACCCGGCTATGGACCAGTGGCGTCAGCACGGTTCCATATTCACGTTATGCTCTGCGTCAGTTTATTCTGAACTCCTCTAATGATATTCACCAGGATAAACAGCTTAGGCTAGTTATTGAGACAACGGAAGGTGTTGCTGTTGGTTTTGTGGATCTTCAGGACTACGATGCTCTTCACCTCCGCGCAGAGGTTGGTATTGTACTTGTGCTCGAAGCTCAAGGTAAAGGTTATGCCCAGGAAGCACTCTGCCTTCTTTCTGATTATGCACGTCTCCACCTCCAGATTAGAATTCTATATGCTTTTGTATCTGTAGACAATTCTTCTGCCATCTCTCTTTTCCAGAAGTCTGGTTATCAGCACTCAGGCCAACTCCCTCTTTGGATTAGAAATCATGATGCTATCGTTTTCACTAAAGTGCTGTAGGGATAAGTAATCTTCTACTTGAAGAGCTATAATGAATTGGAGCGCAGCCCCAAGTCGTAATATTTTTATTGTTTTATCTTTTTAATCGAATGAGATGTTCCTCATCAATTGCAGCAAACGTCGCGATAACGGCTGCGATTGAGATTGGAATGATTGACTGGAAGGTTATTGGGACAGTGACGAAGAGCAGGAATCCTGTAACTTTATTTGCAAGGGTATGAAGGAAGCAGCATTCTCCATACATGACGAGTGCCAATATTTGATTCGCGATCTTCGTCACGACGATGATTCCCGCCCATATCCACAGCCATTGTGGCAAGGATAGCAAAGGCAATAGTTTCCAGGCACAGCATCCAACAAAGCAGATGTCTGCCAGGCTATCCAGTAATGCCCCCGCCTTTGTGGCACACTTGAATTTGCGGGCTAAAAAGCCGTCGATGATGTCGCTGAAGCCGCAAAGACAATAAAGCCCCCAAAACACTATATCCGTCGCATTACAGAGCAACAAGCCCAAAGCACCTACAACCCTAAGTAAAGTTATGATGTTCGGTAGTTGAGTCATCTCTCCATCAACCCCTTCCACACATTTGCTTAATTATTTTCAAATTATCTTTTGCCTCTTCGTTTTCACCTATTTCTGCAACAAGTATAGTGCATGAGTCCATTTCGGAACATTCTGCACAAGACTCATAACCCTTGCTGGTAACACATGGTTTGATTTTACACATCTCGCTGCAGAAAAAGTATTTTACACCATCGCTCCGACATCCCGTACAGTTGATTTTATCAGGAGTGATGATATCTGTTTGAAACAATTCACACCATTTGCGAGATACCTTTTCACGCATTTTGTTGTCATTCATAATAGTGGCAATGCGAGCTTCACATTTCTCACAGTTAATACCACAATATCCAATCATTTTACCCATACCATTCATTTTGATTTTTCATTTGAATAATAGTTGCTTAGCGATATTTGACAGTTCTTCCTCATTCTTTGAGTTTGAAGTGAAAATAGCGATAAAGGAGTGATTTCCATCTGGCATGATGATGATACCGGCATCGTTCATGTCCTGCGTCCCATTAGACGAAGGAAATCCTGTACCCGTCTTGTGTATGATGGTAGCGCCATCAGGTATAGCTGCAGGGATTCGATTCTGCCCTGTCGAGCAATTAGCCATTGTCTTCCAGATAAATTGGAGGTTTTGGTTGTCGTTTTTGTGGCGAAAGAACCACTCGAACAAGCGTACCATTTCCCTTGGCGTGGTATTATTCTTGATAGAATTTGCCGGTTTCTTTTGCATTTGCTTCTCCGTCATTCGGATATGAATGTCGATGAATCCCAGTTTTCGCATATATCTTTCTATTGCTTTTGGACCACCACAATGCTTGAAAAGAAGTTCGCAGGCATTGTTGTCACTTTGAGCAAGGGACAGTTCCAATAGCTCAGAATACGAAAAATCCTTCTTAACTTCAAATAGTTTAAGCATTGGCGACCAAGTATCCTGAATCAATTCCGCTTTGCTAACGACAATAGTTTCACTCAGCGCTATTCCTTTCCTGTTCAAATAATCTGCTGCAAATAATGCCTGTGGGAACTTCATGATGCTATGCATGGCAAAGCTTTCGTTTTCATGAATGCCACTAATGACACTATCCCGTATCATGTATGCACCATATCTCTCTACGTTTTGCTGGGCAAAAAGCAGAATAGGCATTACAAGTGCCACGAATAATAACGTATGCTTCATTTCAAATGACTTTATACATTCTTATTCCGTCATTTTCTCCATCTTTTTAGCATCGGGAAGAATCTGTGCAACATCTGCATGTATTCTTCCCTGTTCATGGGTTTGGGCATCTGCTTGTTTACCTCGTCAACAAATTGACCTTTAGTCGACTTCTGTTGCAATTCGGCAGGGTCGATGCAAGCATCACGCTGCTCTTGCTGTTCCATCAGTCGTGTACAATGCTCTATCATCTCGTCCATCGTGCAGTCCTGCAGGAACCTGCCGTCCTTGTAGCAGTACATGCAGTAGTCTTCATTCTTACTACCATCGACATTGGTGCCTAGGATTTCTTTTGTAAGCGGCATTCCGCAGCTCTGACAAAAATTGGCTTCTTTTTCCATAAATACAAATTCTAAATTGTCGTCTACGACCCTGCGTTCAAATTCATGATAGCCCATCCTTTGGTATAGTCGGATGTTGTCAATACTACGGGTACTCGTAAACAACTCATATCTCTTTCGAGGGTAATATCTCTCTATTTCGCTCAGAAGTTTTGTACCATATCCATGATGCCTGTAATCAGGGTGGATCATTAACTTTCCAATAAAGACCGTTCCCTCCAATTCCCATGCACGGATAGAACCAATGATCAGGCTGCCTGCATCTACCATTTTCAAGATGACACCTTTATTAAACTCCTCAATGACCTCATCCAAAGTCTGTTTTAATGGCGGAATGTCCTCTTTGTTAAACAAAGCTGCCTCGCTTTGACAAGCAAGGTATTGCAGTTGCAGAATGTCCTGCAAATCTTCTATACATGCCCTACAAATATTATATTCGTTCATGATCAGTTTTCTTGTGCCTCATACTGATGCCCGCAGATGATTGGTATCGCAGGCTTGCTGAAAGTCAATGGCATTTTTCATTTTATCTGTTTTTTCCAATGTTCCTCCACATATTTTATGTATATCATTTTGCAAAGATAACAATAAAAGCTCAACATTTTGTAATGTTAGCCCTCAATAATAAAAAGATATAAGAAGAAAAAAAATGACAGGATATAAATCACTATAGACATTATAGTACCCATATTAAAAAAATGTGTATCTTTGTATCGCCATAGAAGGAGTCGCCGAGATAGTCTTGCAGCCCTCAACAGGCATAATAAAAGATGAATTGGATACTATTGATTGTTGCAGGACTATGTGAAGTGGGCTTCACATATAGTCTTGGCCGGATGAAAGGAGTAACAGGCATTGAATGGTGGATATGGATTGGCTTGTTTGCCTTGTTGTATGTACTCAGTGCTGTGTTCCTTGCCAAAGCCACTCAGACGATTTCATTAGGTACAGCATATCCCGTGTGGACAGGAATTGGAGCCGTAGGTGCTGTTATTGTTGGGATTTTTATTTTTCATGAGGAAGTAACGTTCTGGCGGTTATTTTTCATGACAACGCTCATCGGGTCAATCATAGGATTAAAAGCATTATCGTAATATGGAACAGATTGAAGAATTGATGGAGCAGCGAGAGCCGAGCCAACCATGCAGGGGCACTACCGAGTTGCAACAGAATTCGGTGTTTCGTCAAATGAGACGTAAAGGCCAAGAGCTTTCAGTAGAGGAGAACATTAGCATATTAAGGAAAGCTACTGCAGGCACATTGGCCCTGCTTGGCGACAATGGCTATCCATACACTGTTCCCATTAGCTATGTCTATGCCGATGGGAAATTGTATTTCCATAGTGCACTGAACGGCCATAAGATCGATGCCATCAGGAACTATGACAAGGCTTCTTTCTGTGTTATTGCAAAAGATGATGTTCAACCAGAAAAGTATACTACTTTTTATCGAAGTGTGATAGCCTTTGGCAGAATCCACATCATTGAGGATGAAACAGAAAAGTTGAAAACTGCCAGTTTGTTTGGAAACAGATATAATCCTAACCAGGATGAAGCCTTGCAACAAGAGTTGGAAAAAGGGCTTTCACGGATGCTAATGATCCGCTTTGACATCGAGCACCTGACTGGGAAGGAAGCAATTGAACTGATGAAGCAGCGAGATCATAATCAGAGGTGTATGAACTCTACAGAGTCGATCCAGAAGTCGAGCGAAAGATAATCGGCCGGACATGAATAAAAAGATACTCTTTTTACATGGATTCTTTGCCAGTGGCCAGTGTGTGTTAGCTCAAACGTTGCGCGAATCTTTCGAGGGTCGCGCAGAGGTATTTACACCTGATCTTCCGATACATCCGAAGGAGGCAATGTGTTTTATCAGAGAACTGATTGACCGCGAAAAGCCTGACCTTTTGGTGGGCAACAGTTGTGGTGCGTTTTACGTTCAGATGCTTGCTCCTATTGGAGGAATACCTGCTTTGCTTGGAAATCCACACTTCCAAATGACGGAATTCTTGAAGCAAAGTATAGGCAAACATCAGTATAAGTCACCACGAAAAGATAATAATCAAACGTTCGTTATCGATGAAGCCTTAATAGAAGAATTTGCTGAACTGGAGGCTGTTCAGTTCAACTGCTGCAATCCTTACGAGAAAGAGCGCATCTGGGGCTTGTTTGGTGAACAGGACACACTGGCACACTTTGAACCTCTCTTTTTGAAGTACTATAACCAGTCGTTCCACTTCCCAGGTGGTCACACTCCAACGTCAGATGAAGTCCGAACATGGTATGTGCCATTGGCTGACAAACTGTTGACTCGATTTTCTTTGTCCGAAGATTACCAAGCGTAAACGAATTTGTACTTCTCATGCAGTCGACGGAGGGTTCCATCAGACTTCATTTGTCGGATGATATTGTTTACCATCTGTAGCAGGTCATTCTGCCCTTTACGCATTAGCACACCAATCTCACCGTGGTTGAATGGATTGTCTAATAGTGGGGCTGCTAGGCGTGAGTCTGCCTGAACATAATATGGAGCTTCTGTAATCTCTGTTATCATTATATCTGCTTCTCCTTCTGCCACGAGGGTTGGGATTTCCTCATTCTTGGGGTGAACAATAATGGTGGCATGTGTGAGGTTTTCGTTAGCAAACTTCTCGTTCAGTCCGCCAGGATTCACCATCACACGTACTTCAGGTCTATCGAGGTCTTCCAGTGACTTGTAGCGTTCTGCCTCTGATGCCCTGCAAAGGATTGTCTTGCCGTTTGCCAGATAGCCTTCACTCATCAGCATTGTTTCACGGCGGGCATCTGTAATAGTAATGCCCCCAATAGCAAGGTCGAAGGTTTGAGGTTCTGCCAACACATCGGCCGTCAATGTAGGCCATGAAGTTTTGATGATTTTTATCTCAACGTCAAAATGGTTGGCAATTTCTTTGGCAACCTCTATGCCGAAACCCCAGTATGTCCCGTCAGGTTCACAATAAGTAAGCGGCCGATAGTCACCTGTAGTACCAATGATCAATGTGTCTCGTTCAACGATTTCAGCAACTTTTCCATTTGTCGGAATGTTTGTATTGGTAGAAAGGATGGAAACCGAATACTGTTCATTCTCTTTCCCGAACTGGATGGCATCTTTCAGTGCATTTTCTGGAAACAACTTCGTACTGTCAAAATAATACAGATTGTTCTCAGTATTGAGCCATCCGCCTACAAAGCCATCGTGACTGAGTGCATGCCTGATCACCTTGTCAAGCTGGTCACGCGAATGGCTATTCTGTGTTTCTGCATAACTGACGGCTATTCCCTCAGTCAACTCTGTCATTGTCCGAATGTCAATCGTGAATCCGTCTGGGTGGGTCTGACTGAATATCCAAACTTTGTTAGATATGGTTGTTATGCTATCCTTCTTTGTCTGACTGTCACTATTGGAACATGTTGCCAGAACCGTAGAACTGCATAGGATCAGTATTGCAGTCAACGACCAGAGTCTTTTTCTTATTTGTTCTCCCACTTTTAGCGTTTGATATATTTTATACGAGAGACAAAAATACGTATATTTAATTATAAAAATAGCGATATCACATAAATTTATTTAGGTTTCGTAAAAAAGGAGAAAAAAAATAGAGAAAAGGCATTAACTTTGCAATGCCAAATTATCCTTGACAGAATTAATTAGGCACTAATTTAATTCCGCCAACGGGTATATATGAATATATAAATTGGATTTTATGCGTGAGATTGCTCCTAAGGAAACGAATCGTGCCCATGCTTATGACTTGTGGATGAATGCTCCTAATCCGATGGTTACTTTCTTCAAAACTATCGATGTAACACGGTTAGTCAGAATCAGCAAGAAGAAAAGGTATAAGTTCAATATGCTGCTTGGTTGGTGCATAGGTAAGTCTGCGTCATCCATCAAGGAGTTTTATCTTCTCCCAGTAGGCAACAAACTGTTTCAGTACGATTCTCTTGCCGTCAATACCATCGTCAAAAATAAGATAGGAGGCGTTTCGTCGTGCGATATTCTTTTCACGGAGAGTATTGATGAATACAATCGGGAGTATCTGGAACAGACTTCAAATGTGACTGAAAGTTGTCAGGATAGAGACTTGTCAGAGAAATGTATGGTGATAGGTACTTCAGCCATTATTGACACAGAGATTGATGGGGTTGTGGGGATGAATAGTGGCATTTATAATAATCCATTTCTTGTCTGGGGGCAATATAGAAAAAAGATGTTTCGTTATGAATTGAAAATCTCCTTCCAGTTCCACCACACGCAGATGGATGGTGCACACGCAGGACGTTTCTTGGCTAACTTACAAAAAGAGATAAACCAGATGTGAATAAAAAGGATGATTGCACCCTCCTCGCACTGATGGGAAAAGGACCATGTCACAAGACTTATAGACCCTGTAAAGCCAAGATGTGAGATAAAATGAAGTTGACCTACATATTCCATAGCGGTTTCGTGATTGAAACGGAGCAGTCCATCTTGGTATTCGATTACTGGATGGACCCAAGCGGTGTGATGGAAAGTGTGCTGTCGAGCGAGAAGCCAATGTATGTGTTCTCCAGCCACTTCCACGAAGACCATTTCAGTCAGGATATCTTCGAGTGGAAGAAGAAAAAGGAGAATGTAACCTATATCCTGAGCAAAGATATACTCCGACATAGAAGAGCAACCAAGGATGAGGCCGATGTTTGGTTAGCCAAAGGTGCCTCATGGTCTGATGAAAGAATCTCTGTCAAGGCGTTGGGTAGCACAGACAGTGGAGTATCATGGATTGTCGAGACAGAGGGGAAACGAATCTTTCATGCAGGAGACCTTTGCAACTGGTACGCGAGGTTCCTACCTGATGCCGTGCCAGGACAAACCATCTATAGCGAGGAGTTTGAAGAGTACATTGACCCTATTGCCCACGAGAAAAGGTATTTGGGCGAGCTGAAGGATATCCGCAAGGTAGCAGATAGTTTCGACTTAGTGATGTTCCCCATAGACGGACGCATCGGCAACGGCTATACACTCGGTGGCCGTCAGTTCATCGAGCGTTTTAAGGTTGGTCTGTTTGTTCCCATGCACTTCGTAGTCAGTGGTTTTGAATCAGCATGGCGAATGAAAGAGTTTACGGATGAAAAGAACATTCCATTTTGGAAGATAACCAAAGAAGGAGAAACAATAGAGATACCATGAATATAGAAGACTATCGCGAGTTTTGCCTTTCGTTGGGTGCAGATGTGGAAGAAAAACTGCCTTTCACGGCCTTTAAGTATGCCAGTGGAGTATTGGTGTTCTATGTTCATGGCCACATGTTTTCCTTCTTCGATTGTGACAACTTTAGTGTTATCACCCTCAAATGCCAGCCTGACCATATTGAAGAATTGAAAGAACAACATAATTGTATTGTAAAACCATTTAATATGTCTCCCAAGTATTGGATAGGCATTGATGTAAATACTGCACCAGACATTCTCCTTCAGGAACTCACAAGAAACTCTTACGAGATAGTAAAAGCTAGATACAGGAGGAAGTAATGAAAACCATCCGGATAGCAGCAGCTAATGCTGACGAAAAGATAAAACAACTCTATGAAACGGCATTCCCTGAAGACGAACAAATTCCTTGGGATGACTTGATGCGTCTGGTTGGGGAAATGCCGTTGGATTTCACAGCTTACTACGATGGAGAAGTGATGGAGCAGCAAGAACATAATCAAGCTTGTTTGAACTTTGCCGAGTCGCGACAGAACTCGACCGAAAGTCAAGACTTCATCGGATTCACCATCGTATATCCACGTAAGTCATTTAACTGGCTCTGGTACTTTGCCGTTAGTAAGGAACTGCGAGGTAAAGGCTATGGCCAGCAGATACTAACTAAGCTGATCGAACGATATGAAGATCAACCTTTCGTTTTGGACATGGAGAGTACTACCCAAGTCTGTGATAACCTGGAGCAACGAAAACAACGCCGTACGTTCTACTTGCGTAACGGTTTTAAGGACACAAATGTCTATCGCACCTACAACGACATCACCATGACCATCATGATGAGAGGCGAAGGTACGTTCACCATGCAGGATTGGGATGACATCATCCATGAACTGCAACAGTTCTGGTGGCCTGACGATGTCAAGGAGAAATAACATGATCGAATAAAAGAATTCGTTTAATTTGTCCATAGAATATGCTTTCCCCTTATACGGCAAATCCAATCCGTTTTGTAGGTTTGGGAACATCAATGGCCTGAATGTCTGCATGGGTTAACATCTGTATTTGTTTGCTGTTTATCGACTGCTGATGTACGCAACGTTGGGCATGGGTTAGGTAAATACGATCGAGTTGGTTGGCGATGAATCGTGCATTGCCCCATGTGTCCGCATCTCGTGAGGCATAGGCATTCTCTATCATCTGTTTGTATTTCGCCCAGGCAGTACGAGTGAAATGATAGTTGTATTCTGCTACTCTGAGGCGAGTGATTCTCAGCAATTCGTCGATGGTGAAATCCTGGAACTCAAAGATGTTGGGAAACCTTGACTGAAGACCTTCGTTGATGCGCAACATCTCTATCATCGGCTCTTTGTAGCCGCATAGTATGATGGCGATGTCGCGTTGGCTTTCATCCGCCAGTATTTCCATCAGCAATGGCAAGATCATTTTGCCTGGGTCGTTAGGGTTTTTTGTGTTGAGCAGGTAGGCCTCGTCGATCATCAGCACTCCTCCTTGTGCTTTGTCGATGACTTGGCGTACAGCTCGTTCTTCATCACCCCAAAGGGTTCCGATGAAGGTTCCTCGATTGCAGATGACTACATGTCCTTTGCTTAGAACACCTGCTTCCTTCATCAGCGAACCGTAAATCTTGCAGACCGTAGTCTTTCCTGTTCCAGGACGTCCATAGAAGATGCTGTGGAGGGAAATGTTATGAAGCTTGCTGTTGGGATCAAGTGTATTCTTCATCCGATTGTAGTTGGTAAGCGCCACCAGCTCTTCAATCCTCTTTTTGATGTTCTGACATCCAATCAGATTGTTGAGTGCCTGACGTGGCTTCTTCATGGGAGGAATGATATCTACTCTGACAGTAATATTGTTGTTCTGCTCAATAATGTCATCGGGTAGTACTACATCATCGACGTCAGCGTCTTCTTCATAGATTTCGTCTTCCTCATCTTCCTCTTCATTCTCCTGATCATTTTCAACTTCTGTGTTCTCTTCATCTTCTTTAGGATCTTCAGGGTGTTCTTCGCCATAGGGCTCTTGGATGAAATTGGCTAGCATTCGCTCGAACTCATTTTGGGCTTCTGAAAATAGAGGGTCTTTCTGCTTGCAGCATTTAGCATGTTCATTAAAATGATGTATCATAGAATTCTTCATAATAAAATGGTGATTAAAAGTACTCTACACTCTACACCAAGGGAACTTTATGTGCTCTGAGTCAGCGAGATATGTAGGTGTAGAGTTATCAGACACTCTACACCCATGTTTCTTGGTGTGGAGTGTAGAGTAAAAGCAGGAGAAACACAACACGTTACATCGGGCGACACGACGTGTCGTGTGAGTCATAACGACGTGTTGTATAAAACGGAACAACTTTTACCGTCTCTGCGGAAAGTTTTTGGGACTTTATTCGCGAAATATTCATTGACTTCTTGGGCTCTTCAAATAAGAGCGCAAGAGAATAGAGGCAATGCCAATGGCAATTGCCCACATAACATTATAGAGGGTCATTAAAAGAATCTCTATCACAAACATGAAAAAGGTATCAATATGTCAAAGAGCGCACATTATGACACAGTCATGCAATCATCCATCAATTACCTCGTGTTAACTCTGTATTGGGACTAATGCTCGAATTGTTCGTTTGCTGACCTGATGCTTAAT
>JAEEGF011334786.1_pt1 | contig 54614 bp, 55 predicted proteins | sample 9134171 | NCBI WGS metagenome assembly JAEEGF01 (sample SAMN16246542, study PRJNA631951) | gut metagenome | biome: gut microbiome; feature: rumen; material: AP-attached | host: Bos | place: Iran: Karaj | collected 2018-10 | reverse complement strand
ATGAAATGGCGCATCCACGTGAGTACCGTTGTGCGCACACATATTGAAAGCTGTCAGATTGTACAGATCGCCTTTTTCCATTGAAGAAAGCACCCTTCTTTCCGGCGCTGGGTCACCGGGGAATACCTGACAGCTGAAAACCTCCTGCGAGATATCGTAGATTGTCATTGCATATCACCTCCATAAATTCCGATTTGTTGTTAATATTATATCAAAATCTATGAAAGGAAGCAATCCCACAATGAAATGTCTTTTGAAATATCCCTGGGTCAAGCTGCCGCGGGATCGGGTTCCCGGCGGCAAGGGACTCATGGGAGCCTGGATGCGTCTGGCAGCGCGTGCGGCCTTCCGCAAGGGACATGGGCGCTATTGCGGATATGACAATCCCGTCGAACCCGGAATGTGGGTCGGCGGGATTGTCGGTCTCAAGGCCATTCTGGGCGTCAGGCGGCGGGACGCGGCCCTGGATGTGCTGCGGAAGCTGGAGGCTCTGGGTTTCCTTTCCTGGTCGCTGGACTCCTCCACCAAAAAGCTAAGCTATACCCTGTCAGACTGGCTCGTTCGCTTCTCCGGCGCAGAGTGCCCGGACGGGGCCGTCTGCACCACCGAAGGCTACGGTTTCGTGTGTGTTTCACGGGAAATCACGCAGCGGCTGGCGGAGCGGCATTATAAATTTGAAGAAACCGACGCATGGCTGGATCTGTGGTGTCACACCACGGTGAACGATCCTCGCAATGCGTTTTCTTTTATGGCACCGACGGTTCAGTTTGGCAAGTATGGCGTAATTCTGAGTCTGGAGACCCTGGGCCGCCGCTGGGGATGGGAGAAGACGAAGGTCTGGCGCTTCTTTCAGATGCATCGGGAGGAGTTTGCCCTTCGCCGCCTGCCTGGCAATCTCGGCTGCCTCGTGTTTAACCGGGCCTATCCCTGCAAGACCTTAACGGTCATACCCTCTGCTGAGGAGATCTCTGCCCTTTTGGGGGAGCTGCGCCGTCTTGACCGTGCCCGGAGCTTTGACCGCGTGACGCTGAACCGCGTCATCGCCTGGTACAGCAGGCATGCTGGGATCGTGAATCAGCCGCAAAAAAGCCGCGTTGCATTTTCCTACAATATATATCGCGCGTATCTTTCTCCTTGGAAGGATTGTACTACGTATCGTAATGACTGCGGAGGTATCAGTATAGCAGAGGCTCCAAATTCGTTTCTTGTCGAGGCCCTCCGCAGCCCGCCGCCCGGCTTTACCGGCTTCGTTTGGCTCACACCGGAGGACTTTGTGAAGCGAAAACCCGCGGTCTGAGGGCGGAAGATCGCTCTCGAAGCTTGGAAAGCAGAAAGCGGTGATCCCGGATTCGGAACCACCGCAGTGTCTGTAGCGTTTTGTTCGGTTCTCAGCCGAAGACGCGCTCTTGCAGCAGGTGGAGCTTCTTCTCGTAGCCCAGCATGATGGAATCCAGCGGGACGATCAGCTCGTCCATGGCGTAGATGCTCCGGAGCTCCTCCGTGGTCGGAAGCTTGGCAAGATCGAGCAGCTCCGGCATGGTCACGTAGTCCAGGAGCTGCGCCTCCCGGCCCCGGAAGCTGTTGACCTCGATCCTGGTCAGGTCGTCCCGTTCCGGCTTCCGCGGCGTATTCCAGAACATGGAATTGCCGGAGTCGAAAATCGGAGCCATGGAGACAAAGCGAAGGGTCCCCGTGTCCCGCAGAACGCCGAAATTGTTCAGATGCCGGTCTACGTTCGTCAGCAGGAAATCCGTCAGAATTTGATACTCCAGGAAGGGCCGCGTAACCGTCTCCGGCAAGCCGTGGGCCTCGCAGACGCGGATGAAGTGCTCGAACACGGAGGTCGCATTGTCCTTCTTTTCAGACTGCACCACGTCGATGGCTGGGACAAATTCCAGCGTCTCAGAGCAGAAGTCCTCACAGATACAGCCGTATTGGGCAGCGTCCTCCAGACGGTACGGCAAGTACGCAGCAAAGGGCATCCTGCCCTGCTTCCGGTGCAGCAGGGTCGCCGCAACCTCATTTAGGCTCTCCTGACTATTAGCGCCGTGGTTTCCCTTGACCAGCATCCGCTTGCCTCCGGAGATGATCCACGCTTTTTTCAGATCGCCCTGCAGAGAGGAACCGGGCGAATAGGACGAAGCGTGGGCAACGGGCAGATCCCCGGCGGGCTGGGTAAAGCTAAGCGCTCCCACCGGGTCCCGAAAGTCGTTGGAAAACAGGCTCACGTCCGACCAGGTCAACGCCGCGTCCACGGGCTTGATCCAGTAGTGGTCGCTGAGGCTCAGGCCAAGGTTCCGCACCAGGTAGGCCTGGGGCGTCGGCAGACCCATCTGCTCCAGATAGCGCTGGACGATGCCCTGGGAAACAGGCACGGCCCGCCGCTGCCACCAAGCGCGCAGCTCGTCCGGGGATTTGCGTCCACCCAAAGGCAGCAGCTCCGGCTGCGCCTGCGGCGCGACCCGCAGCATGGCGCCGGTCACGTCGTCAATCGTCACCGTGGCCGCCGTGTCGTCCTTATGCATCAAAAAGTAGGTCCGTTCGCTCATACTGCCCACCTCCGTTCAAATTCCAATTTGTCCAAGGCCGCCTCCATCATTAGGACGGCAGCCTGCTTGACCCAGGTCAGAAGCTTCTCCGTGATGATGGCGCGGAACGGGATGCGATGGGGTGTCCCGTTGTAGACGAAATAGATGCAGATCCGTCCGTCCCCCACGAGCCAGCGGCCGTAGGTCTGATACTTTTCACAGTAGAAGCGCTGGGCCAGGATCGTCTCAACCGACACGTCGTTCTGGGGCAGCAGCTCCGACGATTCGTCCTCGCCCACGTCCCACAGCAGCTCTTCGATCTGGCAGCCCAGGGCTGCAGCCAGCCGCAGCAGGGTATCGCCCCCGGCGGAGCTCAGCCGCTTGTGGCCCTGCTCATAGTCCTGGATGGACCGGAAGTTGACCCCGCTCCGCTGCGCCAGCTCCCGCCGCGTCATGCCGCGCTGCTCCCGGATGCTCTGTAAGCTCATTCTATCACCTTCTTAGCTCTATTATACGCATATTTGCGTATCTGTCAAGCAGGACGACGTGAAATTACCTAATCACACTTTCAGCCCATTCCAGTAACCCTTCCGATTCTTCCAGAATAAGCTCCTGCCAAATGCCGGAATAGTACAATCCATTTCCCTTGGCAGAGTTTTTTCGCCTGCCATACACATGCTCCGGCATCAGAAACGGTTTTGGCATCCAAGTCCCGCGGTTCTCATTTTTCATCGTGAGTACGCGGTCTTCTCGAAACGGGAAGGTGCCGTATCCAGGCAGCTTCCGATTCCAGGATAAATACGCCGCAGGGAGATAGAGTGCGTTTGGCCGATTCCGAAACCGTTCTGAAGCGTGTGGGTGCCAGGTATATTTGGCAATCACCTCCGGGTCTGTAAGAATCTCACCGATTTGGAGATATCCGTAAATCACATGAAGGTCTGCACAGCGAAAGAAATCCTCGCATTTTCGGGCAAAGCGATAACCATTCGGCCCCTGCTCCACGTACCGGAACCAGCCGAAAAACAGGATCAGATCGCCCTTTTCCACGCCTGCATTTGCCATAGCTCCCTGCGCGGAACCTGCCTGTCCGAAAGCGGGTTTCCAACCTTCCACCGCTGCGGACCGGAGGCCGGGCCGCAGATCCGGGTCAACGTGACAGTGTGAGAACGCCTTTCCCGGCCGGAGTTGGCGCAGTAGATCGGCGTAATTGACGCCTTTCCAGGACAGATCTTCGTATGTATCCCGGTCGTCGGTCGGAATCGGCAGGGACAGCAGCGTTCCGTCCGGCAGGATCGGACTCGGACAGCCGCCGTTGGAGGAATCAAAACCTTTTCTGGATAAGATTACTTTCATCCTTTTGCAGCCCCCTAAAAGCTGTTTCGCTGAAACAAGGGATATTAACTTTCATATTGTACTGTAACTATAACAAAGTTATAATCCAGAACAAAGCATTACACACTCCAGATGTTTTTCCCTTCCAGAATGTATGTGTTTTTTCTTTGCAGCAGACAATTCGCCTATGCAATCGGCAGCGCCTTACTGGACAATTGGTCAAACTCATCAATATATAATTCTTCAATGTTTTTAATTCCAGCAACCTTTGCTGCCGAAATAACTAACATTCTTTCATACTCCGGCATCCGTAGTCCTAATATGACTTTATTCGGTTTCATTTTTATACATGTTCTATCAGACGCCATGGTTGGACGAATCATACGCCATTCGTCATCGTATTCATGACACTTTTTCTTGATAAGAGAAATGCGTTCTGCGTCCCAAATAACGATTCTCTTAGAGAGTTCAAGGAGCTCAGACGGCACTTTCTCACTCTCGTTCCACAATAGACAAGCCAATGCAAATCGTGTAGCATCAAATGCTTCCTCAGTATAATAAACTGGGTAAATGGTAGGCTTCTCAATCACAGAACGGCAGTTCTTGCAAATTTCGTCTTTGCCGCATAAAAATGTGTTTTCATCTTTGACATCATATACAAGCGCAAACCCTTTGTAATTGTTTGCGTATTTGAGCCACAGAGTTTCGTTCAATGCGTCTCCACAAAAGCATATGGAAAACAGGTTCTTTTGTATAATCGTTCTGATTTGTCTTATTTGATTAGGGAAGTTTGATATATCCAAAGGATTTGATTTCAGATTTTCAATGAGTTTTTCTGCGCTGATTCCAATGATGGGCTCCAGTGGTTTAAGCTTGCCTACTATCGCGGGATTGTCCGAAAAAATATCGTTGTAAAGAGATGTATACAATTCTTTTACTCGTGCTAAATCAACATGGATAAAAGTATCAAAGGGATCGTCATAATAATCAGCTGAGGAATAATACAACTTGTTCTCTTGCAACTGGATTAATGAATTCTCGCTCACGGTACGATATCGACATAAGTATTCAGGTAATTTTATAGCAGTAGATAACGCCTGAACATGTTCTGGCAGATTATCATGAATACTACATAGCGCATCCCAGAATGCTTTTCTTTCTGTACTATTCATCCTTCAAACCTCTCAATCATTGAATCGGCCACATATTGCGGTTTTACCGCGGAAATCCTTGCTAAATAATCCTCTTTGCCAGCAGCAGAAAGCCCACGTCGTCGGGCTCCGGCTGCATGTTCTCGTCTCTCGCGCAGGGATCAACGTAACAGGTTTTCACATCTGTGTCGAAGCCCAGGCGGCGATACAGGGCCTTGTTGCGCGGGTCGTTGACGCCGATCGTCGCACGTCGGAAGCCCATGGATTTCAAGTCAGCGCATGCCGCCTGCATCAGCTTGCTACCAAGTCCCTGCCCGCGGTATTCCCGTTTGACGCGGAACGCGCACAGATAAGCCGTCGTTGTTCCGTCCGCAAACTCCGGATCTTCCCGGATGTTCAAAAATGCGTACAACTCGCCCAGCAGCTCACCGTTCCGATCAACCGTCCAGAAGACTGCGTTTCCGGAAGCAAGATTCTGAAAAAAGAACTTTGCAGTCGGCGAGGCGGTATCCAGGTCCGGATATCCCCAAAGCGCCAGCATTTCTTCCCCGCTCGCTCTTCTGATCCCGACTTGTCTGACCACGTGCCATATCACCGGATGGGAAAACCCGCAGGCGCGGTACAGCGCATATGGGTTGTGCGGGTTGTCCGTCCGGCCGGAGACGGTCACGAACTCCGCCTTCTTCGACAAGCGGTGCAGCAGCTCACAGACCACGAATTTCCCCAGGCCTCTGCGCCGGTTAGCCGGAGAGGTCTGAATCCATTCCAAAACGCCTTCGCCGATCCTCCCGTCCAGCTCGCCGATCCCGCTTGCCGCGATCCGTCCGGTTTTCCTCTCCCGGACAGCAATCCAAAGCTCCGCGTCATAGACAGGCCGCTTCGCGTATGCATGGAGCTCCGCACCTGTCACGCCTTCCGAGGCATAGCACGCCTGAATATGGCTTGCAAGTTCGTCTGCATCCGCCGACGTCAGTTCATATTCCGCGGGCAAGACCGGCCTGGGAATGCTTTTCAGCGTATGAATCATTCGGAAATACGGCGTGTCTGTACCGGCGCAGGAGGCTTCGTTGAACTGATCCTCCCGGTATACAGATATGCTTGCTGGAAGTTGCATCTGTTCGGTTTTCCAGAACGGCAAGGAGGAAGCGGCACAGGGGTTTTCCACGTATGCTTTCTTTGCCGCGGAGAATCGGCTTTGCTCGACCTCCGCGTGCATCGTGTCACACCAGGCGTCCCACTTTTCCGCGTATTCCGTTTCCGGAATGATCCTTTCCATCAGGTCAACCGGGGAGAACACCTGACGACTGCGGCAGGCGTCCACGCAGATGCGGTACATCTCCCAATCAAGCTCGTCCTCGTCCCAAACCAGCGGCACCGCATCCAGACCGGCACGCAGCGCTGCCACTGCGCGGGTGTGACCGTCCGTCATGACGGGGACGCCGTCCAGCACCTTGATCGGAATCGGCTCAAAGCCGGAAAGGTCTCCGGCGTCCAGCCAGGCCTCCACGCTTTGCAGCTTTTTCGCGGAGATATAGAACTGGGAGGGCTGCAAATCCCGCAGCTTCAAATCGTCTATTCGCGTCATGTTTTTCAGCACCGGCCTTTGAGCGCGGCGCACAGGGATGCCGCGTCGTCGTTCACGCTGTCGAAGCGATAGTCATACGCCTCCCCGTCAAAGATCCCATGCTTTCTCTCCAGCATCTGTGCCACCGGCGCAGGCATATTTCCATGCATTCTTGCCCTGAAGCGCTCTTTGATGGTATCCAAATCCGCGTATACAAGTATCCTGACAGCTCCGGCCGGCAGGAGGCTGAGCTGCTCCGGCTCAGAGATCACGTAAATGACGTTGTCCCCGAAGACTGCCTTCCGAAGCTTTTCCGTGAACAAGGCGGCAGCCACACCCTCGGTTTTTGCCATCCGCAGATAGTCCTTGCCCGTGATGATTTCCGCGGGGATCTCTTGTTGAATTGCTTCCGCAAGCGTGGATTTCCCGCTGCAGTTTTCTCCGATGATTCCGATTACCATTTGTTGACCTCCATAAATCAGAGTTGTTGATCGAATACCTTTTCGGGTGTTTTTGCCGCAGAGCATTATTTCATTTTCGCTTTTTACTCGTGAACCGGTCGCTGGATTTGAAGTTATAGATGGGGCGGATCTGCTTCTCGATGCGGACCGTGTCGCCGATGGCGGCGATGATGGTCCGAGGGTCCTTGTAGGCCATTGGGCACTCGTCCAGGGTGTCCTGGCTGACGGTGGAGGTATAGATGCCCTCCATGCTCTTCGTGAAGGCGGACAGGGTGAAGCTGCTCTCCGCCTGGCTGCGGCTGAACAGGCGTCCGGCGCCGTGGGGCGCGCTCTGGTTCCAGTCGTCGTTCCCCAGGCCCACGCAGATCAAGGCCCCGTCCCGCATATTCAGCGGGATCAGCAGCCGCTCGCCTGCTCGGGCGGAGACCGAGCCCTTCCGCAGAATGCCGTGTTTCAGGTCGATGTAGTTGTGAACGGTGGTGAAGAACTCCGCTTCGTGGAGCTTCAGCCCGTCCAGGATGCAGTCCCGGATGGTCTGCCGGTTCAGGGCGGCGTATCGTCTGCACATCGTAGCCGGCCATTTTCAGGGCTTCCATATCCCGTCCAATGGTAATGCGGAAGGCATCGATGTCCCAGCGTTCCTTCAGAAGCCGGATGCAGTCCGGCGTGGAGATGGGGTGCTCGGCGTCGCTGTCGGTCTCCAAGAGCTGCAGCAGCCGCAGCAGCCGGACCCGGCCCTCGTTCTTTTCCCTGGCAGTCAGTTCGGTCTTTTCCATAGCGCGCCTCCTAAGATACACTCATTCTATTGTATTATATTACACTCCTCGACAGATTGCAAGTCAAACCTGGTTTTCTTCTGTTTAGGATCGTAAACATGAGGCCCCTTTCTGGCAAATTTTTTTCTTTTGCACATTTTTGGTCCGTGGTTTTCACGCAGACGGTGAAAATGAGTGCATTTTGGCTCAAAAACATGATTCTTCGGCTGATTATTATGTGTTCGAGAAAAAAAGCCGAAGTATTTGTTTGATTTGCAGTATCTTGCAGGTGGTATGTGACTCGTTGCCGGCGGGAGTTGGAAAAAGGATTATATCAGCACAAATGCTCTTGATTTTTTAGCATAATTATGCTAAAATATTGCCAAGGAGGGATTGCTATGAATATGATCAGACCTGTATCAGATTTGCGAAACAATTTTGCGGAGATTTCCAAAACCGTCCACGAAACGGCAAAACCCGTTTTTCTCACGAAAAACGGGTATGGCGATATGGTTGTTTTGAGCATGGAGGCCTACGAGAATCTACAGTTCGAGAGTGAGGTATATTTTAAACTCAAGGAGGCCGAGCGGGAGGCCGAGCTGACGGATACCCGGTATTCATCCAAGGATGTTTTAAAAGCTATGCGGGATGCCATAGGAGGAAGCAACCGTGTATGATCTGGAATACCTCCCAATAGCCAGGAGCGATATGACTGAAATCGCCCGGTATATCAGCCATGAACTGCAAAATCCCGATGCAGCGGAAAAGCTGGCCGATGCGATGATCGAGGCGGTAGAAGAGGCCAGGACATTCCCTTATGCCGCTCCCCCGTATTTTCCGATTCGACCGCTAAAATATAACTACAGGAAGCTTCTTGTTCAAAACTACCTGATCTTTTACTGGGTGGATGATCAAGCCAGGAAAATCACTGTCGCCAGGGCAATCTACGCAAAGAGAGACTACGCTTCTTTGCTTAAATAAGTGTACAAGAGCCGGCCCATGTTTTGGGTCGGCTCTGTTTGATAATAAGCGCACTGGCGGTTAATCGTGTTGACTGTGAAGTATTATTTCATCTATATGATTTAGAATAAAGGTTTGGGCATCTCGGTCGTACAAATTGACTTGGTATACTTTGCCGCACGGGCTTTGTCGTTGCTCAGCAGTTATTCCAATTTCAGATGCTTTTTGAGTTACTACTTTGAATTTTCGCCAATCATCATCTTCAAACTCATCAAGATATCCTTCAGACATAAGCCAAGATGTAATCTGAACTGCCTGCAATTTCTTTTTTTTGTTTTGATCAATCACTGAATTGATCGTGTATGTAAATGCACTTATGGAAATTGGTTTTTCAGAGAGAACAATTCGATTTTTCTCTTCTTCCGTTAGGAAGAAGGCTCTCTTTTTCCGTGGGTCACAACTTGTGGGGTCGGATCCGATAGTTATCAATTGTCCTATTACTGATGCTGCATTTTCGAGAATGCGTTTGTTATAAGAAGATCGTAGTATGGTATCTTCAACTACCAATCCAGTCTTAGGATCTTTTGAATTCGCTAAAGATTCTAGCTGTTCTTTAAGCGTGGCTAATTCTTTGAGTATCATATTCAGTTCCTCAGTACTCCCAGTCAATGCTTTCTGCAACAGCAAACATTTTTTCTGCCTCATCAGGTTCAACCATATTTATAAAATACAATTTTCCATATATATGTTCTTTATAAAACGCTTTATCGCAATTAATATGGTGCATGTGGTTTGAAACACCATACTTTTGACAGTAATATAATTCTTGTGAAAGAGATCTCTTGTATTTTTTACTTATCCTAACGGTCGGACCATTCACAATGAGTCCCGTGACTTCTTGACGTTGGTAATGATACGCAATTCGCGTTTTCTTTTCGTTTACCCTAAATCCTTCCTCTTGTAATATAGGAGTAACCACTCGAACAATTGTTTTCAAATCTGTGTCACCAGAAAACGTAATATCGTCAGCATACCTAGAATAGTTAGCTTTGTATGTTTTCGCAAGGGAAGATAGCCTGGCATCAAGCTTTAAACAGCAAATATTCGAAATACACGGGCTTGCGGGGGAGCCTTGAGGAAGCTTACCATGAAAAGTGCAAAGTTTTGCCAGAATGAAAGACATTTCTCTAGTATATCCATAATAAGCAAAAATCCTAAAGACTCGATCAAAAGAGATCGAAGGAAAAAAGTCTGATATATCTAAGTTCACAATACAATGTTTGTTAACATGTATTTTTGCGTTATCAACAATGGATCGCTTCAGTTGAAAGCCAAATGCAGAATCAGAAATATCCATGCAATACAAAATATTTTGCAGGATCCATCTTTGTATATACTTTACGTCTGGAGAGGGAATATCTAATTCTCTAAATCCCCTGCTTCTTTTTGGTATTCTTGTGGATGAATAATACCGATCCTCTGCAAAGACCATCTTGCACAATTCTTCTACCGATATTCCAATAAGTAAAGCAAGATGTTTCGTGTCAAAAATAACCGGAAGGCCATTTTGCAGAAGACGATTGGCGTATCTTAAGCACTTTGCTATGTAGTATTCGCCATATCCTTCGGCTCTGATTGCGGCATCCAAAGATGATAAATATTCTTTTCTCATAGCCTTTCCTCGAAAAAGGGGGAACAATATGTCGATACCATAATCTGTGATTGGAATCCACCGCACGCCATGGGGTGCGGAGATAATGATTGTAATTCCAATCATTATCACGGGCTTATTCCTTGAAGAAGCCCGTGGAAATGAAAGAAATAACCCAACCATGAAAGGCAACTTGCCGTTCTGCTTCTATCGGCATATTGTTCGCCCCAAAACAACCACCATGAAATACTAATCCTTTTATTATAATCCTGCTTACCGGAGTGCAGATGGAACTGCACTCCGGTAAGCTGCAAATGGATGCAATTTCATCCATTTGCTAGGATAAAAGGACTTCGTTCTTTTATCCTAGGAAATGTAAGATGCAGTTTTGCTATGGGCAGCAACTTGCTGTCCGCCTTCTATTCCAATAGTGATTGTTTTTATCTGGAGAATTTCTTTGTGAATCTATGCGGTACGTAAGGTGCGTCCAATGGAACAGACATCTCGGGTTTTATATGAAGAAGCATTGTGCTTTCGGAATGCAGTACCATGTCAGATTGATCTCGCGATATCAGAAAGGTCAATCCTTTTCCCGTAATAGAAACCATATTATCATCATAAGTCAAGTATTCTTTTCCAAATAATGTATCCAATAATTCGGAAAACTGCGCTCGATTATATCCTAACAACTCCATCAACTCGCTAAACAAGTATTCCCGCCCTTTTTCTTTAAAATATGCTAAGGCGAGCAGCGACACGTATTCTTCCACGATTAAACCTCTTTGCACTTATTTCTATATTTTGCATTGTTCCTACGGTGCCGATCTTTTTGCATTTTGCGCCAAACGGGCATTTCGTCATCTTTACGCGGAAAAGGGGCAGTATATCCATCAGTATTATAGCGGATAAAACCCAGAGTATTGTTAGGCGTGTTATTATAGAACGCAACTAGCGCTTGTGATTCCTTGAATCCCATTATTTCTTTTCCCGGTATGCCTATCCTCTTCGACATACTATCAATTTCATCTTTAGCAGTTATTTCATCACCAAATAACCCACGATCAAATGCTTTCCTTTGCATAAAAGCAGAAATGAAGATAATTTCAATACCATTTTCTTTTGAGTAGTCCCGTAGATTATTCATGGCCGTAAACATGATATTTATGGTCATGAAATAGACGGTTTTTCCCCGATACCTTTTTGGATGTTTTTTTAGTTCGTTAATAAGGCTATCCCCAGAACCACTAAAATCGTCAATAAAAACAATATTGCGAATACAGTCCCATTCTTCGCCTTTAATTGCATCCATGTTCTCGACGCAAGTATTTGTATTCAAGCGATTAATAAATTTGTAATCCATCCAATAGTCGTTTGAACTGTTGGTGATCCCGTATTTTGATTTAATAAAAACGTAAATCGTATTATCTATTGAGATGTTTTCGTGCTCTAATAATTTCAAGTGAAGTTGTTTCAACCAATCATTAACAGTATTATGAGAATAATAATCAAGGTTCTTTATTAGGGTCATAACTGTTGGCCGATGCGCAGTAGGTATTTGATCTAACCAGGAGTCGAAATTATCAAAAAAAACACATAAGCGTTGGTCGAACTCTCCGCCCCATTTTTCTCGAAATACCGTTAACATTTCTTCTTTATAAGAGTGCATAGCGAGTATCCTTTTTTCATGTGCAGACTATTACCATGAAACGCCGCGTATCCATGGTGATGATCTGTTGAATCATTCATTACATGGTCTTTTGTTATGAATCGGTTAATGAGTTACTATTCTTCACTTGGTATTGAGTCCTCAGGTGGTACAAACTCCAGAAGATCCTCTATTTTGCAATCCAAAACGAAGCAGACCTTTGCAAAAAAGTCCAAGTCTGCCATTACTATGTTTGCGCCTTTATAATACCGGTTAATTACGTCATATTTGACACCGGTCAAGGTACGAAGGCGATTTCTGGTAACGCCGCGGGCGTCCATAACCTCGGCCAGCTTTACCCGAATTTTCCCGTAATCTCGCACCTCGTATTGAATAAGTCCGTTCAACTGATCCATGTTATCCCTCCATTTGTGCTTATTGTAGCAGGGATACCCGGTCTTGACATTTACCTTATTAAAGGCTATCCTTTTATAAGGTAAATATGACAGGAGCATGGAAAATGAAGACGTGTTTCTTAATTGGGCACCGGGATGCGCCGGGGGAATTGCTGGAGAGACTGGTGCGGGCGATAGATGAGGCAATTGTGCGGGACGGTGTGACAGAGTTTGTGGTAGGTCAGTATGGGGCCTTTGACCGGATGGCTGCGGGGTGTCTGGCGGAGGCGAAGAAGGCGCACCCGGAGCTGCGGCTGGTGTTGCTTTTGCCCTATCATCCGGCGGAGCGGCCGGTTGCTCTGCCCCGGGGATTTGACGCCAGCTTCTACCCGCCGGGGATGGAAAAGGTCCCGCGGCGGTTGGCCATCGTGCGGGCCAACGAATATATGGCGAGGCATTGCGACGTCTTGATTTGCTACGCTTTGTTGGAAAACAGCAATCCCGGAAAAATAATTCGAATCGCAAATGGTAATTCTACGGTGATAAATCTTGCTGAATGAGCACGAATGGGGGCGAGATTCGTCTACTCCTCTCGAAAAATGGGCTGTTTCCAAACGAAGTGAAAATGAAATGGCAGAGAAATGGCAGAGAAATGGCAGAGAAATGGCACAGTATTGCTAATGACACGCAATTGGAAATATGCTATACTGTTATCGTGCAAAAGTGCAGAGAGACGAGGCACCGCTTCCGAAAAACGGCGCCTCGTCTCTCCTGTATTAGCCCTCATCGTCAGATCAGATGTAGTTTTTACCTGGATTTCCGCTTCGCGACCAGAGCGCAGGCAGAAGACAACAGCTGCGCCTGATACTCCGGGGCAACCTTCTCTGCACTGTCCAGAAAATCATTCAGCTTGTGCATGCATTCCAGGATCTGCTTGATTTGATGATCGTGGTACATTGCTGCCTGCTGCTGCAGCACCACAGGGTCATACATGTTATAAATCGGGTACATTGGCCTTCCCTCCTTTCTTTTTTCCTATTATATCATAGAAAAACCGGAATAAAAAAGCAAATAAACGTCTGTTTTTCGTCTACTGAACGGTTGTTCTTTGTGCAATCAACAGTCACTTCTTATCTGGCGTTAACCGCACCCCCCGATTTCTGATGAAAAAAATTTTTCGGGCCGAATCTGCTCGCATGATGTCGGATTCACGCGAAACGCAGGTTTTTCTGACGAACGAAAGTGCCGAATTATGGTTAAGATGTCATTGACGTGAAAATGTCAAGATGTTATAATATGTACCGTGAATCAGTATATTTCAACGCGGCTTCCTCCGAAGCTGCGTTTTTTTGTGCACAAAATACCCGTATTTATATTCGTCCAAAACTGGGTGCAGCGAGACGCCGCTTCTTCGGAGGCGGCGTTTTGCTGTGCCCTTTTTTGATAAATAATTTTATAGGAGGACACTAATTATGGAACGTTTTGATGCAACCCTGGATCGTATTGAGCGGAGGCTGAAGGAGATGCTCAAGGAAGTCGAGAATGTTCGATTGTTGAGACAGCATGGACCGTGGACGGCGCTCCAAGCGTATTTACTGAGGCTGGAGGATAAGTCCGAGCGTCTGACGCTGCTGACCCGGGCGTTGCCCTGCTACACTGGCTTCAGGACAGCTGCTGACGACGTGGAGGAGATCATCCGCGACGTCGTGCCGGTGGATATGGGCTTCACGGAGGAAGGCTGGTTCTGCCTGCGGATTCCGATGCTCCTGCCGCGAAAGGAGCATGGATCGGTCAACTACATCCGCGGATTTCTGTACCCGGCGATGTCGCAGTTCTTTTCGAAGCAGCCCCTGATTCGCTACCCGAAATGCGTGATCATCTACCGGCACGTCTACGCCAGAGACCGGCCCGAGCGGCAGTACCGGGACCACGACAACATTGAGATCAACTTTGTCTCGGATGCCGTGGCCCTCTACACCATGCCCGACGACAACCCCACGGTATGCCGGCATTTCTACTGCTCCGCCGCCGGTGACCCGGAGCGGACGGAGGTCTACGTGGTGCCGCAGGAGGACTTCATCCAGTGGCAGCTGCAGGAGCCGTCCATCCCGGAACACGGTGTTTTTCTGCTGGAAAACCGTCCGGAATCGACAGAAAAAGCACCGTAAAAACCGCAAAAAACCGGCCTTTCAAAACGACGCCGCTTTGAGAGGCCGAAAAACCCAGGCATTTCAAGGAAAACCAATCATATTTACAGGAATCATTTCGACGAGGCGAGCAGTCATCACGTCGAAGTTCTTCCCATTCGGAGGTGAATGACTATGATCTTTTTTCGACCGCGCAGTCAGACGCGCAGGCTCATCGAGATGCTCGCAGTCACAGGCGAGTTTCCCGTGTCCTCCCTGTACCTGTTCGGCAGCCAACGCACGATGCGCGAGCTGGTCAGCCGCATGACCGAGATACAGCAATACCGCAATACCGAAACAGGCGAGACGGTGACCTGCCGCCTCCTGACGCTGTCCGGCAAGGGGCGAAACAAGGCTGTGCGTCTGCTGAAATCCGGTTTTCAAATTCTGGACTGGTTTGGCGCCAGAGAATACTATGAAGCGAACTGGCGGGAACACAATCTGCCGAGTGACGTCTCTCACCGTGAGCCGCGCTTCCGCTGCGCGGAGGCTTCTGTGATGCTGATCTTGGCGGGAGTGGAGATTCGCCCCTGGTGGAAGCCGCCGCTGCAAACCAGTCTGGGCGGTCCGCTGCTGCCGGAATGGGCGAGCTTTTATTCTTCCCGCGAGCTCAAAAACCTGTGGGACGGAGAGATCAAGAAGATCCAGTACGTCAGAATGTCAGGCCTGGTTTTGTCCCGGTATGGGGGCATGGCCGTGTATAATACCCGGGATGCTGTCATGAAGTGGAGCGGGGAAGGAGAGTATAAAGCATACCTCAGCATGTCCACGCTTGCCCACATCAATACCCGGGCGGACTCCGTAGAGTCCGCGATCCTGTTCGGGAGATCCGAGGAGGTCGCGCTGCGGACGATTGAAACCTTTCGAAAAAGCCGGCGCTATGACCTGCGCTTCAACTCCACTTACCGGTATATCTATTTTGTCCCGCTGTGCGAGAACGGGATCGCCCAGCTTCGGCTGCTGTTGCTCCCAGACTGGAATGAGCGTCTGCTGCAAGCTATGTTCGCCCCCTCGCAGCGTTCTAACCATTTGGGCTCTTTTGAGTATGACGGGATCGTAGACGGAGTTTATGTCTTTGAATTTTTTGACGGGGACATCGCCAGACTGGAACACTTCCGGCAGGGAATCGAAGACAGAGACGTGCAGTGCCGCGTTTGCTGCTTTCCGTTCCAGGTCAGTCTGGTGAAGTCGGTTTTGGGAGATCGGGTCGAAATCGACACCTATGAACCAAAAACCGTTATGGAGGCCCTCGGCGCAGAGTGAGCTTTCAAATCACGAATCCCAAACCGGAATTCAACGCACGTTCTCATCGCAGATGAACATGAGAAACCCAATACCAACAAAGGAGGTTGTTACAATGACAGAGCATCCCTGCCCAAACCCAGAGGCCCTCCCCCTGGTACTCAAGGTGGAGGACCTGATGCCCATCCTGCAGATCGGCCGAAGCGCGGCTTACACCCTGGTACGATCCGGGCAGATTCACAGTGTCCGGGTCGGCCGCAGCTATCGCATTCCCAGGGAAGCCGTCCTCAATTACCTGAGAAAAACGTTATAATCGGTTGTAGCTCGGATAACAGGGCAGCGACACGAATCAATGTGCCACAGACTCCCACCGCCGATTCCGCCACTGCGAGTCTGGCAGGCAAAAACGGTGAAGCGATTCCTTCTATAAATCCCTGAAAAACAGCCTTCTGATCCAGGGCCGGAACCGGTCCGGGTTGCGGCCCACCCGCAGAGAAAACAGGAAACTGAGGAGGGTGAGGAGCCAAATCAACACCAGCAGCACAAACGCCCACAACTGATCGTTTTTATAGGCTTCTTGCTTTTCCGCAAAGGTGAAAACCATCCCCTCTGGACCTTTTAACTGCTGGATCCAACGGGTGGCCTTATCTCCGGCCCAAACCGTGTAGACGGTCTTGCCATCGCAAAGAGCTTTCGGGTCCACCGCAAGGTCTTCATAAAGGGTAATCCCGTACACTGTACCATCTTCGCCCGTCAAGCGATAATCACCGTTATCCTCCTCCCAGGCTTGAAACACGACCTCGCTTCTGACCGTAGTTTCCTCCGAATCCGGCGGGCCGAATATGGCGAAGCCTGCGAAGATTACGATCCCGCCGAACAGGACACAGGGGATCAGATAAGCGAAGAAGTTCAGTTTCCCTCTGGAGACATTGTGACCATATGGATCCCATTGGATTCGGTCCGGCAGCAACTCCATCTGCTTACTCCTCTTCCTGGTCCACTTCAGAAACCTGTTCGCATTGACCGCCATGCTATCCAAGAAGATCAGGTGTTTTCCGCAGTAGAGGCGGACATCACCAGAGCCACCCCAGCGGATCCCCGTCACTTCATTGTAGGTGAACTCGTAAGACCGTCCGAAGAAGGTGTGGTGGGTAAAGCCTTGTTCGCCGAAGCGCACCCAGCAGTTGGCGTAGGCCAGCTGCATGGACCAGCCCATCAAACTGAGGGCGATGTAAGCGACTCCGAGCAAATTCTCCTGCCACAGCAGGATGACAGAGGGAATGATAAAGAGATCGCCCAACAAGCCCACCCAAAACAACAGGTTCGGCAGGTATACCCTGTTTTTCTGCCATTCAGGGGAACGCCGCGCTGATTTGGCCATGATTGTTCGTACGACCAGATACAGCGTGATGGAAACGGGGAGAAAAGCGAGATAGCGCATAATTGCCTCCCAAAAGCCCGGATTTGCAAACTCATCATACCGAACGGAAAACCGCTTGTCAAGGCTTGCATTCAAGGTCAGTTCGTCATTTGTATTAAGAAATACGTCATAATCGGTTGTAAATTTGCCGCACGGCAGGTATAATAGAGACAGATAGTATCCGCTGTGTGGCAGGAAAGGAGGCAGTTATGCCATACAGCAATGTTAACAGATCCGCGCCGGGAGCGGGCTCGATCCGGCAAAAGGTCGTCAATCGAAAAGGCAGGACCTACATCTATTGGGAGGCCCGGTATTCCGCCGGGACAGATCCCAAAACCGGGAAGCAGATCCAGCGCTCCATCACCGGCAAGTCCAAAAAGGAGGTCTCCCAGCGGCTCCGGGAGGTGACCTCAGAGATCGACCGGGGCGTCTACTGCACGCCCTGCAAGATGACCATCGGGGAATGGCTGGATATCTGGTCCACGGAGTATCTCTTCGGCGTCAAGGAGGGGACGGCCTATTCCTATCGAGCCGTCATCCGGAACCATATCAAGCCCGAGATCGGCTTGATCCGCCTCGACGCGCTGAATCCTCACACCGTGCAGAGCTTCTACAACAAGAAGTTCAAAGAGCTCTCCGCAAAGACGGTCAAGAACATCCACGGGATCCTCCACGCGGCCCTGCGGCAGGCAGTCCTGAACGGCTACATCCCCAACAACCCTACGGACTCCTCGATCCGCCCCAGGATCGAGAAGAAGGAGATGCATGCCATGGACCAGTACATGATCACCGACTTCCTGGAGGCTATCAAGGGCGACGAATACGAGTATCTGTTCTTCGTGGCTCTGTTCACCGGCATGCGGAAGGGCGAGGTCATGGGTCTGACCTGGGACGTGGTGGATTTTGCCCGGGGCACCGTTCTGATCAACAAGCAGCTCCAGCGGCCCCGAGTCGGAGACGGTACCTGTCAGCTGGTGTCCACGAAAAACGGGAAGTCCAGAAAGCTGAAGCCTGCCAAGGAGGTCATGAACGTTCTGTACCGGGTCAAGAAGCAGCAGATGGCCTGGCAGCTCAAGAACGGGGAATGTTTCCAGAATTCCATGAACCTGGTCTTTACCCATGAGCTGGGCGGCTACCTGAACCCGAATACGGTCTACAACCACTTCAAGGAGATCGTGAAAAAGATCGGCGAGCCGGGGCTTCGCTTCCACGATATGCGGCATTCCTATGCGGTGGCGGCCCTGCAGATCGGCGACGACGTCAAGACCGTGCAGAACAACCTGGGGCACGCCACGGCGGCCTTTACACTGGACGTCTACGGCCATGTCACCGACCAGATGAAGGAGGAGAGCGCCAACCGGATGGAGCGCTTTATCCACATCGTAAAAGGGGCTTAAATGCAGTAAAATTCCTGCATAAAAGCCCCGCATATCCCGGATAAGGGAAAACTTAAGGGAAAACATCCCCGGTTGGCAGACATTTGGTGAAGGCAAAAGCGAGAAAACGCGAGCAAAACAAAGGAAAAGAGCCGAAATCCGGAGATTTCGGCTCTTGATTCCTGGCAGCGGGTGAAGGATTCGAAATAAAATTTTTAGTGTTATTTCATGTTATTTGCTGCCTTTTTGCCCCGCTCGCCAGCTATTTCTCCATTATCTGCTGCCTTTAAATACCCTGTCGTGTTATTCAGTACCCTATGCTAAAGGGGAAAAATAAGGCCAAACTTTTATACTATACCACAAACAATCCTGCACAGCAGATGTTGTCTTCTCAACAATTATAACAAGACCTCTGTGTTAAGTCAACCTTAGGCATTCGGTTATTTGCTTTCCATTTGTGCCTTGTATTTCTTGCCGACTTCGTGGGTGTCCTGAAGCAGTGCGCCGCGTTGGATGGTGGAGCGGCCGTATTTGGAGCGCAGGGCGTCCACGGTCTGATCCAGCTTCTTCGATCTGGTCTTTCTCTCATCTGCTGCGTCGAACAGCGAGGTCTGGACGAATTCCTCCTTTGTCAGATCCGTCAAGGCGATGCCCAGCAGACGCAGCGGAGTTTTTCCGTTCCACAATTCTGAAAATAACTTTTTTGCAAGTTGATATATTTCATTTGTCCCGTCAGTAGGCTCCCGGAGCTTCTGCTGATGGGATTTGTTTTTGAAGTCGTTGCTGCGAATGGTCACGGCAACACACCAGGCTTTGAAACCGTCAGCTCGCATCCGGGCGGCAACGCTGTCGGCCAGAGCGAGGAGGATATGATATGCGGCCTCCGTGGTCTCCACGTCATCCTCCAGAGTGGTGGAGATGGAGTAGCCCTTGGCTTCTTCAGGCTCCGCCAAAACAGGCGAATTGCTGATCCCATTTGCATAGCGATGCAGGTGGCTTCCCATCTTTGGACCGAACATCTTTTCCAGCGTCTCGACGTCTGTATGCGCCAAAGCGCCGATGGTCTCGATCCGGGCCTGCCGCAGCCGCTCTGCCGTCGCCTTGCCGACGGTGAACAGCTCCCCCACAGGAAGAGGCCACATCTTTTCTGGGATCTCACTTGGATAGAGCGTGTGGACCTTGTCCGGCTTCTCAAAGTCGCTGGCCATCTTCGCCAGCAGCTTGTTTTCGCTGATGCCCACGTTGACCGTGAAGCCCAGGGTATCCCGGATTTCGTCCTTGATCCGATAGGCCAGCTCCAGCGGGTCGGGGTAGATGCGCTCTGTGTTGTCAAAGTCGCAGAAGCACTCGTCGATGGAGACCTGCTCCACCACCGGAGCGTATTTCCGGCAGACCGCGATGAAGGCACGGGAGCATTGTACGTAGAGCTTGAAGTCCGGCCTGGCAATCACAAGGTCGGGGCACTTCCGCAGCGCCATCCCCACGGGCTCGCCGGTGGTGACCTTGAATTTTTTGGCCGGGATGGATTTCGCCAGAATGACGCCTGTGCGCTTCTCCCTGTCCCCTCCTATGGCCGAGGGGATCAGCCGCAGATCCGGTTCCCCATTCTGCATGCGCCGTGTCGCTTCCCAGCTCAGATAGGCGCTGTTCACGTCGATATGAAAAATCAGCTTTCGCATCACAGCACCCCCGTTATAGTTTTTTACATATTTACAGTTTCAATCAAACAAGTCGGATTTCTATACGTCCATTCCTAATTTGTAGCAAAAATAATGAAATCCACTTTTTTAATGTCGGAGATGGATGCATAATTGGGGAAATTTTGATCGAACCAAATTATCCATGCTTGGCCTCTTTCTGACGGCAGAAACTCATCATACCATTTGCGTAACGCTTGCCAGTCATGCCTAATCTTTTCAACTTCAGAGGTCCCACGCGGCGCACCGCTTTCTTTATTTGGTATCTGCCACCAAAAGTTAACGTTCTCATTTTTTGATAAATAGTCTCTCACTTTGCTATCATAAATTGGCAAAGAGGGGTTTCTCGTATGAAGTAGCTTACTACCAAGCGATAGCTCTGTACTGCCCTTCTCTATCTCGTTCTTTAAGCTGCGTAATACATCCATCAAATCATCTTCTGGCGAGATGCTCTGCAATTTCGCAAAGTATGGTTTTAAGTTGTTTAGATTTCTCATGACAGCCCATCTTGCTTTTAAGTAAAATTCATAATACACATCTTGGAAGTCGGTGTCATTCGTGCGCCAATTATCCATGATATATTGATAGTCACACAAGCCCTTGGCGATAACCAGTTTCTGTTTTGGAGTAATCTTATGTAGGTCAATTTTCATAGCATTTCCTCCAGGAGAATCTTTTTCTGCAATTGATTATACCAAATTTCAAGAAAGGAAGCAATCCCACAATGAAATGTCCTTTGAAATATCCCTGGGTCAAGCTGCCGCGGGATCGGGTTCCCGGCGGCAAGGGGCTTATGGGCTCGTGGATGCGGCTGGCGGCGCGGGCGGCCTTTCGCAAGGGCGAGGGGCATTACTGTGGATATGACAATCCCGTCGAACCCGGAATGTGGGTCGGTGGAATTGTCGGTCTCAAGTCGATCCTTGGCATCAGACGCCGGGACGCTGCGCTGGATGCGCTACAGTGTCTGGCAGAGCTCGGTTTTCTTTCTTGGACGTTGGACCAATCTACCAAAAAGCTGGGCTACAGTCTGTCAGACTGGCTCGTGCGCTTCTCCGGCGCGGAATGCCCGGGTGGAGCCGTCTATACCACTGATGGCTACGGCTTCGTGTGTGTTTCACGGGAAATCACGCACCGACTGGTGGAGCACAACTACATATTTGAAGAATCGGACGCATGGCTGGATCTGTGGTGCCACACCACGGTTGAGGATCCCGGCAATGTGTTTTCTTTTTTGGCGCCGGCTGTGCAGTACGGCAAGTACGGCACCATACTTACTTTGGAAACCCTGGGACGCCGCTGGGGCTGGGAAAAGACGAAGGTTTGGAGATTTTTCCAAACGCATGGGGATGTGTTCGCCCTTCGCCGCCTTCCCGGCAGCCTCGGCTGTCTCATTTTCAACCTCGGCTATCCCTGTGATACCGAAATACAGGCTCCCGCTGCAGAGAAGATTTCCGCGCTTATGGGCGAACTGCGCCTTTTGGGACGTGCCGCGCAGCTTGACCGCACCACGATGAACCGGGTCATTGCCTGGTACAGCAGGCATACCGCCATCGTAAACCGGCCAAAACCCCGCGTTGCACTTTCCAACAATATATATCGCGCGTATCTTTCTCCTCTGGAAGCTGGTAGGAACGTAAGTTATGACTGCGGAGGTATCAGTATAGGACTGCCTCTCGGTCTCTCATATTTCGAGCAGATCCGCGGGCCGAATGGGTTCACGGGTTTTGTTTGGCTCACGAAGGAGGACATAACCCATGGAAGACTTGCAACTAAAGCAAGAAGAGAGCTTGCTGGAACGAGCTGATGTTGTGTTAAAGCTGCTGACTAAACGAGGGCTGATTCCCGATAAGAAGATCTGCGATGACGCTCGGCGTGCCGCTCAGCAGAAGAGGCAAAAGGACAGCTATCACAACACCGAATTGTTACTCAAAAATTATCGTCGCATTGCTTGGATGGTAGAATGCTTTCCAGAGGCAATTGCAGAGGAACTGGATCGACCGTTTGAGGCCGTGGATGAGCTGTTGGATGGAGTTAATGTTGCATCAATCTTTGGAAATCGTAAACTGGAACAGCGCACGGCTGCGGTTGAACAGACACGCTTGTTACTGGATCGGATAAACGACGCCTTAACCGTTCTTAAACGAAAACCAGGAAACGGTCAGGATCTGTATAACCTGGTCTATTTGAGCTTTATCGCCCCGGAACAGCTGTCAAATCAGGAAGTACTCTACCGTCTGAATATTTCACCGCGCCATTATTATCGTCTTCGCAAAGAAGCTATTACAATCCTCTCCCTTCGTCTTTGGAGTTCTCCGGATCCGGTTATCGACTTGTGGCTGGAATTGATAGAGATGGGCGAATAAAACAGGATGAGAAGAATAATCTAATCGCTCTTGACGATCTATGAATATGCCTTAAAGCTGTATAGGTTGAAACCATTCATTGTTCGTCTGCTGTAATGGACGGATGAGCATCAATCCCAGATGTATCCACCAGCGAAAACAACCAGAAATTATTGTACATCTGAGCCCCGAGGTATGAAGCCCAGAGCCTTAGGAATCTTTCTGCTCCTGAGTCTCTGGGCTTTTATTGTTACAAAAGTCGAAAAAACTGGTGCTATATTGAAAACTCGCTTTAGAAAGTTATATGGTTCTTGCAAATGTCGCTTGAAAAATATTTATATTGGTGTATTTATATTTCGGGATATGCCTCCAAAGTCTCGTCCTGTGATGATTCTTCCCCCTCAGGATCTTCGTCTTCAGCCCAGATTTCCTCATACTGCCACATTGGAAGCAGGAAGCGCGAATCATCCATATCCACATGCACGCGCTTTGCGCGATCCAGTGGGAGGACCACCGCGTTTTGGCTGCACAAGAGCACCGGCTCCACCGAAATCAGGTCTTTCCCCCTGCGGATGCCCATTTCTTTACAAAGTGCTCTTCCAAATTCGCCCCCTAAGACACGGACGCCCAACCATTCTCCGCTGTACACAGCTGGGGGAATATCAATTTCTCCCTGATCCGGTTCCTCCGGGAACTGAAATCCTATCCATCCAGCGTCCTTATTTTGAATGATGTTGAAGAACAACGGATTGCCCATCTTCTCCAAAATCTCCACGGGAATGACAAGGATGGCGTGATGGCGGTTGAGATAGACCATCGAGGGATCATAGGGCGATGCGGTCAGGGCATGCTTTTCTTCCCGTTCCGGCACCGGCGCTACATTATAAAAATCCGTGTACGGGATCCACGTGTCGGACGGGCTGCCGTATCTGCCCGGCATGGCCAGCATATAGGATGACAGGTTCAGGTATTCTTCATTTCCGTCTTCATCAATAGCGCTTCCTGCGACAAAGGCTTTTTCGTCAATCCGACGCATGTGCGCTGCGATGCCTTGCTTCAACTCTTCATCGTACATCTCCAGCCCTGTAAGCAGCTCCACCGGATTCAGGCCCAACACTTGAAACAACATGATTTGAGCAGCCGCATCGGGAAAACGGTTTCCTTTTTCCCACAGACTGACAGCCTGCGGCGTAACAAGGACAGCTTCCGAAAGCTGCAGCTGTGTCAGACCCAGAGCTTTCCGCTTTCTTCGGATCAATCGCCCGGTTTTCTCATAATCCATTGAATATCTCTCCTTTATTGGTTTTGGTGATGATCCCAGAATAAATGCTGAAACTGCATTTTGCAAGCAACTATCTGTTGAGTAACATTCATTTCAGTTGTGTTTGTGTTGGAGGTGCGATCTTCTCCGGAAGACACCATACTTGCCATAAACGACCTGCTCCACACAACCATCCCAATTCTATCATCAAAAAGTACTGATGTCCACGGAAAATACTATCAAACGAGCAAAATAAAGGAAAACAACCGCAACAATGAAAACCGTATGAATGTGAGTGAAAATGGAGCCTTCTTATGAAAAGCGCAGTACCCAAGGTTTTTGAAAGCGATCTAGGACATATGCAGAAAGTCCCCCCCTTTATTACAGTCCTTCGCATGTGATATAATGACTTATGACGACCTAATTGTAAGATTCGAAAATATTATAAAATCGCTGAAGGAAAAGATATCATCAGCAGAATAGTAAGGTTTTGCAAAACTCACTTCTTGAGGAAAAGCCAGATACGATCTGGTGAATCGTAACTGGCTTTTGGCGGTAGTATTAGTAGTTTCTATGCCTTCACAGCATTATTGTTCTCTTCGGGTTCATTCATTATTGCGATTATTTTCTTTGCATGCTTCCTGCAAGAAGTATAGAATATTATTGCAATTAACACAAACGGAATTGCAGCAAGTTTTGTAGCGCTAAATAGCGCCATAATTGCGAGCGCCAAGAACACTGCTATGCCAGTCCGCGATAGAGCGTATTCACGCGAAAGCGTATGCATAATGGGATTTTTGTTTTTCTTTTTATTAAACTTCACATAGTCATCATTATATGGAATCCAGTGCAGCTTCTTAAGTATCGTTTCTATTAGGACAGAACCAATTCTATTGATAATCAAACCCGTTTCATATGAAATAGCAACAAAACAGATAATCGGTATGACCTCAGATGTGGAGAATACTTTGAGTATAACATTGCTAAACATATTGCTTGCTGCATCGGGGAACAAAAAGATTCCACCTGTTATTAGGACTAAGCCGGCCAGAAGCATATTAACAATATGGTAAAATGGGACCTTAATTTCCATTTTTCCTCCTCAAATTATGTTACTGTTACGTGGATATCATTTACTTATGAACCGTAAATGATCCCAAGTAGGAACCAAAAGAATCGTTTCTTCCCTTTTCTTCTGTTAAGAATGAAGTGTCATATGGGTAATTAGCTTCCGAAACATAAACATGCACCTTATCTCCAGCGCATTCAAATATAATGTCCCCCGCACTATTTTGCTTAATCGTATTGTAATCCGAGTAATAATACAAGTGTTTGGAGGGGGCTTCACCTATAACAATGATTTGAGGGTCAAGTTTTTTTAGCACATCACTTGATACTCTTCCAGATTCTCTACCATGATGTGGTGCAAAAAGGATATCAACCTTTGGCCATTTTATAGTGTCCTTAACCAATTCCAAGAAATCATGCTCAATATCACCCATCCACATTACAACGACACCTTCGTTTACTGAATAGGTAAAAATCGGTGATATGTTATTAAATCCATTGCCGTTTTTTACTTGATCCAGAGCATCTTTATAATTTTGATTTGATGTTATTGGCCATTGGAAATTTATCCCTGCGCATCCGCGTTCATCATCACTAATATTCATCCATTTGCGTGAGCAGCCTTTATAAACAAAAAACGCCGATTTGCCATCCCGTAGAGTGCAATAATGCACGAAGTCTTCGTTTTTGTTCTCTTTTACAGCTGCGTTTTTTACACAATAAAAGTTTACGACTCCAAACTTCTCATCCAAATATTTTAATCCTTTCAAGTGATCCTTGTCCGGATGCGTTGAAATAAAGCGCCTGATTCCTTTGTTGCCACCTTCTGTTTTGATTTCTGAAGTGATATCGGCCCTGTTTTCATCATCCATACAGCAATCAATAATTGTAAAATTATCACTATTGTGCAGGATATAAAACATGTCCCCATCGCCAACAGAAAACGACTTAATAATACTCATTCCATAATCCTCTTTTCTTTTTTTGATTGCGCAGCAACCTAACTTATGCATGAATTATTCTCGTGCATGTAATGTTGTTTTCGATAATAAAGTTTTGATATGGTAGCAGCCTTGGTCATATGTAATAACAATTAAAGAGACTGATTTGCAACAGTATTGCGCTTTTTTCGTGATTTTTAATGAAAAATTTTTTTAATTTGCATAAGAAAATCAAAATTTTTATGGGAAAGGTGATAGTTTTCTTTTTTATTATGTTCTAGGAACAAATGGCACAAAGTTGGCAGAGCTGTGCTAATGACACGCAAAAACGAATGTGCTAAAATAGTATCGTCCAAAAATGGGACGAACGAAACGCCGCTTCTTCGGAGGCGGCGTTTTGCTTTGCCATTCTCGTGGAAGGAGGTAGTGAAAATGGTTAACAAGCTGGAAAGAAAGAGGCACCTGCAGACGGCCTACTGGTCTATGGTAGCAGTCGCGGCGGCGCTGATCGTTTCCATCTCGCCGGTGCTGGCGGACACGATCTGGGATCGGTTCTCCACCATTATGCGAGACGTCTACGGTCAGATCGTTGGAATCTCCACCATTGTGGCAGTGACCGTGGCGGCCATCGCCCTGGTCGTCCGCATGGTGTCGAGGAACCAGCGGGCCGTGGACGAAGCCACCGCCTGGGTCAAGCGGGTCGTGATCACCTGGCTGATCCTCAACATGCTGGGCTTCATCGTGGCCTATCTGCAGCCGCTCATCGCAGGCGGCAGCTACACCGGCTGATTCGGCAGGCAAAAGCAAGGAGGTGATTTCCTTTGCTTGACTGGATCTTCGAGGGCATCATCGACTGGATCAGCGAGACGATCACCGGCTTGATGGACGCGGTGTCCGCCCTGTTTCTTGACGCCCTCGGCACAGACATGACGGCGATGGAGGAGTACTTCCCCTTCGTCACCAAAGCGTTCAGCATCATGCAGTATACGGCCTGGGCCCTGCTGTTTCTGATCACGGTCTGGCAGCTGTTCCGGGTATTCGGCGGGCCGGTCACGGAGGCCGAGAATCCCTGGTCGCTCCTGGCCAGGGCTGCGCTCTTTGCCCTGCTGATCGGTTACGCCAAACCCATATTCATGCTGGCTTTGAAGATCGCCAGAGCGCCGTACACTGCCCTGATGAATGTGACCATGACAGCAGAGGACTTCACCTTCGCAGGCGTCGGCGAGGCCCTGTCCAGCGGCCTCGTCACCGTGGTTTCCGTCGTAAGCGGCGTCGGGCTGATCCTTTTGATCATCCTGGAGATTGCTATGGGCTGGAACTACTTCAAGTTACTGCTGGAGACGGTGGAGCGCTACATCGTAGTGGGCGTCCTCTGCTACACCTCGCCCCTGGCCTTCTGCATGGGCTCCTCCAAGGCAACCAGCAACGTCTTCCGATCCTGGTGCCGGATGGTGGGTTCCCAACTCCTGCTTCTGGTCATGAACGTCTGGTTCCTGCGGGCCTTCAACACGGCCGTGGGCCGGTTCGTCGGCAGCGGCGGTGCACTCACCAACGGCATGGGCAACGTGTTCCTGTGGCTGTTCTGCGTGCTGGCCTTCCTGAAGACCGCCCAGAAGTTCGATTCCTACCTGGCGGCTATGGGCTTAAACGTAGCTCAAACCGGTTCCAGCATGGGTATGGAGCTTCTGCTGGCCGCCCGAGCAATCTCCGGCGTGGCCGGCGGGCGAGGCGGTACGGCAGGAAGCATCTTCAAGGGAACGAGCTCCGTCGCAAGCGGAGCCGCCGGCGCTGCGGGAGCGGCTGCCGGAGGCGGTTTCCTCGGAGGCTTTGCCAACAAGTTCAAGGGCAATTCCTATGTGCGTGACGCAGTGGTTACCGGCGGTACCCGCATGGGAGCCAGCGGTCCTGCCGGCTTCGTCGCCAGAGCCTTCGGCGGTGTGGCTGCCCGAAACGGCGCGACCCTCAACAGCAACTCCATTTCCTCGGTCGCAGCCAGGTCGCCGGTCAACTCCGGTACCATCGGCGGCGACATCGCGGACCGCAGTCTCCACAATTACATGCCCCAGCTGGGCGATCAGACGCTCACGGGCACGCAGATCACTGGCGGGCATATCAGCACCAACGTGGTCGGCGCGGACGGCAAGTCCACTGCCGTAGAGATGTATTCCGCTGATCAGTACGACAGGCCCGACGTACCCCATACCGTGGTGACAGCCGCCGACGGGAGCCAGTGGTATCAGATGGCCAGCGGCGCGGAGGCCGGCAGCTTCTATGAAGCGCCGAACTTCACCGGAAGCCCCGCCGAAGCGGAGCAGGTCGCTGCTCACTTCCCGGACGCTCCGGAGGGCACGACCCTTCGGACGGTCGGAGAAGGCGTGGTGGAGGCGACCAACGGCGAAGGCAGTGCTCTCTGGTACAACAGCGCCTTCTACGACGAGCCGGACGCCCCCCACACGATCATGCAGGCGGCCAATGGCACCGACTGGTACGCCATGCAGCCCCATGCCATGACGCCGGACTTTGAGCCGGCTTCCGGCATTGGCGGCGCGCCGCTGGGCGGAAATGACGGCTCCGGCGGCTTACCCACGGGAGACGGTTCCTCCGCGCCTGGCTCTGGCGACAGCGGATACGGTGTTGATTCCAATGCCGCGGCCTTTGCCTACAACCGCGCCCAGTTCCAGAGCTTCCTGCCCGGATACGAGACGCAGGTCACTTCGGTGGACGGCTCCTTCCGTTCAGAGGGACGCATCGAGGTGCGGCATGAAGACGGCTCCGGCACCATGTTCTACGACACCGCCCAGTACGCCGCTCCCCGCGGAGACTACAAGGTCTATGAAGATCGGAACGGCAGCCAGTGGTACGCCGTGCGCGGCGACGCCGCTGTGGACCGCAAGCCTGTTTACGAACACGGCAAGCCTGTCTATGACGGCGACAAGCTCCGCACAGTGAATGTGGAGACCGTGCGTTATCACAGCACGCCCTCCCGCTTCGCAGCGCCTTCGAAGCGGAACCCCGAAATCAAAGCGCCAAAACGAAGACGGTAAACCTGCGGCCTCCGGGGATTATCCTCGGAGGCCCTTTCTCGAGGAGGTGAAATTATGGCAGAACCGGACAAACAGCAGCTGGGCGACGGCCATGGTAATTACGGCCAGGCTGCCCAGCAGGCGGCAAAGGCCGCCAAACAGGCGACCAAGGCCGCGGCGTCCAAAGGCGCCGAGGCTGCCGCCAAAGGTGCGGAGGCTACTACCAAGGCTGCTGCCGCTACCGTTCATGCAGGTATGCAGGCGGGTGGCTCAGCAGTTTCTGAGGTCGCTGTCGGCACAGCCTCGGGCGGCCCCTGGGGCGCGATTATCGCGGCGGCCTGGGCAATGAGGAAGCCCCTGTTCAAGGTGCTGGTCTGCATCTGTCTGATGCTGGTCTTTCTGATTGTGATCATCGTCTCGCTGCCCAGCATCATCTGGGATTATCTCTTTGGGTCGGACGATTCGCCTCCGAGGGAGAACACAAGCATCACGGAGATCTACAACGAAATGGCGGACGCTGTATCTGTGGTCATCAACGAAGGGCTCGAAGCTTCCATGGCGGAGGTTGAGAGCATCATTGAGGAGAACGGATACGACTATGACCTCTGCATGGAGAACCTGGTCAACTATGCCCAGAGCTCCGCGGGCTTCGACACCTGCTATATCTTGGCGGCCTACTCCGCCTCCATGGAGCAGCAGGGTACCTCGAAGGAGGACATGCTCGAAAAGCTCTCCGGGACCGAGGACAGAATGTTCCCGGTCACCTATACCGAGCTGGAGCAGGAGGTCACCGTTCCAGCAACCTATACAACCTATACGGCTGTCACGGTAACGCATGTCGTTCGTCAGACGCAGACCGGCGAGGTCAACGGTGAGCCCCAATACGAGTATGAAACAGAGACCTCGCAATACTACCGTCCCGATGGAGAAGCAACGACCGATACCGAGATCACGGTGGACAGCTATTCCGCTGTGGAACTGACGATCCCGATCTATTCCCAGGGCCATATCGCGGGCACCCGGACAGAGACCTATTATGAGCCCAACGGCACCGAGACCGTGACGCCGGGCACCGAGACGATCAAATACGCCGAGTTCATCATCCATCCGTTTGACAACAGCGTGATCAACGAGGCCTTTGACATCGACCCGGACGAACAGTACATGGAGTTTTCCATCACTTACGGCGAGGCCATCCAGCGGATGGCAGATTCGCTGAAGATGACCCTGTATGGCGCGCTGGGCGACGGCTCCATGGTCCCGCTGACGGACGCGAAGCTGATTGCCTTCGTTTCCCGGCAGGATTGCAGTCCCGTCAGAAAACATCTGCTGGAAACGGCGCTCTCCTTGGTTGGCAGAGTCCCATACTTCTGGGGCGGCAAGTCCGGTCCCGGCTGGAATAGTGAGTGGAACACGCCAAAGCTGGTCACCGCAGACGGTTCCAGTACCACCGGCACGATCCGACCCTACGGCCTGGACTGCTCCGGTTTTACGCACTGGACCTATAACACCGCCCTGGGCGTAAACATTACCCGCGGCATTTACGGTCAGTATGACAACAGCACGCCGATCACAGAGGCGGAACTGCTGCCCGGGGATCTTGGCTGCCTGCCGAGCGAAGACGGTGGCTGGAACCACGTGCTGCTCTTTGCAGGCTACGATGAAAACGGCACGGGGATGTGGGTTCACTGCACCAGCGGCAGCGGCGTCGTACTCAACACGCCCAGCTACGTGGACCGCCTCTACTACTGCCGGCCTAACGGCGTGGACTATGATGCGCCGCTGTCTGAATAATCTCCGAAACGAAGAAAGCACCCGAAGGCGCTCCTGTGAACGTCTTCGGGTGACAGTCTTTTAGCATCGGTTTGTGCCGCCTTGCTTATGTCTATTACCGCACTTCCCAATAGCCTCGCTTGGATGTCCCCACTCTGATAATCCGTTGCTTATTTCTCAGCCCATCTAAGGCTCGCTGCACAGTTTTTACGGTTTTTCCGATTTTGCCTGCAAGCTCTTCTCTCGTGAGATTCGGTTGCTGCTTCAACAGCTCATATACTTTCGCTTCGCTTGGCGTAAAGGAATCAGTCGGTGAAATTTGTGTGTTACTGTTCACTTGCGAAGTATTAGGAATGTTCCTGAAGAAAATGAAAGAGAATCCGTATGCCATCTTCTCATATCCGCATTTTACTCCCGCTTCAGTGCATGAGGAATAAACGCGCTTGAATCCACTTCCAAAGGATTCGATGTCATGGCAAAGGTACAGCGTTTTGGCAATGAGCTCGTTTCGAAGGATTGAAGCCAGGTTCTGCGTTGCAAAATCCTCCGGTGTCAGCATCGCAGGGAATTCGCCCGGATTATAGATTACGACCTTCCCAGGATGAATGTCGATTTCATGCTGAGAGGCAGCGCCATACTGAGCGTGTGCAAAGCTGTTGATAATAATTTCACGGAGCGCATTCTGAGGTATTTCCGGGATTTCCTCACGGAGAAGGCCTTTGATTTCCGCTCTCCAACGGATATTCCGATTGACATAGCTGATTGCGTCGTCAACCAACCGAAACACATTGTTTTCAAGACGGTTGATGTCTAAAAAGGTCAGCTTTTCGTCGCTTGCGAAGACTGCCAGCTTCAAAACGACAGGGCCGTTTTTTCCGAAAAGGACATTTCCCGCCTGATTCAGCTTGCCGTTTTTGATTAGGCCGAGCTTGCTCAGCAATCTTTCTTCGTCAAAACTGTCCGACGGAAGTCTGCCGCAGGCAGTGGCCTTCTCGAAAAAAGCCTTCAGCGCCTCTGTGTCCACATCTTTAATCGTGTACTCCGTTTCTCTCTGCTCCCACTTTTCAGATAGAGCACCTTCCAGCATCATGCTTTTCAATTCCTCGGGATTCATTTCCCGGCTCTCGTCGGCAACGCGAAGGTAGTATTTCCCATAGGCAGAATAAGGCCTGTTTGATCCGTCGAATTTTACTTCGATAATGTCCCTGCCGTCAATAGTTATCTTCTCGACCTGCGGATAGATTTGTGGCCGGATGCTTTCATAAACGGTTCTGGATACGTCCCGAAGTGTTGACTCAACAATCTGGAAACCCTTCACGTCACCGTTGGGCCAGACGCCAAAATAGAGAGTCCCTCTTTCGTGTTTGTTCAAGATCGCAGCCATGTCGATCACAGCATCGTGCAGCTCGCCTGTCGTTTTCTTGAATTCCAGCTCCTCTGTTTCATGTCCAAAGTTAATCACAGTTTTGCCTCCTTGTCTTTTTTCATAATTATAGTTTCATGAGGGACATTTGTCAACGAGAAATGTCCCTCATAATGTCCTTTTGCTATCACAAATTCCATGATTGAGACGCAAAAAGGACATTTGCCATTGCACTACCCAGAAAGGAGTGTTTCATGGAAGAGCAAGAATTCAACAACGTATACGCAATCCCCGCAAACTTCACTGACTCCGGCAAGATTCTCGGCGGCATGGTCGAGCCGAGAAACGCCATTGAGGCGCTGATCCTGGTCTTCGCCCTGGGTTATCCGGAGCTCATGCTGATCTCCATGCCGTCCACGGTGCGGATCGTGGTCATGGTCGTGACCCTGATTCCATTGGCCGTGGTTGCCTTGATGGGCGTGGACGGCGACTCCCTGTTCCGATACCTCGGACATATATTCCGCCACCTGCTGTACCGGCGGACATTACATTGCAGAAGGGTGGGATACCGCTATGGACAGCAAGCACCCGTCAAACACAAAAAGCAAAAACGATGAACGGCTGGAGTTCACCCAGGACTTCGTCCCGGTCAAGGAGATTCGACACGGGATCATAGAGACCACCGACCACCGATATATTAAGATCCTGGAGATCGAGCCAATCAACTTTATGCTGCGCTCCGAAGAAGAGCAGTTTGGGATCATCTCGTCCTTCGCAAGCTGGCTGAAGATCTCGCCCATGCGGCTGCAGTTCAAGAGCATCACCCGCAAGGCAGACTCCGACCGGCATATCAACATGGTGCGGCAGGAGCTCGCCCGGGAGGACAACCCTGCCTGCAAACGGCAGGGTGAGGAATACATCCGTTTTATCAAGGAGATCGGCAGCAGAGAAGCGCTCACCCGGCGCTTCTTTTTGATTTTCCAATACGAGGAGATCCGTAAGGGCGACAGCTCGGACTACGCCCAGGTTCTGGGCACGATGCAGACCGTGGAGCAGAACGCCCGTGCCTATTTCCTGCAGTGCGGCAACACCATCATCCAGCCCTCAGACCCGGACGAGGCCGCGGCGGAGATCCTCTATCAGTTCTTCAACCGGCGGTCCTGTGTGGACGAGCCCTTCACGTCCCGGGTGGATCGGGTGGTGCTGGATACCATGGCCGCGAAAAAGCTGGTGCTGGGCGTCGATCCCGTTCCCCATATCCGCATGGCGCACTTTATCGCTCCCCGGGGCATCGACCTGCGGCACAGCGGCTATGTTGTCATGGACGGGCTCTACTACGCCTTCCTCTATATCAAGGCCAGCGGCTTCCCGGGCAGGGTCCGGGGTGGCTGGATGTCCTCCCTGGTCAACGCCGGTGAGGGCGTCGACGTGGACGTGTTCCTGCGGCGGGAGAACCGCAGCAAGGCCATCGACAAGGTGGCGCAGCGCATAAGGCTCAACCGCACAAAGCTCAAGGGGATGCAGGATACCAGCACCGACTACGAGGAGCTGGCTAATTCCATCCAGTCCGGCTACTTCATCAAGAACGGCATCGCCAACTACAACGAGGATCTGTTCTATTTGTCCGTATTCATCACGGTGTCCGCCCGGAGCTATGAGGAGCTGATGTGGCGCAAAGGCCAGATGTCCGATATGCTGAAATCCATGGACATGTACGTCTCCGACTGCCGTTTCCAGCAGGAAAAGGCGCTGAAGACGGTCATGCCCTTTCTTTGCATCGATCCCGGTCTGGAGAAGAAATCCCAGCGGAACGTCCTGACCACGGGTGCGGCCTCCACCTACATGTTCACGAGCTTCGAGATGTCGGACGACACCGGCGTGCTGCTGGGCGTCAATCGGCATAATAACTCTCTGTGCATCGTAGATCTGTTCAACACCAAGAAGAACAAAAACGCCAATCTGAACCTCATCGGCACCAGCGGCGCAGGCAAGACCTTTACCCTCCAGTTGCTGGCTCTGCGGATGCGGATGCGAGGCATCCAGTGCTTCATTCTGGCACCCATCAAGGGCCACGAGTTCCGCCGGGCCTGCAACCAGATCGGCGGCTCCTTCATCCGGATCGCCCCGGGCTCGCCCCACTGCATCAACGTTATGGAGATCCGCCACACGCTGGCCCCGGAGATGGAGCTGATCGACGCCATGGACTATATGGAGCAGGGCTCCATGCTGGCCGGCAAGATCCAGCAGCTCATGACCTTCTTCTATCTGCTGATCCCGGATATGACCAACGAGGAGGAGCAGATGCTGGACGAGGCCCTGATTAAGACCTACGCGGACTTCGGCATCACCCACGACAACGAATCCGTCTACGAGGACAAGACCTGCACGCCGCCGAAGATGAAGCGGATGCCCATCCTCGGGGATCTGCACAAGCACCTGCAGGAGAGCCCGCTGACCGAGCGGCTGGCCGTCATCGTCAGCCGCTTCGTGACCGGTTCGGCCCAGAGCTTCAACCGGCAGACCAACGTGGATCTGTCCAACAAGTACATTGTCTTTGACCTCTCGGAGCTCAAGGGCAAGCTGCTGCCTGTGGGCATGATGATCGCGCTGGACTACGTGTGGGACAGCGTGAAATCAGACCTCACCAAGAAGAAGGCCGTCATGATCGACGAGATCTGGAAGCTGATCGGCGCGTCCTCGAACCGGCAGGCGGCAGAATTCTGTCTGACAATCTTCAAGACGATCCGGGGCTTCGGCGGCGCGGCCATCTCAGCCACACAGGATCTGTCCGATTTCTTCGGCCTGGAGGACGGCAAGTACGGCCGGGCCATCATCAACAATTCCAAGACCAAGATCCTGCTAAATCTGGAGCCTGACGAAGCCAAGTACGTCCGGGACGTGCTGCGGCTGACGCCCACCGAGGTCCGGGCTGTGACCCGCTTCGAGCGCGGCGAGGCTCTGATCAGCGCGAACAATAACAAGGTCCCGGTGGTCATCAAGGCCTCCCGCGAGGAGCAGGAGCTGATCACTACGGACCGTGCCGAGCTGGAGGCCATCCTCCGGCAGCGGCAAAAAGAACAACAGGAAGGAGGAGGTTCCAATGCCTCTGCCGGATGAGCTTCATGTCATCAAATGGCTGTCCCAATACGGGGCGCTGCCAAAAGCGCAGGTCGTAAAGCTTCTGAACAAGCCGCCGGGGACGGCGGAGAAAATCCTGCGCGGTCTCAAACGGGATCTCGAAATCTCGGATACCGGCGGCGGTTACTATCTGGGCATTGACCCGCTGAGCCGCCCTGACCAGCGGATCGTGCTGGCGGTCTGGGTGCTGATCCAGTTCATAGATTCCGTGGACCCCATGGCCCATTATCCGGCCACTTACCCGGCGCAGATCGCTTTTCTGAAGGGGAACACCACCTATGAAATCGTGGTGATCTATGAAAACGAGGGTCGTCTGCTAAAGCTGCTCCAGCCGGAGGAGGACCTGAAATACATCATCGTTCTGCCCCGCAGCTCCATGGCAGCCTCGCTGCGGCTGCCCAAGGCGCCATGCCTGTTTGCCACTGTAGACTACAACGGGCAGGAGGAACCGACTGTCACATTTTATACGGAGGCGATTGCTGATGAAACGATTTGAGCAAACGCTGGATCGTATCGACAGCACCTTGGCCAACATGACCAACCGCGTCGATGTCATCCGCGGATTCTACGACCAATCCAATATGAAGGCCTGCTACCTGCAGACGCTCCGGTTGGAGGAAACGGCTGAGCGCTTGACTCTCTTTGCCAGATCCCTGCCGGTCTACACCGGAGCAAGAACCGCACCGGAGGACGTGGCTCAGATCATCCGGGATACCATCCCGGTGCAGATTGGGTTCACTGTTGAGGGGTGGTTCTGCCTTCGGATTCCGCTCCTGCTTCCGAAAAAGGCTGCGGGATCTGTCAACTACATCCGGGGCTTTTTGTTCCAGGCGCTGAGCGAGTTTTTCCGGGACAAGCAGCCGGTGCAATACCGGGACTGCGTTATCGTCCTCCGGCACGTCTACGACAGAGGCTTCCCGGAGCGGCAGTGGCGGGATCACGACAACATCGAAATCAAGTTGGTGATAGACGCTGCAGCCCTCTATGTGCTCCCCGACGACGGGCCGAAAAACTGCTGCCACTACTACTGCTCCGACGCGGCCGACAGCGAGCGGACCGAACTTTACATCGTCCCCCGCGAAGAGTTCCCGAAGTGGCTGGCAAAGCAGAAAACCATCCCGGACGGAGGCGTGACGCTGTATGAAAACTACCCGATTTCGACAGAAAAGGATATGTAAAAACCGGCCGTTTTTCAGCCTTGACGAACGGATATCAGCCTTCGGCCGGAAAACCGCGGAAAACCGGACATTTTCGGTCTGTGCCGCCCGAAAAAAGCGACGAAGTCAGCAGTCACCTTGTCGCAATGACTTCCAAATCGAGGTGAGCTGAGATGGTGTACTTTCGCCCGGGCAGTCATCTTTGCAGGCTCTGCGCGCTCCTCGCAGTCACTGGCGAAATAGCCGTAAAATCGCTGTACCTGCTGGGGAGCCAACGCGTCTACCGAGCGCTGGTGGCAAAGCTGACCGAGCCGCAGATGATCGTCAACTCGGAAACAGCGGAGACGCTGTTCTGCCGGCTTCTTACGCTGCACGGAAAAGGCGCAAAGAAATCTGTCCGGTTTTATAAGGCCGGTCTTCCGGTGCTGGATTGGATCGGCGCAAGGGAGTTTTACATGGCCGCCTTCTGGAATCACAAGCTGCCAAGTGACGACACCCATGTGGAACGAAACTTCCGGCTTGCTGAGGCGGCAGTTGTTTTTATGCAGGCCGACTGTGAGTTCCGACCGTGGGAGATGGAAGCGTTTCAGGGACATATCATCCGACGGCTGAACTTTCCCAGACCGAGCTTCTATGCCGCCCGGGAGCTGAAGAATGTCGAGCGAAACGATTTGAAGAAAATCCAGTATGCGCGATTCATAGGAACGGTTTTCACGAACGATACCGGGATGACGGTCTACAACACCCGGGATGCGGTCATGAAATGGAACGGCATGAGCGAGTTCAAAGCACGACAGGCCATTGATGCCCTTGCTCGTTTGAACACCGGCTTACGGGAGGTCAATGCGGCAATCCTGCTTGGAGACTCCGAGGACGTGGCTGTCCGGATGCTGGAGTCCTTTGAAAAGGAACGCAGGGTGGAGTTTCGGTTTGACAGCATCTACCAGCACATCTACTTTGTGCCCCTGAGCGCAGATGGCGTTCGACAGCTTCGGCTATTGCTCTTTCCAGACTGGAACGCGCAGCTGCTTTCTTTGATGTTTGCGCCGGAGGAACGTTCCTACAATTTGGGCAGCTTTGTGTATGACGCCATTGTAGATGGCGCCTATGTGCTGATCTTTCTGGACGGTGATCTCCCCAGACTGATTCGCTTCCGAAGCGGAATAACGCCCGGCCGATATCGGCACGAGGTCCTCTGCTTCCCACATCAGGTCAGTCTGGTAAAGCAGATGCTAGGAGATCAGGTTGACATAAGAATTATCGAGCTCGGGGACATTGAAAGCGCTCTGGGCATGAAAGGAGGGACTGTATTTGACTCATAAGCTTGGAAAAGCGCTGCTCATTGCGCTGCTCTCCATACTGGGGCTCTTCGCACTGTTCTATATCGGCGGAATAGTCGGGCAAGTGCTGGAGAATTACCAGAACTGGGTGGACGCCGGCGGAATGACAGGACAAGCACGAATGGCCAGAGTGTCGTGGGATCTGGGCACCTGCTTTTCACACACCTTCACGGTCAAGGGTCTGATCGGTATGGGTGTGCTGTTGGCTGTCATCGGCGGGATCTTCATCTATGTGAAGCTCCATGATAAGTTTGACGGTAAGACCCATGACGAACGCGGCTTCACCGTCACGAAGAACGGCCTTTACGGGACGGCATCCTGGATGTCCGAAAAGGAGATGAAAAAGGTTCTGGAGGTGTCGACGCCCGAACAGGCGGAGGGAACCATACTGGGAGAATCCCGCGGGAAGGTGATCTGTATGCCCAAGGACACCAGACTGAATCGGCACATCGCCATCTTCGGCGCATCCGGAACCATGAAGACGCGCGCGGTGGTCCGCAACGCTTTGTTCCAAGCCATCAAGCGTGGTGAGTCTGTGGTGGTGACGGATACCAAGGGCGAGCTCTACGGGGATACCGCGGAGCTGTACCGCCAAAACGTGTATGACGTAAAGGTGTTCAACCTGGTGAGTCCCACCCATGGAGACTCGTGGAACTGCATGTCCGATCTCCAGGGTGACACCCTCATGGCCCATGTGCTGACCAACGTCATCATCGGCAATACCAGCTCCGGCAAGGGCGACCACTTCTGGGACAACGGCGAAGCCAACCTGCTCAAGGCGCTGGTCCTGTATGTGGATAAGGACCGCACACGGGATCCGGCCGACAAGCATCTTCCGGCGGTCTACCAAATGCTGACCCGGTACAGCGAACGTCAGCTCACCGCCTTGTTTGAGAAGCTGGAAATCGACCACCCCGCTCGGGCACCCTTCAACCTGTTCTCTCAATCCAGTGACACGGTGCGATCGGGGATTGTGCTGGGACTGGGCACGCGTCTGCAGGTACTGCAGAACCAGGCGGTGCAGCAGATCACGAGTCAGTCTGATATAGACCTGACCGCCCCCGGGAAACGGAAATGCGCATATTTCATTATCCTGAGCGACCAGGACGCCAGCATGGCATTCCTGTCATCGCTCTTTTTTTCGTTCCTGTTCATCAAACTGACCCGCTATGCCGACGCAAATCCAAACGGTCGCTGTGATGTGCCCGTCAATCTGATCTTTGACGAGTTCAACAATGTCGGCAGGATCGGCGGCGCAGCGGACGGTTCAGACTTCACCCGCGCCCTCAGCACCATCCGTTCCCGGGACATCCGGGTCATGCTGGCCGTGCAGAGTCTCGGGCAATTGCAGAATCGGTATGGAAACAATCTCTGGGCCGAAATCATCGGCAACTGTGACATCCAGCTGATGCTGGGTTGTACCGACGATGTGAGCGCCGAGTACTTCTCTGCTCGCAGCGGCGACATCTCTGTGGAGGTGGACTCCACCATGACGGTCCGTCGGACGATCGCGGTGGCGCAGATCATTCCCCAATACCGACAGACACAGGGCCAGGGCAAAAGGCGCCTTTTGACGCCGGATGAGGTGCTTCGCCTGCCAAACGACGAACTGCTCTGCATCGTCCGAGGCTGCAATATCCTCAAGCTTCGGAAGTTCGACTACACGCGCCATCCCATGGCCAGGGAGATCCGACGGGTGTCAGTCTATGACTACGACCCCCATTCCGGTCTGACATACAGCCCGATCAAGGCGCCTGAGCCCGCGCCGGCCGAGTCTTCGAAGCCCGCGCGCAAAACCATGTACAGCTCGACGAAGCCGCCGAGAGATTATTAACCATCATAAAAGGAGGAGATTCCAATGATCAACCATGAAGAACCCCTGGAACGGGGCATTCCGCCCCAGACTGATTCGAAAGCGGCGCCTTCCGGCCTGAATCCCCCGGATCCCGGTGCACTAAGGCAACCAAGCGCGCCAAATGTATCTCAGTCTGGTGCTGCGCCGTTTCGATCCAGAAAGGTGCCTAGGTCCGTGGTCACCATCGATGAGCGTCCCACTGTGGAAACCGACGCTGACAAAGCACAGTCCGATTTGCTGGATCTTGTCGAGTCCCAGAAATCCGGCCGCATCCTGACCGGTACCATTCAGGGCATCGAGGAGCTGCCCAGCAATCCCAATCATTCCGTGGCAGTCATCTATCATGGGGAGTTCAAGATCGTGATCCCCGTGGAGGAGGCTGTGGAGCTGCCCGCCAATTTCTCCGGCAGCAACGGTGACACGGTACGCCAGCTCATGCTCAGCAAGCGGCTGGGTGCCGAGGTGGACTACATCGTCAAGGGGCTGGATCAGAATGCCGGCGTCGCGGTCGCCAGCCGGCTGGAGGCCATGCGGGCCAAGCGGCGTCAGTATTACCTGGGCACAGACAGGGACGGAAACTACCAGATCTACGAGGGCATCTGCGCCGAAGCGCGCGTCGTCTCCGCCATCCGGGCCGGCATCTTCGCGGACCTGTTCGGTCTGGAGGTGTTCATTCCCATCCGGGAGCTGAGCTACCAGAGACTGCTGGACGCGTCCACGCAGTTCCAGCCCGGGCAGAGGATCCTGGTGAAGATCCTCAGCGTGGATCGCTCTGACCGGGATCACATCAAGGTAACCGCTTCCGTGAAGCAGGCAGGCGCCAACCCATACGAACGTGCGCTGCGAATGTATTCTGTCGGGAACAAATACGTCGGCTCGGTCAGCATGGTGGACGCAACCGGTGTGTTCGTGGCGCTGGACGGCGGCATCGACTGTCTGTGCAGCTATCCCAAGCGGGGCCGCCCGCCCAGAGGCGCCCGGGTCACGGTTCGCATTCTGGGCATAAACCATGAGACAAACCGAATCTGGGGTGCCATCACCCATGTGGCCATGGCGAGATAAAGGAGGTCCGTATGACAGAAGCACCAAAGGAGGCACAATCGGATCGGGTGAGTCTGATCCGACAGGCGCGACAGTTGGTCAGCGCGTGCATTATGATTGAGTCTGCCGACGACACATCCCTCGCCGCTTACTACCGCGGCTTTTTCCTGCAATTGTCTTTTTCCGAGCTGCATCCGCTTATTGTATTTTGCCTGGCCAAAAAGATTCAGGATACCGCGTTTTCAAAACAGTTTGAGTCTGTAAACGAGCTCAATCTGCGCAGCGTACTGGGATGCCATACGATCAATCCTGAGGTCGGCTGCTATGCATACCGAGCCGTTTATTGGCTGGACGCAGAGCTGACACAAGATCGGCTGTTCGAGATTCTCGAACGTCTGGTCGGCGAAGCGCAGCGGGGCTATCATCGCTTATCCGCTTGAAACCAAGTTGCATTTCCCTTGACTTTTCGGTGTAATCAAGTAGAATCTATATCAGAAGGGATGATGCATCATGAAACGCGTGATCCGGGTAACCCTGATTCTGCTCCTCTGTACCATACTGACTATGGCCGGCTGCAAAAAAGCGGCGGATCCGGCCGGAGAGAACACGCAATTGCTGCCTTCAGAATCTGTGCTCCAGACTGAAACAGAATTAGCGTCGGATACAGTGCACTGGAGTGATATCGATTTGGATTCCAATCCTGCAGATACGACCGCAGCACAGACCGAGTCCACCGAGTCTTCGATCGAGGTGACCGAGCTCCCGGAGCTGGACACGACCGTTCCGCAGTCATCTGAAACGGGAACTGAGCCTGCGCCGACTGAGACGGAAAAGACGACAGATCCTCAGCCCACAGAACCCAAACCCACAACCCCAGCGCCAACGGAGCCGAAGCCCGCCGAGTCGCCCCATGTTCATAGCTGGGGCGCTTGGCAGCAAACGACAGCTCCTACTTGCGGTGCAGAGGGCAGCGAGACCCGGAGCTGTTCTGGCTGCGCTCAGGCTGAAACCCAACCGGTCGCCGCCACCGGAAATCATAGCTGGAGCGAGACTGCCGCTCCCACCTGCACCGCTGCCGGAAGCAAAACCTGCACCATTTGCGGAATGACGGAAAGTATGGCCGCCCTTGGTCACGCATGGGTACATCATGACGAGGAAGGGCACTGGCGTGCTGTCCTGACCTGCCGCTGCGGAGCGGTGTTCTACAGCTATGATGAGTGGTCTGCGCACATGGATTCCTATCTTGATACTGCAGAAGAAGGTAATCACACTGGCTTTTCGCAACATGGCGAATGGATCGTAGACCACTCCGCTTATGACATCTGCTCCCTTTGCGGAATGACAAGATAGAAAATCAAATATCTGTATCACAAGAAAAGCACGAAAGGTTCGTGCTTTTCTTGTTCTTTTTTACCGACACCATAAAATACAACACAGGAGGAATAAACATGAACATTTTACGCATCCGCAAATACGTGGCCTTTCTGCTTCTGTTCGTGATGCTGTTCAGCGTGTTTCCGCTCCAGTCTTTCGCGCTGGAAACGAATGTCGAAAACGAACAAATCGAAGCGGAAGCAGAGTCCAACACGCCTGAACAGCTTATGCCCATCGCGGAAGCGCCACGAGATCACTTGCTTTGTCGCCTTGTCGGGGATCGTTTCATTCCCTATGACCCGGACACAGATGATCCGGACGCGGATAGTCCCATGGACGCCAGACCAGACTCAACATACAAGTATTCAGACATTTTCAGCGCTCACAGCGCGGATATGAACGGCAACAAGATCAAGGCCGGCGGCGCGTATACAGCCACCACCTACGGTGCGAATGATACCGCATGGTTTCCTGCAGCCGGTTCTTCTTTCAGTAAAGAACTGAGCTTTGACGGAACCCATTATGTTTGCATCGGCGCGATGTATGCAAATCAAGGTCCGTACAGCGTTTCCTGGGAGTCTGGAAACTATTGCGGGCTTGCGATTCGGCCAAGCCAGGAAGACGGATACGCCTCCACGTCGAACAGCGCATACTACATCCGGGGCAGCGGCGTGCCAAGCTATAAGCTGGAGCTGCTGAAAACGAAGCATATTCCGCAATATACACAGGAAGAGTTTACCGTGATCAACCTGATTTATGCTGTTGCAAACGGTATGGGCGGCATGGATGTAAACGCAGGAAGCGCAACGCACATCGCCGCAGCTTATACGCTGGTCATGAATGTTGTGATCGGGTATATAGGCCTTGGCTCGGATTATTTGTTCCACGGGCTCCCCATCGCAACAACCAGTACTGCGGTGAATAAAGAAATGTGCGAGATTCTGGTTCGCTGTGAAGTATATTCCAGGGAAAAGCTGCTGGGCGGATCCGCGACAGGCGACAATACCCTTGCCCGTCTCAAGGCCAAGCTGAACTATACGCCTACAGATATGACAGACTATACCGTAAAAAACGGAGCAGCCACTTACGAGGATATGCGCTATCTGCAAATCAACAAGAGTACATCCTCGGGAAATCAGATCTACATTTGGGGGGTAAATTTCATCGAATTTACCCCGAGCAAGCCGGTAGCATTGAAAAAGACTATCCAGGCATCCGGCAGCGCACTGGCGTGCATTCAAGGCAACCCGCTTTATAGTCTGGCTGGAGCGGAATACGCGATTTATAAGAGCTATGTTTCCAGTGACACTCTGGAGGAAACCCTGATCACGGATGCGAACGGTAATGCCACAAGCGCCAAGCTCTATCCTGTAGGCACCGTGCTCTATGCGGTTGAAGCAAAGGCTCCTCCGGGTTATCTGAAAACAAGCGAAGCCGCAATACTTACAGTTTCTGCTTATGCCAGTGAAAACGTGTTTTGTGTATCCGATACGCCATCCTTTGACCCGGAAGTATTGAAAATCACAAAAACTGGAGCCGACAGTGTAAAAATACAAGGTGCAGTCTTTCAGGTCGAGTTTTTTGCCGCAGCCAGTCCAACCGGAGCAGCAAATCGGACTTGGTATTTTCAGTCCGACACGAATGGCGTTGTTAAGTTTGACGATACCCACCTGGCCTCTGGCTATACTTCTGATGCGCTGTTCAAACCGGACAGCAGCACAGCTTTTCCTCTTGGCTGCATCAAGGTAACAGAGGTCAAGGCCGCCCAGGGCTATTCGCTGCCGTCTGGTAACAATGGAACCGCCTATATTTACATCCGACAGAACCAGAACGGCATAGTAGCGACTGCTGCCTGGGGTGACGTGAATGGAAATCCTGTCACCACAATCGGTATGTACACGGTCACAAACGACACTATTACCGCTGTCAACACCAAAGTTTACGGTGCTCCATTTACCGTGCAGAAAGCCGATCCCTCCGGTGCTTCGCTGGAAGGCGCGATCTTCCGCGTAGATTACTTTAATGCGGCATGGTTCGATCAGACCAAGCTGGAACGAACCTGGTACTTTAAGACGGATAGCAACGGCTTCTTTACGCTGGACGCCGCGCATCTTGCGCTCGGCTATACATCCTCTGCACTGTTTGACGTCGGCAAAATTCCTCTTGGCGTTATGGCTGTGCGGGAGTGGGTGGCTCCAACGGGCTACCGGGCGGTGAGCTTCACCGGCGCGTGGCGGATCAAGCAGGCGTCAAGCGGCTCCTCCACCGTGAAAAGCTATTGGGCTGCCAGCGACTGCGAAATGCCGACAAGCAGCTATGGGGATTCTGTCTATATCCTGGACGCCGACCCGACCTTGCTCTATGTGAAGAACGCTCCGCTCACTGGGACGATGGTCATGCGAAAGACCTCGCCAGAAGGCAATGTAGAAGGTTATTGTTTCCGACTCTACCGCCACGAGAACACGGCGGTTGGCGTCTCGGCAAAAACATGGTATGGAAAGTCTGACGCTGCGGGTAACGTATACAATACTGACGCCGGTTTCAGCGAACCCGAAACCAGAGTGTACACCTTCACAGATCTGCTGGACGGCACCTATGCCTTCCGGGAGCTGTTGTCGCTCCTTGGGGCTGGAGACGTCTGGCCGGAAAGCATCACCTTCACAACCTCCGGGGGCATCACACCGGCTTGCGAACGAACCTTCACAGGCGATGAACTGCACGCGGACACCAACGGAGACTGTACGGTTTCCAACATCGTTCTGACCGGTTTGAACGGCGGCGGTCAATTAACAGTGGCGATTCATAACAAGCCGATTGCTGATCCGGGCAGCATTACCGTTCACAAGGTTGATGAGCAGAATCGGCCGCTCTCCGGCGTGACCTTCTGCTTGGAATTTTCCACAGATAGCGGCGCGACCTGGGCTCCCGTGTTCTCCCGTGCGGAGAACGAGAGTATCATTGTCGGCGGCTGCACCTCGCCCGGATTGATGAACGGGCTGCTTGTCACAGGTTCAGACGGCTTTGCGGCTTTTTGCGGATTGCATGTATCAACCCAACAGGCAGACATCCGCTACCGACTGACAGAGGTGGCCACACTTCCCGGCTATGGCCTGCTTGCTGAGCCTGTATATGTCGGCAGCCTCTCAACAGCTGAAGAGATCGACATATCGTTCACCGTTGTCAACATGCCAAACTTCCAGCTTCCTCAAACTGGCGGCTCTGGTTTTATCGAAACTGTGATTGGAATCATCTTTGCCGGTGCGGCTGCGCTGACCGTACTGCTCCTGCTCAGAAAGCGCAGAGGATCCTGCGTATGAGGAAAAAGCTGATGCGCTATTGGAGCCGGGATCGTCCCCGGATGCGAGAAAGCAAGAAGCGACGTTTCAGCAAGCCAGACCCACAAAACAAATCCAACTATAAACTTATGGAGGTTGCCATCATGAAACAACTCAAGAGATTCTTCGCTCTGTGCCTGATTCTGGCACTGAGCCTGACCGTCATCCCCGCCGCATTTGCGGCCACCGCTCCCGAAGCGACCATCGATCCCACCCGCACCGGCTCCTTGTCGGTCTTCAAGTATGACATCACCAAGGCCGAAGCTGACGGCGTCTGGGACAGCTCCTATGTCTCCACCGGCGTCTACGATGAATCCGGCGTCAACGACATCCTCGGCAATCCCGCCAAGGAAAACACCCTGGGCAACGGCGACGTCTCCTACGGTTATGCAGTGAAGGGCGTCGAGTTCACGTATAAGCGCATTGCCAGCATCACCACCTTCTCCGACACGGTTCAGGAGAACGGCCAGACCGTCAACCGTGTCAGCCTGCTCTACGGCTTCCCCGTGAACAACACCAGCAGCAAGTTCTTCGATGCCATCGACCTGAGCATCTACCAGAGAGTGGAGGCCGCGGACAACACCGTGGACGGCGTGCAGTACTACTACTTCACTGCCGACGCTCTGATCGCCGCCCTGGAGTACTCCATGGAGTACAACGCCACCGAGACCCGGACGGCGCTGGAGAACTACGTTCTGAACAGCGGCGGTACTACCATGCCCGAGACCGACAGCTTCGGTCACACTTACGCGGAGGGTCTGGAGCTTGGCCTCTACCTGGTGGTTGAAACCAAAGTCCCGGAGATGATCACCTGCACCACCACGCCCTTCCTGGCGAGCGTCCCCATGACCACGGTCAACGGCGGCAATGCGGACAACGGAGGCGAGGAGTGGCTCTATGACGTCACGATCTATCCCAAAAACACCTCCGGCAACCCAGATCTGGAGAAGACCGTCCGGGAGTCCAAGCCCGATACCGGCAACAACAACGGCAGCGCCACCGACATCGGCGACGGCTTCGAACACACCGCCACCGGCTCCGCCGGGGACGTGATGGAGTACCAGATCCTTTCCACTCTGCCCACCATCACCAGCAAGGCCACCTATCTCAGCGCCTACACCTTTGTCGATACTTTGAGCAAGGGTATTACCTACAACCGGAACGACGTGGTCCTGGAGTTCTTCCGGGATACCGCCTGCACCGACAAGGTCGCCACCTGGCGTCAGACTGACTCTGTGGAGGTGTTCCAGGTCAGCTATGCCGACGGTGAGAACAGCTCCGAGATCATGACCATCTCCATGACGGAGGCCGGTCTTAAGGAGATTAACACGTCCAAGCTGGTCTATCCCGCCGACACCATGGTCAACTCCGGCTTCAGCGGCTGCACCCTGCGGATCACCTACGCCGCCACTGTCAATTCCGACGCCGATCTGGTGCTGGGAGACGAGGGCAATCCCAACGAGGTCACCCTGACCTGGAAGCGCAGCAACAGCTCCTACTATGACACCCTCAAGGATTGCTGCCACGTGTACAGCTACGGCATCGACCTTCTGAAGCAGTTCTCCGACGGAGCTGGCAAGCTGGAGAACGTGGAGTTCGTCGTCAGGAACGCCACGGACAGCTACTTCGTCCAGGCTCAGTATGACGACGAGGCCAAGGTCTACTATGTCACCGGTCACGCCGCGGCGGAGGCCGACGCCACCAACTTTATTCCCAGTGCCGACGGCCATATCTTCATCCGCGGTCTGGAGGACGACACCTACCTCCTGACTGAGGTGAAGACGGACAACGGCTACAGCCTGCTGAAGAACGACATCGAGATCGTCATCTCCGTTGAGGACGGCGATATCTGCGAGATCTGCGGTGAGGCTCTGAAGGTCGCTTCTGCCACCGTCAACGGCAAGCCTGTCACCATGGATCCCGACGGCAGCTCCATCCACGCGGTCGTGCCCCTGAGTGTCACCAACATGAAGGGCTTCGATCTGCCGAAGACCGGCGACCGCGGCACCTGGATGTACGGTGTTCTGGGCGCTGCCCTGATCGCCGCCTCCGGCCTGGCGCTGTTCCTGGCTCTGAAAAAGCGCAAGTCTGAGCAGTAAGCAGTTCAACATTCCAAGAGGGAGCTGCCCCATTCCGGGCAGCTCCCAACGAAAATAGGAGTCGTGTATGAAACGAAAGATCCTGGCGTGGAGCCTGTTTGGGTTTCTGTTGCTGGTCGCGGTCGGAGTGATCCTCTATCCGCTGATCAGCAGCTATGTCAACGAGAAGAGCCAGGCCATCATCCGCAGCGAGTATATGGAAGAGATCGAGGCCGCGGACGACTCAGCGCTGCGAGAGGCCTGGGCGGAGGCGGAACGGTACAACGCGACCCGGAAACCGATCCAGTATTCCGCTGCCGCCCTGAACGCGGTGGAGGATTCCTACGAAACGCTTCTGAACCTCAAGGGCAACGGCGTCATGGGCTATATAGAGGTTTCCAAAATCAATGTCTACCTGCCCATCTACCACGGCACGGACGGGGCGACCCTGGAACGCGGCGTTGGCCATCTGCTGGGCTCCTCGCTGCCTGTGGGAGGTAAGAGCTCCCACTGCGTTCTCACCGGCCATACCGGGATGAGCAGCCAGCGGCTGTTTACTGACTTGGAGCAGCTGGAGGAGGGCGACGTGTTCTACCTGCACATCCTGGATCAAGTCCTGGCCTACCAGGTCGATGCGATCAACACCGTCGCGCCTTATGATACCTCATTGCTCTGCGGAATCGAAGGCCGTGATCTTTGTACGTTAATCACATGCACGCCATACGGGGTGAACTCTCATCGGCTGCTGGTACGCGGTACGCGGATCCCATACGAAGCGGCCGAGGAACTCCGGGTGCAAGAGGAGCCGGTCACGGAAACCGAATCGGTCTGGATGCGGCAATATCTCAAGGGCCTGCTTTTGGGGCTTGGCGGTCTGCTCATCGGCGCTGCTGCTATACTGACTTTCGTTTTGATTCGGAAACGGAGGCGGCGCCATGAAACGTAAGCTTCTGCTGATCAACGCGGTCCTGCTGCTCACCGCAGGCCTGATGATCGCCTTCTATCCGAAGCTGCATCAGGTTCAAACGGAAAGCCTGGTTTCTGCAGAAGTGGAGATCTTTTATAGAGACGCTGCTCAGGGGGAAGACCAGGTATTAGATGCATCGCGACATGTGGATCCGACCACGATTCCGACTCAGTCTGGAGAAACACCGCCTGTTCCGGAGATGCCGTATAAATCATTGCGCCTGGCCATGGAGGCGCACAATCGCTTTCTCTATGAGACCGGACAGGAAAGTCTCTCAGACCCCTGGTCCTACCAGCAGGAGGTCTTCGACCTGTCTCAGTATGGGCTGGAGGGCGAGGCCGTAGCAGTGATCCAGATCGGCCAGCTGGATATCGAGCTCCCGGTCTTCCTCGGCGCAACCTCAGACCACATGAACCGCGGCGCTGCCCAGCTCAGCCAAACAAGTATGCCGATCGGAGGCGTCAACACCAATTGCGTCATTGCCGGCCACTGCGGGTGGAATGGCGCGATTTTCTTCCGCTACCTCTCAAACCTGGAAGTCGGGGACGAAATCGTGCTGACCAACCTCTGGGAGGAACTGCACTACACCGTCGCAGACATGAAAATCATCAACCCGACAGACGTGGATAAGATTTTGATTCAGGAGGGTCGCGATCTTCTGACCCTCCTGACCTGCCACCCCTACGGTACTGGCGGCCGTTATCGACTGGCCGTGTACTGTGAGCGAAACTACGATTGAAAGGACGAGTGAATTCCATGAAAAGATTCCTTCCCATGATGCTGGCTTGCATTATCCTTGCCGCCTGCATGGTCCTTCCCGCTGCCGCAAAGGAGGGCACCGAAGGCAATGAATTACAGGTGCTGCAGCATGAGCAGCTGGAGATCCGGCTCGGCGTCGATCTGGCCGGCGCACAGTTCTCCCTCAAAACGGACGCCGGGATGTACCCTGGAACCGTTGTTGCCGACGCCGACGGGACCCTGAAGCTGGAAATCGGCGGCAGCAGCTCTTATGTGCTGAGCCAGCTGGATGCAACTGCAGCCACAGCGGCTCCCGCCAGCGAAACAGGCAATGAAGAACCGGCCTCTGAACCGACCGAGATTTCGGAAACCGGCACAGCGCCTGAAGCTGCCGCTACCGGCAAGCCTGCCTCCAAAGCGGACAACACCATCCCCACCTTGCACATCATTCTCTTCGCCGGCGGCGCAGTGCTCTGCATTGCGTTTTTGGTGATCTCCTTCGTCCTCAAGCGGCAAAGATCCCGGGATTACTATGAAGAGGACGATGAAGTCTGACGGAGCTTTCGCTCCAGACTGATTTAAAAACGCAATAATTAACCTACAGTTATGTATTTACGATTTATTTACAAAATACATTAACCTATAGTATTGACAAATGCGATAAGCTGTGCTATTCTTTAACCAAGGAAAGGGAACGCACCCAGGCTTTCGATTCTTCGGAAGAGCTCCCGGAGGCAGACGCATTCAAGTGGGATGCGGAATCGTTACGGACCTTGCGCATTGAGCTGGTCCACAATGGTGCTCCTTTCCATCCCGGCCGGAAGACAACAGAACATGACGTCTGTGGGGCAGGACGCTGCCGCCATCAATGTCGTGATTTGTATGCCTTCCGGCCGGTTTGCTATATTTCAACGAATGGAGGTTCCGACCATGAATCATAAAACCCCAAAAAAAGGATTCCAGCCCAGCCGGATGCGCTGCCCCTACTGCGGTGCGCCGGTGGTATACCGCAGTGCGGAGGGCATTTACAAAACCAATCACCTGGATACCATGCTCTATGTCTGCTCCAAGTATCCCAAGTGCGACGCCTATGTTCGGGTCCACGAGGGCACCAAGATCCCCATGGGGAGCCTGGCTAACAAGGAGCTGCGAAATCTGCGCAGAACTGCGCATCTCTATTTTGACCAGCTCTATCTGACCGGGCTCATGACCAAGGACGCAGCCTACCAGTGGCTGTCTGACCTACTCTGCACCCCGCCTTCCGAGGCCCACATCGGGCATCTGGGCGAATACTACTGCAAGGAGGTCATCGCGGCCAGCAAGAAGCTGCTGGAGCAGCGCAAGCAAAAGCAGCAACACCGCCGCCCCGTCGTATGCGAGGGAGGTGCTGCCTCATGAAGCTGAGCACTGATCAGCAAAAGCTGGTGGAGGCCAATCTCGGTCTGGTGGGCAAGGTGATCCGGGACAAGGTCCACGGCATCAACCAGATGGGTATCTTTGATTACCACGATCTGTTCCAGATCGGCTGTCTCGGTCTGTGCAAGGCCGCTGCCACAGACAAGGGCGGAAAATTTTCCACCTACGCCTACAGACTGATCTGGAACGAGATCTGCGACGCCTTGGTCTATGCTACGAAGCGGGAGTCGACGGAGCTGCAGATCCTGGATCGCCCCGGCACCGCGGCAGTGCCGGACCCCATTGAGCAGATCCTCCTCAGAGCAGAGCTCCACACCGGGATCCGGAAGGCTCGGGAGGGTGCAAACCCCAGTACACGGAAAGGAATTGACGCCCTGCTGCTGATGGCGGAGGGCTATACCTGCGGCGAGATCGGCACCCGAATGCATGCCGCCCCCAACCTGGTGACTGCCTGGATGGCCAAGGCAAGAAAGCACCTGCGCCGGCAGCCTGAGCTGCAAGGCGCGCTGCAGCTGGTGAGCGCATGAAACAGGCAACTATGAAAAAGCTGCTCCCCATACTGATTCCGGTTTTCTGTGCCGTCCTGGTGCTGGTCCTGTTCCGCTTCGTCTTCTATCTGGGCTACGTGCCCACGGCATCCATGGAACCGACGATCCACCAAGGCAGCCTCATCCTCGGCCTGCGTAAGTTTGGGGAGCTGCACACCGGCGACGTCGTGATCTTCCGCCGCGGCGGCCGCACCCTGGTCAAACGCATCGCAGCCGGCCCTAGAGAAACCTACATCCTCAACGGCAGTCCCGTTACCGTTCCTGCTGGTTGCTATCTTCTCTTGGGCGATAACGCGGATGATTCTTATGACGCAAGATATTGGAATGACCCCTTTATTTCAACGGAAAACATCCTTGCAAAAGCATTATAAAAGAAACGTCCTGCAAATTCGAATGGCACTTGAATTTGCAGGGCATTTCTCTTTGAGAAAGCTTTTCTATTCTAGGAAAACGCACATTTGCTGAAATTGTGGCGAATGCATATATTACGGCGTACTTCCTGTGCAAGCAAGGAACGCATTATATACAGCAGTAGTCTTTGAGGAATATGGTGGGCACATATTTACGCTAGGAAAGAAATGCCTGATTGACCTGTTGCGTTTCTGAATGTTACTAGACAATTGAACGCTCTTCAAATGAGCGCACCGCTTCACCAGTTCATTCTCAACACAGTAATAATCTGCTGCCACAAGGTCGTAGTGGTTTATTATTCTTATCATTACATCATAAAAGCCAACTACACCTCGCAGGGAGAGCTTGACCGGCTGTCCAGCGATAGTATGAAAAATTATTGGGAATTCCTTTAGGCCGCATTCATCTTTATTAAATCCAGCAATAGCATTATAATTTGTTTCAGCAGACGAGGAAAAGATCCCCCCATGGGCGCAACTATTTCTACAGGTTTTAAAATACTTATAGATAAGTCGCAGTTTGTCTATATATGCATCCTGTCTTTTTGCTGTAAAATGAAAGCATCCTTGTAATGGCGAAATTGGTTGTGATGAAATGGCATTCTCTAATGAAGAAAAATCTCCTTTTTTTACATTGTCGCATATTTCTTTCTTCTTATTTTTTGACAGGTTTCTTAGAGATGAGTCAACAAATGCGTCAACCCAAGCATCAAAGATTGCCATTGAGTTAATCAGCAGTATTTTTGCAACATATTGATTTTGTTTTTCCCAGGAGATTTCTTTTGAAAATCGTCTAGCATTAAATCCGTGGATATCCAAGTTAGGAACAATATCTTTCTTTGCTTGTTTCCCATCCGCACCCGGATGCTCTATGAAATATCTTTCCGATTCGGTTTTCAGATTCCATAACCCTCCGACAATAGGCCAGACCATGTCAAACGTTTCTGTTATTTGTTGGGAGGCTTGGTAGGTTGCTTCAAACACAGTATTAGCCATTTTCTTCTCCTTTCTCCCCCGAAAAGTAGCATTGTTGCTGTTAAGCGCAGATCTGTGTTTTTATGAATAACAAACTAAACTGTCTTTTTCTGCATTTTTTCAGTAAGATCAAGGAAGCTTTTGTCATACTGAGCTTGGGAAATAGCGTGATGTGCAAGGAAGGTTTTCAGCAGCTCCACCTGTCAGAGGTACAACGCGTGATTCTTTTCTTCGCGGCTCATGTGCTCCCATTCCTGCTGACGCTTGCTGGGTGCATGTAAATCCAAGGCTTGTATCTTGTCCATTGGCGGTTCCTTCTATTCTTCTGTAAATGCCAGCCATCTGGCGGTGTAACTGCTGAGTGGGAAGCGATGACCGACGTCGTTTTCGGCGAAGGTATCATAGATGCGGTACCAGCCGCGCAACTCGTTTCTCAAAGCGGCATCGGGTGAAATCGGCTCCACCCAGACTGAGATGCCGGGCTTCAGTTCTTCTCTACAAAGCATGCTTCTTTGCGGGAGCGGCGCTGCAGCATAAGTCGGCTCCAATGCAAACAGCTCACCGGCATTCAGCAGCGGAAGCTTTGCCCCGTCAGGCCGAAGCAGGCAGCTTGCAGCCGCGTCCACCAGAAGCCAGCCGTGCCGTTCGCTCCATACCGGCATGCCGTTCCGGACGCGCAGTTCTTCCGGAGCTAGGGCCCGGGTTCCTGAATTGCCGTGAGGCTCGTTGGAACGGCCAAGCAAATAATCCGTCGTGACGCCGTAGAGCTCCGCCATGCCGATCAGATTGTCCAATGTAGGCGATTTCTTTTCGCTCTCCCAAGTGCTGAGCGCTGCTGAGCTGACGCCAAGCCGCTCCGCAGCCTCGGCGATGGTCAGCTTATGCATTTGCCGGGCTTCCTTGAATTTCCGTGCCATCGCAGCTTCCTCCTGCCTTCAGATATCATGATTATACCCCATTCCCTAAGAAATCGCAAGCCGCATTATGCGCCGAAATCCTTTCTGAAAGGGCTTGCATTCATTGGTGAACTCTGCTATAATTCAAGTAGAAAGTTTCAAGTTTTCCGCTGAGGAAATCACAGTTTCACGTATCACAGTGTCTGAGGAATCTCCTTGGGCACTTTTTGTTTCTTCTGCCCCTTCAGATAGAGGCACATAAACACAGAACGCAAGGGCGGCGGTCCGCCTTGCTCTGTCATAAACTTCGGTTTACAAGCGTCAGGAAGAGCTTTGGTTCTTTTTGGCGCTTTTTTCATAGATCGGAGCAAAAGCTCCCCCAACCTTTTTTCTCGGGGCAGCTTGCTCCGCACAAATAGAATCTCATCAGCAGGAGGTATCACATGACCTACGCAACCGTATCCATTGAGCCCGGCAGCGTGGAGGCCCTGGCGATTACTGCTAGGGAGCTTCGCGTCATGCACTATACCGGGCGCTCCGTTTCCCGCGGCTATGGCAGGGACAAGGTCACAAGCTACCGTTCTGGCATCCAGACTGAGCTCGGTGACATTGAGCTCAGCCAATGGCAGGCTTTGATGCGGGACATCATCCGCCGGTCAGGAGAACTGGAGCTGCTGGAGCAGCTCACGGAATGGGAGCTGGAAACGACTCCCTGGATCCACACACGGAAGGAAGCAGAGCAGCGAGCGCTGGAAGCATTTGCAAACCGCTGGTTTGACAATCCTTCCCACAGAGACTTCGCGGCCTTCAATCAAAAGTATCGCCCGGAAACTCTTCAACAAAATCAACCGAACAATGAAAGGAAAGAACCACTATGAAAGAAGTAATTGCCATGCGTGCCGTCCAGGTAACGGACGACGATATCGCCTTCTGCATCAGCGCTGTCTGCACCAAGCTGCTTGGACGGCCTGTGAAATGCAGAACCTACTGCGATGTCAGCGAATACTGGGGCGCAATCGCCGAAGGCGACAAATTTACTGTCAAGGAGCTTCTGGACCTTCTGGTTGCAGTGAACGCAGATGCGGAGACCTGCCGGGAAACCCTTCCCCTGGAAGATCCGGAGACTGCTTCCCTCGGCATGGACCTGTCCCGCGGCCTGCTCAAGCTGGCACTCGGAACCGACTGGGTCTGGGAGCACATTCTGGACTACGG
>JAEEGF011950832.1_pt1 | contig 54617 bp, 46 predicted proteins | sample 9134171 | NCBI WGS metagenome assembly JAEEGF01 (sample SAMN16246542, study PRJNA631951) | gut metagenome | biome: gut microbiome; feature: rumen; material: AP-attached | host: Bos | place: Iran: Karaj | collected 2018-10 | reverse complement strand
TTTGGGAAACATATGGTTCCGGATGGGCTTCAAGCGCAGCGGCAGAATACGATCCTAAAGATGCAGGAAAGTGGTACGGTGGTTCTGCAGTAGATAATGAGTCATGGTTCGACTTCGATGGTAAGGCCCTTGAGTCACTCAAGGTTTACAACATGGTTCGCTTCGGAACAAATTCTGAGGATTACCTTATAGATGTTATCGATACCGAGTATTCATTTGTTGAAGGTGAGGAATACAGCTTCCCACCTAAGGTTGATGCACTTTATGCAAGTGGAAAGACTTATGAGGTTGACGTTACATGGGATCAGGATCAGATTAAAGAAGCGGCAGCAATTGGACGTGGGTCATATGAGATAGATGGAACAGTAACTTACAACGGTAAGAAATATGACGTTCTTTGCAATCTTACTATTAAGCCAATAAATCTTCTTGTGAACGGAAGCTTCGAAGATGGTGAAAAGGGATGGACCTTTGATCTGACACATACCACAGGAATAGATAAGGTTGAGGAACCTGATGGAGTAAAGTGGACAGATCCTCATGACGGAAATTATGCATTCCACTTCTACAGCACAACAGATCAGAGCTTCACTGTTACTCAGGAAGTAACACTTAAACCTGGAGCATATGCGCTTGATGGTTATTTCCAGGGACTTGAAGGGGTTCAAGGAGAGATATTCGTTACGGTTGGAGACGACGAGTATGCTGCTAAATATGAGCTTGCTGGCTATAATAACTGGAAGAATCCTGTAGTTGACAGAATTTTTGTTACTGAGGAAACAAAGGTTATTGTTGGTTTCAGGTGTTCATATTCTGCAAATGAATGGGGAACCTGCGATGACTTCACTCTTTACAGAATGGGCAATATAGTTACGATAAGCTTTGATAGTAATGGACATGGTACTGCACCTGATCCTATAACAGTACTTGAAGGTGAAAAGGTTAATCAACCTGCGGATCCTTCTGCTGAAGGGTTCACATTTGTTGGTTGGTGTAAAGATAAGAGGTATACTGAGTTTTTTAATTTTAATAGTCCGATTATAGCTGATAATGCTAATATTACACTGTATGCGAGATGGGTGAAAAACCCTGAAAAGTCTTACTATCAGGATGGTAAATCTGAAGGAAACATTGGAAGTATATCATGGATTCTTGGTGATGGCGATCTTCATAGCACGTATCACAGTACAGTAAATGATGCGGAGACAATTAATCATTTTAAGGGTGTTGAGATTGCTAGGTATTTGAACGACGATGTCATGGCAGAAGGAAATGGGTTTGAGGCCGCAGCGGACGCGGTTGCAAGGGGATTGGCACCGAGTAGTGCTGGATTTACTCCTTTTGCAGCGTTTGGCGGAAGCTCGTTTAGAGCTGAAGCAGGAAGTCTTAAACTTACGATATTCTCATCTTATCTTGAGACTCTTGACCCGGGATATTACTTACTTCGTATAGTATTTGATGATGGCGAAGTATATACAATGCTTACCATCAATGCCAAGGCAGCTGATGCTGAGGTTGAGCCGGATGATAACAAGGCGGCTGATGCAGATGTGAAGCCGGCTGATGATGCAGGTGCAACCACAAATGATACAGCTCCGAAGACGGCTGACGAGACACCTATTGAGGCAGCTATGCTGATCCTCCTTATCTCAGCAGCAGGTCTTTCATACATCCTCGGTCTGAAGAGAAAGAGATCATAATTGACTAAATGGCGTTTTTAACACCACGAAAGTGACCGGGGCAAACGGTCGAAAAACTAAATATGCAATGTGTCATGCTTTCTCATTTCCCCTCTAATTTTGAGATGCTGTTACACATAATGAAGGGTGCCCGCGTGCTTGTCACGTGGGTACTTTTTCGGTTAAAATATGAGTATATTTGGTGGGAATACGGTTTACTAAACCTGCTGCCGATGATATAATGTATTTGTGCATAGTTATGTTTAAAGTGATAGCGGAATAACATCTTCCGTAGATGATTGGGCGTATTTGGTTCGAAGGGAGTTGATAACATGACGTTGCAACAAATGATTGAAAAAAAGAAAGAATTGGGCTATTCGAATGAGATGATCGCGGAGGGCGCCGGGGTGCCGCTGGGCACCGTTCAGAAGATATTCGGAGGAAATACAAAGTCTCCGAGATATCAGACCATGCTGGCGCTTAATGCGTTCTTTATGAGTGTTTCCAAATCAAATGATGCTGAGGTGAAAACAAAAAACGGTTTTACGCAGAATGATGCTTTAAGCGGAGGGCAAGTGGAAGAGGCACAGGCAGCATACAATCTGAATAAAGAAGAATTGAGGCAAAATTTTGATTCAGTGTCTGTTGAAGAAATCGCAACATCGTCGAGATCTGGTGATAAAAGGATTGCTGATTATCTGGATATTCCTGAAGGAGTGAGGATAGAGATGATTGATGGCGTGTTTTATGATATGGCCGGACCGTCATTTATCCATCAGAAAATTGGGTCGGTGATATCGGCGTCATTTGACAGATTTATCGATAAAAATGGTGGGGACTGTATAACGATAGTTGCACCTTTTGATGTCCAGCTTGACTGCGATGATAAAACCATGGTTCAGCCTGATGTAATGATAGTGTGTGACCGGAATAAGCTGACGAATAGGATGCTGAAGGGGGCTCCGGATCTTGCCGTAGAGATCGTGTCGATGAGCAATTTCTATATGGATTATCAGATAAAGCTTTGCAAATATCAAAAAGCCGGTGTCAGAGAATACTGGATAGTCAATCCGAAGGATAAAGCAGTATTGGTCTATTACTTTGACGAAGGCGGAAAGCTTAGTATTTATTCATTTGATGAGAAAGTGCCTGTAAGCATCTGGGATGGAAAGTGCAAGGTTGATTTTGCGGAGATTTTTAAAAGAATCAGTTTTATGTATGACGAAGAATAGAGGAGGAGTGGAAGATGTATTTTATTGAAAACAGCAGGATCAAAGCGGGATTTGAGGCGCACGGTGCGGAGCTTAGGAGCCTTGTAAATAAGGAAACCGGCGAAGAATATATGTGGTGCGGTGATCCGGCCTTCTGGGGCAGGGTGTCGCCTGTGCTTTTCCCTGTGGTTGGTAATTATAAGAATAAGACGAGTATCTATGAGGACCAGGAATACCATCTTTCGCAGCACGGCTTTGCGCGTGACAGCGAGTTCGAGGTTGTATCGCAGGAGGCTGATAAGATCAGCTTCAGACTCAGGGCGGACGAGAAGTCGAAGGAGGTTTATCCTTTTGATTTTGAACTCGTGATATCATATGAGATATGTGATTACGATGAAGGTGGAGTACAAACAAATGTCGGTGATGATGGAGCTGCTTCAGAGTCAGTTGAATGCCTGAAGAATGCACTGAGGATCAAGTGGACGGTGAAGAATCTTGACAGCCGCGAGATGTTCTTCTCAATCGGTGGACATCCGGCGTTTAATCTGAGGGACGGCGAGACGAAGATACACTTTTCGGACTGTGAGAAGAATGCGGATTGCATAACGAAGGATACAGCTACTTCCGGTATCAAATCAGAAGAGGCGATTAACAGCCTTACAGCAGGAATCCTCGATGATGGTCTTCTTTCGGACAGAACCAAGCAGATAGAGCTTTCAGAGGGCGGACTTCTTCAGCCGACAGTTGAGCTTTTTGCAGAAGACGCACTTATTCTTGAAGACTGCAAATATAAGTCTGTTGGACTTTCTGATGCAGAGGGCAATGATTACCTGAGAGTGACCTTTGATGCACCGGTTCTAGGCATCTGGTCGCCGGCCGGCAAAAATGCTCCGTTCGTATGTATAGAACCATGGTACGGAAGGACTGACAGAGTCGGTTTCAACATGCAGCTTACCGAACGCGAATACGGAAACAGGCTTGCACCGGATGAGGTATTTGAAACCGTTTACATGATCTGTGTCTGACAGTGATCAACAAACAGCGCGAAAATGACGAGTGGAAGCCGCAAAAACACTGTATTTTCAAGGGCTTGTGCAACCGGTTGCAGAGCGTCAGAAAGTGTGTTTATTAATCAAGTGTAAACAAGAGTCAGACAGGCACAGAAAAACATGAAAAAATATCAGATTATATTTGATATTTTTCTCATTTTGGATTAAAATAGTAACTGGTGATATTTGTGTTCGAAATACCGCCACTAAAGTGGGAAAATGCTTCCCGGAATACTACGGGCTGGGCAGGAATATGGGGCCTGCAGCCACATTTATAGATTACATAATTCAGGAGGGTCTGTTGTATGGAAGAAGAAAAGAAGAAACCTTTTACAAATGTTTTTCAGAAGCTGAAAAATATTCTGAGGAGGATGTCCAAGAAGAAGCGTGCGGAGGACGAAGCTGCAAAGCTCGCTGCTGAAGAAGAGCAGAGAAAAGCAGAAGAAGCCGCAAAGCTCGCTGCTGAGGAAGAGCAGAAAAAGCTCATCGAAGAACAGGCCAAGAAACGTGCTGAGGAGCAGGCGGAGGTTGCCAGACTGATGGCGGAGGCCGAGGCCGCGAAGGAAGCAAAGGTCAAGAGAGAAGCTGAAGCTAAGGCTAAGAAGGAAGCAGAGGAAGCTGCAAGACTTAAGGCCGCTAAGGATAAGGAAGAGAAGAAGAAAGCCGCAGCAAAGAAGGCTGAGGCTGCAAGAAAGGTTGTCAGCGGTGAGGTTGGAACCAAGGCTGACCAGGAGAAGGACAGACAGTATCAGGAAGAGGTTAAGAGAAGAGCTGAGCAGGCTAAGAAGAGAGCAGCTCAGGACGCTGAGGAAGAGCAGGAAGAAGAAGCATCTATCGATCCTGTTACAGGCGAGAAGATCTCAACCGATGAAGGTCAAAAGCTTCCGGTTTATCTTGATAAGTATTTGAAGCTTGCTAAGACAGGCGATGATATAAGAGTTGCTATCAGTTCTATTCAGGCACATCCTGAAACATCTAAGAACCTCGTTATTCTCGGACATAATGGTTTCGGTACCGTAAGAGTCGGCGAGGATCTCGCAAGAAGTTATTTTGATCTCGGATTTGTTAAGTCAGAGAAGATCGCCAAGATCAAGGCTAAGCAGCTTAACAAGATCGGCCTTGATAAGCTGAAGGACCTTAAGGGCGGATGTCTTATCATTGAGAACTCAGGACTTGTTTCACCTGAGAAGCTGGTTGAGGTCATCAAGAACTCTGCAGCAGATGTAAATGATTACGTAGTTGTTCTTACCGGTGAGATCGATTCCCTTGCAAGATTCTTTGAGCAGAATCAGGAGATCGTTGATGAGTTTGTATACCTCATCGATGTTCATAAGATCAAGGAAAGAGGCATGTCGATCATCGCAAGAGGATACCTCAAGGAGAAGGGCTACAAGGCTGACAAGACTATCCTCGATAGATTCAAGGCTTCGCTGGGAAGTATGGAAGTCGGAAATATCGACAGATTCCTTGAGTCTATTGATTTAGTTATGAAGAAATGTGATGACAGAGAGTCTTCAAACGGCGAGACAGGCAAGAAGACCATCACTACAGAGGATTTCAAATAGAATAGAGATTTGAAATGATATTAAAACCGGTTCGTTAATTATCTTTGCGAACCGGTTTTTCAAACTAAGAAAGTATTATGTTAGAGAGTTTTGGCGGGCCGGATGTTAGCAAAAGCCGGCCGGCATTGAATGGAGGGCAGTATGTCTTCAGTAAGTGACAAGATAAGACATGATTTTAAGACGGGCGACGATATAAGAGATGCCGGGCTTACAACCCCTGAGGATGTCGTTAGGTATGATGATATCTGCTACGGAACTGATGAGACCTGGCAGATCATGGATATTTATCTTCCGAAGAGCTTTGTGGACGGAAGGAAGGCTGCGGAGGAGAAGATAGACCTGTTTGATTCGGATATTCAGGGCAGTGGCTCTGTGAAGAAGCTGCCGGTGATCGTAAGTGTTCATGGTGGTGCCTGGGTTTACGGCACCAAGGAGACCTATCAGTTTTATTGTATGAGCCTCGCTCAGAGAGGCTTTGCAGTGGTCAACTTCACCTACAGGCTCGCACCGGAGTTTAAGTTCCCGGCATCCGTCGAGGATACTAACCTCGTGATGAAATATGTATTTGATAATGCAGACAAATACGGCTTTGATACTGACAGGATTTACGCTGTCGGCGACTCGGCCGGAGCGCATATACTTACTATCTATACAGCTATATTAACTGATCAGAAATACGCATCAAGGTATGATTTCAAGATTCCGGAGGGCTTTAGTTTTAAGGCTGTCGCGCTGAATTGTGGAAAATACAGCTTTCGGATAGATGACAGAATATTTGAAGGCGGAGACAAAGCTTTACTTGAAGAGGTTCTTTCCGAACACGGAACAGACAGTGAGATGGAACTTATAAACATTATAGATTACGTGAATCCGGCCTTTCCGCCTGTATTTGTTATGACGGCTTCGGATGATTTCCTGAAAGGTCAGTCGGTGCTTTTGGCAGGAAAGCTGGTTGAGGAGAAGGTTCCGTTCACCTTTAAGTGCTATGGTTCTGCGGATCATCCGCTTTATCATGTATTTCACTGTGATACCCGCTCCGCTGACGCGGCCCGGTGCAATGACGACGAGTGCGGTTTCTTTAGCAGTATTTTATAATAAACAAGGAGGAGTTAAATTATGGCTTGTTTTTTAGTTTCAGCAGCAGAAGCAGTAGGTGTTACGGTTGCTAAGAAGGTTGAGGACAAAAGAGAGAAGAAGGCAGCAGAAAGCGGCGAGGTTGTGACAAGAGAGGGGCATATTCCGTTCTCGAGAAAGCTTGGCTGGCTTATGAAGATGCTGTGGGGAGGAGCATTTCTCCTTATGATAGAACATATCTGGCATGGAGAGGTCGTGCCGTGGCCGCCATTCCTGACGGCGATGAATAACAGCGAGGACACGAAGGAAATGCTGAAGGAGATGGGCACCATAGGAGTTGCGATGGCTCTCCTTGTAACTTCTGTATGGATCGTTATGCTGATTGTGGCTCATTTTATGGAGAAGAAGGGCACGGGCTTTATCTTTAAGAAGCCGGGCAAGCTTCACCTTTCAGTGCTTTTCATGGCAATATTAGGTGCAGACCTTATGTGGCTCGTTGACTGCATCGCATCAGTTCGCGAGGGCGAGAAGTTTTACGAGTTTACAGCCGACAATATGCTCCTTGGCGGAGTTGTAATCGTCGGCGCAGTTGTTTATTGGGGAGCTTATCTTCTTATAAGAAAACTTGCTAAGAAAGAAGACTAATATCTGATTCAGTTGAAAAAAAGAGAGAATAAAGAAAGAATAAATCAATGATTGGCAGACATAGAAATATGTCGAAAAAGAAATCGGAGAGAAGAAGAGAATAGTAGACTATTGGAGGATACCGAGAAAATGGACAAATTGTATTTTATAGTTGGAAGCCAGGATCTTTATGGCGATGAGTGCCTCAGACAGGTTGCTGAGAACAGCAGACAGATGGCAGAGTATATTGGTGAGAAGCTTGCAGGCAAGGCTGAGATTGTGCTTCTTCCGACAGTTGAGACGAGCGATATCTGTATCGCAAATATGCGTAAGGCCAGCGGCGACGATGACTGTGTCGGTGTTATCACATGGATGCATACATTTTCACCTGCGAAGATGTGGATCAAGGGTCTTCAGGAGCTTAGAAAGCCGCTCCTTCACCTGCACACACAGTTTAACGAGAGACTGCCTTACTCAGCTATCGACATGGACTTCATGAATCTGAACCAGTCGGCTCATGGCGACAGAGAGTATGGTTTCATACTTGCGCGTATGAATATCGCTCACGAGGTTGCTGCAGGCTACTACAAAGACGAGAAGGTCATCAAGAAGATATCGGATTTCTGTGATGTTGCGAAGGCTATCAGCTATTCGAAGAAGTTGAGAGTCGCAACCTTCGGAAATAATATGCGTGATGTTGCGGTTACCGATGGCGACCGCGTTGAGACTCAGATCCAGTACGGCTGGGAGACCAACTACTATGGTGTTGGCGATCTTGTAAAGCTGATTGATGCAGTTACAGAGGCTGAGATCGACACCAAGATGGACGAATACACTTCAAAATACGATATGGACACAGACAACATCGCAGCTGTCAGAGAACAGGCAAAATACGAGGTTGCTCTCGAGAAGTTTATCGCAAAGAACAGGATCGGTGCTTTCACAGATACCTTCCAGGATCTTCACAATATGAAGCAGCTCCCGGGTATCGCAGCTCAGAACCTGATGGACAAGGGAATAGGTTTTGGTCCTGAGGGCGACTATAAGATAAGTGCATTTTCGGCTGTTCTTATGAAGATGGCTGAGGGTAGAGAAGGTGCGACGGGCTTTATCGAGGATTATACCTACGATCTTCCTGCAGGCGCAGAGCTTGAGCTTGCTTCGCACATGCTTGAGGTTCCTGTTTCCTTCGCAGCTACTAAGCCGAAGATTCAGGTGCATCCGCTTGGAATAGGCGGTAAGGAGGATCCGGCCAGACTTGTATTTGACGGTGTTACAGGCGACGGAATCCAGGTTACCATGGTTGATATGGGCGACCACTTCCGCATAATCTGTGCAGATATCGAGCTTGTAAAGCAGCCTGAGGAGATGCCTCTTCTTCCTGTTGCAAGGATCATGTACCGCCACAGGCCGGACTTCTCAATCGGTACAGCGGCATGGTGCTATGCAGGCGGAGCTCATCATTCGGTTGTTTCGACTGCTCTTACAAGAGCTGACATCGCGATGTTTGCGAGACTTACAGGAACCGAGCTTATCACGATCGGCGACGATACGACAGAAGCAGACCTGCAGCGCTTCTTTATGAAGTAGGTTGAGAAGAATGGTCTATATGAAGCAGGCTGAGGCAGATCTACAGCGCCTCTTTATGAAATAGGTTGAGATCGGTATGCTGAGTTTCTATATAATGCGGGAGAAAAGACCGACCGCACGATCATTCACGAAGGAATATAATAATACAAATATTTAGGATGGTAGAAAGATGGCAAATTGGGTACTTGATGAATTAAAGAGAAGAGTTTACGAAGCAAATATGCTTCTTCCAAGATATGGACTTATAACATTTACATGGGGAAATGTCAGCGAGATCGACAGAGCTAACGGCCTTATCGCAATCAAGCCGAGCGGAGTTGATTATGACAAGATGAAGCCTGAGGATATAGTTATTCTGGACCTTGACGGACGCAGGATCGAAGGAAGATGGAATCCGTCGACGGATACACCGACTCACATCGAACTTTACAAGGCATTTCCGGAGCTTGGCGGCGTGGTTCATACACATTCAACCTATGCAACCTCCTGGGCTCAGGCAGGCCGCGACATTCCTTGCTACGGTACCACACACGCAGATTATTTCTACGGAAATATCCCTTGCATCAGAAACCTCACGGCTGAGGAGATCGAAGCAGGCTACGAGGTAAATACAGGTCTTTCAATCGTTGAAAGATTCAGAAACGACAATATCAATCCGGCTTATGTTCCGGGCTGCGTTTGCAAGAACCACGGTCCTTTCACCTGGGGCAGAAATGCCTTCGAGGCAGTTCACAACGCAGTTGTTATAGAAGAGGTTGCGAAGATGGCTGTTCTCACAGAGCGTATCAATCCTGAGGCCGGCGAAACACCGCAGTACATGCAGGACAAGCACTTCATGAGAAAACACGGCCCGAATGCATATTATGGGCAATTAACGCAGTAACTCGCGTATACGCGAGTTACGCCTGACCGCGAAGAAAGGATAAAACATGCAATACAGAAAAGACAAATACGGCAATGACATATCTGTTCTCGGTTATGGCTGTATGCGCTTCACCAAAAAGGGAAACTCCATCGATCTGGACAAGGCCGAGAAGGAAATAATGGCCGCCTTCAACGCGGGCGTTAATTACTACGACACCGCCTACATTTACCCGGGCAGCGAGGTTGCCCTCGGAGAGATCGTTGCCCGCAACGGCATCAGGGAGAAGATCAAGATCGCAACCAAGCTCCCACAGTATTTGATCAAGACCGATAAAGCAGTCGACAAGTATTTTAACGAGCAGCTTTCAAGGCTGAAGACGGATTATATCGACTATTATCTCATGCATATGCTGACCGATATCGGTATGTGGGAGAAATTGAAGGCTGTAGGTATCATTGACTGGATTAAGGAGAAGAAGGCTTCGGGAGCTATTAGGAATCTGGGCTTTTCCTACCACGGAAATACAGAGAATTTCCTGAAGATTCTGAACGACTATGACTGGGATTTCTGCCAGATTCAGTATAACTATATGGACGAGGTTTCACAGGCCGGCGTAAAAGGCCTTAAGGCAGCGGCTGAGAAGGGCATTCCGGTTATCATCATGGAGCCTCTCCGCGGAGGCAAGCTTGTAAATATGCTTCCGGACAAGGCGAAGAAGTTGATCGCAGAGGATAAGCGAGGCTTTACTGCGGCTGAGTGGGCCTTCAGATGGCTGTGGAATCAGCCGGAGGTTACCTGCGTTCTTTCAGGCATGAATACAGTTGAGATGGTTGAAGAGAACTGCCGCGTTGCAAGTGAGGCGCTTCCGGGTCATCTTAACAGTGAAGATATGGAGTTGATCGGCAAGATCAAGGGCATCATCAAGGAGAGGGAGAAGGTCGGGTGTACCGGCTGCCGCTACTGTATGCCTTGCCCTAAGGGCGTGGATATTCCGGGACTATTCAGCTGCTACAATGCGATGTACATTGAGAGCAAGAAGGACGGCCGATTCCAGTATGCACAGGCTGTCGGGCTCACGAAGGATCCTGTATTTGCAAGTCAGTGCGTAAAGTGCGGCAAGTGCGAGCAGCATTGTCCGCAGGGCATCCCGATTAGAGAAAAGATTAAGGAAGCAGACAAGAAGCTTCGTCCGCTTCACTATAAGATAGGTATTGCTGTTGCCAGAAAATACATGTTCCGAAAAGGCAAGAGAAAGAAAAACAGTAATCCATCATCATAATGCTGCAATATGTATTAAAATTCTGAAAAGGAAGATTCGATAAAAATGCACTACAGTGTTTTGATAATTGACGATGAACTTGAGCTTTCGCAGTATACGGCAAAGTATTTTAATATGTCCGGAATTACGGCGCAGTACGTGCTGGACGCCGCTTCCGCGAAAGACTTCTTTAAAGAAAATACGTGTTCTCTGATCCTCCTCGATATTAACCTCGGGGAGGATTCGGGTTTTGAGCTGTGCCAGTGGATCAGGTCAGAGATGGATGTTCCTATATTTTTCATCAGTGCAAGGCAGAAGGAGGATGATATGCTCCTGGCTCTGAGTATCGGTGGAGATGATTACATCTGTAAACCGTATTCTCTTGGAGTCCTTCTGGCGAAGGTGAAGGCTGCGCTGAAGAGGTATGAGGCTGCGGAGTCGCAGTCGGCCGGAAAAGATGAGAAGACAGCTGTATCAGGTCAAAAGAAAGAGGCTGAGGGAAGCGGCAAAGAAGGCAGCGGTTCAGACGCAGAGGATGGCCACATAGTGAAGCTGGGCAATGCTCTGATCAATCTCAGAAAGGCTACCATCACAAAGGATGGTAAAGAAGTATTTCTCAAGGCGATGGAGTTTAAGCTTCTGACCTTTATGCTGAATAATCGCAACCGCATCATCAAAAAGGACGAGTTTTTTGAGAAGGTCTGGGAGACTGAATATGTCGGCGATGTAACACTGAACGTGCATATCAGGCATCTCCGTGAGAAGCTTGAGGACGATGCAGGCAGTCCGAAATATATCAAGACTGTCTGGGGCGTAGGTTTTATCCTGGAGGATAAGCTTGAAGATTAGATATCTGATAATATTTATCATTATATATATTGCTGTCGGGGCAGTCATCTGCAAGGAGATCGCCGGAAGCGATACTGATAACCTGATGAAGAATTATTCGACCGAGATCAACAGGCTTCTTATCGATACGGCGAAGAAATGGGACGAGCTGAGTAGCCTTAATTCCGAGAAGATAAAGAGCTCGGAGGAGTTTGATTATTCGGTCATTGATGCTGAGGGAAGGCTTCTGGTCTATACTCTGCCGGGCATCGCAACAAGCGTGTCGGCGGCTTCGCGGGACTACGATATCATAAGAGATATAGAGAAGGACGGCAGCGTTGTTGGCAAGCTGATCGTTCACAATGCTTCCACGAAGGAAATAAGCAGGAGAAATAAGCATCTCGCGCTGTCGGTTGCGATCGGACTTATGATCATGCTTATGATCTCGGTGCTGTTCTACATCTATCTTCAGAGGAGGATAATAAAGCCTTTCGGAAGGCTGAAGGGCTTTGCCGAGGAGGTTGCGGCAGGTGATCTGGATCATCCGCTGGAGATGGACAGAAATCATGTATTTGGTTCATTTACCGAGGGCTTTGATATCATGAGAGAGGAGCTGAAGGCCTCAAGGCTTCGCGAGGAGGCGGCTGTAAAGAGCCGTAAGGAGCTGGTTGCCGAGCTTTCCCACGATATTAAAACACCGGTTTCTTCTATTAAAGCTATGGTCGATGTTATGATGCTTACGACCGAGGATGAGGCTGAGAAGAAGACGCTTCAATCTATAAATGCGAAGGCGGACCAGATAGATAAGCTTATCTCGAACCTCTTCCATGCGACACTTGAGGAGCTTGAACAGCTCGAGGTTAAGCCGGAGGAGCTTTCTTCCGACAGGATAAGGAAGATGATCACCGAGGCGGATTTCAGAAAGCTTACAACAACCTGTGATATTAAGGATGCTGCGGTTCTCGCAGACAGCCTCAGACTTGAGCAGGTTATAAATAATATTTACTCGAATTCCTACAAATACGCCGGAACTCCTATCACTGTTACGAGCCGATTCGAGGAGCAGGAGATTGAATTCTCTGATGATACGGATTTTGATGAACAGGATGATAAAACAGATATCAATTCAGGTACAGAGAATGATAAATCGACGGATGTAGTATTTAAAAATACGTGTAATTACCTGGTTATTGATTTCTGCGACGAGGGCGGCGGCGTTCCGGAGGAGGAGCTTGAGATAATCATGGAGAAGTTCCGCCGCGGTTCCAACTCCGCCGGTAAATCGGGTTCCGGAATCGGACTCTACATCTCGCGTTATCTTATGGACAAGATGGAAGGCGGCCTCGACTGCTCGAACAATCCAAAGGGTTTTACAGTAACTGTACGATTGAAATTAATTTAATACTCTATGATATACATAACAGGAGGGTACTTCACTAACATTGCGCAATCTGCGTGAAAACAAATACGATTGCTTCGTAATTTTGCAAAAATCGGAATCAAAACTGGAGCAGCTAGAAAGAGTAAATTATTAGATTAACTCACGCTGCGGAATTTTGTGGAGATTTTTAGCAAAATCTGAAGCAGAGTATATTGTTTTAGCAGATTGCTCGCACGTTTGTGAAGTACCCTCCTGTTTTTTTGTGTGAGGAAATTAAAAAACAGTTAAAGATTAGGCAAAGATTTAAAAAGCAGGATGTAATATATTAATCTCAACAGGAACACATTCGATCTGCACGAAAGGACGGAGCATATGGAAAATAAGGAAGTTATCATAAAAACAGACAAGCTCTCCAAGAGCTTCTCGGTAGGCGGTAAGCAGCAGCATATAATAAAGAATCTGGACATGGAGATATATAAGGGCGATTTCACAGTAATCATGGGCTCTTCGGGAGCAGGCAAGTCGACTCTTCTCTATGCACTTTCGGGAATGGATAAGCCGAGCCTCGGTAAGATTGATTACTGCGGCGAGGATATAACGAAGATGAACGATGATCAGCTGGCCGTATTTAGAAGGAAGCACTGTGGATTCGTATTTCAGCAGATCCATCTGGTAGACAGCATGAGCATCATGGACAATGCGATTTCAACAGGAATGCTCACAGGACAGAAGCAGAAGGACCTGAAGAAGAAGGCCGGCAAGCTTTTCGACAGAGTGGGAATAGGCGAGGAGCTGACAGAGAAGTTCCCTTCGCAGCTTTCCGGAGGTGAAGCACAGAGAGCAGCCATGGTAAGGGCGGTAATAAATGATCCGGATGTTGTATTTGCGGATGAACCGACCGGTGCGCTGAACTCCGCTGGTGTGAAAGCAGTTCTGGACGTGCTGACGGACATAAACAACAGCGGTCAGTCTGTGGTGATGGTAACTCACGACATCAAGTCTGCAAGGCGCGCAAACAGGATCATCTACCTGCAGGACGGCGGTATCATGGGTGAGTGCCACCTTGGAAAATACGTCAGCGGGAATAAAGAGAGACACGAGAAACTCAGAAGATTTCTGGAGGAAATGGGATGGTAAAGTTAGTTAGATCACATCTGCATAAGGATAAGAATCTGCTTTTTGTATTTTTTCTGATCATAACGCTTTCGACACTGCTTCTTCACGCCGGCTTCTTTGTGGGGGATTACCCGAAGCTTTACGATGAGAAGAGTGAGGAACTCGGAAAAGTTGATGCGTACATTCATATCTATGGAAATATGGATATGAGCGTAGACGAATATATAAAGGAAGAGGATTGTGTTGAAGCATATTCAGTAAGTGATATCATCATGCCAACGGAGGGCAGCTTCACAAACAGTAAGAACGACAAGGTTCAGGATTTCGAGGGAAGATCCTTCTTCCAGAAATACGGCGATTACGGTATAACCAAGGGCTTCAACTTTGTTGAGAGAGATGACAGCGTAGAAGGCGAAAAGATTTACATGAATATGTATTCGGCGTATGCTAACAAGATCTGCGTTGGTGATAAGGTGTATTTTGACCTTAAGGAGCTTGGAACTTACGAGTTTACGATTGCCGGTCTCTATGAGGATCTTGCAAACGGCTACAACTTCACCTTCTATTCCTTTATGGTTGAAGAGGATTTCTTCAATATGCTGAAGGCGAAGTCTGATGAGATCACTGAGAAGGGTACGCAGATAAGCAGCGACAGGATAGCTTATGTACGCTTTAAGGATGGTATGAATCCTGAAGCCAGTGTAAAGGCTATCACGGATAATCTTATAAATAATGGACACCAGGTGACAGGCTTCCTTCATGCACTTTTCAAGACCTCATATACAGGCCTTGTTAAGATATTATCGGCTTTCATGACTGTATTTTCAGTGCTGATAATCGCAATATGCCTGGTGATGATCATATTTACGATCAATAACAATATCAAGAGAGATATTAGAAATATAGGTGCTCTCAGGGCTGTCGGTCATACCACGAGACAGATCAGAATGTCTATGATGCTGGAATATCTGGTGGTGGGAGCAGTTGGTACGCTGGCCGGAATCGGGCTTTCATATTTGATTTATCCGGTGCTTGAGTACGGACTTATCCGTCAGCTTTCGGGAATGATCTGGGTTAAGAAGTTCTGCGTGGGACATTTCATCATAGTACTTGGAAGCGTTCTTGCAGTAATCGTGATAGCTACATTTGTTGCTACATCGAAGCTGAAGGAGCTTCATCCGGCAACGGCTCTTCGTTTCGGCGTTGAGTCAAACAGCTTCAAGAAGAATCACCTTCCGCTGGCGAAGACCAGAGGCAGGCTGAATACACTCCTTGCAGCGAAGAGCACACTTCAGAATATGGGGCAAAACCTGATCATCGGTGGCATCCTGATAGCGGTTGCTTTCGTAACGATGTTCTCGGGCGTGCTTCTCTACAATACGAGAGTTGATATCAGTGCATTTCAGAGGATACTTCAGGGCGATGTTCCGGATGCATATGTAACGATTAAAGCGGAGAACGACGAAGACCTTGAGACAGTAACGCAGATGATCAACGATATCCCGGGCGTTTCACAGACCTACGTTCTTCAGTTTGACAATACAAATATCGGCGACAACGACGTCATATTCTTCTATGTAACACATCCTGAATACGTTGACTGTGGCGTTTACGAAGGCGAGATGGCTCGTGAGGACAATGAAGCAGTCATCGGAAAGATCCTTGCTGACAGGCTTGGTGTTAAGATCGGTGATGAGATAGTTGTTGAGAGAGGAAAGAACAAGGCAACCTTTGTTATAACAGGCTATCAGCAGGCTGTTTACGGTCTCGGTGAAAGAGTATATGTGACCTATGAAGGCGCCAAGAAGCTTGATATCAAAGTAACTCAGACAGACCTCAGAGTAAGACTTGAGGATCCAAGCTCAGCTAAGGTTGATGAAGTGCTCGCACAGGCTAAGGAGCTCCTCGGAAGCAGATGTCTTAGTACAGAGAACTATTACAAATACCAGAGAAGCGAAGATAATATGCCTGTTTACGCAGTTAAAATGATAGTACTTCTGCTCATCATCCTGAATTTGCTTATCATATATCTGGTCATCAGACTGCTTCTGAAGACTGTATTTATCAAGAAGGAGAGAGAGTTCGGAATCAAGAAGGCAGTAGGCTTTACAAATACGCAGCTTCGCCTGCAGCTCACACTTTCGCTTCTGCCGGCAAGCATCATATCGACGATCATCGGAGCGCTTATCGGATATCTGCTATTTAATCCGGTCATCGCACTGATCTTCTCCGGCTACGGCGTTGAAAAGGTTGACCTTCTCGTATATGCACCGCTGATGCTCGTGACTGTAGTTGCAGTAAACATCGTAATGTTCGCCCTGACCTATATAATGTCGGGACGCATGAAGAAAGTTTCCGCATATAACTTGATACAAGAAGGTTAATAGAATCGCCCGCCCCACATTACATCCTTACAAGGGCGTTGCATAAAAAAGGCGTGCACCGAAAGGTGCGCGCCTTTAAAGTTATCTTATTACAGATCCTTACCTGTGAGCATCTTATAAGCCTGCAGATATTTCTCAATCGTCTTGTCAACGATATTCTGTGGAAGGAACCAGTTCTCAGGCTCTTCCTTATTCTCGTCAGACTTGAGCCAGTCACGAGCAAACTGCTTATCGAAAGAAGGCTGTCCATGACCCGGTTCATATGTATCTGCCGGCCAGAAACGTGAGCTGTCAGGTGTGAGCATCTCGTCACCGATAACTATATTTCCGTTCTCATCAAGACCGAACTCAAACTTTGTATCTGCAATGATGATACCCTTTGTAAGAGCATAGTCAGCACACTTCTTGTAAAGAGCGATAGTGCAGTCACGAAGCTTCTCAGCGTACTCCTGACCCTTGCCAGGGAATTCCTTCTCAAGAACTTCAACACTTCTCTCGAAAGAGATATTTTCATCATGATCACCGATCTCAGCCTTTGTAGATGGTGTGTAGATTGGCTCAGGAAGCTTGTCAGACTCGATAAGTCCTTCCGGAAGCTTGATACCGCAGACAGTACCGTTCTCCTTGTAGCTTGCCCAGCCGCTTCCTGTGATGTAACCACGAACGATACACTCGATAGGGAGCATTGTGAGCTTCTTAACCATCATGCTATTGCCGTCGAACTCAGGCTTTCTGAAGAACTCAGGCATCTCATTCACATCAGTTGTGATCATATGATTTGGAAGGATGTCCTCTGTCATCTCAAACCAGAACTTAGACATCTGAGTAAGGACAGTACCCTTCTTTACGATTTTATTCTTAAGGATAACGTCATAGCAGCTGATCCTGTCAGTTGCAACCATAATAAGGCTGTCGCCGTTATCGTAGATCTCACGAACCTTGCCTTCCTTGAAAGGCTTCATCTCATTTGACATCATTAAATCCTCCGTAATGATTTATTTTCCTCAATTGACGTAAATAGAATAGTGTATTTGCGTGTAAAAATCAAGCGGCATTTTACTTATTTATATATATTTTCACGTGCTATTTAAATTTAAAAAAAATATGTCAGGAGGGGTCTTCTCAAAAACGGTCAATGGCATATAATTATTATTAACCGGTTTGGTCAATGACCGTTTTGGTCAGTGACATATATTTTAAGGAGGAAATATGAACGACAAATTCTATGCGCTTCCGGAAGAGAAGAGAAATAAGATAATAAATGCGGGCCTTCGTGTATTTTCAAGGAATTCCTACAGGAAGAGCCCGATGAACGAGATTGCCGCAGAGGCAGGGATCAGTAAATCACTTCTGTTTTTCTATTTTAGGAATAAAAAGGAGTTTTTCCTGTTTCTGTGGGAAAATGTAAAAAATATAACTATAGAATATCTGACAAGATCGGATGTTTACAAAGAAACGGATATATTTGAAATGATCATCAATGGACTGCAGATCAAGCTGGAAATGATGCATAAGTTTCCGGATATGGGAAGGTTCGCTCTCAAGGCTTACTATGATGAGGATGATGAGATCAAGGATGAGCTTAGGGCGATAGTTGAGCCTTTCCAGCAGCTGTCGACAAATCAGATGATCCCGGAGCTGGACCCTGCGCAGTTTAAGGAGGGGCTGGATCTGGAGATGATGTATAAAGATATGTACCTTGCGTCGGAGGGCTTCCTCTATCATGAGATGCAGAAAGAAGATTTTGATGTCGACAAGATGGCAGCGGAATTCGAGAAGATGGTGGATTTCTGGAGGAAGCTGTATCATCGGTGATCTGATATATCTGTCTATGGGAAAAGTTGAAAGGAAAAAATATGAATGCAATCGAAATAGACAGACTGACTAAAAGCTACGGCACTAGCCGTGGTATAACTGAACTCTGCATGTCGGTTGAGGCAGGGGATTTCTACGGCTTTATCGGACCGAACGGAGCCGGTAAATCTACGACTATAAGAACGATACTCGGCTATATCAGGCCTACAAGCGGCAGTGCGAAAATACTTGATATCGATATCACAGAGGGTATCGATGAGATACATAGAAGGACGGGCTATCTTCCTTCGGAGATAAACTTTTATAAAGGGATGAGGGTTAAAGATGTCATCAGCTATTCGGCAAAGCTGAGAGGGCTTAACTGTGATAGTGATGCAGCGAAGCTCTGCGAAAGACTTGATCTGGATACCGAGAAGAAAGTTGAAGAGCTTTCTCTCGGAAACAGAAAGAAGGTAGGCATCATCTGTGCGGTTCAGCATCACCCGGAGCTTCTGATACTTGATGAGCCGACTTCGGGACTTGATCCTCTTATGCAGAGGGAGTTTTTCAATATCCTGACAGAAGAGAATAAGAGGGGCGCTACCATATTTTTCTCTTCACATGTTTTGTCGGAGGTGCAGGAGCATTGCAAGAAGGCGGCCTTTATCAGAGATGGAAGGATAATAATTGCAGATAAGGTCGGAAATCTGAAGAAGACCGGAGCGAAGAAGGTTACAGTTTCCGGTACGGTGACAGATGCTGAACTAAAGAAGCTCTGCAAGGCTGAGTCATCTGTTGATAATATAGAACGTACTGCAAGCGGCAGGCATACAAGCTTCCTCTATCACGGTGACATCAAGGAACTGCTGGGATTCCTGGTGGACCAGGACATCACAAACGTAAATATCACCGAGCCGAGCCTCGAGGAGATATTCATGAATTACTATGATACAAAGCAGGCCGGTGCAGATGTTAATGATATGAATATGAGCAGCGGCGTGAATAAGAAATCAGCAGGGGAGGTGAAGTGAGATGACGATATTTAAGCAGGAAATAAGATCCCAGAAGCTGGCATTACTTATCTGGAGCGGTGCCATCGGAGCTTTTGTTGCAATATGTGTATTTCTCTTCCCTAACCTCGGAAAAGAGGCTGATAAGGCTTCAGAAATGTTTTCTTCCATGGGCAGCTTCTCGGCGGCCTTCGGAATGGACAAGCTGGACATCGGCACGATATCAGGCTTCTATGCAGTTGAAAGCGGAAATATACTGGGAATCGGCGGAGCCTTCTTCGCGGCGATTGTCGGAATCTCAGCCCTCATGAAGGAAGAGAAGGAGAGAACGGCAAGCTTTCTCTTCATGCATCCGGCTTCACGAAAGAGGATCATTTCTGAAAAGCTGGTCAGTACCGCTGTGATAATAGTATTACTTAATGCGGTTATCTTTATTTTTGCAGTCGGCTCTCTGGCAGCCATCGGTGAGATCGGAGCGCTGAAGGATATCGGGCTTATCCACGTTGCACAGATGCTGCTTCAGCTGGAGATAGCAGGAATCTGCTTCGGTATCTCGGCTTATATAAAGAGGGCCGGTATAGGAATCGGTATCGGTATCGCGGCATTCCTGTATTTCCTGAATATAGTCGCAAATATGACCTCCGATGCAAAAGCGCTGAAGTATATCACTCCTTTTGGATATACAGAGGGATCAGATATTATCAGCACTCATAGTATTGAGCTGAAATATCTGATCCCCGGAATGATCTTCATGACAATCGGTATTGTCATTGGTTATATAAAATATATGAAAAAGGATCTGTCTGAGTAGTAGGCTTATGGCAGGAAGTTAAGATCCTCGGAAAGTATCTCGGTCGTTCCCTTGATATGCATCTTGGTCAGTGTGAAGGTGAAGGTTGAGCCCTCGCCCTCGGTACTGATAACGTCGATATTTTCGTGGTGGGCCTTGATGATCTCCTTGGTGATAGCAAGTCCGAGACCGGTTCCCTGCTTATCCTTGCCTCTTGACTGGTCGCCCTTGTAGAATCGGTCGAAGATCCTCTTCTGGGTTTCCTCGTCCATTCCGATACCTTCGTCCTTAACAGAAACAAATATCTTATCCTTCTTGTCGGTAAGAGTAACCGTGATCTTCTTGCCGGAAGGTGTGAACTTGATCGCGTTGTCGATCAGGTTGTAGATAACCTGCTGAATCTTGGTCTTGTCAGCGGTTACAAGTGTATTTTCCACGTGATTATATAAGTAGATAGCGATATTCTTCTCGATACACTTCATCTCGAAGGTGTTGAGAGTCGGCTTGATGATCTCAATAAGGTCAAAATCCTTCAGCTTGAGATATGGTCCGTATTCCTCGAGTTTGTTGAGATCCAGAAGGCCGGTGGTAAGTCTGGTGAGTCGCTGCGTCTCGTTCAGGATGATATCGAGGTAGCGGTCCTGCTTATCAACAGGAATCGTGCCGTCCTTGATGGCCTCGACATAACCCTTGATCGATGTAAGCGGAGAGCGGAAGTCGTGGGAAATATTGGAAATAAAGTCACGCCTGTACTGCTCAAGCTTCGACAGTTCGTCAGCCATGTATTCCATGGAAACTGCCAGCTGGCCAACCTCATCCTGAGATTTTATCTCGGTCTTCACATTGAAGTTACCCTTCGAATACTCCTGTGCGACTGAAGAGAGCTTCTTAACAGGTGACAGGACCTTCTTGGAGATGATCTGTATGAAGATGAAAGAAATAATGATGATAACGAGGCAGGGAAGATAAACGATACTGAAGGTTCTTCTAAGTATGGTATTTATCTTGGTTGCCGGTGAATGCATGATGAGGGCACCGATAAAAGATGATTCCTCAACAGTCTTTCCGTCGGCAGAATATTTATTGACGGTAAGAGGGATGTTGATGGAAACCATATCGTTTTTGTAGATGCCGTTAAAGGTGCCGGAGTCGGTATGTTTTTTGTTGATAACGTAAGCACCGTCTATGCCAAATATATTTGCAGGAAGATCTGATCTGAGACTACTCTGTGATGCTGAGATGATCTGTCCGGAATTGCTGACATACCAAATGTCGGCATTGAGGACCTCTGCATAGTATGTGAAGAGCGTAGAAAGCTCCGCAGCGTCAAAGGTTCCCGCTACGTAAGAGTCGAGTGTCTGGGAAGCGATAAGCTGTGCCTCGTTTGTAAGTGTGTCTTCCTTTTCCTGCGTCAGTGCGCTTTTCGACGCGAAGGTTGTGTACGCGATGATAATACCGAACGATGCGATGAGTGTCAAAAGGAAGGTCAGGTAGATCCTGTCAAATATAGAATGCTGCATTTATCTCACCTCGAATTTGTATCCGATACGCCAAACAGTTGCGATAGTCCAGTTGTATTTGTCCGAAAGCTTCTCGCGGAGACGCTTTACGTGAACGTCGACAGTTCTTGTGTCACCCATGAATTCGTAGCCCCAGAGCTGGTTGAGGAGCTGCTCACGTGTAAATACCTGGTTAGGGCGGCTTGCCATGAAGTAGAGAAGCTCGAGCTCCTTCGGCGGCATCTCAACGTGCTGGCCTTCAAGGGTTACGGTGTAATGTGATATGTTCACGATGAGGTTGTCGTATTCGACGAATTCACCGTCGCGGTCATAGTTGACCTTGCCGATTGGCTTATCCTCATCGTCCTCATCGTCATCCGGAGTTGGAGCGGCAGAACGTCTGAGAACGGCGTTAACTCTTGCCACAAGCTCGTTGGAATCAAATGGTTTCATGATATAATCGTCGGCACCCATCTTGAGGCCGAGAACCTTATCAAATACCTCGCCCTTAGCCGAGAGCATGATGATAGGTGTGTTCTGGGTCTTTCTGATCCTCTGGCAAACCTCGTAGCCGTCGATACCCGGAAGCATCAGATCCAGCAGGATGAGGTTAGGCATGAAGGTCTTGACCTTTATGAGGGCAGATTCGCCGTCATTTGCGATCTCTGTTTCAAAGCACTCCTTCATAAGATAGAGGGAGATAAGTTCTGCGATGTTTTCGTCGTCATCTACTATTAAAATACGCTGTTTTTTCATAGTTTTCTCCTGATTTATAAATCGTTCACGATCCTCGCAAATACGCCTTCGTGAGCTTATATTTGCTCGGATCATCTACTAACTAAAAACTCACAATAGTGACTCCTGCGTCTCCTTCTCCGAATTCTCCCAGGCGGAAGGATTTAACGTAGGAGAGGTGCCTTAGGTGGTCGTGGATTCCTTTGCGCAGGGCTCCGGTGCCTTTGCCGTGAACAACTCGTACGGTTTCGGCGTGGGATAGCATTGCATCATCAAGGAATTTGTCAAGCTCTGCTATGGCTTCGTCTACGGTCTTGCCAAGAACGTTAAGTTCAGGCTTGAAGCTGTAGGCTTTGCCGAAGCCGCCTGCTCCGGTTCTCTTCTGGCTTACAGCCGAAAGATTCTTTACAGTGGAGCGTGTGCTCTTATCTTCAACGATAAGAAGGTCGCTGATAGGAAGTCTTGAACTGAGGATTCCCATGCCGACGAGGGCTGTGCCGCTGCTGTCCGGAAGCTCTAGGATGTGGCCTTCCGTGTCGAGGCTGAGTACCTTGACTGTATCGCCGATATGGAAGTCGCCGGCCTTATGACCTGAGGTCTGGGCCTTCTTTTCGGCCTTCCTTGATTCAAGTGACTCAGCTTTCTGGCGCAGGTTTCTGCGGCGCTCCTCCATCTTTTTCGGATCGGCGGAGGTAGGATTCTTCAGCCACTTATTGTAATCGCGGATGGCCTCATCAGCCTCTTCCTTGGCATTTTCAAGTATTTCCTTCGCTTCGGCGCGGGCCTTCTCAAGTATTCTTGCCCTTTCATCGCCGGAAGCTTTTTCCTTATCGCTTATGCGTTTCTTTAATTCTTCAATCTCGCGGCGGCTCTTAGCTATCTCTTCCTTGTCAGCCTCGGCCTCGCGTTTTGCTTTATCAAGATCGGCTATCAGTTCTTCCACATTTACTGCGTCGCTGTCTATGCCGTTCTTCGCTGTATCGATGATCTCTTCCGGAAGCCCGAGCTTCTTGGAGATGGCGAAAGCGTTTGACTTGCCCGGAACACCCATAAGCAGCTTATAGGTTGGCCTGAGAGTTGCAATATCGAACTCGCAGGAAGCGTTTTCAACCCCTGGAGCAGCTATCGCAAAGCTCTTTAGCTCGCTGTAATGTGTTGTGGCCATGACCGTTGCGCCCCTGTCCTTAAGGTGGGAGAGTATGGCTGTCGCAAGTGCGGCGCCTTCAACCGGATCGGTACCTCCGCCCGGCTCATCGAAGAGGCAGAGCGAGCGTTCGTCCGCGTGCTTTACGATATAAACTATATTACTCATGTGCGAAGAAAAGGTTGATAGGTTCTGCTCTATACTCTGTTCATCGCCGATATCTGCAAATATATCATTGTAAATAGAAATGACTGTTCCGTACCTTGCCGGAATGTGAAGTCCGGATTGCGCCATAAGTGTAAGAAGTCCGAGAGTCTTCAGTGAAACTGTCTTGCCGCCCGTATTTGGACCGGTGATGATCAGCAGGGAGAAGTCTCCGCTGAGTCTGAGGTCGATCGGAACTGCAGTCTTTCTTTCAAGAAGAGGGTGGATAGCGCCCTTAAGGTCGATCTTTCCTTCTTCATTGAGAATAGGCTCTGAGCCGTTGTAGGTGCCTGCGAATCTGGCTCTTGCAAATATAAAATCCAGGTCGGTCAGAAGCTTCATGTCCTCGGTGAGCTCTTCAACGTGGACGCCGCAGCGTTCCGAGAGCTCCATCAGTATTCTTTCTATTTCGAGCTTCTCTTCATTCTCAAGCTCTCTGATGTCGTTATTGAGGTTGACTATCTCCAACGGCTCGATAAATACGGTTGAGCCTGTCTGGGACTGATCATGCAGCATTCCCGGGAACTTCGAACGGTAGGCTGCTTTGACCGGAATACAGTAGCGGCCGCTTCTTGTTGTGATGATGGCCTCCTGCAGCATATCCCTGTTCGTCTCGGAATGAATGATCTTGTCGAGCTTCTGTCTGATACGATTGTAGGATATTTCTATATTTTTTCTTATTTCTTTCAGTTTTCGTGAGGCATCGTCAGCAATCTCGTCAGCGGAAATGATACATTTTCTGATCTCTGAGGAGAGGTCCGGTATAGGAATAAGCTCTTCAAAGAGACGTACAAGAGAGTCTCTTGTGATATCCTCATCATCAAGCTTTGAATCCCCGTAGGACTTGACGTTTGCCACTGTTTCAAGGAGTGATGCTATTCCAAGGAGCTCTGAGGCCGAGAGCGGTGAACCTATCTGGAGCAGCTTGAAGGATGCTCCGACATCAGTGAGGCCTGCAAAGGACACGCTGCCGTATTTTGAAAGTCTGAGGCAGGCGTCGCGGGTCTCCTCCTGAAGGACCTGTATTTTTGCCAGCTCCCTGTAAGGAGTCAATCGTTCGCAGCGCTTCTTCGCCATCGGTGAAGCGGCGTACTCCTTCAGCATCGTAAGTATTTTGTCATATTCAAGTATTCTTAATGTGTGTTTATTCATGGTTTTCTGTACTTTTATTATTAATATTCTTTATTGTATGTCGGACCAACACGCATACACAATTAATATACCATAATATTATAGATTTTTCATTAGTTTTTCAGTATAATGAGGCTTATCGAGGGGGTATTTTTTAGTTATAGGGAAAAACTATAACAAGATAAAGCATTAAACGTTTACCCTGTTTCACGATAGTTGGTTATAATCTAATTAATCGGAAGAAAAACAATATTTCAATATGGGAGGACAAAAATATGGCAAAAATATATGAAAGCGCATCAGATCTTATAGGAAAGACACCTCTTCTTGAGGTTAAAAAGTTTCAGAAGGGCGAGGGAGCAGAGGATGCAAGGATCCTTGCAAAGCTTGAGCTTTTCAACCCTGCAGGAAGCGTAAAGGATCGTATCGCACTGGGAATGATCGAGGATGCTGAGCAGAAGGGACTTATCAAGCCGGGAGCAACACTTATCGAGCCTACATCAGGAAATACAGGTATCGGTATCGCAGCGATCGCGGCTGCAAAGGGCTACAGAGTTATAATCACTCTTCCTGAGACCATGAGCGTTGAGAGAAGAGCACTTATGAAGATATACGGCGCTGAGCTTGTACTTACAGAAGGCGCAAAGGGTATGAAGGGCGCTATCGCCAAGGCTGAGGAGCTTCATAAGGAGATTGAAGGCTCGCTCATCGTTGGTCAGTTCGTAAATCCTGCAAACCCTGCAACACATAAGGCTACAACCGGTCCTGAGATCTGGGAGGATACAGACGGAAAGGTTGATTACTTCGTAGCAGGTGTTGGTACAGGCGGAACCATCACCGGCGTCGGCCAGTATCTGAAGGAGAAGAATCCAAATGTTAAGATAATCGCAGTTGAGCCTGCTGACAGCCCTGTTCTTTCAGAGGGTAAGTCAGGAGCTCATAAGATCCAGGGTATCGGTGCAGGCTTCGTTCCTGAGGTTCTTGATACTAAGGTTTATGATGAGGTTATCCCTGTATCTAACTTTGATGCATTTGAAACCGGCAGAAAGATAGCAAAATACGAGGGCATACTCGTTGGTATTTCTTCAGGTGCAGCTCTTTACGCAGCAGAGGTTCTTGCGAAGAGACCTGAAAATAAGGGTAAGACTATAGTTGCACTGCTTCCTGATTCAGGAGACAGATATTATTCTACAGCATTATTTACTGAGTAAATATTGATGTCGGTCAGTAAAGCGGTTTACATAACGAGAAATGGCGGCGGATTCTGGAATGATACAAATAGTTATTTTTCAGTTGTTTAAATAGAGTGAGGTAAGTAATGACACTTCAGCAGTTAAAGTATGCAGTTACAATTGCAGATTGTGGTTCGATAAATGAAGCGGCCAAGAGGCTTTTCATTTCACAGCCGAGTCTGTCCGGTTCCATTAAGGAGCTTGAGGATGAGATAGGATTTGAAATATACATCAGATCCAACAGAGGTATAGTAATAACTCCGGAAGGCGAGGAGTTCATGAGCTACGCCCGTCAGGTCCTTGACCAGTATAACCTTCTTCAGGACAGATTCATAAATAAGACCATGAGGAAGAAGTTCGGCGTTTCGACCCAGCATTATTCCTTTGCGGTTAAGTCCTTTGTGGAGGTCGTAAATGAATATGGTATGGATAACTATGAGTTTGCCATCCATGAGACACGTACGGAAGAGGTTATCGAGAACGTAAGGTATTTCAAGAGCGAGATTGGTGTTCTGTATGAGAACGACTTCAACCGCAAGGTGCTTGAGAAGATGTTCCATGAGAACAGCCTTGAGTTCATACCGCTTTTCGACTGCGATACATTCGTATATCTCTGGGGCGGCCATCCGCTGGCAGATCAGGAGGAAATATCACTTGAGGAGCTTGAGGATTATCCTTGCCTTGCTTTTGATCAGGGTATGCATGGCTCGCTTTTCCTGGCTGAGGAGCAGTTCAGTTCCTATGAGCATAATAAGCTCATTCGCGCAAATGACCGTGCCACCATGCTCAATCTTATGATCGGTCTTAACGGCTTTACACTCTGCTCAGGTATCATCAGTGAGGATCTTAACGGTGACGCTTACAAGGCTATCCCGCTGAAGGAGTCTGATAAGATGACCATAGGCTATATCAAGCGTAAGGGCGCATCCCTCTCTAAGCTTGCCAAGCTCTATGTTGAGAAGCTTGCCGAGTACGAGAAGTTCGCTTATAACAGAGAGAACGGTAACAAGTAAAAGCTATAGCCGGCAACAGTTTATATGTAATACACCTTCGTCACGAAAATGATTTACAGTAAAGTAAGAATTTAAGTGACGGAGGTTTTTTTATGAGTTACGATATCGAGACCCGATGTTTGTACGGGGATGGAAAAATATTTGACAAGGATCTTACGGGAGCGATAAGCTTTCCAATCTATCAGACAGCAACCTTTGCTCATAAGGGCGTGGGAAGAAGTACAGGCTATGATTATTCGAGACTTCAGAATCCTACAAGAGAGCATCTTGAAGAGGTTGTTGCATCACTTGAGCAGGGCATAGCTGCCTATGCATTTTCTACAGGTATGGCTGCCATTACGGCGCTCTTTGAAATATTTGAGCCGGGGGACCATATCATCGCAGACTCCGATCTTTACGGAGGAAGCATCAGACTTTTCGATAATATCAGTAAGAAAAACGGGATCAACATCACCAGGAAGGATTTCCTTCACGAGGATATCGAGAAGGATATAACGGCTGAGACGAAGGCTATCTTCTTCGAAACGCCTACCAATCCGATGATGAATGTTATAGATATCAGGAAATACGCCGAGATCGCGAAGAGGTATAAGCTGCTTCTGATCGTGGACAATACATTCCTTTCACCGTATTTCCAGAACCCTCTGACCCTTGGAGCGGACGTTGTGGTCCACAGCGGTACGAAGTTCCTTGCAGGACATAATGATACACTTTCAGGCTTTGTTGTTACCTCAAGACCTGAAATAGATGAGAAGCTGGCCTTTATAACCAAGACCATCGGTTCAGGCCTTGCACCTTTCGACAGCTGGCTGGTTTTAAGAGGCATCAAGACGCTGCCTCTCAGGATGGAGAGACAGCAGGGAAATGCAGGAAAGCTTGCAGAGTGGCTTAGAAATAATCCAAAGGTTAGTAAGGTTTACTATCCGGGCTTCACAGACAGTCCGGGACATGAGGTGATAAAGTCTCAGGCCAGAGGTTTCGGAAGCATGATCACCTTCGAGGTTGATACGAAGGAGACCGCTTACAGCATACTTGAAAATGTTAAGCTGATACATTTTGCCGAGAGTCTCGGCGGTGTTGAGACACTTATAACCTATCCGGTAACTCAGACACATGCTGATGTTCCGGAAGAGCAGAGACTGAAGAACGGAATCACTGACAGAATACTCAGACTATCAGTCGGTGTTGAGAGTGCAAAGGATCTGATCGCTGATCTTGAGAAAGCCTTCGGTTAAGCAGGGGGACAGATACTATGGCAGAAAGAAATCTTGATTTTGATAAAGTTCATAACAGGAGAGGGACGGATTCGCTGAAATACGATTTTGCAGCGGAAAGAGGACTTCCGAAGGATGTTCTTCCGCTCTGGGTCGCAGATATGGATTTTCAGACCTCAAGCTATATTCAGGATGCAATCGTGGCTCAGGCGGAGCATGGTATTTACGGTTATACCGAGACCAAGAGAGATTATTATGAGGCGGTCATCGGCTGGATGAAGCGCCATCACGACTGGGATATCACAGGCTATAAGATAATCAAGACTCCGGGAGTGGTTCCGGCCATCGGTGCAGCGCTGGATGCTTTTACTGAGAAGGGCGATGCGGTACTTATCCAGCAGCCGGTTTATTACTGCTTCAATGAGGTTATCGAGCTTTCGGGAAGAAGAGTTGTATCGAATGATCTGGTGCTGGGGTATAGTGACAGATATGCCGCAGCGTATGATGAGGGGCAGGCGGCAGAGGCGGCCGGTGATAATAAGTTTCCTCGTTACTATATCGACTTCGAGGACTTTGAGAAAAAGATAGTGAAGGAGAAGATAAAGCTCTTCCTGCTCTGCAATCCTCACAATCCGGGCGGACGTATCTGGGATAAGGAGGAGCTTAAGAAGATAGCTGAAATATGTAAGAAGCATAACGTTATCGTATTCAGTGATGAGATCCATCAGGATATCGTTTACAGCCGCTATAAGCATAATGTATTTGCGGATATTTCCGAGGAGGCGGCTGAGTTCACTGTAACAGCTACCTCGCCGGGCAAGACCTTCAACATCTCCGGACTCCAGATCGGAAATATCATAATAAAGAACAGGGAGCTTGCGAAGCGCTTTAAGGATTCGGTCAACGGCATCATGGGTTACAGCCAGGCAAATGCACCAGGTATCGCAGCCTGCCGCGCTGCATACACAAAGGGAGATGAGTGGTATGAGGCGATGAAGAAATACATTGAAGCGAATCTCGAATACCTTATAGATTTTCTGAAGAGAGAGATCCCGAAGGTAAGCCTTATAATCCCGCAGGCGACTTATCTGGTATTTCTTGATCTTAGGGCACTGGGGCTGTCCGCTGAGGAAAGAAAAGAGCTTATAATCAAAAAGGCAGGGCTCTGGCTGGACAGCGGAGACATATTTGGACCATTAGGAGAGGGTTTTGAAAGAATAAATATCGCGTGTCCTCGCAGTACGCTTACTGAGGCTCTGACAAGACTGCGCGACGCTATAAATGAATAATTTTAATGAATGGAGCCGGTATAGCCTGAAACTATATCGGCTTCAAGTTTTTAAGAATTAACACATTTACCTACTGGGATGATATATTAACGCAAGTAAGAGAAATTGATGTAACACAACTTAAGCATCAGACAAAAGAGGTGATAGCTAATGTCAGTACTTGTAGCAGTTGCAAGCGACGATGGACAAAATGTAAATATGCATTTCGGATGGGCACACGAGCTGCTGATCTACAAGGTAGAAGAGGACGGCACCTATAACCTGGTGGATGAGAGAGTGGTTCCGGAGCTGAGACGATGTGAGACACCTGCTGAGAGCAAAGAGACCAATCAGTCAGAAGAAACAACAAATGATGTTTCGAAGAAAATATCAGACGATCGGGGGACTGCGAATGATAAGGAACAGCAGGGCAGCATAAAAGAGTTTCTTGAGAAAAGCGGAGCCGGATGTGGAAATGGTCACAGCTGTGGTGAGAACTTCAAGGACACAGACGTAGATAAAATGATAGAAACCTTTGCAGACTGTAAATACTTACTTGCACTTAAGGTCGGCAGGGTCATGGAAAGGATATTTAAAACGAAAGAGATCAGCTGTTTCTCAGTTGATCTTCCCATAGATGAAGCGCTTCAGAGTATAGCGGCTTACGAGAAACGCAAGAACACTAAACCGGCTGAAGCATAAACAGTAAGAAATAAGAAAGAAAAGGAAGGTAAGAAATATGTTAAATATAAGCACTCCAAAATATTATATCAGCGAGCCGGGAGCGATAAACAGCCTCGGACGAGTTGTAAGAGAGATAATCGAATTTCAGAGAAACGGCAGGAAAGAGATTCCTGCTGACAGAGTAAAAAAGGTCTTCATAGTTGCTTCTCCAACGGCCTGGAGTAAGGCGGGCGATAGTATTTTAACCCAGCTTCAGGCAGAGGAGATTGAATATAGAAGAGCAGAGTTTAAGGGTTACCCATCAGAGAGACAGGCAAGAGAGTATGCTGCAGAGGCCGGCGAATACGACGCTGAGGTGCTTATAGCAGTCGGCGGCGGAAGGACGATGGATGTTACAAAGGCAGCCGGAACCTTCTCAGGGCTTCCGGTAGTAACGGTTCCAACAATTGCAGCAACCTGCGCTGCATGGGCAGCGGTTTCAATCCTTTATACAGACGAAGGAGATTTCGATAAGCCGCTTCCGAATCCGGTTTCACCGAAGGGTATCATAGCAGATACAGATATCATTGCAGCAGCACCTTCAAGATATATCAAAGCCGGCATCGCAGACACACTTGCAAAGTGGTATGAACCGGTTTACGGATCAAAGGAGAGCTACACAACAAAGATCTCACAGCACGGTGCAAAGCTGGCATATGACGTGATAGTTGAGAAGTCGGTAAAGGTTCTTGAGAATCTCGACAAGGGAATCGCTGATGAGGATACGGTAAAGATAATCGATGCGATCATCTACCTCGCAGGCTTCGTAGGAAGCTTCATAGGAGAGAGAGCCTTCGGAGGCTTCGCACATCCATTTTATCATTCGTCACGCAGGATTCCTTCAACAAGAAAGACTCTTCATGGAGAGCTGGTAGCTTTCGGAATGGTGGCGCAGCTGATATTTGAGAAGAGAGACGATGAGCTGGACGGACTTACAGACATACTCGGAAAGCTTGACTCACTTCACACACTGGAGGATATCGGACTTACAGAGTACGAGGATAAGCTGGTGATTGCAAAAAGGATACTTGATGAACAGAAGGGTTGCGTAGCTCAGGGACACAGTGCAGAGGAGATAGTTGAGGCATTTGATAAGGCCGGAGCGCTGAACAAGAAGCTTACAGCATAAGCAAACATAGGTTGATAAAACAAACAGTCGGATAATAAAAAACAGATCATGAAAGGAGAACAACCTTGGGAGTACGAGAGAAACGATCAGTTGAGGCATTAAAATTATATAAGGCAGCGAGGACTCAGGAGTCAGTCTGTAGGGAGTACGGGATCGACATCGGCAGCGTGATAAAGCTTGCCGGAAATGAGAGCCGTTTCGGGTGTTCACCTAAGGTGATCGAGGCACTTGACAGGAAAAAGAACGAATTTGGATTCTATCCTGATTTTAATGCAACACCGCTCAGAACAGCTCTTTCAGAAAGACTGGGAGCGCCGAAGGAGAAGTTCATCTTTGGTAACGGTTCATTTGAGCTTATCTCACTTATCGGTGCAGCATATATAGATGAAGGTGACGAAGCAGTATACGCAGATCCGTCCTTCGGCTGGTACGTAAATGTGACCACACTTAACGGAGGGAAGGTAGTTAAGGTTCCTGTAAATAAGGACTTTGCGGTTGATACCGAGGCAATGCTTAAAGCGATAACAGATAAGACCAAGGTGGTCTGGCTCTGCAATCCGAACAACCCGACAGGAACTGTTATCCCGGGTGAGGAGCTTAGGAGTTTCATATCAAGGATCAGAAGAGACATACTGATAGTTCTGGATGAAGCATATATTGATTTTATAGATGAAGAGGAAAACGGCGGGCCATACATCGACACGGTGAAGCTCCTCGAGGAGTACGACAACCTGATAATCCTCAGGACATTTTCAAAGTCCTATGGTCTTGCATCCTTCAGAATAGGCTATGGAATAGCCGATACAGCAATAATCGATGGGCTTACAAAAGTTAAGCTTCCGATAAATACCACCTTTGCATCGCAGGTTGCGGCAGAGGCGGCTCTCCTGGATGATGAGTTTAAGACTTACGTAGTGGAGCGCATCCGGGAAGAAAGGAAATACTACTATAACGCACTCACGGAGTTTGGATTTACCACAGTTCACTCCAACGGCAACTTCATATTTGTCCATACCGGAAGGGACGGCGGACGGATAGAAGGGGAGCTTCTGAAGAAGGGCATTATGATAAGAAACGGTGCTGAATTCGGATTCCCGGGCCATGTGAGGATCTCAATCGGAACACACGAAGAGAACGTAAAGGTCGTTGAGGCTTTTAGAAGCGTTATAGATGATATTCCGAAGGTAAAGGAAGGTGATTGATATGGCTGACAATATTTCGCAGGAAGAAAAGGACAGCCGGGAGAAAAACATCATACTGAAAGCAAGCGGCATAAAGAAAAACTTCGGAAAAAACGATATTCTTAAAGGAGTTGATCTTGAAGTCGAGAAGGGAGACATAGTAGTCATACTCGGACCATCCGGGGCAGGAAAAACCACATTCCTCCGATGTTTGAACTTCCTTGAGAAACCGAACAAAGGCAAAGTGACGATAGATGGAATCACGGTGGATGCGGCTCACGCTTCCAAGAAGGAAATACTGGAACTCAGAAGAAAGACCGCGATGGTATTTCAGCAGTATAACCTGTTTAAGAACAAAACCTCGGTGGAGAATATAACCGAAGGACTTATCCAGGTACAGAAGGTACCTAAGCAGGAGGCAATAAAGATCGCAAAGGAACACCTCGATAAGGTTGGCCTGTCGGAGAAATACGATGCATATCCGGCTAATATGTCGGGTGGACAGCAGCAGCGAGTAGGAATCGCAAGGGCACTTGCCCTCAGACCTGAGGTGATACTTTTCGATGAGCCTACATCGGCACTGGATCCCGAGCTTGTCGGAGATGTGCTTTCAGTAATGAAGAAGGTCGCAAAGACCGGAATAACAATGATAGTCGTAACACACGAGATACAGTTCGCTATGGATATAGCGACCAAGGTTGTGGTTATGGACGGCGGCACAGTAATAGAAGCAGGAACACCAAAACAGATATTCTCAAATGCAAAGGAAGAGAGAACGAGACAGTTCCTTAAGAAGATAGTGCCGGAATACTCATATGTGATCTAAATACGAAACACTTAAAAACGTATTTTACAAATCAAATAATAAAAAAGGAATAATAAAAAGAAAAGAGGAAATAACAATGAAGATTTTTACAACAGTTAAGCGAAAGTTAAAGAGAGTAGTAGCAGCGGGTCTTGTGGGTGCAACGCTCGTTACAAGCCTTACAGGATGCGGTAAGAAGAATGATAAAGCGGAAGCAGGTGGCGAGAAGGTTACGACCATCAATGTCGGCGTTATTACAGCCGGAGACAAGACATCATTCGTGGATGATAAGGGTAAGCTTACAGGTTATGAGATCGAGCTTATGAGAAAGATCGATGAGGAGCTTCCTCAGTACAAGTTCAATTTCGTTCAGCTTGAAGGACCTACACTTTTCTCTTCACTTGATGCTAAGAAGGTAGACTTTATTTCAGGTAACTTCAGAAGAAGTGATGCAAGAGAAGAAAAATACTATCACACATACAGAGCTTATATCTCTACACCATATAACATCATCGTATTTGATGATAATACAACAATCAACAGCATAGAGGATCTTGAAGGCAAGAAAGTTGGTACAGGTGAAGGAAGCCTCATGGCTGATATCCTCAATGCTTACATCAAGGAAAACAATTCTACTATCGAAGTAGTTTATTCAACAGACCTTGTAGCTGATCTTTCTGCAGGAAGAATCGATGCGATCGTAATGCCTGGCAGACAGTTAGATATCTACAATGAGAAATACGAAGGCCTTAAGTTCAAGATCGTTGGCGATCCTGTAAGAGGCAAGGACGGATGCATGAAGGATTCAAATGCGTACTGGTATGTAAGAAAGGATGATGAAAGCATAGCACTCAGAGATGCACTCAGTGAGGCACTTTACAAGCTTAGACAGGAAGGCGTTCTTACAGAGCTTTCAAATGAGTGGTACGGTAAGGATCTTACAGCAGGTATCGATGAAGAATGCGAAGAAGAAGTAAAAGAGATGTACGGAATCAAATAGTTTTACGGACTGTTTAATATAGATTCAGATACAGAAGTTTAAAGGAGAAAAAGATGGTACAGGCATTTGAATGGAAATACGTATTAAAAGCTATGCCAAGATTACTGCATTTCATACCTATAACCCTCCTTATATGGGCATCGATCATTTTAAGCGGAGTATTTGTAGGAAGTCTGTTTGCAGTGATCAGGACCAAACATATACCTGTTCTGGAGCAGCTGGTCAGAGTGATCATTTCTGTTGTGAGAGGCATCCCGCCTCTCACACAGCTCTTTATATTCTACTTTGGTATGCCGGCGCTGTTTCTCAAAATCGGTATAGATCTGACGAGAATCGATGGTATGTGGTTTGTTATCCTGGCATATGGGCTCAGCAACGGAGCAGTAATATCAGAAAACTTAAGAGCTGCATTTGCAAGTGTTGGTAAAGGTCAGGAGGATGCTGCTTACAGTATCGGAATGACGGGTACTAAGGCATTTTTCAGGATAATGATACCGCAGGCACTGGTTGTAGCACTTCCAAGCTTTGGTAACCTTTGCGTTGCATCACTCAAAAATACTTCACTCGCTTTCAGCGTAGGAGTTATCGAGCTTATGACAACCGCAAATCAGATCGGAACCTTCACGATGCACAGAATGGAAAGCTATGTAGCGGTTGCTTTAGTTTATTATGTGCTTTATCTGATCATCAGAAACATATTCAGGCTGATAGAGCATAAGGCTTCTTATCAGAAGGATTAATGGTCGGGAGGAAAACTATATGGATTTTGACTGGAATTTTTTCTGGGAGGTTTTTAGGGGAGCCGGCAAGGCTGTTCCGCTCACACTTTACCTCTCACTATGGTCCTTCTTTTTCGGACTGCTTATCGCACTCGTAATTGCGATACTAAGATATAAAAAAGTATTTATCCTTGATAAGTTTGCCGATTTCTACGTTTCTTTCATAAGAGGAACACCGGTTATCCTGCAGCTTTATCTGGTTTACTACATCATTCCTGCGATAGTTGATAACTTCATGATAAAGCATGGCTTCAGCTTCCGTATGAATCAGGTGGAGATCAAGAAGCTGGTCGTGCTGACACTGTCGATAAATATGTCAGCTTATCTGGCAGAAACGATTCGAGGCGGTCTCAATTCACTCGGCCGCAGCGAGATAGAAGCCGCAATGTCGATTGGCATGACAGGTGGACAGATACTCAGAAGGATAATCATTCCACAGGTGCTGGTAATAAGTATACCTAACTTCTCATCGCATCTGATCGGAATAATACAGGCTACATCACTTGCGTTCTATGTAACACTTGTTGAGGTTACAGGTACGGCCAGGATCATGGCGATGGATAACTGGAAATACTATGAAGCATATCTTGCAACGGGACTTATCTACTGGCTGCTTACCGTAGCTGTAGAGATAATAACCTTCATAGTTGAGAAGATAGTTGCAAAACGCGGATATGCGCTGAAGACGGCTTGATAGTATGGGGACAATGGTAAAAACATATACAATGACCTGTCGTCATGTTGATTGAAAGATGACGGCTGGGATATAAGGAGATGACAGAGATGTCAGGTGTTTATAAAACAGACGAAGTAGAAAAGCTGGCTGCAGCTATATTTGAGGCGGCAGGCTTCAGAAAGGATTATGCGGCGAGAGTTGCAGATAATCTGGTAACGGCAGAAGCCAGAGGAGTTTATTCTCACGGACTTGTGCATATGATAGATTACGTGGACTTTTTTAAGAAGGGCATGATAACAAATGCAGATGTTGAGGTGGTCAGAGACAACGCGGCAACAGCGCTACTGGATGCACATCATGCACCGGGCGCGCCAAGCGGTGAGTTCGGAATGGACATTGCTATAGAGAAGGCCAAGAAATACGGCGTCGGAATAGTTTCCGTTAAGAATGGTACTCACTTCGGAATGGCTTACTTCTATGCAAGAAGAGCCCTGAAAGAAAATATGATAGGTCTTGCCTTCACAAATGCAGGCGATATGGTTGCACCTTTCGGCGGAAGAACCAAGCAGATCGGAACCAATCCGATATGTATCACTTCTCCGACGGGCGACGGCGGTGAGATAACCTTTGACGCAGCCACCAGTGTTCAGGCCTTCAATAAACTATATCACGCATCTGTCGAGAAGAGACCGATCCCACTCGGTTGGGCAATCGATCCTGACGGAAATGACACCACGGACCCAAATCTCGGAATGGCCGGAGCGCTTCTTCCATTCGGAGGCTACAAAGGCTACGGACTGGGCTTCATGGTAAATATCCTTACAGGTATACTCAGCGGCTCGTCACTTGTCAGAAATGATGACGGCAGTATTTCAGAGGATATACATAACTGCGGTTTCAACTTCTGCGCGATAGACATCAGCAAGTTCACGGATCTTCAGGACTATTTCGACGGCCAGAAGCTCTTTGCTGAAAGGATAGTCAACTCACCAAGAAAAGAAGGCGTCGACAAGATATTCCTTCCGGGCGAGATAGAGACTGATAAATACAACAAGGCCCTGAAGGAGGGCGTATTCCTTGGAGACGGAGTAGAGGGTAATCTGCTGAGACTCAAGGAAGAATATAATGTGTGATATTTTAAAGACCACGTTTTTGGAATAAAACGTGGTCTTTTTGTATTAACAGCTCCGGTGGACAGCCGGTGTTTCGACAGCCGGTGGTGATGTGTCACGTGGGTTTTGCTATAGCCGGAAACTATAGCAACGTATCATTTTTGCGTATTAACGATTAACAGGGGAATCGTGGTAGTATAGCTAATCATAGAACAAGACATTAACACACAGGGTTGATAGGCAAGTGGGCATATCGACCGGATCGGCCGGATAACCAAAGCGGCCAAAGGAAAACATATTTAAAAGGGAGTAACGCAATGGCAGTCAGATATTCAGGCGTAAGAGAATCCAGACAGAACAGATACAATGATCTGGGCGGCAGCAGTACAGAGCTGGCCGATAAGTTTGAAAAAAAGTGTATAAAGAAGGCGGAAAGGAGCTTTGAGCAGGGTCTTCAGTGCCAGGAGATAAACAGTCTTCAGGCCCTTGTATCTATAGAAGATTCTCTGCTGATCGTACATTCACCACAAGGTTGTCTGGGATGCGCCTCAGCCATGCAGGACCTCTACAGAGTTGGCCAGATCCACAGAGGTGTAAAGCATGTTAAGAATGCAAGGCTTCTCTGTACGAACCTTGATAAGAAGAGCGTTATCTTCGGTGGTGAGAAGAAGCTGAGAGATACGGTAAAGCTCGGTATAGAGAGATATAATCCGAGGATCGTTTACGTATTTACCTCCTGCGCATCAGGTATCATAGGTGACGATATCGATGCAATATGTGGCGACCTTCAGGATGAATATCCGGAAGTTGTGATGGTTCCGGTACACTGCGAGGGCTTTAAATCGAAGATATGTGCTTCAGGCTTCGACGCAGCGCTTATAGCAATAAACAAATACATCATAAAGGGTCAAAAGCAGCCTACAGAGGATAATCTGATCAACCTCTTCGCACCTACTTCTATCAGCTACGCTGACCAGAAGGAGATGGAACGAATGCTGGAGAACCTCGGAATGAGAGCCAATTACATTCCGTTCTACAGCAACCTTGACAAACTGAGAAATATAACCGCTGCGAAGGCTTCAACCTCTATCTGCAAGGTATTTGCGGATGAGTTCATGAAGGAGCTGGAGAGCGACTATGGTATTCCATACAGCCACACAGTCATGCCGATAGGAATAAGAAATACAGATAAGTGGTACAGAGGTATCGCGAAGATCATCGGCAAAGAGGCAGAGGCTGAGGAGATAATCAAAAAGGAACACGAAAGGATAGATCCACTTGTTGCAGCTATCAGAGAGAGGCTTCAGGGCAAGAGAGTATTTATCTGCGGAGGAACAGGACGAAGCTTTGCTGCGGCAGCGCTGATCGATGACTTCGGTATGAAGCTGGTAGGACTTGAAACACCTACCTACGACAGCGATGCACAGGATGATATAGAGTATCTCAATAAGATCCATGGTGATTTTGTGGTTGATATAGCAAACATGCTCCCATTTGAGCAGGTCAATCTGCTTAATAGGCTCAGGCCGGATTGTTTCATTGGCGTTGCGGACTGGGCCGCTAAGCTGGGACTTCCGACAACTCATGTCTTAGATGGAAAGAGACCTACCATGGGTTACGACGGACTTATCTTCCTCGGAAATAAGATCGCAGACCAGTTTGAGAATCCTGGCTTTAACAAAAAGCTGGCGGCTCACAGGAAGCTTCCATACAAGGCAAGCTGGTTTGAGGAAGATGCATTCAAATATATTACCGAAAAATAGAATCAAAGATTAAAAATACGATTGAGAAATAAACTTAGGATAGCATCAGTCGGTTAAGTATAGTGTTTAAAAGAGGTTAAAATATGTCAGCAATTACTGAAAATCCACGCGGAGGCTGTGTCCTTTCGGGAATAAATTCAAATCTTGCATCCATCGGAGGTATCTGTCCGATATTTCATTCGGGTCCGGGCTGCTGTCTTCAGACATCTGCAGCAGAGCAGGGTCAGTCAGGCGGAAAGAATATAGGTTATGTTTCCGGTTCATCCATCGCATGTACGAACATGCTTGAGAAGGAGGTTGTATTTGGCGGAACAAATAAGCTTCGTACCACAGTTCAGGGCGCTATCGATATCTACGATGCGAAGGTATTTTTCATTCTTACAGGATGTACGGCAGGAATCATCGGTGATGATGTTGAGAGCATCGCTCAGGAGTTCCGTGATAAGGGCCATGAGGTTTACGCAATCGAGACACCGGGCTTCCACGGCGACAGCAACCTTGGCTACGAGGTGACCTGGAACAATATCATCGATCAGGTGCTTCAGCCAAGAGAGAAGGATGAGAAGCTTGTAAATATATTTGGTATAGTTCCTTACCACGATCCGTTCTGGTACGGAAATCTTGAGGAGATAAGGAGGATTCTTGAGAGACTCGGCCTCAAGGTAAATACCTTCTATACCAACCATCAGACAATAGATGATGTCAAGAACAGTTCGGCGGCAGCACTTAATATAGTCATCAATCCATGGCTCTTTGAGAAGCCGGCGGATAAATATAAAGAGAAGTTCGGAATCCCTTGGATCAAATATCCGGGACTTCCGGTAGGTGCAACGGATACGACTGAATTTGTTCGTCAGGTTGCAGAGGCTCTTTCACTTGATAAAGAGCTTGTTGATAAGGTGATCTACGAGGAAGAGGATTACGTTTACAGCTTCCTTGAGCAGGCAATCGGAAGACTTTCATGGAAGAGATTCGGTGTTATCGCAGATGCTAACTCAGCAATCGGTATCACAAGATATCTTGCAAATGACTACAGCTTCACACCGAAGTTTACAGTCATTTCCGAGCCGGTCTACAGAGGACATGATGTTCAGCTGATCAAGGACAGGATCACGAATCTGGAATACGCAAAGGCACCTGAGGTTGTATTTGCCTTTGACCAGTACAAGATAAATGAAGTGATAAAGGGACACGAAGATGTAACCCTCATCGTCGGTTCAGCAAATGACAGAGAGGCTGCATCATATACAGAGGCGCAGTTCCTCGAAGCAACCTTCCCGGTAACCACAAGGCTCTTCTTCAACAGAGCTATCGCAGGCTACAGAGGAAGCTTAACATTTACAGAAGATTTATATGATAACCTATAGAAGCCGAGCAGTGCGAATACAAAACTGATCACATATGTGAGCTTGCTCACAGATATGTGGATCATGTTTTGGATTCATAGTGCGAAGCACGATATGAGCATGAAGCGTAGCGGAATGCGAATAGCACTGCAACAAACATTAGAAAGGAGGCAGCCCATGACAGGCTTAGAAGAACTTAGAGCAAAACATCCATGTTTCGGAGGACATAAGGACAACATGGGAAGGATTCATCTTCCGGTGAGCCCGGCATGTAACATCGGCTGCCGATTCTGCGACAGGGTCAGAAATGATTATGAAGACAGACCCGGCATCACTTCAAAGGTGATCAGTCCTGAAGAGTCTATAGACATAATCAGAAGAGCCCTGGAGCTTTGTCCGGAGATCAAGGTTGCCGGAATCGCAGGCCCTGGAGATACGCTTGCGACAGATACTGCACTTCAGACCTTCAGACTCATCAAAAAAGAGTTTCCGGAGCTGATCAAGTGTATGAGCACCAACGGACTTCTCCTCAGCGAGAAAGCGGACCAGGTAATAGAGGTTGGTATCGACAGCCTGACGGTAACAGTCAATGCGGTTGACCCGGAAATACTTTCGAAGATCAACAAATTCGTTGTTTACCATGGAAAAAAATATGACGGTGTAGAGGGCTGCAGACTTCTTATTGAAAAGCAGCTTGAAGGAATTAAAAAGGTCTGCGATGCAGGCATCATGGTGAAGATAAATACGGTGCTTGTTCCGGAGGTCAATCTGGAGCATATAGAAGAGATCGCAATGACGGTTGCAGAGCTGGGAGCGGAGCTTTATAACATTATCCCGCTCATCCCTGCGGCTGAGATGAAGGACTTCAGGGCGCCGACAAGAGGCGAGGTATTTGCAGCGCAGCTTTCTGCAGGAAGATACATCGAGCTCTATACACACTGCCAGCACTGCAGGGCAGACGCGGCAGGAATACCGGGTGGAAAGGATATAAGCGCACAGCTTTATCTGCTGAAGACAGCGATGGAGGGCACCTTCTCGCACGGCTAAAATAAATAATTACCTTCCGGCCAAACGCTTTCATTCGGCGCGGAGCCGGAGATAAACAGAACATCAGGAAAGAGGACATAAACAAATGGGAGAAATAAGACAGATTGCAATTTATGGTAAAGGTGGTATCGGAAAATCCACCACAACACAGAATCTTACAGCGGGACTTGTTGAGCACGGCAAGAAGGTCATGGTAGTAGGCTGCGACCCTAAGGCTGATTCCACAAGACTGCTGCTTGGAGGTCTTCATCAGAAGACTGTTCTTGATACAATTCGTGACGAGGGCGAAAGCTTCGAGCTCGATCACATCATGAAGGAGGGCTTTGGGGGAGTCAGATGCGTAGAGTCCGGCGGACCTGAGCCGGGTGTCGGCTGTGCCGGACGAGGCATCATCACTTCGATAAATACACTTGAGAATCTCGGCGCTTATACCGATGATCTTGATTTCGTTTTCTACGACGTTCTCGGTGACGTTGTCTGCGGTGGTTTCGCAATGCCTATCAGAGAGGGCAAAGCAAAGGAAATATATATCGTTGCTTCCGGAGAAATGATGGCTCTTTACGCAGCAAACAACATCAGTAAGGGTATTCAGCGTTATGCACGTTCCGGCGGTGTAAGGCTTGGTGGTATCATCTGCAACAGCAGAAATGTAGACCATGAGCATGACCTTCTGAGAGCCTTCTCGAAGGAGCTCGGAACCCAGCTGCTTTACTTTGTTCCTCGTGACAATATTGTTCAGAGAGCTGAGATCAACAAGAAGACAGTTATCCAGTTTGATCCAAAGTCTAATCAGGCTAAGGAATACAGAAACCTTGCAGAGGCAGTTATCAATAATCAGAATTTCGTCATCCCTACACCGATGACTCAGGACAGACTTGAGGAGATCCTGTATGATTACGGATTTGCCGAGAATCCTGACAATTACAATATTTAATAATAATTACCTTCTAAAAATAAAGCAGTGGAGTGTCACCGGACGGGGCACTCCACTGTCTTTATGATGGATGGCCGCCGCTGAACCGCGTGGATGAGAGTGGCTTGGCGGTATTGTCCGCGTGTAAATGCTGATGACAATCCGGACAGTATTTGTTATAATCATTAAGGCTGGTTCCAACAGAAAAAGATATAGACAGTTGATAAGCAGGAACCGCTTAGGAAGGAAATATTATGAAATATATTGAAGAAATGGTTGAAGGTGATCAGATTTCGGGAGTTTATTTCTGCAAGAATAAGGTTGACGCCAAGACCAAGGCTGGGAAGACGTATTATTCTGTATTTCTCCAGGACAAGACAGGGATACTGGACGGAAAGGTTTGGGACTTAAATAACGGAATAGAGCATTTTGAGACTAATGATTATATCAAGGTTGACGGTACAGTCACTTCCTTCAACGGCTCACTCCAGCTGAACATCAAGAGGATCAGAAGGGCGGACGAGCGTGAATACGACGTGGCGGATTATATGCCTGTTACCAAGAATGACAGTGACAAGATGTATGATGAGCTTACAGCTATCGTTGACAGTATCGAGAACAAGTATCTGAAGGAGCTGCTTAAGAGCTTCTTTGCAAATGACAGCGAGTTTATCAAGAGCTTCAGAAAGCATAGTGCTGCAAAGTCTGTTCATCACAGCTTTATCGGAGGACTGCTCCAGCATTCGCTTTCGGTTGCAAGGATCTGTATTTATATAGCTGACAATTATGCGTCGGTGAACAGGGACCTGCTGGTGACCTGTGCACTTCTGCATGATATAGGCAAAACAAGGGAGCTTTCAGACTTCCCGCTCAATGATTATACGGACGAGGGACAGCTTGTGGGACATATCGTGACAGGTGCGATGATGGTACATGATAAGATCGCCGGGATCGAAGGCTTCCCTAAGAAGCTTGAAGAGATGGTAATGCACTGTATCCTTGCTCATCATGGTGAACTTGAATACGGCTCTCCGAAGAAACCTGCGATAATCGAGGCTGAGGCGCTTTCACTTGCTGACAATATGGACGCAAAGCTCCAGACCTTCACAGAGCATCTTGATAAATATGCCAAGGAGAAGGAAGACTGGATGGGTTATAACAAGTTCTTCGAGTCAAATCTCAGAAAAACAACAGGTATCTAGAATGACGCAGAAAACGAATCTGTCCCAGAGGACAGCGGAAATACTTAAAAACAGAATTACGGTTGAGAAGGCTCTGCTGCCGGGAGAGAAGCTTCCAAACGAGAATGATCTTTCGGTAGAACTCGGGGTTTCTAGAGCAACTCTCAGAGAGGCTATCCGTATTCTCGTAAATGACGGGCTTCTCACGGTCTACAGAGGTAAGGGTACCTATGTTAGTGACAAGGCCGATCAGTTTGCGGGAACCGACAGGATTGGTAATATCGATACAAGCGACATGAAAGTCAGACTTCGTGATCTTTATGAGGCGCGTCTCATTATTGAGCCTGAGGCAGCTTTCCTTGCAGCAAATCGTGCAACGGATGAGGAGATCAGCGAGATACTAAGGCTCGGAGAGGTCGTTCAGAAAAATATCAAGAGGAATCCGAGAGGTTCGGAACGTATCAAGTCCGAATCGGACTTCCATGGAGCTATCATGAAGGCGGCGCATAATGATTTCCTTGCGCAGTTCATACCGCTCCTTACAGAGACCATCGAGAAGACCTTTGCACTTGATGAAAATCTGGAGATAATCGCTGAGGATGCCTACAAGGATCACATCATGATCATGCATTTCCTGGAGCTCAGGGATGCTGCGGCACTTAAAAGCGCAGTTACTATCCACCTGCACCACGCGGCAATTAACGAGAATCTTAAGCTGGATATTTAATAACGGGTTGACACGGCCATATTAATGGTGTAATATACATGTCAGACATATCGCTCGGGTTGTCAGACAACGCAAACTAACTTAACATACAACTTCAGAATACATATATTTCGTGTATGCGTGAAGACGACCGGCAGAGCAAAAAAGATATATTTTCAAGGAGGAAAAACAAAATGGCAGATCAGGCAAGAATCTTCTACAATGAAGACTGCAACCTTGCTCTTCTTGAGGGCAAGACAATCGCTATCATCGGTTATGGTAGCCAGGGACATGCACACGCACTTAACCTTAAGGAGTCAGGTGCACACGTAATCATCGGACTTTATGAGGGATCAAAGAGCTGGAAGAGAGCTGAGGAGCAGGGTTTCGAGGTTTACACAACAGCTGAGGCAGCTAAGAAGGCTGATATCATCATGATCCTCATCAACGATGAGAAGCAGGCAGCTATGTACAAGGAAGACATCGCTCCAAACCTTGAGGCTGGTAACATGCTTATGTTCGCTCACGGTTTCAATATTCATTTCGGACAGATCGTTCCACCTGCAGACGTAGATGTAACAATGATCGCTCCAAAGGCACCTGGACACACAGTACGTTCAGAGTACCAGGCTGGTAAGGGTACACCTTGTCTCGTTGCTGTTCATCAGGACGCAACAGGTAAGGCACTTGATATGGCACTTGCTTATGGTGCTGGTATCGGTGGTTCAAGAGCAGGTATCCTTGAGACAACCTTCAGAACAGAGACAGAGACAGACCTCTTCGGTGAGCAGGCAGTTCTTTGCGGCGGTGTTTGCGCACTTATGCAGGCTGGTTTCGAGACACTTACAGAGGCTGGTTACGATCCAAGAAACGCATACTTCGAGTGTATCCACGAGATGAAGCTCATCGTTGACCTCATCTATCAGAGTGGTTTCGCAGGAATGAGATACTCTATTTCAAATACAGCTGAGTACGGTGATTACATCACAGGTCCTAAGATCATCACAGAGGATACAAAGAAGGCTATGAAGAAGGTTCTTTCTGATATCCAGGATGGTTCATTCGCTAAGGACTTCCTTCTTGACATGTCTTCAGCAAGTGGACAGGCTCACTTCAAGGCTCTTCGTCAGAAGGCTGCTGAGCATCCGGCAGAGAAGATCGGTACAGAGATCAGAAAGCTGTATGCTTGGAGTGATGAGGCTAAGCTTATCAACAACTAATCATATATTGATTATATTTATAAAAAGGTCCCTGCATTATTGCGGGGATCTTTTTTATATGTTTGTGAGTACTTTGTGGCGATAAAAATATCTGAACAAGCACAAATCAATCCAAATAAGATAAAAAAAGAATAAAATAATAGAATTTACAAGCAAAATATGGTACATTTAACGAGTAGGTTTTTAGTATTTTATGTGAAGGCAGAATATTAGATATTATTTCAAATAAGTTTACCCCAGAAGGAGGTTAAAAGATGGCTAAGAAGGATGAAGAAGGCGTAGTTTGGAGAGATCGTAAGAGACATTTCGGACTTCCGTTATCATTTACGGTATATAAGCTTAAGGAAGACAGACTCTTCCTCCAGCAGGGATTTTTCACAACAAGATATGAGGAAACTCTTCTTTACAGGATCAGGGATCTGTCCCTCAGAAGAACTCTGTGGCAGAAGATATTTGGAGTTGGAAGCATAGTCGTTACTTCTTCCGACAAGTCTAATCCTAATCTTGAGCTTAGGAACATCAAAAATACCATGGAGGTTAAGGAGATCATCCATGGCAGAGTTGAAGAGATGAAGAACAAGAAGAGAATGCGCGTGAATGAGATGATCGACAGTCCGTTTGACGGAGATGCAGAGGGCGATATCGATTTCGATGACGAATTATAAATAATCACTTGGAAAGGTAAACAGAAGATGAAAGCAGCAATAATAATGGGTTCGACCAGCGACCTTGCGAAGGTGGAGCCTGCAGTAGAAATACTTAAGAGTTACAATGTTGAGGTTAAGGTAAGATGCCTCTCTGCTCACAGAGCGCATGCGGCACTGGCTGACTTCATGAACGAGATCAATGAAGATGGTACAGAAGTTGTTATAGCAGCAGCAGGAATGGCAGCAGCTCTTCCTGGAGTAGTTGCATCACAGACAGTTCTGCCTGTTATCGGTGTTCCTCTTTCAGGATCGAATCTTGAGGGTATGGATGCACTCCTTTCAATCGTTCAGATGCCACCGGGAATACCGGTAGCTACAGTAGCGATCAACGGCGGCAAGAATGCAGCTCACCTTGCACTTCAGATCATGGCAGTGAAGTATCCTGAACTGCGTGACAGACTCCGTGCCGACAGAAAGGCTATGGAGGAGGCTGCCGAGAAGGCAAACGCTGAAGTGATCGCAAAATTTGAATAACAGTAGGAACCTGGGAGAGGCGCGGCATGCACTTCTCCCTTTAACCATGTAATAACTGCTACAGGACTTCAGTAAGGTACAGCCGGGGATTGTCACGTCAGAACTGTGATAAGGTCGGAGATAGAACTATCATGTCAGAGAAAAAGGCTAAAACAAAAGAATCTGCAGTTGGCGCAAAGAGCGGTGTGCTGACGAAAAAAAAGAGGATATTTGATATCATCCAGATCGGGCAGAGGGGAGACCTTCCGAGCAGAGTGTTTGATATCTTTATTGTTGTGGCTATTCTTCTGAATATCACGACACTGATCCTTGAAACCTTTGATGAGCTTGAGGATTATACAACGCTTTTCAAGGTGATCGAATCCGTGACGGTGTTTATCTTCTGTGTAGAATATATACTTAGAATTTGGACGGCGGAATATCTGTTTCCGAAGCTTCCGAAGAGTAAGGCGAGGCTGAGATTCCTTGTAAGCTACGATGGTATAGTTGATTTTCTGACTATCCTTCCATTTTTCTTCCTGTCGGGCTTTGCGGCATTCAGACTTCTCAGAGTGGTAAGGATTTTCCACCTCTTCAGGATAAATGCCCACGATGACTCCTTCAGCGTCATCACAAAGGTTCTTATGGAGAAAAAGAATCAGATATTTTCATCGGTATTTATCATTCTTGTGCTTATGCTTGCATCGTCGCTTTGCATCTACAGTGTTGAACAGAATGCACAGCCGGAGGCCTTCAAGAATGCACTTTCAGGTATCTGGTGGACAGTTGCAACCATATTTACAGTTGGCTACGGCGACATCTATCCGGTGACGATCATCGGACGTATCCTGGCGGTCATCATCACCTTCCTCGGTGTTGGCGCGGTTGCCATCCCTACAGGTATCATCTCTGCCGGTTTCGTTGAGCAGTATACGAAGGCTCAGAACGAGGCCAAGAAGCAGGGACTTAAGGGACGTAAGAGAAGTACTGAAAATATCATTGTGGAGAAGGATTCTCCGTACATCGGCATGGCAGTAAGAGATCTCGAGGAAAAATACCACGTTTCTATTGCAATCATAATACGTAATGATATTCTGGTCCTTCCTGAAGATAATGTGAAGATAGAAGCCGCAGATACGGTGGTTTACCAGAATATAGGGTAGAAATACAATGAACAATAACTCAAAAACAAGACTCAGGTCGGCACAGCTTATCCCGCTCAGCTTCCTTGGAGCGATCCTTATCGGAACTGTTCTTCTGATGCTTCCGATAGCTAAGGCGGGCAGTGGCAGCGCGGACTTTACTACAGCTTTTTTTACATCGACAACATCAACATGTGTTACGGGACTGGTTGTCCAGGATACATTTGCATATTGGAGCCTCTTTGGCAAGATAGTCATTCTTATACTCATCCAGCTCGGGGGTTTGGGTATCATCACGGTTACCTCAGTACTTATGCTGATGATCCACAAGAAGTTTTCCATCTACCAGTCGGTAATGATCCATGATGCTTTCAATCTCAATTCGTTTACGGGACTGAGACGCTTCCTCAAGGCGGTATTTCTCGGGACTTTAGCTGTGGAGATGTTCGGCGCGTGCATCTATATGATAGTCTTTATTCCGGAATACGGGGCTGCGAAGGGGATATGGTATTCGGTATTTACGGCAATCTCGGCTTTCTGTAATGCGGGAATAGATATACTCGGTCCGGACAGTCTGATAGGCTATCAGAGTAATACGCTGATAATGGTCAATACGATGTTCCTTATAATTATGGGTGGTCTCGGATACGTAGTATGGTTTGATTTCCAGAGGACTCTTAGGGAGAAGAGAGAGAAGGGCTTTAAGCTCAGCGTTATGATGAAGAGACTTGGCGAGCATACAAAGCTTGTTCTTGCAGTGACGGGCTTCCTGATCCTTTTCGGCGCAATTTGTATATTCTGTATGGAATATGACAATCCGGAAACTCTCGGAAATATGGGATTCGGCGACAAGATACTAAATAGTATCTTCCAGTCCGTAACCTTCAGAACGGCAGGCTTTGCAGCGGTGCCGCAGCAGAATCTCACCGAAAGCAGCTGCTTGGTGGGTACGCTTCTGATGTTTATCGGAGGTTCACCGGTGGGTACGGCAGGTGGTGTTAAGACGATAACCTTCTTTGCGCTGCTCCTCAATACAATGTCATTCATCAGGAACAGAAAGGAAAATACTGTATTTAACAGGAGATTCACATCTGATCTGATCCATAAGGCAACAGCGATCATAACGGTCAGCTTTATGGTTACGTTTGTATTCTTGCTGGCTCTTATCGCAACGAATGAGGTTTCCCTTGTAGACGGAATGTATGAAATGTTCAGTGCTACAGCTACGGTAGGCCTGTCCAGGGCACTGACGCCGACGCTGAACGTGGTCGGAAAATGGATAATAATAATCGCTATGTACCTGGGACGAATAGGACCTATTTCGATGGCTCTCTTCTTTAATTACGGAAGCGAGGCCAAGAATCAGGTAAGCTACGCGAAGGGCAATTTCTTCGTGGGATAGATAACGAAGAAAGGTGCTTATAGATGAAGATTTAGTTAAATATTTACTTTAAGGCTCGAAATATTGTAAAAAACAATATTTTGAGCCTTTTTGCTATGCCTGCGGGATTGGCTATTTATTATAAAAATGCAGAGATAAATCAATAATTCATTGACAAAATAACTATAATGTATTAAAAATATAATTAGATTTACTTAAAAAGTAAAGTAAAAAATTTAAGGAGGTATTAACCTTGGATTATAGAGAGGCGTATAAGAAGTGGCTTGAAGACCCGTATTTCGACGAAAAGACGAAGGAAGAGCTTAGCGGGCTCGAGGGTGATGAAAAAGAAATTGAGGATCGTTTTTACAGAAGTCTTGAATTTGGTACCGGAGGTCTCCGCGGTGTTATAGGTGCCGGCACTAACAGAATGAATATATATACAGTAAGGCAGGCTACCCAGGGACTTGCGAACTACATCATAAAGAGCGGTGGACAGGATAAGGGCGTGGCTATCTCTCATGATAGCAGGCTTTTTTCGCCTGAGTTTGCAAGAGAAGCTGCAAGGGTTCTGAATGCTAACGGTATTAAGACTTATCTGACAGAATCCCTCAGACCGACGCCTTATCTTTCATATGCTGTAAGAAGCTTCGGATGTATCGCCGGCATCATGATAACTGCCAGCCACAATCCGCGCGAATACAACGGTTACAAGGTTTACTGGGAGGACGGCGGGCAGATAGTTCCTCCGCATGATAAAGGAATACTTTCCGAGGTTGCAAAGGTTACTGACTTTGCGCAGGTCAGAACCATGGACGAGGATGATGCAAGATGTGCCGGGCTCTTCAATGTGATCGGCACTGATTTTGATGATAAATACATTGCAGAGGTTAAGGCGCAGAGTATTCATCCGGACGTAGTTGCCGAGATGGCCAAGGATTTTGTTATCGCCTACACACCTCTTCACGGAACAGGAAATATCTGCGTGAGAAGAGTTCTTCGCGAGCTTGGTTTCGAGAAGGTTTATGTTGAACCTGAGCAGAAGATAGCTGACGGAACCTTCCCGACGGTTGCTTATCCGAATCCGGAGGATCCTAAAGCTTGGGAGAGAGTGCTTAGTCTCGCTGAGGAGGTAAAGGCTGACATAGTTCTTGCGACCGATCCTGACGCCGACAGACTGGGCGTTTACTGCAGGGACACAGTTAACGGTGGATATATCAGCTTCACCGGAAATATGTCCGGAATGCTTATTGCCGAATACATACTTCGTGAAAGAAGGGCTGTCGGTTCGATGCCGGAGAATCCGGCGCTGGTTGAGACTATCGTTACAACCGATATGGCGAAGGCGCTTGCGAAGGATTATGATGTAAAGCTTATCGAGGTTTTGACCGGATTCAAGTATATCGGTGAGCAGATAAAGATATTTGATGAAACTGGCTGCAACAATTATGTATTTGGTCTTGAAGAGAGCTATGGCTGCCTTGCGGGGACCTATGCGCGTGATAAGGATGCAATAGTTGCGGTTATGATGCTCTGCGAGGTTGCGGCATTCTATAAGAAACAGGGAATGACCCTCTGGGACGCTATGCAGAAGCTTTATGAGAAATACGGCTATTACAGAGAAGGACTTGATACCCTGACCTGCAAAGGAATAGACGGTGCCGAGCAGATAAAGGCTCGTATGGAAAGCTACAGAAATGATACTCCGAAGGAGCTTGGCGGGCTTAAGGTTAAGGCCTTCCGTGATTACAAGGCGGATGTCAGAGTGGATATGGAAAGCGGTGAGAAGAGTTCAACCGGACTTCCGAGTTCGAATGTACTGTATTTTGAACTGGAAGGAAATGCATGGTGCTGTGTCAGACCGTCAGGCACCGAGCCTAAGATCAAGTTCTACTACGGAGTTAAGGAAGACAGCGCCGAGAAAGCTGATGAGAGACTGAAGCTGATCAAAAAAGATCTTATGGGTGAATAAGGAGTACCACAAAAATGCTGGACACAATGAAAAGGGAATTCGAAGGGCATGTAATACCCTTTTGGGAAAATATGATCGACAGGGAATATGGCGGATATTATGGACTGCTGGACTATGACCTTGTACTGGATAAAAAAGCCAAGAAGGGGTGCATACTTAACAGCCGTATCCTTTGGTTTTTCTCAAATGCATATTTGACACTGAAGGATGACAGATTTCTTGAATATGCGGCGCAGGCTTATGATTTTTTGAAAAAAGCCTTTTATGACGAGGAGAACGGAGGAGTTTTCTGGTCGGTTACCTATGACGGTAAGCCGGAGGAGGACCTGAAGCATACCTACAATCTTGCCTTTGCGATATACGGACTTGCATCTTACTTCGACGCTGTGAAGGATGAAGAGGTGCTGAGGCTTGCGATGCGTATTTTCAGGACTATCGAGGATAGATGCAGAGACGAGCAGGGCTATCTTGAGGCTTTTACCAGAAGCTTCGGAAATATGTCCAACGAGAAACTTTCCGAGAACGGCGTTATGGCGACACGTACTATGAATACGCTGCTTCATGTTATGGAGGCTTACACCGAGCTTTACCGCGTAAATGGCGATGAAGAGGTGAAGAGTAAGATCTGTGAGATACTCAGCATCTTCAGAAATAAGATATTTAATCCGGACAGAGAGAGGATGGAGGTTTTCTTCGATAAGGATTATAACACGCTGATCGATCTTCACTCCTTCGGACATGATATTGAAACCGCATGGCTGATCGACAGGACTGTTGAGGTTCTGGGAGCTGAGGGAACGGAATATGATATGTCGGACATCACCGGCGTACTTACGGAAAAGATCTATAGAGACTGCTTCAGGACTGACAGCCTTCCTGCAGAAAGCGAAAACGGCGTGGTTGATGAGACCTATGTATGGTGGGTTCAGTGCGAAACGGTTGTAGGCTTTATAAACGGATACCAGAAAACCGGCGACAGGAAATACCTTGAGGCTGCTGAAAGGACCTGGGGCTTTATCATGAAGTATTTGGTTGATAAAAGAGAGGGTTCTGAGTGGTATAGTGATGTAAATAAAGAGGGCGTTCCGGAAAGCAGGAAGCCTATAGCGGATGAGTGGACCTGCCCTTACCACAACGGAAGGATGTATTTTGAAGTCATTAGGAGACGATTGGAGATAGAGAATGTTTAACAAAGAGTACGAAAGACAGCTTAGCAGATATAAGGCGCTGATCTATAGAAAAAATGAGAAGACTGAGTTTTATAACGGTATATATGACAGATGGAGATATCCGGTTCTGACAAGGCAGCATATTCCGCTTTTCTGGAAATATGATCTTGATCCTGAGACCAATCCATACTTTATGGAGAGGCTAGGTGTGAATGCTGTATTTAATTCCGGTGCAATCTATCTTGATGGAAAATACTATCTTGTTGCGCGCATCGAGGGAAATGACAGAAAGAGCTTCTTCGGTGTTGCTGTTTCCGAGAGCGGTGTGGATGGCTTTGAGTTTATGGATGAACCGGTGATCCTTCCGGATACCTGTCCTGAAGAGACAAATGTTTATGATATGAGACTTACAAAGCATGAGGACGGAAATATCTACGGCGTCTTCTGCTCCGAGAGTAAGGATACAAAGACTGCAGACCTTTCGGCAGCGGTTGCAGCGGCCGGAATTGTTAGAACTAAGGATATGAAGACCTGGGAGAGGCTTCCGAACCTTGTGACAAAGCGTTCGCCTCAGCAGAGAAATGTGGTTCTTTATCCTGAATTTGTTAATGGAAAATACGCCTTCTACACCAGACCGATGGACGATTTCATCGATACCGGAAGCGGCGGTGGAGTTGGCTTCGGACTCTGTGACGATATCGAGCATGCTGTGATCGATGAAGAGATCATCACCAGTAAGAGAAAATATCACACCATAACAGAAGCGAAGAATGGCGCGGGCGCAACACCTATCAAGACCGACAAGGGTTATATCCATATTGCTCACGGCGTAAGAAATACAGCTGCCGGACTGAGATATGTTATTTATGCGTTTGCAACAGCGCTTGACGATCCTTCTAAGGTTATCGCTGAGCCGGGCGGCTTCCTTATTGCTCCGCTCGGAAGAGAAAGAGTCGGCGATGTAAGCAATGTTGTATTTACAAATGGTGCGATCGTAAACGACAGGGATGAGGTATTTATCTACTATGCTTCATCTGATACAAGGCTTCACGTTGCAACGACCACGCTGGAAAAACTCAAGGACTATGTGTTTAATACACCGGAGGATCAGCTGCGTTCAGTTGACTGCGTTAAGCAGAGATGTGAGCTTATCCGCAAGAATCTGGAGTTTATGAAAAATAACTGATAGCTTCTGATGATCGGCGAAAGCTGATGAACAAAAACGTCAGTTGAAATATATGTTGAAACATAAGAGGAAAAACAGATGGACATTTTAAGAATAAAACCTGTTTTTAAGGAAGTGCTTTGGGGCGGAAGCCGTCTTCATACTGATTTCGGCTACGATATCCCAAGTGATCATACCGGAGAATGCTGGGCGGTCAGTGCGCATCCGGACGGAGAGTGCGTGATCGACGGCGGAGTGTATGACGGTGTGCTTCTTTCAAAGCTTTGGGATGAGCATAGAGAGCTGTTCGGTGGTTATGATTCGGACAAATTTCCGCTCCTTACAAAGATTATAGATGCAAATGATGACCTGAGTATCCAGGTGCATCCGGATGACAGCTATGCGGCGGTTCATGAGAATGGCTCGCTGGGCAAGATGGAGTGCTGGTATATCATCGACTGTGATGAAGATGCGTCGATAATAATAGGCCATAATGCGAAAACAAAAGAAGAATTAAAAGAGATGATCGATAACGATCGCTGGGATGAGCTGATCAGGAGGGTTTCAGTTAAGAAGGGGGATTTCTTTCAGATAGATCCGGGTACGGTTCATGCTATCAAGGCAGGAACACTTATACTGGAGACTCAGCAGAGCAGCGATATTACCTACAGACTTTATGATTATGGAAGATTGCAGAATGGTAAGCCGAGAGAGCTTCATATCGAGAAGAGTCTGGATGTTATAGAAGTTCCGTTTGTAGAGAAAAGAGCTCTAGGGGACGGCGATTCAGACAGCTGGCTGAAGCTTCTTTACAGCTGTAAGTATTATTCTGTATGGAAGGGCGCACTCACGAGCGCTGTAAATACTTCGGGTACAGAAGAAGCATCTGACGGAATGGAGGTTTCAGATGATGCAAAGTCTGCTAGCAGCTTCGAGCTTCCACAGGAGATGGAGCAGTATCCGTTCATCATCTGCTCGGTTATTTCCGGCGAAGCAGAGCTGAACGGCGAGGAACTAAAAAAGGGCGATCACTTCATCATACCTGCCGGAATGGGTAAGGCTGTATTTAAAGGTGAGGCAGAATTGATACTTTCATCGCCGGTTTTTATTGAAGAATGATACTTTAATCATCGGTTTCTATTACAGAATAAGGCTGGATACAGAAAGAAAAATATGGTTTTAAGTATTTGATCATCTGTGGGAATAAAGAACATAAACAGAAAGAGATATTACTACTAATGAATAAGGATGTATTTTGTAAAGGTTATACATGGGGATTCTTCAGTAAGCCTGGAGAATTTCTGACAGAAGAAGCGGCTCAGTCAATGAAGAGGCTTGCTTCAAACGGGCTTGACTGGATATGCATTACGGTTAATGCATGGCAGGAAA
>JAEEGF011915556.1_pt1 | contig 54644 bp, 63 predicted proteins | sample 9134171 | NCBI WGS metagenome assembly JAEEGF01 (sample SAMN16246542, study PRJNA631951) | gut metagenome | biome: gut microbiome; feature: rumen; material: AP-attached | host: Bos | place: Iran: Karaj | collected 2018-10 | reverse complement strand
ACCTTCCTACCTGTTGTTCCAGCACCCGGCAAGATCGCTGAAGATGCCCTGCATGGCGGCGACCGCATCCTTGCCGGACAGCGTGCCGGCGAACCATTGTTCCGCCGCATCCAGGAACACGCTGCGGCCGATGGCAAAGCCCAGGATGTGCCCGCCACGCGGGATGCTGCGGAATGCGTCCTTCAGGGCGCCAGGGGATGCGTTGTTCCCGAGCACGAGGAAGCCGCGGCAATAGGGATCGTTGCGTTCCAGGATGGCTTCAAGCCTGCCCCAGGTCTCCGCCTTCGCCGGCGGCAGGATCTTCCAGTAGTCGGGGAACACGCCCAGGGCATAGCAGGCTTCCATCCATTCTGCCAGGGCGTCGTCGCCCTCCTCGGCGATCAGTTCGAGCAGCAGGTCATGGCCGGTGGCCCGGACTGCAGAGAAGAGCCGGCGCAGCTGCTCCTTGTCCTCCTGCACGGCATCCGCGGATTCGTCCCCCCTGATGCGCAGCAGGCACTTCACCACATGGTTCTCTGGCCAGCTCATGAGCGTCGCGCCCACGTCAGGGAGCCCTTCGAATGCCAGGGGGGATGCGCCTGTCTTTTCGATGCTGCGGCCGACCCAGAGGGGATGCTTGTTGGTGTCTAGGAGGATGTCCAAGGCGTAGGTATCGTCCGCAAGCACGCCGACCTGCATTTTCCCGCCTGCTCCAGGCAGGTATCCGAGGAGCGCCTGGTAAATGAGGCCTTTGAACACGGAGATGTCTTTTGCGGACTTTTTGTACCTGGCCGCGAGTTCTTCAAAGCAGGCCCGGTGGTCCATGGCCAGTATGGCCAGGTCGCTCCATGTGTTGCGGCGGTTGGTCGACCAATGGATCTGTTCGAGCATGGCGTCATGGCGGAGCCATTTCTCCCTGCTCCCGTTTTTCAGGAAATACTGCATCTCCTCCCAGCTCGGATATGCTGAGGAGCAGCCCAGACGGGAAACGGCAAAGGCACCGGCGGCATTGGCGTAGCGGCAGCAGACGGGCAGCGGCTCGTCCCGCAGCCATCCGCGCAGGAAGCCAGACATGAAGCCGTCGCCGGCGCCGATGGAGTTGAACACCTTGACGGGGAAGCCAGGCTGCACGACGTCGTCGGTGAAGCTGTCGGGGATGTCGCCATCCAGTGCCGCGCATCCCCGGTCGCCCAGCTTATGGACGAGCACGGCATCCGTCATCCTGCGCACCTCGCGCAGCGCGGCGATGGGCTCGTCTTTCCCGCTGGCGATGTAGTACTCTTCCTCGGTCCCGACGATGAGGTCGAAATAAGGCAGGACCTTCCTGTACTCATTGGTCACGCGTTCAGACCAGGCAAGGCGGCTCGCGCCGGCGTCGTTTCCTGCCAGCCCCCAGAGGTTCGGGCGGAAATCAATGTCCAGGATGCATTTCAGTCCGAACTTTTTCGCACTTTCCAGAATTTTCATGGTCGCGGAGCGCACACCCTCCTGCGAGAGGTGTATGCCCGTGACGAGCACGGCCTTGGACTGCGCCAGGTAATCGGGGTCGATGTCTTCGGGGCGCAGCCCCATGTCCGCGCAGTCGACACGGTACTGGATGAGCGGGAAGTCATCTTTCCCGCGGATGCTGAGGATGACCATGGCGGTCAGCCTGGAAGGATCCGTCTTGACATGGCTGATATCCACCCCTTCGCTGGCAAGCTGCCATTTGATGTATTCCCCGTTGCCTTCCTTGCCGACGCCCGTGATGGCGCCGACCTTCAGCCCCAGGCGCGAAGTCCCTATGGCAATGTTCATGGGGCTGCCGCCGACGGATTTGGTGAACGTCATGGCCCTGTGGATGGGCACGCCGAATTCTCCGCTGTACATGTCCACGCAGGAGCGTCCGATGCAGATCAGGTCAAATTTCTTATCAGGCATTGTGCTGTCCCCGCTGAGACCGCATCCTCAACGATGCGGAAAGGTCAAGAAGATATCCCGGGCTGCAGAAGGATGCGCCCCTGTCCAGGGCTCCGGCAGGACCGCCGGCGCCATCCTCCTGCCGCTTTTCAGCATAGCATGGACCTGCCTGCGGAACAACCATGGAATGTTGCAGCCTGGATACGGCAGTGCGCTGCTGATCCTGTTCCCGTCGCGTTTGCCCCGGCTGCTCCGCACTGCCGGCGGGGCGTGAGGCCATCCCACCTTCCCCGATCCGTCATGCTGCTCCGGCGGGCGGAGTTTTTCAAGAGCAGCAGGCGTTGCCAAAACGCTGTCCGTATGGCATCCTGCGCAGATCCGCACGCGGGGATCGCCCGCCGGGCATCCTGACGCGCCTGCACTGCATGGAGGACACGCCTATGGATCAGGCAACGTTTTTCTGGGGGCTCCCTTCGTTCATCGCACTCCTCCTGGCCATCGCCGCCCTGTTCACCACCAGGGCCTATCCCGCGCGCGAGGAACGGAAAAGCAAGGGGGCGGGATTCCTTTTCTGGATGATCGTCTCCTGGGCGCTCGCCGGCATATGCAGCATGCTGCAGCAATGGTCCGAAGCGCGCGGCTTTTCCTGGCAGTCCCTGCTGTTCACGCTGTTCTTCTCCGCAAGTGCCGTCATCATGTACGTCAAAGCGAACAAGCCCGCAGCCTGACACGCACCATGCCGCTGTCCGCCATTACCTCATGCTGCGGATCAGCCTATAGTGATGGCGGAGAACGCCCATGGAACATACTTTTCTTCTTGCCGTGCCCCGCATGCATCCGCCCCTCCCCCCCATGCCCCAGGGCTGCCTGAGCTTCTGGCCGGGGCTTCCGGACATGCCGCAGGGGACATGGCAGCCCGGTCTGCCATGGACAGGCCAGGCGGCATCAGCATGCCTGGCCGATCTTGAACGCGCTGTGCGCGACGGGGCCAGCGGAGCGCCCGTGCAAGCGTTCACTGCAGGACGCAGCAGCGGCGGGCTATCCCCATCAGAAAGGGAAGCGCTGGAAGAACTGACCGGCACGCACGCCGGAACGCCGCCCGACGACCTGCGGCTGAACGCCCAGCAGACGCTGCTGCTGGCATGGCTCCGGGAACGGCAATCCCTGGAGATCGCCAGGCTGGAGGCTGCCATCGACGGCAAGCGTTCTGCGCTGAACGCCCTGATCTCCGGAAGGCGCAGCGCCGTTCCCCGGGAAACCGGCAGGGAGGAGACCGCCCTGCCTGCCTGGCGCGCATCCCTGGCCGCCATGCTGGCCTTCCTGCCTGACATGCCTTCCCCCTGCACGTTCTTCGTGAACTGCCGGGAAATGGCGGAGGAACTGACCGGGCGGGACGGTCCCGGATCCGTGGCCCCGGCAGGCGAAGGGATGCTCTCCGGCTGCAAAGTCTGGGGGTGCGGCGTGCCGGAGCTGGCCGGGCTTTGCGGACGCCCGGCCTTTGAAAGGCTGCGCAGCGCACTGCCTGGGCACCAGTGGCAGCGCACCATCGGCATCGCCATGCCCCTGCCGGAAAGGAGCCCGTCATGAGCCACATGGACGCTGCGGCGCTTGCGGCATGGTTCCGGACGCTTTACGGAGGCCCCCCCCGTGGGATCATCTTCGACTGCGACGGCGTGGTCATCGATTCCCGCGAAGCGAACATCGCCTATTATAACTACCTGAGGAAATTCATCGGGCTGCCCAGCCTTGCTCCCGAACAGGAAGATTTCGTACAGGCGGCCACGGTCAGCCAGGCGCTGGACGCCATCATACCCAGCGCCCTGCGGCCCCTGCTGCGGGATGCGGGCAGGCAGGTCTCCTACGAGCGGGACATCCTGCCGCGCATCACCTGCTTTGCCGGACTGCACGAAACGCTGGAACTGTGCAGGATGGCCGGTCTGCGCACGGGCATGGCGACCAACCGGACGGACGGCATGGAAGCGCTGCTCCGCCAGTGCCGCCTTCAAGGCTGCTTCGATCCCATCGTGCTTGCCTGCGACGTTCCGCGCCCCAAGCCGGCCCCCGACGGGGCCCTGCTCATCGCTTCCCGCTGGAACGAACAGCCTTCGCACCTGCTGTTCATCGGCGACAGCGCATCGGACAAGAGAGCGGCGGAAGGGGCCGGGATCCCCTTCCTTGCGTTCCAGACGCAGGGGCTCGCCGAACATGGCATCGCAGGTTTTGCCGTTCTCACCGCCGCCTTGCGCTCTCTTGCACATACTGTGCCGCAACACTTTACAGATGTGTATTTATAGTTTAGTAAAACCGCCGTCCGGTGTTTCTTGCCGGCAGGAGGTAACGTGAAACCTGAAGATTTGGACTATTTCCGCGGCCTTCTCAACCAGATGCTGGCCGAGGCGCAACATAATGGGGATTCCACGCTGGAAGAGTTGACGGATTCCCAGACTACCTATGCCGATCCCTCCGACCGCGCCACAGCGGAAACGGACCGCTCCTTCACGCTGCGGATCCGCGACAGGGAACGCAAGCTCATCACCAAGATCCAGGCTGCCCTGAAGCGCATAGACAACGGCGAATACGGCATCTGCGCCGAATGCGGCGAAGAGATATCGCTCCCCAGGCTCAAGGCCCGGCCCGTGACCACCCTCTGCGTCGCCTGCAAGGCGCGCCAGGAAGAAGGCGAAGCCATACACGGCAACTGATCCCATGGATGCGCACCTTTTCAGGCGCTTCTGCGATGCACTCCTGCCCGGGCTTGCCGGAGCCCGCATGGAAAAGATCCACGCCCCCGCAGACGATGTCATGTGCTTCAGCCTGTTCGGGGGCCGTGGTGCGGAGCGCAGGCGCTGCCTGATCCTCAGGCACGGCCGCCAGCATTCGTTCATCTTCACAGCCGCCCGCCATATCCCCGTCAATGCCCAGCCGCCGGCCCATGTCATGCGCCTGCGCAAGCACCTTTCGGGAAAGCGGGTGGAAAGAGCCCTCTGCGCCTGGACGGAACGCCGCCTGTGGCTGGGATTTTCCGGCGGCGCAACATGGCTGGAACTCGACCTCCGCGAGGGAGCCTCTCTTTCCTTCGATCCGCCAGAGCCCTTCTCCGATCCTCCGTGGCCTGACGCCGCCGTCCTGCGGGACCCGGACCATTGGCGGTCATGGGCGGTGCTCACCCCGGCGCTGCGGCGCCAGCTTGCCTCCATGGATGCGGCCGATGCGGCCGCATTGCTCGTTGACCTGAACATGGGCGGCGGGGACGTGTTCCTGTATGAGAGCCAGGGCAAATGCTCCGTTTCGGCATGGCCGCTGCCCGGACTGGCAGGTGAAGGGTGGCAGGAGACCGTTTTTTCCGACCCCGCCGAAGCCATGGAAAAAGCCGGGGAACAGCTTGTCTTCCGCGATCTGGCGCAGCGTTCACGGCAAAACGCCGCCAAGCCCTTCCTTGCGGAAAGCGCCAGGCTGGGCAGGCTGCTCAAAAAGCTTGACGATGAGGAGCTCCGCCTCACCTCCCTGCGCGAAAAGCAGGAAAGCGCCCTCTTGCTGCAAAGCCAGCTCTACCAGTACGATAAAGACGCGCACATGGGGTCCGTCACGCTGCACGGGGCGGACGGAGACATCATGCTGCCCCTCGATAAGAAACGCACGCTGCGCGAAAACATGGCGGACCTTTTCCATCAGGCAGGACGGGGCAAGCGCGGCCTGGAACACCTTGCCAGGCGCCGCGAAGCCGTGCTCAGGGAAAAGGAGCGCGCCGAACAGGCCGTCCTCGGCATGAAGGCAGCGGTATCCGGCGCCATGCCCCAGGGGGCGCCCGCAGCGTCCACGGAACGCGCACTTCCCACAGGCATGCACCCCCAGGTGCAGGCCTTCCGCAGCAGCGACGGGTTCCTCATGCTGCGCGGGCGCAGCGCCAAGGGTAACGCGCTGGCGCTCAAAATGGCCGCCCCCCACGATTACTGGCTGCATATTGCCGAGGGGCCGGGCGCCCACGTGATCATCCGCCGCGACCATGCGGCGCACGAGGTCCCCCCGCGCACCATGCGCGAAGCCGGGATCCTTGCCGCGCTCAAGAGCTGGCAGAAAGACCAGCAGCGCGCCCTCATCCAGTATTCGCTGGCAAAATGCATCCACCCCATGAAAAACGCCCCGGCAGGCATGGTGCGCATAGACGGCAGTGAAGGCAGCTTTTCGGTGGACATCGACCAGGAACTGGAAAACATCCTGGAGAAAAACTGACGCGCCCTCCTGCCGCATGGCAGGCCGTCTCAGGAGCGGACGTCCCCCTTGCCGTCCCCCGTGGATCGGAGCAGCATGCCCAGCAGCCCTTCTATGGCGCGCCGCGCCGCCTGGCGGCGGATGTCGCCGCGGCCGCCCGGGAAATGGAACACGCAGGCATGGACATCCCCCTGCAGAGCCCAGCCTATCCACACCGTGCCCACGGGTTTTTCCTCAGTGCCGCCCCCCGGGCCGGCCACTCCGCTCACGGCCATCGCAGCATCTGCGCCGGCAGCGGAACATGCCCCCAGCGCCATCTGGCGCACCACCGGCGCGCTCACCGCACCGCAGGACTCCAGATCGCTCCGGCTCACGCCCAGCAGCCGTTCCTTGACGTCATTGGCATAGGAGACGACGCCCCCCGCATACCATGCGGAAGAACCGGGCACGGCGGTGAGCATGGCCCCGATCATGCCGCCCGTGCAGGATTCAGCGGTGGCGCAGCGCAGGCCGCGCCTGAGCAGTTCCTGCCCCAGGGCAGATACGAGCCGATCCTGATCTTCAAGCATCCTGCCTCAATCCTTTGGAAAGGCTCCGGGAAGGGTTCCTGGATCTTCCTGTTCCAGCACGGCACAGGCTGCGCCCAGGAGCCCGCTCCGGCTGTTCGTGTTCAACGCCAGGGGGATGCCTTCCAAAACGCGTGGAGCCGTATTGCCCTGGCGCAGGAATTCCCGCAGGAATCCAGGATGGCGCACAAGGCAGGGGCTGCCCCCCGCCACGCCGCCCGTAAGCACGATGGCACATGGCAAAAGGAAATACGCTGCCATGCGGCAGAACCGTCCGTAGAAACGCGCAAAGAGGCGGCAGCAATCGGAACCGGCAAAACCGCCGCAGGCGGTGAACGCTGCGGGAGGGTCCCCCCTGCCGGAAAGATATTCATGCAGCAGCGCCAATCCCCTGCCGGAAAGCACCTGTTCAGCCGTGGCGGCGGATGTCCCGCACCGTTCCTCCAAAAACGCGGCGAAAGCCAGTTCCTCCCGGCCATGGAACGGAAACGGGACATGGCCGGCCTCGGAAGGCAGGACGCCCATCCCGGAGCGCGCATCCCGGATCAGCCATGCTGCGCCCAGGCCGGTGCCCGCGCCCAGCACCGCCACGGGGCGCTTTTCCTTTCCGCTGCGGAAATTCCTGAGCACGGCGCAGGCATCGCCGTGCAGCGGCTCCAAAAAGTTTCCGTTCCCGGCAAGGCAGCCGCGGGCCTGGGCCTCAAAATCGTTCATCAGCAGCACGCGCGCACCGGGGAATAAAGCGGATGCCACGCCGGCATCCACCACATAACGGGCATTCGTCATGCGGATCATGCCGCCGGACACGGCGCCTGCAGCGGCCAGGGAAACGGCATCGACCTCTCCGGTGGGCTCCGTCCCGCCGGACAACTGCCGCTGCACGCTCCGCAGCAATCCGGCAAAATCATGCGCTCCGGATGGCAGGTCCAGGAAGGCCTTTTCTTCCAGCGCGCCCGCCCTTTCGCCGTACAGGGCGAACCTGCTGTGCGTCCCGCCCAGGTCAGCCGCCAATATGACCACGGAGAACCTCCTTCTTAACGACGCCCCGCGAAGGGAAGCCGTGCACCATCAGGAAAAATGGTCAAAGCCCGCTTCCTCTGCCCATGCACCATTCAGCTTCACGCCTCCCGGACGGACCGTGCCCAGCCGCGTGACGTGATGCCCGCAGGCCTCCATCCACTGCTCCATGCCGGTCCAGGCTTCCGCTGGGCACGTGCCGGCAAGCGCATAGTCTTCGCCGCCCACATAGGCAAAAAGGGAAGGGTCGAGCCCGCGGGCCGTGCAAAAACGCAGCACCTCACCATGGAGCATGTCCCTCCCGAGGAAAAGTTCTGCGCCAAGGCCCGTGCGGGCGCTGCCCAGCAGGCGCGGAAGGTCGCGCGCCAGCCCGTCGGAAACATCCATGAGCCCGACCCTGCCGCCCAGCCCGCGGGATATGCAGAAGCGCGCCAGATCCATCCCTGCGGCAGCCAGGGGCAGGGGGTGCAGATGCTGGCGGCAGCAGGCAGGCCACTCCCGCTTCGCCCGTGCCGCACCTTCCGCCGTCCCGCCCGCTTCTTCAAGCACGGCCAGCCCGGCCCGGGCAAGCCCAAGGCCGCCGCATGCAAAAACGACGTCGCCCGCGCGTGCCGCACCGCGCCGCAGGCCTGCCGGCAGGTCATCGGGCAGCCTGCCCCAGACGGTCACGCAAACGGACTGTGAAGGGGCCCGGCTCAGATCCCCGCCGGAAACAGCAAGCCCAAAGGCGTCCACGATCTCCTTCATGCCTTCGCAAAAACCGCAGATCCACGCTTCATCCTCATCCCCCGTGAGCGTGAGGCCCATGGAAAGCCCTTCGGGGCGGGCACCGGCCGCGCCGATGTCGCTGACGTTCACCGCCAGCGCCTTGCATCCGATGTCGCGCGCGCTGAAGTAACTGCGGCGGTAGTGGGAATGCTCGGCAAAGATATCCGTGCTCATGGCGATATTGCCCGCGGCGCCCAGCACGGCGCAGTCATCGCCCCTGCCCAGGAGCAATGCGGGATGCTCCCTGGGGAAATACCGGTCTATGACGGCGAGTATGCCTTCTTCGCCCAACGCCATGCGCTACTCCATGTCCAGATAGTCGCCGATGATCACTTTAAGGCCAAACCCCGGGAAATTGACCCTGTACCTGTCCGGAGGAAGCTCCTCCACTATCTTGCCCCTGCCAAACACCTTGTGCCGGCAAAACCCCAGCTTTCCGGGGTCGGCAGGCTTTTTCTGAGGACGCGGCGCAAAGCTTTCGGGGGCAGGAGGGCGCCGGGGACCAGGCTCCGGGGCGGGATCGCCGCCGCGGCGGGACACGCCGCCGTAGCCTTCAACGACCTCCTCGTAAAGGCGCGTGGGCAATTCCCGGACGAAGGGGCTGAGAGATGCAGGCTCGACCCCTCCGTACATCCTGCTGTACACGCTGGATGGGGAAAACAGATCCAGCGTGTCCTTTGCCCGCGTGCAGGCCACGTACATCAGGCGGCGTTCTTCTTCAAAGTCCTCTTCCCGCACCATCGCGTGGCGGGAAGGGAAGCGGTCTTCCACAAGATCCAGGATCAGCACGGCGGACCATTCCAATCCCTTGGCGGAATGCACCGTGGAAAGGACGACGCAGGCCTTTTCGCCGGATCCCGGCTCTTCTTCCGGCTGGTCAAGGGAGATCTCCGCAACGAAGGACTGCAGGTCATCGTAGGAAGAGGCCATGGCAGACAGGGCCTCCAGCCCTTGCGCCCTGCGGGGCCAGTCCTCGGGGAACAGCGCTTCCATGACCGGCTGGTAGGCTTCCTTGATCCTCGCAAGCGCCTTCCCGGGATCCTCATGCGACGTGCGGAGGTCGTCCACGAGCGCGATATGCTCCAGGAGGTCCGGCCAGCGGCGGCATGCCTTTTTCAGTCCCGGTCCGTCGCCGCTTGCGGCCATGTCGAAGAGCTTGCGCGCCGTCTTGGGCCCTATGCCCCTGGAAAGCCCAGCGATGCGCTCGAAGGAGATCAGGTCCATAGGATTGACCGCCAGGCGGACGAAGGCCAGCACGTCCTTGACATGTGCGGCTTCGGCATAGCGCAGCCCCCCGTATTTGCGGAAGGCTATGCCCCGCTTGTTCAGCTCCAGCTCCAGCTGGTACGACTGGTATCCGGACCGGAACAGCACGGCTATCTCGCCGGGCGGCAGGCTGCCCAGCAGTTCCTCGATGCGCCGTGCCGCGAGCTGCGCCTGGGTGAGGTCGCTCAGGGGGCGGTACAGCGTGACGGCGGCGCCTCCGGAAACAGGACGGCGCGAGAAAAGGTGCTTCCGGTATCCTTCGCCGGAATGCTCCAGCACGGCGTTGGCCACATCGAGCACGGGCTGCACGGACCGGTAGTTTTCTTCAAGGCGGATGACCCGCGTCCCGGGGAACAGGCTGGGAAAGTCAAGGATGTTGCGCACCGTGGCACCGCGGAAAGCGTAGATGGACTGGGCGTCATCGCCGACGACCATCACCCTGCCGCTGTCCCCGGACAGGAGCTTCACGATCCTGGCCTGCACCAGGTTGGTGTCCTGGTATTCGTCCACCATGACCTGCCCGTAAGCGTTGCGCTCGCGCTCCAGGAGTCCGGGATGTTCGTTGAACAGGCGCTCAAGCTCAAAGAGCAGGTCGTCGTAATCCAGCAGGCAGTGCGCCCGCTTGTAATCCGCGTACTCCGCAAGCAGTTCCCCGAGGGCGTCCGCATGGGGCAGGAGATGTTGCGCCTCGCGCCCCAGGAGCTCCTTCACGGGCATCTCCTTGTTGCGCGCCTTGCTGAACAGCCCCAGCACGGCCGGGGCATGGGGGAAACTCCTGTCGCCCTTGCCTGCGCCGATCTTTTCGCGGCAGGCCTGGAGCGCCGACGTGCTGTCTGCGGTATCCATGACGCTCAGGGGGCCCTCCGCCCAGTCGGGTGCGTGACGGCGCAGCACGGAATACGCATAGCTGTGGAAGGTGCCTCCGCGCACGTCGAACCCCCCGAACTGGGAAAGGTCAGCAGCGCCAAGGAGGGCTGCCGCACGCTGCTTCATCTCCTGCGCCGCCTTCCGCGTGAAGGTGAGGAGCAGCATGGCCCGCGCTTCCCTTTCCTGCTGGGCCAGCCATGCAAGGCGGTAGACGATGGTGCGGGTCTTGCCCGAACCCGCCCCGGCAATGACCAGGAGCGGACCCCTGCCGGCGGTGACCGCCTCGCGCTGCGCTTCGTTGAGGGAGCTGATGTCAAGCATCGCCGCCTCCGCAGCGCGCATCTTCCGGCATGCCGCTCCCCGCAACGGCCCTGAGGCGGCCCCACAATTCGGACATCCCCATCCGCGTGACGCTCGAAACGGGCAGGGGCTCCTGCCCGCCAAGGAGGGGGACCCATGCGGCCTGCTGCGCGGCGCGCTCCCTCTGGCTGCACTTGTCGGCCTTGGTGAGCACGCCCACGACGGGCAGGCTGCGGGCCCGGGCGAACTCCGCCATCACGCGGTCGGATTCCTGCATGGGCACGCGGCAATCGATGAGCAGGGCCAGCGCACGCAGCATGGGCGTGCTTTCCAGATACTTCTGGATCAGCAGGGCCCAGTTCCGGCGCTCCTCACGCCCGCGCCGGGCGTAGCCATAGCCCGGAAGATCGGCCAGGACGAAGCCGTCGGGGACCACCCTGAACAAATTGATAGAACGCGTCTTGCCGGGCTCGGAACTGACCCTGGCCAGCTTCCTGCGCCGCGCCAACGCGTTGACGAGGGAGGACTTGCCCACGTTCGACCGCCCGGCAAGGGCTATCTGCGGCAGGTCGCGGGCATGGGCACGGAGCTGTTCCAGCGTGTACAGCGTGGCCATGAGCTCGAGCGAAGGCACGGCCAGGGCATCATGTTGGGCTTCCTGTGGGGACATGGGCGTGCTCCCTTGTTGACAAAACATGCTTCCATCGGACATTATGAATCTTCTTTGCCGGAGCCAAGACTAGCCTGCTCTTGAAAAAAAGGCAAACCGCCTGCGCAGGCTGCGGGCATCCGGCGGCAACATCCTGCAACATTGCCTGGAGGCATCATGTATTCCACTACCGACTTCCGCCGCGGACTTAAGATCGAAATCGACGGGACCCCTTACGAGATCATCGAATTCCAGCACTTCAAGCCGGGCAAGGGCGGCGCCATGGTGCGCACGAAGCTGCGCAACATCCTGAACGGCCGCGTGGTCGACAACACCTTCCGCTCCGGCGAAAAGGTGGGCAAGCCCGACATGGAGCAGCGGGACATGCAGTACCTGTACCGCGAAGGCACAGACCTCGTGTTCATGGACCTGACCACCTACGAGCAGATCAACCTCCCCGAAGCTGAAACGGACGGCAAGGCCGACTTCCTCCTGGAATCGCAGCAGTGCCGCGTGCTCCTTTACAACGGCCAGCCCATCGACATCGAGATCCCCGTGAGCCTCGTGATGACGGTCACGCAGACGGAGCCCGGCATCAAAGGCGATACCGTGTCCAACGTGACGAAGCCTGCCACGCTCGAGACCGGCGTCGTCATCCAGGTGCCCATTTTCGTCAACGAGGGCGACCGCGTCAAGGTCGACACGCGCACCCGCGAATACCTTGGCCGCGACTAGCCGCCAGCCGATCCGGCGCAGCTGCCGGGCGGCACGCCTGGCAGCTTTTTCGGAACCATGCCCCAAGCGGCACACCCAGGTGACCACACCATGTACGGACACAGACTGCTGCGGGAACTGATCGGCCTGCTCTTTCTTTTCTGCGGGCTGCTCATGCTGCTCAGCCTGTGGAGCTACAGCCCGCTGGACCCTTCGTTCAACCAGGCCGTCACGATCCAGAGCAAATCCTCCATCCACAATGCCGCTGGCATGTTCGGGGCCTACCTCGCCGGCAGCATGGTGGACATCTTCGGCGTGACGTCCTTCCTGTGGATCATCTTTTTCCTAGCCGTCGGCTCCGGGCTCGTGTCCCACTGGCTGGTGCTCAAATGGTACCGCTGGATCGGCTATCTCCTGCTCTTTTTCTGCGTCCTCACGCTTTCCGCCCGTTGCGACCTGGGGTTGCACGGCATCCATGGGGGCGGGCTGGCCGGCGACACCCTCGTCGCCTTTTCCCATGTCATCCTGAGCCCCATCGGCTCCCTGCTGCTCTGGATCTTCGCCTTCCTGGTGGCCATGGAACTTTCCTTCAGCGTCCCCTGGCTGTCCATCGCGGGCGCCCTGCTGGCATGGACCGGCAGCAGGCTCTTTTCCAAGACGGACCGCGAAGCCGGGAGCGAAGTTCCCGATGCGGACGGACAGCCAGCCGTTCCGCAGGCAAGGCCTGCCGCGCGCCTGCGCCGCCTTTTCAAGCGGCGCTCCGCGCCTGAGGATGTCCCGCCGGAGCCCCGGGGGCCGCTGCTCGACATCATGCTCCCCGAAGATCCCGGAGACGCTCCTTCCCCTGTGCCGGACCAGGACGATGCGGAAAGCCATGCCGGCGTGACGCCCGGGGAAAGCGGCCAGGACGATCCCGTTTTCACGCTCACCCTGATGCCGGAAGACCAGGACGACGCGCCGGACGGACAGGTGCGCCCGCCCCTGGAAGGCGGTGGCTTCCCGGAACACGCGGCGGGCGGGCAGCGTGCAGAAAGCCCTGCTGAGGACCTGCCCCGTCCTGAGGACGCGGAGGCTCCCGCCGGCCGCCATCCCCTCGTTCCCGTCCCATCCGGACCGCCTTCCCGGGAAGGGAGCTCCCAGGCACCGTCAGACGCCTCCGGCCCCGCTGAGCCTGCGGCAGCGCAGGATGCCAATCCGGCCTATGCTTCCCTGGAGAAGATCCTTGTCGAGACCATGGCGCTCCAGGACCAGCAAAGGGAACAGGACGCCGGGGAAACGCCCGGGAAGCCCGTCCCGCCTGCGGCCGCTCCTGCGCCCGTCCTTCCCCGGCGCCGCCAATACGACATGCCCACGCCGGCCCTGCTGGATACGCCGCCGACCGAAGCGGTGCGCCCTGACATCGCGAAGATCAGGCAGCAGGGCATGGCCATCATCGAGTGCCTCAAGGAATTCCGCGTGGACGCCACCTTTGCCAACTACCAGGCCGGCCCCGTGGTCACCATGTTCGAACTGCGGCCCGGACCAGGCGTCAAGGCGACGCGCATCACCAACCTGGCCAACGACCTGACGAGGTCGCTCAAGGCGCCGGGCCCCGTGCGCATGCAGGCCCCGGTGCTGGGAACGGACACCGTGGGCGTGGAAGTGCCCAATGAGCAGCGTCAGACCGTGTATTTCCGTGACATCGTGGAAAACGACGCCTTCAGAAACGCCAAATCGCTGCTCACCATAGCCCTGGGCAAAAACATCGGCGGCGTGCCTTTTTCCGCTGACCTCGCCAAGATGCCGCATCTGCTCGTGGCCGGCGCCACGGGCAAGGGCAAGAGCGTCTGCCTCAACGCCATCCTGCTCAGCCTGCTCTGCCGCGCCCGCCCGGACGAAGTGCAGCTCATCCTGATCGACCCGAAACGCGTGGAATTTTCCATGTATGCCGATCTGCCGCACCTCGTGCATCCTGTCGTCACCGACATGGACATCACGAAGAACGCCCTGCTCTGGGCCATCGATGAGATGAACCGCAGGCTGGAGCTTTTCTCGTCCGTCATGGAGCGCAACATCTCCGGGTACAACAAGCGCCAGGCCCGGCTGCGTGAAGAAGCCATCCGCACGGGCCGCGCGCCCGTCGATCCCGCCACGGGCGAACCCCTGGACCTGGCGGACCTACCCTACATCGTCATCGTGGTGGACGAACTGGCCGACCTCATGCAGACCAAGCGCAAGGAAGTCGAAGGTCCCATCGCCCGCCTGGCGCAGCTTGCCCGGGCAGCCGGCATCCATCTCATCATCGCCACGCAGCGCCCCAGCGTCGACGTCGTCACCGGGCTCATCAAGGCCAATTTCCCCTGCCGCATCGCCTTCCAGGTCACGAACGGGCAGGATTCCCGCACCATCCTGGACTGCGTGGGCGCGGAAAAGCTCCTCGGGAACGGCGACATGCTCTACAAGCCCACCGGCGACGGCGTGCAGCGCCTCCACGGCGCCTTTGTCAGCGACAGGGAAGTCGCCGCCATGGTCAGCTTCTGGAAACGCCAGCAGGCTCCCAACTACAAGGTCGATTTCTCGCAGTACGGCAGCGAGGACCAGGGCGATGCCGCCGGAGAATACGCGGGGCAGCACCGGAACAACGACCTGATGGACGACCCGCTCTACGCTGAATCCGTGGAATATGTGCTCTCCGTCGACAAGGTATCCATTTCCGGACTGCAAAGGCGCTTCCGCATCGGCTTCAACAAGGCGGCGCTCTTCGTCGAGCAGATGGAGCAGGACGGCATCATCGTGTCGGATCCGGTCACGAAACAAAAACGCGTTGTCCACGACAGGTAAACGCATCCGCACAGGAGGTCATGCATGGCTATCATACTGGACGGCAAGGCAACGGCCGCAAAGATCCGCGCTTCCGTGCGCGCTTCCGTGGAGGAAGACCGCGGAAAGGCAGGGCGCGCCCCCTGCCTGGCCGTCATCCTCGTGGGCGACGACCCGGCCTCGCAGACCTATGTGCGCAACAAGGAAAAAGCATGCGCCGACGCCGCCATCGACACGGCATCGCACCGGCTGCCCTCCGGCTCGGCCCAGGCCGAGGTCGAAGCCCTGATCGCAAGACTGAACGCCGATCCTTCCGTAGACGGCATCCTCCTTCAGCTGCCGCTCCCGAAAGGGCTGGATGCAGCCCCCTGCATCCACGCCATCAGCCCCGGGAAAGACGTGGACGGGCTCACCATCGCCAACCAGGGGAAAATGGTCATGGGGCTTCCCGGGCTGCGCCCCTGCACGCCGGCAGGCATCCTGGCGCTCCTCGATGCCTACGGCATCCCCACGGACGGCAGGAAAGCCGCCGTGCTCGGCAGGAGCGAGCTCGTGGGCCGTTCCATAGCCATCCTCCTCTCCAGCCAGGAACGCAACGCCACGGTGACGCTGTGCCATTCCCATACGCCGGACGTGGCCGCCGTCTGCCGTGATGCGGACATCATCATCGCCGCGCTGGGCAAGCCGCGCTTCCTCAAGGCGGACATGGTCAAACGCGGTGCGGTGGTCATCGACGTGGGCATCAACCGCCTTGACGACGGCAAGCTCTGCGGCGACGTAGACTTTGACGCCGTCGCCCCCCTCGCCTCCGCCATCACGCCCGTCCCCGGAGGCATCGGACCCATGACCATATCGCAGCTGCTCGTCAACACAGAAAAAGCCTGGCGCAAGACGTTGCTGGGCGGTTGAGCCGCCCTCCCCGGGCAGCAGGCACAGGCAAAGGGAAGGTCCCGGAAACGGGATCTTCCCTTTGCATAGGATGCACGGTCCTCTTCCGGTCCAGCCATTTTTTCACGCCACCGCGCATGCGTGCCTTTTCATTCCGCAGAAAAAGGGATATCCTACCGTCAAACTGCACAAGAAATGCAAGGAGACGGTCATGGGACATGAAAAACAGTACGTCATAGACTCTCTTTCCGCCCAGGAATCCTGGCGCCTTTTCCGTATCCTTTCCGAGATCGTCGATGGCTTTGAGGACCTCAGCGATCTGCCCCCCTGCGTGTCCATTTTCGGATCTGCCAGGCCATCACCGGAGCATCCCTATTACCAGGAGGCTGAAAAAGTCGCGAAGCTCCTGGGCGAAGCGGGCTACGGCATCATCACCGGCGGCGGTCCGGGCATCATGGAGGCGGCCAACAAGGGTGCTTCCGAAGCAGGCGTGCCTTCCGTGGGCCTGCACATCCACCTCCCCATGGAGCAGATGCCCAACCCATACCTCAGCATACGCAGCGACTACCGCTATTTCTTCCTGCGCAAGCTGATGTTCATCAAATACTCCATCGCCTACGTGGTCATGCCGGGCGGCATGGGCACCATAGACGAGCTCTGCGAAGCCTTTGTGCTGGCCCAGACGCACCGCATCAAGCCTTTCCCCATCATCCTCTACAAGCACGAATTCTGGGACGGCATGATCAGCTGGATACATAATGCCATGGTCAAAAACAACTTCCTGCGCGAGGACGAGCTGGAACTCATCACCATCTGCGACACTCCGGAAGATGTGGTCTCCCTCATCAAAAAACGCATCATACTGTAAGGACAGCTTATGAAAGTGACCTTTCATGGCGCGGCGCAGACCGTCACAGGTTCCTGTTACGTGATCGAAACGGAGACGGCACGTTTTGCCGTGGACTGCGGCATGTTCCAGGGGAACGACGCCCTGGAGGAACGCAACTACGAGATCGACAACTGCCGCCCGCGCGAACTTGATTTCGTGCTCCTGACCCACGCGCACATCGATCATTCCGGGCTCCTCCCCCGCCTTGTGCGGGAGGGGTTCTCCGGCAGCATCTACTGCACGACGCCCACGGCGGATCTTGCCGAACTGATGCTGGAAGACAGCGCGCACATCCAGGAGACGGAACAGGAGTGGAAGTCCCGCCACAACCTGCGCAAGGGCAAGCAGGACAGCGAGACCGACATGGCCCTGTATTCGGCCGAGGACGCACAGGCTGCGGCAAGGCTCATGCACGCCGTGGAATTTGGAGAAGCTGTCGCTCCTGCAGAGGGAGTGTCCGTCCTGTTCCGCCATGCCGGTCACATCCTGGGCGCCGCCATGCTGGACATCACGGTCACCGAGCAGGGGAAAAGCACGCGCATGCTGTTCTCCGGCGACCTCGGGCGGCCCGGCGCGCTGCTCCTTCCCGATGCGGAACGCCCGCCGGCCCCTGAATGGCTATTTGTGGAATCCACCTACGGCGACCGCGACCACAAGGGCGAGAATGACACGCTGAAGGAACTGGCCGAAGCCATCAATTACAGCTGCTCCCATAATGAAAAGACCATCATCCCCGCCTTTGCCGTGGAGCGCACGCAGGAGATCCTCTACAGCATCATCCTGCTCAAGAAGAAGGGCCTCATCCCCGAGGACGTGCCCGTCTACGTGGACAGCCCCATGGCCGCGAAAGCCACCCAGGTGTTCATAAAATACGGCAGCGAGCTGCACGTTCCCGACATCACCCTGGAAGATATCCAGCGCCCGGGCTTTAAGATCACCTACACCAAGGGCGTGCAGGAGTCCCAGGATCTGAACACCAGATCCGGACCTGCCATCATCCTTTCCGCCAGCGGCATGTGCAACGCCGGCCGCATCCGCCACCACCTGCGCCACAACATATGGAAGCCGGGCGCCAGCATCGTCTTCGTGGGCTTCCAGGCCATGGGGACACCCGGGAGGAAGCTGGTGGACGGAGCCAAAAGCCTGCGGCTCAACGGCGAGGAACTGAACGTGGCGGCGCGCCTGTTCACCATCAACGGATTTTCCGCCCACGCCGGACAGAGCCAGCTTCTGGACTGGATAGGATCCATGGCCAACCCCGCCATGCACATCGTCCTCATCCATGGCGAGCCGAAGGCGCAGCAAACGCTCGCAGGGCTCATCAGGCAGAGATTCGGCATCGAGTCCGTCATCCCCGACTACATGGAGGAAATGGACATCACGGCCGGCAAGGCTCCGGAATTCAACATCCCGGCTTCGGCAGCCGCGCGCAAGAAAGTCGACTGGAACTTCCTCATGCAGGAACTGGACCTGCGCACGGCGCAGCTGCGCGAACGCATCGCGCATGCTTCGGACCTCCCATGGGAAGAGCAGATGGACCTGCGCGACCGCCTGGCGGAGATACAGCGCGACATTTTCGTGCTGCTCTCCCAATCCTGACCCCTGCCCCGGCATCCGTGCATCTCCCGCAGGGCCCCGCCGACGGGGCCCTGCCTTTACGCCCCCCGGCAGCAGCACGCCTGCGGCAAGGCCGGGACACGGCTTTACGCATGGCGCCTGAACTTGTACAATGCCTGCAACCGGCATCCCTGCCAAGCCATGCCAGCAAGAGGTATCCCTATGCAAGCTGCCGCTTTTCTCCTGGTGCTGTTCATCTCGGGCTGCTCCCTTTCCCCGTTCTCCCATCCCGAAGGCGCCCCGAAAGCTGAGCCTGTCCGCGCACACGCTGCCGGCCAGGCGTCGAAAAGTGTTTCGCAGGAAGCGCGCAACCTTGTGACGGAAGCGCAGAAGCTGTGGGAAGAACCCTGGTCTGAATGCCTTGACGCGCAGAAGGCGCTTACCCTCCTCGACAAGGCCCTGCGCATGGATCCTCTCGATCCCAGCGCCCTGCTGCTGCGCAGCCGGGCCCTTGGCGACCTTGGATTCCTGGACGATGCCTTTGATGACGTCACCAAGGCCATCCGGCTTTCTCCCAGTGCGGAAGCCTATGCCACGCGCGGGCTCCTGCTCCAGAAGCGCGGCCATCCCGAAGGGGCCAGGAGGGACCTGGCCTATGCGGAAGCGCTCGACCCCGATGAACCGCTCACCTATGTCTACCGCGCCGCGGGCAGCTTTCTGGAAGGCGAGACCGCAATGGCATGCGGCGACCTGCGGCTGGCATGTGAAAAAGGCCTCTGCGGCCCACGGCTGAAGGCGCAAAAAGAGGGATTGTGCCTATGAAGCGCATCGTCATCGCCATGGATTCGTTCAAAGGCAGCCTTACCTCCCTGGAAGCCGGCGCCGCAGCCAGGGAGGGCGTGCTCCGGGCATGCCCGGATGCCGTGGTCACCGTGCTCCCTCTTGCCGACGGCGGAGAAGGGACGGTCGAGGCGCTCACCACGGGGCTGGACGGCGCGATGCACGCCGCTGCCGTCAGCGGCCCCCTGGGCGGCCCCGTGCAGGCGCGCTACGGGACAAAAGGGACCACTGCATTCATGGAAATGGCCGCAGCTGCAGGGCTCACCCTGGTCCCCAGGGAAAAACGGCGCCCGCTCGAAGCCAGCACCTACGGCGTCGGCATGATGATAGCCGACGCCCTGCGCCGGGGATGTCGCCGTTTTGTCATCGGCATAGGGGGCAGCGCCACGACGGACGGCGGCATGGGGATGCTGCAGGCGCTGGGCTACTCCTTCCTGCGTGATGACGGCACCGAGGCGGGCAGAGGCGCCGGCGCGCTTGCCGCAGTCCGCGCCATTTCCGCAGCCAGGGCCATGCCGGAGCTGCGTGATGCGGAATTCCGAGTCGCCTGCGACGTCACCAATCCCCTGTGCGGTCCCAACGGGGCAGCACGGGTCTTCGGTCCGCAAAAAGGGCTCCTGGCAGGCCAGGTCGACGATGTGGACCAGGCCATGCTCCACTATGCCCATGTCTGCTCCGCATCCACGGGCAAAAACTGCATGGACGCCCCGGGCGCCGGTGCCGCCGGCGGACTGGGATTCGCCTTCCTCTCCTTCCTGAACGCCAGGCTGCTCTCAGGAGCAAAACTGGTCATGGAGACCGTGGGGCTGGAAGCGCATCTGCGCCATGCTGACATCTTTGTCACGGGCGAAGGAAGGCTGGACAGCCAGACCGTCATGGGCAAGGCCCCTGGAGAAGCCGCCCGCCTTGCCAAGGGCCTCGGCTGCAGGGTCATCGCCTTTTCCGGATGCCGCACCGCTGACGCCCGATCCGCAAACCAGGGCGGCATAGACGCCTTCTTCCCCATCGTTCCCGGCCCCGTGACCTTGGAAGAAGCGCTCGACAAGCAGAATGCCAGCCGCAACCTGGCTGATACGGCGGAGCAGGTCTTCCGCCTCCTGCGGGGCGGCCATGACTGACTTTTCCAGGCGCGTCCACGGACTGTACTTTGACAAGGATTACAACTGCGCGAGGACGATGCTCATCTGCCTTTGCGAAAGCCGCGGCATAGAGCTTGCCCAGCAAACGCTGGACGCGGCCATCGGGATGCACGGGGCCGGACGCTTCCGCGCGCAATGCGGACTGGTGGAGGGAACGCTCATGGCACTGGGCGTATGCGGAACAGCCCAGGGGCTGGCCCCCAAGGAGATATCCGCGCTGTGCTTCGCTTTCGCCGGCGATTTCACACGGCGATTCGGCTCGATCCTCTGCCGCGACCTGCGCCCGGGAGGATTCCAGCCATCCGATCCGCCCCACGCCTGCGAACCCCTGACATGCGCTGCCGTGGCCTTTGCTGCGGCCTTCCTGGAAGCGAAGCTCCCCCGCCGCTGAACGCCCTGGCATCTGCGGGCAGGGAACATCCCTCCCCTTTCCGGACTGCCTCCCGGCGACCCGCGCTGACCGCCTCCGGCGGGGGGATGGGGATGCCTTTCCACAATGCGCTCGTGCGCTGTCCGGATCGAAAGCCCTATGCGCGCCGGATCTTTGCCTGGAATGCTATGGTCCGCATGGACCGGGCCGCATCGAACTGGATGACATAGGCAGACCTGGACGCATCGACATCGATGATGGTCCCCTCTCCAAAATGCTCGTGGCGGATGCGTGCGCCTGCCTGAAAGATCTGCCCGGTGGGGAGGGGCCGGTTTGAAAGCCCCACGCCCCCGCTGTCCGGGGACGTCAGCGCGCCGTCTGGCACGCCGTCCGTGAACGCCAGGTGCTGCCTGTCGATATCGAGCACGAAACGCGACGGATAGCGGTACGACCCGTCGAAATTCCATCCTTCAGCGCCGGAGAGATACAGGCGCTTCTCTGCGCGGGTCATGGCCACGAAGGCGAGCCGGCGTTCTTCTTCCATGCCGGGCAGGTCTTTGGTCTTCCGCGAAGGGAAGACCCCCTCGTTCATCCCGCAGAGGAACACGTGGGGGAATTCAAGGCCCTTGGCTGCATGGACGGTCATCAGCTTCACCTTGTCGGAGCGGTCTTCTGCATCGCTGTTGGTGAACAGGGCCACATGGGAAAGATAATGCTCCAGGGTCACTTCTTCTCCGCAGGACGTTTCAAAGTCCATGACGGACTGCTTCAGTTCGGCAAGGTTGTCCAGCCGGTCCTGGCTCCCCTCGAGCCGGAGCATCGCTTCATATCCGCTTTTGTCCAGGATGGAGGAAAGGATCTCTGAAACAGGAGCATCGGCATACCCGCCCGAAAAGCCATCGATGAGCTGCATGAACTGCCCGGCTTTCGTCCCCCGGAAGATCTCATCGCCGAGCGTGCTCCTCAACGCTTCATAAAGGGTGCAGGAATGATCTCCGGCATGGCGTTCAAGAAATTCCAGCCTCCTCCGTCCGATGTTCCTCCTGGGCCTGTTGACGACGCGCCGGAAAGAAAGGTCGTCCTGCATAACGATCATGCGCAAATAGCTCAAGGCGTCCTTGATCTCCGCACGCTCGAAAAACTGGACGCCGCTGTAGATGTGATACGGCAGCTTTTTCCGGAAAAGGACTTCCTCCAAGGCGCGCGTGACATAATGGGCGCGGTAGAGGATGGCGATGTCACGATACGGGACGCCGCTGTCATGCAGCGCCGATATCTCCGATGCGATCCACTCTGCTTCGGCCCCGGCGTCCTTCGCAAAATGGCATAGCACGGGCCCTCCATCAGGAAGGGTCGGCAGCAGTTTCTTGGGGATGCGCAGCGTATTCTTTTCGATGAGGGAATTCACGGCGTTCAGGATCTGCGGCGTTGAACGGTAGTTCTTCATCATCGTGATGGTCTCGACCGGAGAAAAACGCCGGTCGAAATCGAGGAGGTACCTGACATCGGCTCCGCGCCAGGTATAGATGGTCTGGTCAGGGTCGCCGACGATGAACAGGTTCCCATGATGACCGCAGAGGACTTCCATGAGCCGGTACTGGAGGGAATCGATGTCCTGGAATTCATCGATCATGATGTATTCAAGGCGCTTCTGCCACTTCAGCCTTATATCCTCATGCTGTTCGAAGATATGGAGGGTGAAGATGATGAGGTCGTTGTAATCCAGCCCGAAGCATTTACGCTGCTGGTAGAGGTATCCCCAGAAAATGATGTCGTCGGTCCCTGATGCCGCAGCATATCTCCCATGGAGCTCTTCCAGGGAAAGGCCCAGGACATCCCTATGGTACTCCGGCTGCTTGAAGATCTTCTGGATCTCGATCATGTCCCGGGCATCAGAGAACGACCTGTCGCCCAGGGTCAGCCCGCGTTCTTCATAGATGAGCGCTAGCAGCGCGTCGATGTCGCTGTTGTCCAGGACAAGGAAAGCCCTGGGGTAATGGATGGCGTAGCTCTCTTCCTTCAGGACGGAGACGCAGAAGCCGTGGAAGGTATTGATCTGGCCGGTATCCTGGTCGCCGATGAGCCTGCGGATCCGCCGGCGCATCTCATTGGCGGCTTTATTGGTGAAGGTGACGCAAAGGATGTTCTCCGGGAGGATGCCAAGTTCATTCACGAGGAAGGCATACCTGTGGACCAGTGCGCGTGTCTTGCCTGAACCGGCGCCTGCAATGACGCGGACGTAGCCTTCGGTCGCCGTGACTGCCTGGAGCTGCTCTGCGTTCAATCGTCATCCCCTGGACTGTGATGGTCAGTCTTTTCCCTCGTCCCAGAAAACGGCAGCCACTTCCGGAGGCGCAGGCCGTCCGAACCTGGCGCCGATGATGAAGGCAAGCAGTGACAGCGCCAGGGAAGGCACGATGGGATGCATCCCCAGGGGCGTGAGCTTGCCCACCGTGAGGGCGATGAACATGCCGGTCCCGGCGAGGATGGAGCACACCGTTCCGGCGGCGTTGGCGCCCTTCCAGTACATCCCCAGCACCACGGGCCACAGGAAAACGGCTTCCAGCCCGCCAAAGGCAAAAAGGTTGATCCAGACCAGGAGGTCCGGCGGATTGAAGGCTGCCAGGAAGACCAATGTCCCCACAGCCAGCGTGCACCACAGGCTCATCCTGCCGATCGTTTTCGCGGGCATGCGCGACACGTCGTTCTTCAGCCAGTAGCGGACATACAGGTCCTTGATGATGGAGGCCGAAAGCAGCAGGAGCATGGTGTCCACTGTGGACATGATGGCCGCCAGGGGGCCGGCAAGGAACACCCCCGCCCAGAACGGCGGGAGGATCTTCAGGATGAGCGAGGGGATGACAAGGTCGCCGGACTCGAGACCCGGAAGGAGCACGCGCCCCAGCACGCCGGAAAGGTGCATGAACAGCAGGAGGAAGCCGATGATCAGCGTGCCCATGACCATGGCGTCGTGCATGGACTTTGAGTCCCTGTAGCCAAAGCAGCGCTGCGTGGTCTGCGGAAGTCCAAGGATGCCGAAGCCCACCAGCACCCAGAAGGAAAGCAGGTACGGCGCCGGGATGCTGCCGCCTGCCCCGGAGGGGGAAAGCAGCATGGGATCGATGGCCCTCAGCGACTGCATGGCATTTTCCATGCCGCCGCAGGCATGGACCGACGCTGCGAACACCACGACGGAAGCCGCCAGCATGACGACGCCCTGGAGCGCATCCGTGAGCACCACGGCCCGGAATCCCCCCACGGTCGTGTAGAGCACCACGCTGAACCCGAAGATGAAGAGCCCGGCCTCATAAGGACAGCCCGTCACTGCCTGGAACACACGCCCGCCGCCGATGAACTGCGCAAGCATGGACGCGGCGAAAAAGACGAGCACGGCCAGGGAGCAGAGCACCACGACCCCGTCGCTGCGGTAGCGTTCGTAGAGGAAATCCGTGATGGTCACGGCGCCCAGCCTGCGGCCGAGGATGGCAAAGCGCTTGCCCAGCACGCCAAGGGTGAGGAACGTCGTGGGCACCTGGATCATGGCCAGCAGGACCCATCCCAGGCCCAGCCGGTAAGCGACGCCGGGACCTCCGATGAAGGAGCTGGCGCTCGTATAGCTGGCGATGATGGTCATGGCCAGCACGAAGCCCCCCATGGACCGGCTCCCGAGGAAATATTCTTCAAAGACGCTCCCGGCACGCTTTTTCGACTGCCGCTGCGCCCATATGGCCAGGACGAAGGTGAGCAGGAGGTAGGCCGCAAGGGGAACGATGACCATGGTCATTGCCTGTCCCCCCCACTGCTTTTGCTTCCGCCGTCCAGGGGGATGTCCTTAAACCAGCGGCGCACGGCGATCCACAGCAGCAGCGTGATAAGCGGGTATCCCAGCACGCAGCTGAAAAAGAACCACGACGGCATCCCCAGCGTGAAAGAGTACCCTTCCGGATCGCCGGAGCCCAGCCCGAAAGCGAACAGGGCCCACCACAGGAAAAAAAACAGGTAGAGACCCAGGGTGATCAGTGCCTCACGGTCGGCCTGTCTGAATTTAAAGGACATCGGGGACCTCGCGAATGGTTTAAGCATCCCATGGGGCGGCATGCCGGAGCAAGGCACTCCCCGCAGCAGCAGGCAGTCCCATGCGATGCTTTCCGCTGCCTTCCGGCGGTCTGCTAATTGAGCCGTATGGAAAGGACGGCGCTTTTGCCGCCCGTGCGCAAGGCGAGCCGGTACATCTTGCCATTCTCCAGCCCCCCGCGGCAGAACTGCAGGATGTTTCCGCCTTTCCTGCCTTCCATCGTGAGCCGCTTGACCACCCTGCCGGACTCATCGGCAAAGGAGAAGAAGACGAGCCCGTCTTCCTCCATGCTGAAGGGGATCTCGTACAGCCCGGTGTCAGGCATCCTGCACACGTCAAGGGCATCGGGGGCGTATCCGCCCTCCGCCTTTTTGAGAGGCACGACGGCAAGCGGGAACCCGGTGGAATCAGGGAGCCTGCCCACACCCATGCGCTCAAGGCCTTCCCGGATCTCCGGTATGCTCATGAACAGCTTCCAGTACAGGCCGGACCGGTAATTTTCGACCATGCAGCCCATGGCGAGCTGGTCTATGGCCAGGTAGCTGTTGTCGAACCACCCGTCCTTGAGGCTGAAGGCGTCATAGGGGCCGTAAGGGCCCCACATCTGCTCCCGGTACCTGCCGTAGATATTGCGCAGGACACGCATGGCATATTCCGGCGTGTACGGCATGGAGGCGAGCGCCGCCGTGGGCGCAACGACGCCGACTTCATTGTAGGCGGACTGGTAGCGGTAGCCGCCCGGGACATTGCAGGACGTGAGCCCCCAGTATCCTTCGCCGAAACGGTTCTCGGCAGGCGCGGATTCCAGGCAGTAGGCGCGGTTCATCAACGCATGGGTGATGTTCCGCACCATGTAGCCGCGGGGCACGCGGGAATCAGCCATGCGCCGCGGATCGAGGCCTATGAAGGAATAGTGCGAAAGGAACATGCTGCCCGCATAGGCGTTGGCGGCCTCTATGGCATAGCCGTTGCCGGTCTTGGGCTTGTATTCGTCGGTGGAATACCAAAATTGCGCTGCTTCCCTGGAAATGGGGCGCGTGGGCGAGCCCAGCGCCAGGACATAGGCGACCATGGCCTCATTGAATCCCGAGATCTTCACGCCCATGTCAAAGCCGTGGTCCGGGCTCCAATGCCAGTAAAGGCCGTTGTTGCCGGCATTGGTGAACCAATGCCAGTCCACGTCTTCCCAGAGGACGGTGATGCAGGCGCGCAAGGCCCGTTCCTGCTCGCTGTCCTCCGAAAAGTAGGCCCTGGCGATGAGCAGTCCCTGCATGAGGAAGGCCGTTTCCACAAGATCGGCGCCGTTGTCCTTTTCTCCGAAGGAGATCGTCTTGCCCGTGCGTCCGTCCAGCCAATGGGGGAAAGCGCCATGGAGGTTCCTGCGGTCCGACTTGTCGCGGAGGAAGACCGCTATCTTGAGCACGCGGTCTGCAGCTTCGCGGCGGGAGATCCATCCGCGTTCGGCAGCGCCCACGATGGCACAGATGCCGAAACCCGTGCCTCCCGTCGTCGCCTGGCCGCTTTCACGGTTGCGGCTGTCTTCATAAGCGAGCCCCGATTCCTCAAAGGTATATTCCCACATATAGCGGAAACAGTCCCTTTCCAGCTTGTCTACCAGTTCCCTGTCGCTCAGGCTTCCTGCTGCGCCCACCTCCTGCGGGGCAGGCTCAGCCGCCCGCTCTGCAGGCTCCGCGGAGGACGGCTCCGCTGCCGCAGCAGCCGGAGACGCATCCGGGACTTCGTCAACAGCAGACGCGCAGACGCAAAACAGCGTGCAGCAGAAAAGCAGCGCGCATAAAATACGGTATGCAGCCTTCATGGCATCCCTTCTTTATCATGCGCGGCAGCCGCATCCGGCACAGGCAGGATGGCGGACCGCGACCTATGACGCCGGATATTACATCCGAACCCATGCGCTTGACAACGATTTAATGCCCGCTTTTGCGAAGGGGGGAGAACGCACCCAGCTGCCTGCATCCAGGGAGGTCCCCCGGAGCATGCGGCAAGCATGCAAAAAGGGGACCGTTTCCGGTCCCCTTATCATGTGCTTGTTCGATCAAGCCCTATGCCTTGGCTTCCGCGGGGGATTCCTCAGCCTGCCTGGTCAGTTCGATGATCGCCATGGGGGCGCAGTCGCCCGGACGGGGCATGGCAAGCTTGATGACGCGGGTATAGCCGCCGGGGATGCCGGCAAAGCGGGGGGCTATCTCGTCAAACAGCTTCTTGACGAGCTGATGGCTGCCAAGATCGCGGTAGGCCAGGCGGCGCGAAGCGACATCATTGCGCCGGGCAAGGGTGATGAGGGACTCGACGACGCCGCGCAGCTCCTTGGCCTTGGTCTCCGTCGTGCGGATGCGGCCATAGGTCAGAAGCGCTTTGGACATATTGCGGAGCAGGGCCTTGCGATGCGAGGGGTTCCTGCTCAATTTCTTGCCGGAGTTGCTATGCCTCATGGTGCTGCTTCCTCTTCCATTCCTGTAATTTCTTGTCGTAGTTATCGATCTTCATGCCGAAATCAAGCCCCATGCCCAAAAGCACGTTCTTGATCTCGTCCAGGGACTTCCTGCCGAAATTCTTGGTCTTGAGCATCTCGTTTTCGGAACGCTGCACAAGGTCGCCCACATAGGTGATGTTGGCGCTGCGCAGGCAGTTCGAGGCACGGACGGTCAGCTCGAGGTCGTCGATGCGCTTGAAGAGATTTTCGTTGACCTCGCCGATATCGCCGCTGCTGAAGCCGCTTTCGTCGGAGACCTTGTCATCAAAATTGATGAACACGGAGATCTGGTCCTTGATGATCTTGGCGCTGTAAGCGATGGCGTCTTCCGGCGTCACCGAGCCGTCTGTCCAGACTTCGAGGATCAGCTTGTCGTAGTTCGTCATCTGCCCCACGCGGGCGGACTCGACCGTATAGGCGACCTTGCGCACGGGGGAGAAGCTGGAATCCAGCTTGATGATCCCGATCTCATCGGAGAGGCCTTCATGCGTGTCGGCAGGCGCATAGCCCTTGCCCATGCGTGCTTCGAACTCCATGCTGAACTCCACATCCTCCGTAAGGGTGGCGATGTGGAGATCCGGATTGAGGACTTCGACATGCTGGTTGCCCTTGATGTCCCCGGCCTTGACCTCCCCCTTCCTGCTCACTTCGAGAGTGAGCCTCTGGGGATCGTCGGTGTCCATCGACAGGCGGACCTGCTTGATGTTGAGGATGATGTCGGTGACATCTTCCAGGACACCGGGGATGGTGCAAAATTCATGCTGCACGCCGGCGATCTTGACCGATACGAATGCCGAACCCTGAAGGGAGGACAGAAGCACCCTGCGCAGCGCATTGCCGATCGTGGTACCGTAGCCGCGCTCAAGGGGCTCGCATACAAACTTCCCGTACATGGCGGGGTCGGTATTGGGGACATCCTGGCGCTCGATCTGGTTGGGCTTTTCCAGCACCGCCCAGTTGCGCGCATAGATGTTGGCTTGTTTGCTGAGCATGGCAGATCCTGATTATTTCGAGTAAAGTTCGACGATAAGGGATTCCTCGATGGGAGTCTGGATATCGTCGCGCTGCGGGAGGGCGTTGACCTTGCCCTTGAAGGCGGCGGCGTCAACTTCCATCCATGCGGGGCAGCCGCGCTTGGCGACCATCTCTTCCGCGGCGGCTATGACAGGGATCTTGCGGTTCTTTTCGGGAACGGCGATCTCGTCGCCCACGCGCACCTGCAGGGAAGGGATGTTGACCTTCCTGCCGTTGAGGGTGAAGATCCCATGGCGCACCATCTGGCGGGCCTGGCTGCGGGAATTGGCGAATCCCATGCGGTAGACGACATTGTCGAGGCGGCGCTCAAGGATGATGAGCAGGTTGGCGCCCGTGATGCCCTTGGCCATGTCGGCGTCTTCGAAATAGCCGCGGAACTGCTTTTCCAGTATGCCGTACATGCGGCGGACCTTCATCTTTTCACGCAGCTGGAGGGCATAGTCGCTCATCTTCTTGCGCATGTGGCCATGCTGACCGGGAGTAGCGTTGGGCCTCTTGGTGAGGGAGCACTTTTCGGTGTAGCAGCGGTCACCCTTCAAAAACAGCTTGGTGCCTTCACGACGGCAGAGCCGGCATTTGGCGTCATTATATTTTGCCAAGGCTAGTTCTCCTTGCCATCAAAACGTTAGACGCGGCGCCGCTTGGGAGGACGGCATCCGTTGTGGGGAATGGGCGTGACATCGCGGATGAACGCCACCTTGAATCCGGCGGCGCTTATGGCGCGCAGGGCGGATTCACGGCCAGATCCTGGACCCTTCACATAAACGCCTACGGTGCGCATCCCGTTGTCCTGGGCCTTGCGGGCGGCATTCTCGGCGGCCACCTGGGCGGCGAAGGGGGTGGACTTGCGCGACCCCTTGAAGCCGCTGTTACCGGCGGAAGACCAGCTGATGGTGTTGCCGCGGGTATCGGTGAAGGTGATGATGGTGTTATTGAACGTGGCCGCGATGTGGGCGATGCCCAGCGGCACGTTTTTCTTCTCTTTCTTCTTGATTGCGCGTTTGGCTCTTGCCATGTTGCACTTCCTTAGGGCTTTGGATGCCGGCCGCAAGCGGCGGCCGCGGCGTATCCGCTACTTCTTTTTGCTCACGCTTCCGCGGCGCGGTCCCTTGCGGGTGCGCGCATTGGTATGCGTGCGCTGACCGTTGACGGGAAGGCCGCGGCGATGCCGAAGCCCGCGGTAGCAGCCGATATCCATAAGGCGCTTGATGTTCGATGCCACTTCACGGCGGAGGTCGCCCTCCACCTTGTGGTTGGTCTCGATCTCCTTACGGACCTCATTCACCTCGTCGGCGCTCAGATCGTCGATGCTGCGCTTCCAGTCGATGCCGGAAGCGGAAAGGATCTGGAGGGCCGTTGCCCTGCCAATGCCATAAATATAGGTAAGGGCTATGTCAGCCCTTTTACCACGGGGCAGTTCAATGCCTGCAATTCTGGCCACGTTTCGACTCCTGCAAGGTTATCCCTGGCGCTGCTTATGCCGGGGGTTTTCGCAGATCACTCTCAACACACCCTTGCGCCGGATCACCTTGCACTTCGGGCAGATTTTTTTGACGGAAGGCCTGACTTTCATCGCTCTCTCCGCTTAATAGCTTTTGATGTGTTCTCCGGCGAAAAACGCACCGGAACTGCATCTCTTATCCTGTTGTCCTCACCCTGTCAAGAACAGTGTTCACGACGCGGAAGCGAAGCCTTTGCAGTTGCCGGCGACGCTGAGGATCTCCGCGCCGCCCGGCCTGACGACTATGCTGTGTTCCCAGTGGGCAGACAGGCTCCGATCCTTGATCTTCGTCGTCCATCCGTCAGGCATGACTTCCACTTCATGGGTGCCTATTGCCAACATGGGCTCTATGGCCAGGACCATCCCCGTCTTGAGGGGGATGCCTCCCGGCTTCCCGTTTTCCATGCCGCCGCGTGGCACGAAATTCGGGACCTCCGGCTTTTCATGGAGGCTGGCGCCAACGCCATGCCCCACGAAATCACGGATGACATGGAGCCCTTCCGCTTCGGCATGACGCTGCACCGCTGCCGAAATCGCATAAAGGTTGTTGCCCGGGACCGCTTCGGCTATGCCAAGCTCCAGGCATTTCCTGGTCACATCTGAAAGATGCCTGGCTTCGGGCGAAACTTCTCCGCAGAACGCCGTCCTGGCAGAATCACCCGTGAAGCCCTTGTATTCCACGCCCATGTCAAAGCTGACGATGTCCCCTTCCTTGAGCACGATGTCTTTGGAGGGGAAGCCGTGGATGATCGTTTCGTTGACCGAGCAGCAGAGCGCATACGGATAGCCGTAATACCCCTGGAAGGTCGGGCGGACGCCCATTTCACGGCACATCTTCTGCGTCAACTCCTCAAAAAACCATGTGGCAACGCCGGGGCGCACGTTTGCCACCAGTTCGTCAAGGATGGCGGCCGTCATTCCGTTGGCCACGCGCATGAGTTCGATCTCATGCTCATTCTTGATGAAAACGCCCCGAAACTTCTTCATGCCTACGCCCTTCCGCGGTTCAACATCGTCTTGTACTGCGTCGAGATCAGGTGCGACTCCACCTGCCCCATGAAGTCGATCGCGACGCCCACGAGGATCAGCAGGCTGGTGCCGCCGAAATAGAACGGCACGTTGAACTGCGCGATGAGGAGCATGGGGAGCACAGAGATCAGCGAGATGTAGATCCCGCCCCAGAAGGTCAGGCGTGTAAGGACATTATCGATGTACTCACGCGTCTTTTCTCCGGGCCTGATGCCGGGGACGAACCCGCCCGCCTTCTTCAGATTCTCGGCGATATCCTTGGGATCGAATATGATCGCCGTGTAGAAAAAGCAGAAGAAGAAGATGAGGGCCACGAAAATGATGTTGTACAGGACAGACGTCGGCTGGAACCACTGCACTATCCTCTGCAGCCATCCCGCCGTCGAAAATCCTGCAAGCGTCGCCGGGAAGAGCAGGAGGCTCTGCGCAAAAATAGGCGGTATGACGCCGGCAGTATTGATGCGCAGCGGCAGGTGCGTGGTCTGCCCGCCATACATGCGGCGCCCGACCTGGCGCTTTGCGTACTGTATGGGGATGCGGCGCTGCGCCCGCTCGACGAAGACGATGCCCACCGTCACTGCCAGCATCATGATGAGGATGAAGATGGCGAAGAGGATGTTCATGTCCCCAGCCTTGATGAGCTGGAAGGAGCGGAGGAGCGCGCCGGGGATGCCCACGACGATGCCGGAGAAGATGATCAGCGAGATCCCGTTGCCTATGCCTTTGGCCGTGATCTGTTCGCCAAGCCACATGATGAGGATGGTTCCGGCCGTCAGCGTGACAATGGTGACCAGGCGGAATTCCCAGCCCGGGTTCATCACCACGGGAGCGTTCTCAGGGCTGGTCATGCCTTCCAGCAGCGTGGCGATGCCAAGCCCCTGGATGAGCGTGATGCCCACCGTGAGATAACGCGTGTACTGGGTGATCTTGCGTCTGCCCGCCTGCCCTTCTTCCTTGGCCATGCGCTTGATGTCAGGGCTGACCACCTGCATGAGCTGCAGGATGATCGAGGCCGAGATGTAGGGCATGATGCCGAGGGCAAAGACAGATACGTTCCTCAGACCGCCGCCTGAAAACATGTCAAGCAGGGCGAAAACCGATCCCTGCATGCTGGCGAAGAAATGCGAGAGCGCGCTGACATCGATGCCGGGCACCGGGATATGGACCCCCACCCTGTACATGCACAGGATGAACAGGGTCCATGCCAGCTTCTTGCGCAGCTCGGGCATCTGCGCCATGGTGTCCATGCCGTTCGCCACGTTTTATTCCTCGGTAGCTTCCGTTTCGCCTTCGGCGGCGAGAAGTTCCTTCACTTCGCCGCCGGCAGCCAGGATCTTCTCCTTGGCCGACTTGCTGAAGCAAAAGGCCTCCACACTGACCGCCCTGTCGACATTGCCGCCGCCAAGCACTTTGACGAGCCCGCCCTTGGCAAGCCCGCGCGTGTAGATGTCTTCAAGGGTGATCTCCTTCTGGTCGGCGGGAAAAGCCTGGAGAAGGCGGTCAAGATTGACGACTTCGTACGTCACCTTGAATTCATAGTTCTTAAAACCGCGCTTGGGGAGGCGGCGCTGCAGAGGCATCTGGCCGCCTTCGAAACCGGGGCGCACGCCGCCGCCGGCGCGGGCGTTCTGGCCCTTATGGCCCTTGCCTGACGTGCCGCCGAGCCCGGAACCGGCTCCGCGGCCCACACGCTTGCGGCCCTTGCGCTCCTCGGGGAAAGGATAAAGCTCGTTCAGTCTCATTTTTCTATTACCTCGACAAGATGCGGGACGCTGGCGATCATTCCGCGCACGGCGGGATTATCCTTAAGGACTCTGACCATCTCACGGCGGCGCAGTCCCATGGCGTCAAGCACCTTTTTCTGCGCCGGAGTCGTGCCGATGCGGCTCCTGATGAGTTTGACCTTGATCTCAGACATGTGCTTCACCTACTCGCCCTACTTGCGCGGGGCTTCCAGTTTTTTACCGCGCACTTCCGAAACATCCTCGGCGCTGCGCAGGGAGGCAAGGCCGGCCACCGCCGCGCGGAGGACGTTGTGCGGGTTGTTGGTGCCGATGGCCTTGGCAAGCACGTCGGTCACGCCAACGGCTTCCATGACCGCACGCACGGCGCCGCCGGCGATGATGCCGGTACCGCGCGATGCAGGCTTGAGGAGGACACGCCCGGCGCCGAAGCGGCCGAGCACTTCGTAGGGAAGGGTGCCCTCTACCAGGGGGATCTGTATCATGGACTTGTGTGCGCGCTCGGTGGCCTTGCGCATGGCTTCGGGCACTTCCTGCGCCTTGCCGAGCCCAAAGCCGACGCGGCCCTTGCCGTCGCCCACCACGATGAGGGCGCTGAAGCTGAAACGGCGTCCGCCTTTGACGACCTTTGCGACACGGTTGAGGCTCACGACTTTTTCGATATAGCCGGAATCCTGTTGCGTCTGCTGCTGCTGTTCCATATTTTCCTGCTCTTGCTGTCCGTAAATGGACCACTAGAATTCAAGGCCGCCTTCGCGGGCGCCTTCGGCCACAGCCTTGACGCGGCCATGATACAGATAGCCGTTGCGGTCGAAAATGACCTTGTGGATATCCTTCTCCAGAGCCAAGCGGGCGATCTCCCTGCCCACGGATTCCGCCCCCGCCTTGTTGCCGGACGTCTTCTGACCGTTCTTGGTGAGCGTCAGCGAGGAAGCAGCAACAAGCGTCTGACCTGCCGTGTCATCCACAATCTGCGCGTAGATGTGCAGGTTGGAGCGGAACACGACGAGGCGCGGACGTTCGGGAGTGCCGGAAATCTTCTTGCGGATATGCACCTTGCGGCGCTTCCGGCTTTCATTCTTGGAAAGAATCATAACCGTTACCCCTATTTGCCCTTGCCGCCGGACTTACCGGCCTTGCGGCGGACGATTTCAGTTTCGTACTTGATGCCCTTGCCCTTGTAGGGTTCCGGCTTGCGGATGCGGCGGAGGCGGGCGGCGAACTCGCCCACGAGCTGCTTGTCGATCCCGGAGATCGTCAGCTTCGTTCCGTCAGCCTTTGCTTCCAGCCCCTTGGGGATCTCGACCAGGACGGGGTGTGAAAAGCCTACCGAAAGGTCGATGAGGTTGCCTTTGACGGCCACTTTGAAGCCCACGCCGATGACTTCGAGCGTTTTGGAAAAGCCCTTGCTCACGCCCTCGATGCAGTTGTTGAGCAGGGTGCGGCGCAGGCCGTGCTGGGCATTGCTCTCGCGGGAATCGTCCTTGCGGGAGATGCTCAGGCGTCCGTCCTTGAGCTCGTAGTCCAGCAGCGGGCTCACCGGAGTCTGAAGCGTCCCCTTGGGACCCTTGACCTCGATCATTTCTTCGCCCAGCTTCACTTCCACACCCTTGGGAAGCTCGATGGGCTGCTTGCCTATTCTCGACATAGTATTTTCTACCTTGGCTGAAGGTCTGCGGCCTTTATGCCGCTATCACCAGACTTCGCAAAGAAGTTCGCCGCCCGTTTTCTCCGCCTGGGCGGTCTGGCCATCCAGCACTCCGCGGGAAGTGGACAGGATGCAGATGCCGAGGCCATTCTGGACGCGGGGGATCTCACCCGCACCCACGTAGACGCGGCGGCCAGGCTTGCTGATGCGCTTGAGACCGCGGATAGCCGGACGGCCCCCAACATACTTCAGCGCAATGGTGATGCAGCGCTTCTCTTCGTCCACGCTTACATCTTCCACATAGCCTTCCTGCTTGAGGATGGTCGCCATGGCTTCCTTCATCTTCGAGCGCGGCACACTAACTTCCTTGTGGAGGGCCAGGTGTGCGTTGCGGATACGCGTGAGCATATCGGCAATGGGATCGGTCAACATGGTATAACTCCTAAAAAGTTGGCTGGGATTACCAGCTGGATTTGCGGACGCCGGGAAGTTCCCCGCTGAGAGCCTTCTTGCGGAAGCAGATGCGGCAGAGGCCGAACTGGCGCATGAAGGCGTGAGGACGTCCGCACACGGGGCAGCGGTTGTAGGCGCGCACGGCAAACTTGGGCTTGCGGGCGGCCTTTACCTTAAGAGACGTACGAGCCATGGCTCACTCCTTACTTGCGGAAAGGCATGCCAAGCTGCTCGAGCAGCAGCTTGCTTTCCTTGTCCGTGGACGCGGTGGTCACGATGGTGATGTTCATGCCCACTGGGCTTTCAACGCGGTCTGCCTCCATTTCGGGGAAGATCGTGTGCTCCTTGATGCCCAGGGTGAAATTGCCGCGGCCGTCAAAGCCACGGTCGGGGATGCCGCGGAAGTCGCGTACGCGGGGCATGGCAAAATTCATCAGCTTGTCAAGGAAGTCCCACATGGCATCCTTGCGCAGCGTGACGCGCACGCCGATGGGCATGCCTTCGCGCAGCTTGAATGCAGCGATGGACTTCTTGGCACGGGTGACCACGGCCTTCTGTCCGGCAATGGCGGTCAGGTCGGCAACGCAGTCTTCGATCACCTTCTGGTTCTGGTTGGCGGAGCCAAGACCGATATTCAGGGAGATCTTCTCGATCCCAGGGATCTGCATGGGAGACTTGTAAGCAAACTCCTTCTGCAATACCGGGATCACTTTCTCACGGTATATCGTTTCAAGACGGGTCATCGTCGTTCACCTTGCTAGATGGTTTTCTCGCACTTCTTGCAGAAGCGGACTTTCTTTCCGTCGTCCGCCACCTTGAAGCCGATGCGGGTTGGCTTGGCGCAGTGCGGGCACACGACCATGACATTGGAGACATGGATGGGCATCTCCTTGTCAACGATGCCGCCGGGCTCGCGCTTGTAGGGATTGGGCTTGACGTTGCGCTTGGCAACGTTGACCTTTTCAACGAGGATGCGGTCGGTCTTGCGGAGGATCTTGAGGACCTTGCCGATCTTTCCCTCGTCCTTACCGGCAATCACCATCACCTTGTCGTCTTTATGGATGCGATAATGCTTCATGGCGTCGGCTCCTACAGGACCTCGGGGGCGAGGGACACGATCTTCATGAAGTTGCGGGCGCGGAGTTCGCGGGCCACAGGTCCGAAGATGCGGGTACCAACCGGTTCGCCCTGCTTGGTGAGAAGCACGGCGGCGTTCGTATCAAACTTGATGTAGGAGCCATCAGGACGGCGCATTTCCTTGGCGGTGCGCACGATCACGGCCTCCATCACATCGCCTTTCTTCACCTTGGCGTGGGGGATGGCGTCCTTGACGGACACCATGATGATGTCGCCCACCGTAGCGTAGCGGCGGTGGGAGCCGCCCAGCACCTTGATGCAGGCCACTTCCTTGGCGCCGGAATTATCGGCGACCTGGAGTCTGGATTCTACCTGGATCATTGTGTTTCCTTTTCGTCAGCCCGGCGGGGACTAGACGGCCTTTTCAAGCACAGACACGAGATGCCAGCGCTTGTTCCGGCTCATGGGCCGGTATTCCACGATCTTGACCTTGTCGCCGATGCCGCATTCGTTCATGGGGTCGTGCGCCGTGAACTTCTTGCGGCGGCGGATGTACTTCTTGAGCAACGGATGCTGGACCAGAGTCTCGACAAGGACGACGATCGTCTTGTCGCACTTGTCGCTGACCACGGTGCCAACGAGCGTCCTGCCGTTGCGCTTTTCGATTGCGCTGTTCATTTCCGCTCCTAGTTCTTCGCGGCGGCGGCAAGGGCCGTCAACACGCGGGCAATGTCTTTTTTGGTCGCCGGTATGGAGGCCGTTTTTTCCAACTGGGACGTTGCATGCTGGAAGCGCAGGTTAAAGAGCTCCTGGCGCAGCTCGACAAGCTTGGCCTGCAGCTGCTCGACGCTCATCTCGCGTATTTCTTTCATTTTCATGCGAAGGCCCCTTCCTTTATCACGATGACGGTCTTGACCGGGAGCTTATGGCTGGCGAGGGTGAGCGCACGCTTGGCGAGCTCGAGCTCGACGCCCTTGATCTCGTAGAGCACGCGTCCGGGCTTGACCGGTGCACACCAGCCCACCGGAGCGCCCTTGCCGCTTCCCTGGCGGGTAGCCAGAGGCTTTGCGGTCACCGGATGGTCCGGGAAGATCCTGATCCACACTTTGCCGCCGCGGCGGATATGGCGCATCATCGCGATACGGGCTGCTTCGATCTGCTGGCTGGAAAGCTTGCCGTGCTCGACTGCCTTCAGGCCTATCTCGCCAAAAGCGATGGTGGCGCCGCGGTTGGCGGGGCCGCGAAGGCGGCCTTTCTGCCACTTGCGGAATTTGATTCTCTTGGGAGCAAGCATTACTGTTTAACCTCTTTATCGAGTATTTCGCCCTTGTAGACCCAGGTCTTGATGCCGATGAGGCCATAGGTCGTATGGGCTTCTGCAAAGCCGAAATCGATGTCGGCACGGAGGGTCTGCAGCGGAACGCGTCCGTCACGATACCATTCCGAACGCGCGATCTCTGCACCGGCAAGGCGCCCTGCGCAGGAGATCTTGATGCCCTCGGCCCCGAACTTGCGCGCGATCTGGACGGTGCGCTTCATGGCGCGGCGGAAGGCCACGCGGCGCTCGAGCTGCGAAGCGATGCCCTCGGCAACGAGCTGCGCCTCGATCTCGGGGCGGCGGATCTCGTTGACCTCGAGGGAGAACTCGCGGCCGAACTTCTTTTTGAGGTCGGCGCGCAGCTTCTCGATCTCAGCCCCTTTGCGCCCGATGACGATGCCGGGACGCGCCGTGGAGAGGATGAGGCGGATCTTCTGTCCGAAACGCTCGATCTCGATCTTGGAGATACCCGCGGCGTAAAGAAGCTTCTTCACGTACTTGCGGATATTATGGTCCTCAAACACAAAGGCAGCATAGTCGCGCCCGCTGAACCAGCGGGACTGCCAATTCTTGTTGTATCCCAAACGGAAGCCGTAAGGATGTACTTTCTGACCCATAAGCCTATTCCTGTCCTTCCGCAAGAATTACGGTGATGTGGCTGGTGCGCTTGCGGATGTGCATAGCGCGTCCCTGGGAGCGCGGCATGAAGCGCTTCCAGGTGGGCCCTTCGTTGACCACAACGTCCTTGACGTACATGGAGTCCACATCGATGCCAGGGAACTGTGAGGCGTTGGCCAGCGCCGAACGCACCACCCCGTAAAGGACTCCGGCAGGCTTGTTGGGCGTGAACTTGAGCTGGTTCAGCGCGTCCTCTACGGGAAGACCCTTGATGTTCCTGGCAACCAGGCGGGTCTTGCGCGGGGAGACCCGCTGAAACTTGCAGATTGCTTTCGATTCCATGAACGTTACTCGCTATTTTTTCGTGGCCGCTTTCGTCTTCTTGTCGGCAGAATGACCGTGGAAGGTGCGCGTGGGCGCAAATTCGCCCATCTTGTGCCCGACCATGTTCTCCGTCACGAAAACCGGGATGAACTTCTTGCCGTTGTGCACGGCAAACGTCAAACCAACCATTTCCGGCAAAATCATGGAGCGGCGGGACCAGGTCTTGATGACCTTGTGGTCGTTGCTGGCAACGGCCGCGTCCACCTTCTTCATAAGGCTGCCGTCCACAAAGGGACCTTTTTTAAGAGATCTTGGCATGTCCGGCTCCTCTTACTTCTTGTCGCGGCTCTTGATGATAAGGCGGCTGGAAGGCTTCTTCTTCGCGCGGGTCTTGTAGCCCTTGGTCGGGATGCCCCATGGCGTGACCGGATGGCGTCCGCCGGAGCTGCGGCCTTCACCGCCGCCCAGGGGATGGTCAACAGGGTTCATCGCGACGCCGCGGACCTTGGGACGGCGGCCGAGCCAGCGGTTGCGGCCAGCCTTGCCCAGGCTGATGTTCTCGTTCTGCACGTTGCCGACCTGGCCGACCGTGGCCAGGCAGGTGCCGAGCACTTTGCGGACTTCGCCGGAAGGCAGGCGGACGATGACATACTTGCCGTCCCTGCCCACGAGCTGGGCATAGGTGCCGGCGGCGCGGCACATCTGTCCGCCGCGGCCCGGATGCATCTCGATGTTGTGCACGTTGGTGCCAACGGGGATGCGCCCAAGGGCGAGGGCGTTGCCGGGCTTGATGTCGGCCTTGTCACCGGATTCCACGACATCACCCTGGCGGATGCCCACGGGGGCGATGATGTAGCGCTTTTCGCCGTCGGCGTAGGTGAGCAGGGCGATGCGGGCGGAACGGTTGGGATCGTATTCGATCTCCGTCACCTTGGCCGGGATGCCCGCCTTGTCACGCTTGAAGTCGATCACGCGGTACAGGCGCTTGTGCCCGCCGCCGCGGCGGCGGCTGGTGACGCGTCCGTTGTTGTTGCGTCCGCTCTTCTTGTTCAGACCTTCGGTCAGGGACTTTTCCGGCGTGGATCTCGTGATCTCTGCGAAGTCGGAAACCGTCTGGAAACGACGCCCAGCCGAGGTCGGTTTCATTTTAATGACTGCCATTGACTAGACTCCCTCGAAGAAATCAATTTTGTTGTCAGCGGCGAGGGTGACATACGCCTTGCGATAGCCGGCGATGCGCCCCTTCACACGGCCCTGGCGCACGCGGCGGCGCGGCTTGACCGTGACGACATTGACATCGGTGACCTTGACCTTGAAGGCTTCTTCCACTGCCTTACCGATCTCGATCCGGTTGGCCTTCGGAGCCACAAAAAAGGCGTACACGCCCTGCTCGCGCAGAGCAGTGGCCTTTTCGGTGACCACGGGCCTCAGAAGAATTGTAGTGTAATCCATGTCCATTCCTTTCGGGGAGCGACTACTTCAGTCTCTCTTCGAGCTGGGGCAGGGCGCCTTCCAGCAGTACGAGCTGCTTGCAGTTGAGCACGTCATACACGGTGACGGCATCGGGGGTGACCACGGTGACACCGGGCAGGTTGCGCGCAGCAAGCGCCAGCTTGGGGTCGGGGCCGCTCTCAGCGGTCCCGGCGACCACAAGGGCCTTGGTCAGGCCGAGAGCCTTTGCCACATTTGCGAAAAGCCTGGTCTTGGCCTCGGCAAGCTCGATGCCCTTGACGACCATGAGCCCGTCGGCCAGGCGTGAGGAAAGAGCCATGCGGAGCGCAAGGCTGCGAACCTTCTTGTTAACCTTGAAACTGTAATCACGGGGCTGCGGTCCGAAGATGATCGCGCCGCCGCGCATGATGGGCGAACGGTTGGAACCTTCACGCGCATTACCCGTGCCCTTCTGCTTGAAGGGCTTCTTGCCGCCGCCGGACACAAACGCACGCGTCTTGACCGCATGCGTGCCCGCACGCAGCGCGGCGCGGTAAGCGCGAACCACAAGGTTCAGAATCTCCGGCCTCACTTCGACTTCGAACACCTCGGGAGCGAGGGTGACTTCCCCGGCTTCCTGCTTGTTCTGATCGTAAACTTTTACAACAGCCATTGCTTCATCTCCAATGTTTCGCACTACTGCTTGCGCACCAGGACAAGGCCGTTCTTAGGCCCTGGCACGGCGCCCTTGATAAGGAGGACGTTATCCTCGGGACGCACTTCCACAACGGTCAGCCCCAGCTGGGTGACGCGCTCCGCCCCCCACTGTCCGGCCATCTTGCGGCCTTTGATGACGTGTCCGGGGAAGGTGTTGTTGCCGATGGAACCACCGGAACGATGCACCTTTTCGTCGCCATGGCCGTCGTCGCTCCCATGGAAATTCCAGCGGCGCATCACGCCCTGGTAGCCCTTGCCTATGCTGGTCCCGGTCACCTTGACGATGTCGCCTGCGGCAAACACGTCTGCGGTGACGACCTGCCCAACCTCGTAAGCGGCCGGCTCCGCGAGGCGGATCTCGCGGGTCTCGCGGCAGGGGGCGACCCCGGCCTTGGCAAAGTGACCGCGCAGGGGCTTGGTCACTTTCTTTTCAGCCACTTCTTCAAAGCCGATCTGAAGGGCATTGTAACCGTCTTTCTCCACCGTCTTGACCTGGGTCACGGGGCAGGGCCCGGCCTTGACCACGGTCACGGCAACAGCGCTGCCGTCTGCGGCGAAAATGCGAGTCATGCCCAGCTTTCGTCCAATAATACCCATTTTCTCAGACATGACGCCCCTCACTAGAGCTTGATTTCCACATCCACGCCTGCGGGCAGGGAAAGCTTGCCCAGGGCGTCCACGGTCTGCTGCGTGGGTTCAAGGATGTCCATAAGGCGTTTGTGCACCCTCATCTCGAACTGCTCACGCGACTTTTTGTCCACGTGCACCGAGCGCTGAATCGTGTACTTATGGATGTTGGTGGGCAACGGGATCGGCCCAGCCACATTGGCGCCCGTATTGCGCGCCGTGTCCACGATTTCCGCCACAGCCTTGTCAAGGATGCGGTAATCGTAAGCCTTGAGCTTGATACGGATACGATCACTGCCAACTGTCGTCATTGCGAATCTCCATTTTCTGGCAAACCCGCTCCGGCTGATCCTCAAAGAGCTATTTCAACCGGAGAATTCACCGCCGTCCCCGGCGGCTGGCCGGCTCACACCGGCCATCACAAGGATCCGCGCCCGCTCACCTTGCAGGCAGGACCCTTTCTTTCCTACACCCAGCACAGGGCGGCCACCAGGTGTTCCTTGGCGGCTTCATCATGGATTTTCGGGGAATGAGAGGATGGAACCCTGGCAGCCTCCGCGCCCCTGAACATCACAAAACAAAGCCGGCCTGGCCGCCTACCTGCGTCAGCGGAATCCCTTCCGCAAATCAGGTGGTCCCACAGGGCCAACACATGCCCGAAACCCGGATTGCCCAGACTTCGGACGCCTGGCGGCTATGCCGCCCGGCATGACATCTTAGGCATGTGATGACGCCTGCAAATGTCAAAACTCCCGCTTTGGGAGCACAGCAGGGCAGGCAGAGCCGCCCTTCCCTTCCGAACAGGGATACGCCCAATAAGGGCAACGCTTCTTCTATCTTCACCGCCTTGCAGAGTCAAGTTTTTTCTTCATCTTTTTTCATGTCCGCAAAAAACGGCGCCGGGAGGCTGCGCGGAAGCCAGACATAAGCTTGCTCTATATCCCCCATTGCTTTTTTTTATTTGCCTCTTCCCGCAATGCAGGTATCATGTCCCCATCCCGCAACACGCAGAGGGCGCGCATGCCCCCCAAAGGAACAAGCCATGAAAACCTACAGGATTGCCTTCATCCCGGGCGACGGTGTCGGCCCGGAAGTCGCCCTCGAAGCCAGGCTCGCGCTGGAAGCGTGCGCCCGGAAGTTCTCCTTCGCCGTCGAAGGCGAGACATTCGGCTGGAATTGCGACTACTATCTCGCGCATGGACGCATGATGCCCGAAGACGGGCTGGAGGTCCTCAGGTCGTTCGATGCCGTCTTCCTGGGCTCCGTGGGCGACCCTGCCAAAGTGCCCGACCATATCTCCCTGGGACCGCTGCTGGCCATACGCCAGGGCTTCTGCCAATATGTCAACCTGCGCCCCATACGCATGCTCGAAGGCGTCAGCAGCCCGGTCACTACCGCCACGCCCCAGACTGTCGACTTCGTCGTCGTGCGCGAGAACACCGAGGGCGAATACAGCCACCTCGGCGGGATATTCTCTCCTGACGAGCCCCACGGCTTCGCCACGCAGATGGCCGTGTTCTCCCGCAAAGGCTGTGAGCGCGTGATCCGCTATGCCTTTGAGCTGGCGCGCAAGCGCAAGGCGCAGGGGCACATGGGCCGTGTGACGAACTGCACCAAGTCCAACGCGCTCAACTATTCCATGGTCTTCTGGGACAAGATCTTCAGGGAAGTCGCGCTCCAGTATCCGGACATCGAGAACGACTACCTCCTGGTCGATGCGCTCACCATGTTCATGGTCAGCAAGCCCCAGCGCTTCGACGTCATCGTGGCTTCCAACCTCTTCGGCGACATCATCACCGACCTGGGCTCCGTGCTGCAGGGCGGCATGGGCTTCGCCGCCGGTGCCAACCTCAACCCGGAAAAAGAATTCCCCTCCATGTTCGAACCCATCCACGGATCGGCGCTGGACATCGCCGGCAAGGGCGTGGTCAACCCCCTGGCCTCCATCGAATCCGCCCGCATGATGCTGGAACACTTCGGCGAGGAAGAAGCCGCCCGCGCCCTTCTTGCCGCCGAGCAGGAAGTGCTTGCCAAAGGCATGGTGCGCACCCGCGACATGGGCGGGTCCAGCAGCACGCAGGAGATGGGCGCCGCCGTGCGCGCTGCGCTGCAGGCCCAGTGACCTCCGCATCCTTTAATATCGAAAGGAGCCTCCGCCGGAGGCTCCTTTCGTTTCCGGCACCCTGGTCCTGAAGCCGGAACGGCCATGGAAAAACATTTGCAGGGCATGGCAAACAGGAATAGCATGGAAACATAAACCGTTCCGTTGCAACATGCGGCAGGGGGCCCACATGAAGATCGACCATCTTCTCTCGTTCAGAAAAGTTGCCACCACAGGCAGCTTCACGCGCGCCGCCCAGGAGATGTTCATCACGCAGCCCACGGTGACACACCATATCCAGATGCTTGAGCACGAACTGGGCTATGAGCTCTTTGTGCGCTCCAGCCAGGAAACGCGCCTCACCCCGGAAGGGGAGGCGCTGCTGCACAAGGTGGACGTGCTCGCAGCCATGCTGGACGACATCAGGAACATCGGCAGGCCATCCGAAGCTGTGCGCGGAGAGCTGAATATCGCCGCTTCATCCGTCATGGGCACCTACGTCCTGCCCCCGGCGCTCAAGACCTATGCCCTGCACTGGCCTGAAGTCAGCATCCGCCTGCACTTTGCCAATTCCTACACCACTGCCACCTGGGTCCAGGACGGCCTCGTCGATCTGGGATTCGCCCCCTGGGCCCCGGGTTTCAACAGCCTGTCCTTCACCCTGATGCACAAAGACCACTGCATCCTTGCCGCGGGCCCCGGATACAGCCGGGGAGCTTCCCCATGCCCGGAGGACCAGGATTTTTCCCGCTGCAGATTTATTTTCCGGGAAAAAGGGACCAAGGTGCACGATATCGCCCAGGACTGGATCAGGGCGCAGCCAGGGCACGAGAAGATGCCCCCGCCGATCATCACAGGGGACATGGAATCCATAAAAAACCTGGCGCTGCACGGCGCCGGCATCGCCATCCTGCCGCGGTGCTGCGCCGCGCGCGAGCTGGAACTTGGCCTGCTGAAGGAGATCGCCCTGCCCGCGCAGCTCCCTTCCATCGAGTATTTCCTCATCCAGCGCAAAAACGACCGCCTGAACAGGGCGGCCGCTTTGCTGCTGGATGTGCTTGCTGATCTGTCCGGGGCAGGCCCCGCCCAATAGAGAGGCCAGCGGCCCCAACATCCGCTGGCCTCAGCGGGCAGGTCCTGCTTCAGGACCGCCCGGCTCTTCCGTCGTTGCTACTTCAGCAGGCCCGAGGCCCTGAGCAGCTTTTCGCTCTTGGAGAACTGGTCGGCAAGCCACTTATGGAACGTTTCTCCATCCATGTATTCGTGCGGCTGGCCGGCCTTGATCATTTCGGCGACATATTCCTTGTCTTCGCAGATCTGCTTGAAGATGGCGCGCAGCTTCGCGAGATGCTCGGGGGCGATGTCCTTGGGAGCGGCGAAACCGCGGCGGATGTCGGAGACCATGTCGAAGCCAAGCTCCCTCAGGGTCTTCACGCCGGGCAGGAACACATCGTTTTCCTTTTCGGAAGCGATGCCGAGGATGTTCAGCTCGTCAAGGGAGCGCATGATGTCGTTCATGTTGCCGAAGATCACGTCGACTTCGCCGCCAAGGATGGCGACGATCTGGTCAGCGGCGCCCTTGTAGAAAATGGGGGCGAACTTGGATTCCGGGAATTTCTGCATGGAATCCATGTACATCAGGTGCTGGCCGGACATGGGGCCGCACATGCCGAGCTTGATCTTGCCGGGCTTGGCCTTGGCTGCGTCATAGACTTCCTTGACGCTCTTGTAGGGGCTGTCCTTGCGCACGGCCACGACCTGCGGGTCGTTGACCACCTGGCAGATGTACTGGAAGCTGTCCACGGCGTGGAACTGCGCCTTCTGCCCAAGGGTCTGCAGCACGATGTGCGGCACGTTCATGCCGCCGATGGTGTAGCCGTCGGGCTTGGCCTTCGCGATCTCGGTGAAGCCGATCATGCCGGCAGCGCCTGTCTTGTAGATGAACACCCAGGGGCAGTCCGGACCGGCATACTTGTTCCAGTACTTCTGCATGAGGCGGGCCTGCACGTCGCTGGAGCCGCCGGCGGTGAAGGCAATGATCATGTTGACCGGCTTGCTGGGATAGTCAGCGGCAGGAGCCTGCTTGGCGCCAAGGGCAGACAGGCCAAGCATGGACAGACATGCGAGGGCGGCGACAAACTTTTTCATACTCTACTCCATTGGGTAAAAAGGTTGGGGGTATCAGGCATCCGCAGCGGACGCTACCGCGGCGGCAACGCTTTCTGACAGATGGCGGTCGAGAGGGTTCGGGAGCAGGAAGCCTTCCGAAAGCTGTTCATCGGTCACATAGGAGGCTATGGCATCGACAGCGGCCAGTTTCATGCGCATGGTGATATGCTTCGCCCGGGAAAGCATGGCTCCCCTGACGATCCCGGGGAAGGCGAGGAGGTTGTTCACCGTGTTGGGATAGTCGAAGCGCCCCGTGCCCACATACTTCGCACCGGCGGCCAGGGCGTCTTCGGGCATGATCTCGGGATCGGGGTTGGCAAGGGCAAAGATCACGGCATCCCTGCCCATGGATGCCGCCATGGCGCGGGAGACCAGCCCGCCCCGGGAAAGGCCGATGAAAACGTCCGCGCCGCGCATGATCCCGGCCAGTGAACGTTCCTCCTGCGGAGCGGTGCTGCGCTCCACCACGGCACGCTTCCATGGATCGAGGTCCGGCCGGCTGGAGGAAAGCGCCCCCCTGCTGTCTGCCATGGCGATATGGGAAGCACCCAGTTCGAACAGCAGGCCCGCTGTGGCCAGGGCGGACGCTCCGGCCCCGCTGATGACGATCTTCTGCGCGGCGAGCTCCCGCCCGGAAAGGCGCATGACGTTCTTCAGTCCTGCGCAGATGGCGATAGCCGTACCGTGTTGATCATCGTGAAAGACGGGGATGTCCAGCTCTTCAGAAAGCCGGCGCTCGATCTCAAAGCAGCGGGGGGCGGCGATGTCTTCAAGAAAAATGAAGCCGAAGGACGGCGAGATGTTTTTGACGGTGCGCACGATCTCATCGGCATCGGTGGTGCACAGGCAGATGGGCACGGGATCAGCCCCGGCAAATTCCTTGAGCATGACGCCCTTGCCTTCCATGACGACCATGGCAGCCTCCGGCCCCACGTCGCCCAGCCCGAGCACTGCCGTGCCATCGGTGACGATGGCAAGCATGCTGGCCCTGGCCGTGTACCGGAACTGCAGGGACTTGTCCGCATGGACGGCGCGCGCAGGAGCCGCGACGCCAGGCGTATAGGCAATGCTCAATCCGTCAAGATCGGCGGCGCCCACCTTGCTGCGCACTTCCAGCTTGCCGCGCGCCTTGTCCACGAGCTCGACAGCCCTGCGATAGATCTCTTCCTGGTCCATGCTGCCCATCTCATCCTTTATGACAGATACATACGCAAAAAGGCGGTGCATGGAAAATTGGAAAATCCAATGCCCCCCATAAAAAAAATAAATGGCGGGATCGGACGGTCCGGGAGTGGCCGCCGGCGATATCCGCCCCGCATGTTTTTTCTCTGTTCCGCCACGCGCCCAAGGGACTTCCCTATCCCTCCATGCCTGCTGCCGCATCCCCAACGGCGCTGTGTTCACACGCTCTTTGCAAGGAGCTTGACACGGCGGCGCGCACAGGCTATCCCACAGGCGGAGGCGCTCTTGAAGCGCGCCGCCCTTTCTCGGAAAATTCATTAACCGCCCGTTTTGCGGGCGCTGTTGGAGGTTGTCATGGGATACAAGATCGTGTTTGACGAAGACAAGTGCGTCGGCTGCGGCCAGTGCGTTGACATCTGCCCTGTCCAGGTGTGGGAACTCCAGGACGGCAAGTCCGCTCCGGTGAACGAGGAAGAATGCCTCGGCTGCGAATCCTGCTCCGGCGTGTGCGAACAGGAAGCCATCGTGATCGAAGAAGCGTAGTCCGGCCCACGATCCGGGCGGAACAGCTTTATGCGTCGCCGGATGGGCCGTGCTCATCCGGCGATTTTCACACTCTTTCAAAGCGGGCGATTTTCCATGGGCAACACAGAATTGGATGCCATTTTTAAAGAATATGAACAGCTTGCTGCCAATGCCGACGCACTTTTCAGCAAAGTCAGGGAACAGTTCCCCGGCGAAGTCGCCTGCGTCCAGGGCTGCAGCAGCTGCTGCAGCGCCCCCTTTGACCTCTCGCTTGTCGAGGCCATGGCGCTCAACCGCGCGTTCAACAGGGAATTTGGCTATGGCATCCGCCGCTCCGCCGTCATCGAGGCTGCCGGCCGCGCCGACCGCCAGCTCACCCGCCTGAAGCGGCATTATTTCCAGCAGGCCAAAAGCGGCATCTCCGACAGCGACATCCTTGACGAAGCCGGCCGGGAACGGGTGCGCTGCCCCTTGTTAGGATTGGACGAGACCTGCCTGCTGTACGAGCACAGGCCCATCACCTGCCGGCTGTACGGCGTGCCCACGGTCATTGGCGGCAAGGCCCATGTGTGCGGCACGTGCCGCTTTGAAAAGGGCCGCGCCTATCCTACCGTGGCGCTGGACCGCATACAGGACCGCCTTGCCGACATGAGCCGCCGCATCGGTGCCGCCCTGGGTTCCCGCTTCCGCGACCTGCACCGCGTTTATGTGCCCGTATCCATGGCCCTGCTCACCAAATATGACGACGCCTACCTCGGGGCGGGAGCCCCGGCAAAGGAGGCGTAGCGATGTCCATCGCCCCCCTGCTGCGCAGCGACAAGCCCCGCCAGCTCACGCCCGAAGAAGAAAAACTCAAGCGCGACCTGTACGAAAAGATACCGCCGCGCCGCCGCCGCTTCATCGACCGCATAGGCTATGAAAACTGGGATCCTTTTCCGGAGCCCAACGACCCCATAGAGATACGCACCGATGTGACCAAGCGCACGGTCCAGCAGCTGCTCAAGGAATTCCTGCAGGATAAAAACTGCGAGGTGCAGCTCGCCGGCGAAGATCCCCCCAGCGACGCCTTCATCCAGGGCGCACTGGAGGCCGCCATCGGCATCGTCAACAAGCAGGACAAGTACCTGGGCTGCTACGAATTCGCTGCATGGTATCAAAAATTGCTCAAAAAGGAAGGACATCTCCAATGAAAGACCGGTACGACGACATCAACGAATATATCCATGACTTGCAGGAAGCCATCGAAAAAGATCCCAAGTGCGCCATACACCATTACAACCTGGGCGTTGCCATGCTCTCGCTTGGCGATTTTTCCGAGGCTGAGGAATGCTTTTTGAACGCCGTGCGCCAGTCGCCGCATATGGCCGAAGCCTATGTCCAGCTGGGCGGACTGTGCCTGCAGCGCGGCGATCTGGATGGCTGCCTGCAGTACAATAAGGAAGCTGCCCAGAGCCGCGCCAAGTTTCCCGAGCCCTGGGGCAACATCGGCTTTGTGCATCTGCAGCGCGGCGAAGCCGACGAAGCCATCGCCGCACTCCAGAAGGCGCTCACCTGGAATCCCCGGTTCGTCCAGGCGCGCACCAACCTCGCATCCGCCCTGTACATGAAGGGCGAATACGACAAAAGCGCCGAAATGAGCCGCATGGTCATCAGGCAGGAACCGTCGTTCGCCCCGGCATGGAACAACCTTTCCCTTGCCGTGCTGGAGATGGGCGACGCTGCCAAAGCCAGGGAATACGCTGAAAAGGCCTGTGAACTGGGCTTTGACGTCCCCGACGAATACTGGAAGGCCCTTAAAGATGCAGCATCCGGTCCTGCGGCAGGAAAGGCCGGGGAAGAATGAAAAGCCGTCCGGCAGGCCGCCGGACTACAGCGCCAGGATGACCTTGGCGGCAACGGCGATCTGGTAAAGGATCTGCGAGACTTCCTTGAGCGCCTGCATGTTCTTGGCATCCACCCGGGGAAGGACGAGGATCTGGTCGCCGGGCAGGATGCTTTTGGGCTTGGGCACGACTTCGCCGTTGGTGCGCACGGCAAGGATGTTGTTTTTGTCGGCCCTGTTGCCAAAGCCTCCGGCGCGCTCGATGTAGTCATCCAGGCTCGCTTTCCTGCTCCATACGACGGCCTGGGGCATGAGCACCTCGCCGCTTATGAGCACGACGTCGGACTTTTCGGGTATGACGATCACGTCCCCGTCCTCCAGGGCTATGTCCGCAGGCCCCCCGCCGCCGCCCACGACGACGATCCCTTCGGGCTCCACTTCCTTGGCGCGCTGGATGAAGCTGGAGAGCATCTCTGCCTCCCTGGCCCGTATCTGCGCCTCGTCGTTGCTGGAAGATGTGGCTGTGTAGGCATCGTGTTCCAGGCGGTTGAGGGCATCGACGATGGATCTTTTCTGCTGCCTTGCCGTGCTGGCGCGCTTGATGTGTATCCCGTCCAGGTCGGCGCGTTCCGGATCGACGGAAATAAAGCTGAGCACCTCCCTGAGCCGCGCGCCGTTCGGCATGGGGAAACGCGAGGCCCCCAGGATGGCGCCCTGGGCCTCCACCATGATGGTCCCCGCCCTGCTGTCGGCCGTGAAGACCACCTGGTCCCCTCCGGCAAGCTGGAGCCGGGAGAATTCGGAGAGCGGAAGATACTGGCGGAAAGGCCGTCCCTGCCGCCAGCCCGAAACACTGGCGTGGGTGGCGCGCGCTCCGGGGTCTGCCAGGGACATGAGGAGTGCCCCGGTCGGGCGGGAAGAGCCAAATTCAAAGCTGGCCGCGTTGCGCACTTCCCCAGAAGCGCTGACCGAAGGCTGCTTTTCCCCCACGATGATGGTGTCGCCGTCCATAAAGCGCAGCGCGGGGATCTGCCCGCTGAGGATGAACGGGTAAAGGTCGGCCTCGGCAATGTCTTTGCCGCCGCGTTTGACGCCTATGCTGCGGTAGCTGCCCTTGCCCGGATCTATGCCGCCTGCCTTATCGAGGAATGCCAGGATGTTGTCAGAAGGAGACCCTGCATAACTGCCCGGACGGCTGACGAATCCCGTGACGAACACGGTGATGGACTGGGCGTCCAGGGGACGGACATACACCTCCGCACCCTGCACGCCTGCGACATTGAGCCTGCTGGCTATGGCCTGCCGGATCTGTTCAGCGTCGCCCCTGGGCAATCCGGCAACGGTGGCCTTGCCGGCACCAGGAACATCCAGCGTGCCTTCCGGCGAAACGGCGAGCACGTTTTCCTGCGTGAGCCCGCCGCCCCAGATGCGCACCAGGATGCGGTCGCCGGGCTGGAGCGCCGCACCGGAACCGGCGGCAAAGTTGCCCTGGAAGAGATTGCCGCCAAAAGGCGGAAGGTCCGGCGTTTCCGCCCTGGCCACGCCGGCAGCCGTGCCGGCAAGCATGATGCAGATGACAAGTTGGGCTAGTATCCTCAAAGAAAACTCCTTCCGCGGGGACCCCACGGCAAGCGCATGCTCTGCAAAGGGATATGGGGGCCGTCAATCCTGGCGGAGGCGCCTTTCTATCTCGCGGGCGCACAGGACCGCCCCGCCCGTGCGGGCGGCGAGCCATGCGCTGTAGCGCTGGCGCACGCGATCCCTGCCAAGGGGGGCTTCAGCGCTGGCGATCATAAAACGCACGGCGTCGCCGGGAGATCTGACCCGGTGGAGCAGCCCTGCCTCTTCAAGCGAAGGAGCGCCGCCCGCCCCCTGGCTGAGCGCCCAGCCGAAATTCTCCGTAGACGGACCTACGCAGGGAATGATGCCCGCAGCCAGCGGCTCCAGGAAATTTTGCCCGCCCTGCGTGAACGTCCCCCCGACAAAAGCGGCTGCGGCCAGCGCATACAGTTGCGGGAGGTCGCCGAAGCGGTCCCACACCACCGTGTGCCCGCAGGGGACCTCTGCGCCCGGACTGAGGCTGGATGCCAGCACGGGACGCAGGCCCAGGTCTTCCATCAGATCCCTCCATTCCGCTGCAGCGTGCATATGGCGGGGGGCGGCGATGATGACAGCCCTGGGATCGGCTTTGACTATCTCGCAGAAGCAGCGCGGCAGGCGCTTGAGCTCCCCGCTGCGCACGGAGGCAAACAGGTACACCCTGCCTTTAAAGCACGAAGAAAGCTCATGGGGCTTTGGCGGGGAATCCAGGCTGCTCATGGAAAGGTCGAACTTGACATTGGGCATCACTCGGACCGGACAGCGGAACATGGCGGAAAACCTGCTGCCGTCCTCTTCGGAAACAGCGAAAACGCTCTCCGGAGCGATGTTGCGCGTCAGCGATGAGAAGAACTTCCCGAAGCGGGCAGTGGACTGGTTGATGCGCCCGTTGAGCACGATGACCGGGATGCCCATGTCGCGGCAGGCGGCCATCAATCCCGGCCAAAGCTCGGTCTCAAGCAGTGCGACAAGCCGCGGCCTGGCAAGGGAAAGAGCGCGGCAAACGTGTTCGGGGCTGTCCAGGGGGGCAAAGCGCACCGCTGCCTTAAGCAGGGGATGGCTCAGCTTAAGGGCAGGCAGGAAGCCATTGGCGACATCGCGCCCCTGCGCTGTCCATGTGGTGATGAGGAGGCGCAGGGGGAGGGAAGGGTCAAGGTCACGGCATATGGCTTCAGCCAGGCGGGCTTCACCTCCCGAGGCCGCCTGCAGCCATACGTCCGCGCAGCGGTCTTCTGCGTCTGCCGGTGTAAGCTCGGGTTCGAGCCAGTCCTGGGGCACGAGCCGGGCTTCCCAGCCTTCGGCAAGGCGGGGGCTGCGCCGCAGGAAAATACGCGCCACGCGCCACAGCACGCGGTAAAGCGTGAAGAAAGGGTGGGAAAGGTTGCGTCCGGACATGATTTCCTCAGGGAAAGTATGCCGCAAGTGGCAGGCGTTCGCAAGGGCGCAGGCATGGGTTTTTCATAAAAGAAGGGGCAGCCCGCAGGCTGCCCCCGGCTTTCGTCATGGTGCTGGCTAGAATTCCTTTTCGTCGCCGCGCAGCTTCATGGCGGTGTGCCCGCCTTCGGAGTTGGGAGCTTCTATGCCCATGGCACGCAGCTTGATCTGCGTTTCATAGGCGCGCGTTCCGGAATTGCAGATGAGCACCACAGGACGGTCTTTGGGAAATTCGCCACGGCGCTGCTTGAACTCTTCGAGCGGCAGCGAAAGGTACTGCCCGGGGTGGCGTTCTTCGATGGGCTTGCCTGCCTTGGGCGGACGGATGTCCACAAAGAGGATGTTGTTTTTGTCGCGGTTGCGCCACAGGTCGAGGAATTCGTCCGGGGTGATGGCATTGTGGCGCCCTTCCACGACGTTCTGGGCCACGTTGCCCGCTATGTTGATGGCGTCCATGGCAGAGGCGAAAGGCGGCGCATAGCAGATCTCAAGGTTGGAGAGGTCGTTGAGCGTGGGCTTGCCGATCTGCAGCATGGCGGCCACGGCGTCTGTGCGTGCCTTGACAGCGTGCCCATTGGCGCACACGCCCTGGATGCCCAGGATGCGCTTGGTCTGCCTGTCCGCGACGACATTGAGCAGCAGGGGGGTGTGCCCCGGATAAAAGTGCGCCATGTCATAGGATTCCATGCTGGCTTCAACAGCGTCGAATCCCGCCTGGCGTGCCTGGTGCAGGGTAAGCCCCGCACCAGAAAAATGCAGTTTGTTCAGCTTGACGCACCAGGCTCCCACGACGCCGTCGAACGTCGCCTGCACACCGCCCAGGTTGCTGCCAATGACCCGGCCCTGGCGGTTGGCCATGGAACCCAGGGGCAGGTAGCTGAAGTCGCCGCTTATGAGGTTGCGCACGACCACCACGTCGCCGCCGGCATAGATGTCCGGGTCCGAAGTCTGCATATGGCTGTTCACCATGATGCCGCCGCGCGGATGGCAGAGCAGCCCGGCATCGGATGCGATCTTGGAATTGGGAGTCACGCCGATGGAGAAGATCACCTGGTCGGCATCGATGACGCGCTTGTCGGTGACCACCTGGCAGACAGCGCCGTCTTTGCCCTTGAGTTCCTTGACCGATTCGGAGGTGTAGACGGTCACGCCCAGTTCTTCAAGGTCATGCTTGGCCATCTGGGCGAAATTGAGGGAGAGCTGGGCGGGCAGCACATGATCGATCATCTCGATGACAGTGACCTTGATGCCCCACATGTCGGCAAGGGCCACGGCCATCTCGAGCCCGATGAATCCGGCGCCGATGATCACGGCATGATTGATCTTGCGTGCGGCGCACTGCTGCTGGATGGCCTGTGCGGCTTCCAGGCAGGTGACGGAAGTCACGTTTTTAAGATCGGCGCCGGGGATGGGGGGGATGCGCGGGCTGCTGCCGGTGGCGATGACCAGCTTATCATAGGAGAAGGTGCGCTTTTCGCCGGTCTGGGTGTCTTCGGCCTCAACGGCCTTGGCCTTGCGGTCGATGGAGAGCGCGCGCATATGGCAGATGACCTTGACATCCTTCTGGCTGTCAAAAAACGCTTCATCGCGGACGACGCCGGCATTGGTCGTGCGAAGTCCGTTCATCTGCTGCACATCGCCGCCTACGAAATAGGGGATGCCGCAGCCACCGTAGGAAACATACGTCCCCTGGTCGATCATGGTGATGTTGCTGTCGGGGAGCAGGCGCTTGGCACGCGTGGCAGCCTTGGAGCCGAGTGCGACACCGCCGATAATGAGGATGTTAAGAGCCATCTATGGAAACCTCCTGGAAAAAGGATCACTGGTTTGACGTGAATGTTTTATCATAGCAGAAAAACATTGTTCATGGCAAGCAGGCAGGCAGACATGGCGATCTTTTGATCCCTGTCATGGGCGCCAAAAGTGATGTTATCGATTTTTTACATTATAATACAAGATATTATGCTCAGATAACCAGCATCGTGGCCGCTCCTGGACCTGGCGCTTGCATCAAAGGGAACAAGCTGGAGGCTTCCTGCTGCGGGAATGGGCCGGGGGCGGCTCCTGCTTGATCAATAATTCACGATATGCCGGCGGCAACGCGTGGCCATGAAAAAGGCCCCGGAAGCCGGGGCCTGCGGAAGTTCAAGGGAAAGCCTGGGATCACTGTCAGGCAGTCTCGCCGGCCTCACCCTGGGCGGCGAATCTGCGGTTCCAGCCGGTGAAGGCCGAGAACAGCAGGACGAGGAGCAAGGCCCAGGAATACGGGTTCATGAGCGCGGCGCTCACGGAAGGCGCTGCGATCTGGTATGTTTCGGCAGCGGCCACCGTCTGTGCGTACCATGTGGCCACGGCGATATGCCATGGCAGCATGAAAAACACCGTGCAGACGGCGCAGTCCATGAGGTTCGCCCTGCGCGCGGCGGCCAGTCCGAATTTTTCACCCATCGGCTTGACGAGGCTGGGACCTACCAGAAGTTCTGCCGGAGCGTTGGCCGAAATGGGTATGGAGGCCGCGATGGTCACGCCGATGATGAACAGCTCCGCCTGGCGCACGGTGTTCACAAAGGTCTTGCGGGCATAGTCAAGGATCCGGTCCATGATGCCGCATTCCACAAGGACCTGCGTGACGGCGAGGATGAGGATGGCAAAGATGATGGCGCCCACGACGCCGTCGATCCCGGCCTGGATGATGCCGGTCGAGCCACCGCTCTTGGCGGGGATGCCAAAGATGGCCGTGGGGGCTATCTTCCCCGTGGCGATGCCGGCGATGGCCGCGGTGACGTTGCCGTAGATGAGCGATTCGATGATGTGCCGCCCCATGAGGGCCGAAGCGACGACCACGATCAGGGCGATGAGCATGACGAGCCCTGTGGGATCGAGGTTGGCCTTGATCTCCGGCAATGCCGCGGCATTGCCGTTGCCGCCGAAGACCAGGAAGAAGACCATGGCCACGGCCGCCGCCGAAATGGCCAGCGGGAAGCGGCTGCGGACGACGTCCTTCATG
>JAEEGF012384249.1_pt1 | contig 54646 bp, 40 predicted proteins | sample 9134171 | NCBI WGS metagenome assembly JAEEGF01 (sample SAMN16246542, study PRJNA631951) | gut metagenome | biome: gut microbiome; feature: rumen; material: AP-attached | host: Bos | place: Iran: Karaj | collected 2018-10 | reverse complement strand
GATCGTAACAAACTGTAGTTAGAGAAGTCTAACAAGCATAACAACCCAGGCGACAAGCCCGATTTGAATAGTAAGACTCCAGCCATCGAAGGCGAGTTTAAAACCGGCAACGGCTGGCAGAAGGTCCTCAATAGACTTGACATTCCCCGCAGAGGCCGTTATCTTGCCATCGAGGTGCTGAGCACTCAACAAGAAAAAGATGTGGCTGCTATTGCTGAGATTTATGTCATTGGCGATGAAGGCAAACGCCTAAGCCGAGAACCTTGGACAGTGAAGTACGCCAGCTCGGAAGAGGAGAATGGCAACCATCTTGGCGACAAAATCTTTGACCTGCAAGAATCCACCTATTGGCAAACAGAAAAGGGAGCCGAAACACCTCATTTGTTAGTTATCGACCTAGGCTCAGAACAGCTCGTCCATGGGATAGAGTACCTTCCTCGTGCCGAGCAAGGCGCTCCTGGCAGCATCAAGAACTTCAAGGTTTACATTTATAAATAAAAAAGTGTCCGCCACATGGCGGACACTTTTCTTATTCTCACTTCCTACTGATTATCTTCTTTCCATTCTGAATATAGATGGTTCCTGGTTGCAGTTTACTAACCCGCATTCCCTGCATGTTATAAACAGCCTCATCGGTTCGGTCATCTTCGGCATCTACAAAAGGAGACTTTATACCATCCATTACATCATCCATATCACCCACAATGGTACCAAACTCAGCCCAAGGAGAAGCCAGATAGTCATCAAGCGCACTTGCATATACGTGGATGACAGGCTTGCTAGAGAAGAGGTAGTTAGCTATTGTAGGAGGAGTAAGCGCCTTCACATAGGCATGCTTGACGGCAGAGCTGTAGAACACGCCCTGTGCCATGGTCTTAACTCCCTTTCCTATTATCACACTTGTCAGGCGGTCGCAATAAGCAAAGGCATCACCACCCACGCTTGTCACCTTGTCAGGTATTTCTATAGACTTAAGCCCTGAGCTGGAGAAAGCATTAGAACCAATTGAAGAAAGATTCTGCGGCAGCCTTATCGAGATCAGCTTCTTGACGTTCTGGAAAACATTACCAGCTATAGTGTTGATTTTTGCCTTATCCAAGTCTATGGACTGAAGGTTCTCCTTAGTAACGAGTTGCTTCATATAGGTAATGTCGGTTGAATTAACAGGTCCGCTTATAACAAGTTTAATGGCCTGATTGTTCTTCAGCTGAGACTTAAGTCTTCCTGCAACAGTCATCTCGACGTATTCTATGCCGTTCATATCTGCAGCCATAGCAACCTCGTGTACCGTACCGTCTGAATCATAGGAATAGATGGTCCAGTCAGTGCCTACACTGCTGGGAATACAGAAATTCTTAGAGTTGGAAGCATACTTGATATTATTCTCAGCGTCCAGCATCAAGAAGCCCAAGCCACCTGCTCCCTCCATTGCATATAGCGAGTCAGCCTGCAGATAAACATACTCGGAGGGTTCACAGGCTCCTGGCAAGTAGCTTGTGAACTGACCAAGGTCGCCACACTGCCCTACCTGATCAGAGCCGTTACGTTTCTTACCTGCTGCCTGCAGGAATCCTGTAGAGAGTACATAGTCAGCACGGTCTTCAACAAAGAGTATCTCACGGTTTTTCTTCTCGTATTTAGAAATCGTATTTTTTGTTGATTTAATGTTGGCATTAGTGACGGCAATGGGATGATTGCCGTAATCCTCTATTATGCTTCCACTCTTGATAGGCTCGAAGAATCCCCAGATAGTAAAGTAATCCGTCAGGTCTTCCTGAGCCACCTGACACACTTTACGGACAAACTTCAATCCACCGTTATTGTTGTTGGAAGCATTATAGAGTGTCAACGGGTCTTTGCGCAGAGCCTTGAAAAGTTCCGGATAGAACGAGGTGTTCTTCTGACACAAATGATAATACAGGTAGAGATCCCAGTAGAAACGCAAGCGACTGTTCACATCTCTGTAGTAGAAAGGCTCACGACGTGCATACTCGTCCATTACGGTAGAGAGTGTTGAACCGCCAGATGAGTTAAGACCACCAAGATAGCGGACAAGATTCGAGAAGACGTTATTCGATGCCTCCGTACATCCCTCCACATTGATAGCACTCTGATTGTTGTGTCCACACTCATGACCAGCACACCAGTCATCCATCTGTGTATTGGTAGCATCCAGACAATTCTTGATACATGCGAATCCGTTGTAGCTGGTTCTATAAGCCGTAGAGTTGGCATATCCGGCATCACTTTCCTCTCCCTCGATAGCGAAGTTAGGATTGTTGTAATAGATAGGATAGATGGCCTCACCACCTGTCAGATACCAGGGATAACCAGCCTTCTTACCAGACGCAACCTCTTCTGTCATACCCATCAGGTTCTTTTCCCAAACGGCAACGCTGTCGAACCAGCAGATGCTTTTAATCATCTTAGAGGCATTTGCAAACACTTCCTTGTAAGAAGCGGTCTTCAGGTTGTAAAGAGAATGAGCACCTCTGACAGTGAAACGATTCAGCTTGGCAGCCTTAAGGATTTTCAGATAGTCGGTAGCAGCATGGAAATTAACGTCGTAATAGCCGTTTACCTTACCACCCTCAATGTGAATCTTCATATCAGGCCACTCGCTCAACGTCTTCTTCATCGACTTCGTGTCAGCCGTATATAAAATGTAATAGAGGGCATTCTTCCTGCCTTCAATGATATTCAGTCCCTTTACCAACTTCGTTCCCATCGTAGCATTGCTAATCATCTCATTCTCCACACATCCGGCAAAATACAATGTAGCATCACTGGGAATATCGCTATCTACAAAGACAAAAAGCTCATCATCGTCCTTTTCGGCATAGATACCTGTTGGGTTACCCATATAGGAACCGCCGGAAGCCATCATCTTATTGTTCCAGTAGTTAGCATCACTGTAAGGCTTGTAAGAATGAATACGGAAGTCCTGCTCGTAATCCGCCCAAGTCTGGTTCTTTATCTTAAGGGCTGTAGTTATCATCAGCTCAGGCATTCCCACTTCGGTCATTGCTGCTGTCAGGTCTTCATCGCTCATAGCCTGATATTCGGCCTTCAACTGGGTACAGGCAACGTCCTCAAAGAATTTGCTGCTCATCATCTTGGCAACGGTATTGGGGTCGGCATCCATTGCATATTCGTTCTCCAAGTTACCGACAATAGTACCGAAGTCCTTCCAACTGCTTGCTTTGTATTCTGCCAGCACATTGGTATAAACACATATCTGGGGATTAGAACCAAACAGATAGGCCGTTATGGCAGGAGGCGTGGTAGGTTTTACGTAGGCATTCTTGACTTCCGAAGCCCAGAACACGCCTTGATCCATCTGCTTCACCTTCGAACCAATGACAACTTTTTCCAATGAACTGCAATAGGCAAAGGCATCTCCCCCTACACGGGTCACCGAGTTTGGAATATCAATCGCCTTAAGTCCTGTGCGCGAAAAAGCATCAGCCTGAATGCTTGTCACACTTTTTGGCAAAATCATCTCCTGCAGAGTCGCACATTCTGTGAACATCTGTTCACCAATTACATCGTTCTCCGTCTTGAAGGAGCCGTAATAGGCATCGCCTCCACTAACGATTCTAACTTCCGACCAGTCGATGGATGTTACAGTACCAGCCGTTACCAGTGAACGGATGTACTTGATATCCGTGCCATTGATAACGCCGGTAACCTTTAAAGTCGACTCACAATTTGTCAGCAAGGTGGAAAGCGTTCCCGCCTGACTCACATTAACCTCTGTTACAGACCACATGTTTTGTGAACAGAGCAAGGCAATACCCATAAGCAATACCTTAAGGATTTTCATTGAGGTTTTCATGTAGTACGTTTTTTGTTAAGTATATGTTATTTCATAATTTTCTTTCCATTCTGAATATAGATGCTTCCTGACTGTAAGTTGGTAGCCTTGCGTCCCATCAAGTCATAAGCAGAAGTTTCCTCTCCACTTTCTGCAGATTCACCATCAGGACTCTTTATACCATCAATATAGTCATCCAAATCACCAACAATTGTTCCGAACTTAGTCCAATTTGAAGCTTGATACTTCTCCAGAGCACTGGCACTGACATGAATCGCAGGTTTACTGTTGAAGATATAATCCGCAAGGGTTGGAGGCGTAGGAGCTTTCACATAGACATCCTTAACAGGACAGTTATAGAAGACTCCCTGGCTCATTGTCTTTAGGTTCTTACCAAGAATAACAGTTGACAACTTGCTACAATCGCCAAAGGCTTCAAGGCCTATAGATGTTACTGCATCAGGGATTTCAATCATCTTAATTCCCAACGAACGGAATGAACGGTCGCCTATCGAGGTAATCTTCGAGGGCAGACGTATAGAAGAAAGCTGCTTGAAACCGTCAAAAATATAGATTCCCATTGTATTAGCAGAAGTCTTATAGGTCTGGTAATAAGAGCCGCCAGATACAATCCTGGCATCACTAAGGTCAATGGAGGCTAAATTCCCCTCCGTGAGGAGCTGACGCAAATACTTGATGTCAATGCCATTGATGGGACCGCAGATAATGACCTTGATAGCCTTATCTGAAAGAAGACCAGACAATGCTGAGGCCTTGGGCATATCTACACGTACAGTTCCCTCCCCTGCTTTTGCTACCTCGTGCAGGACATTGCCATCGTCGTAGGAATAAATGGTAAAGTCTGGCCCTACACTGGATGGAATACAAAAGTTCTTGGCATTAGAGGCATACTTTAAGTTACCGTCAGCGTCCAGCATCAGGAAGCCAAGTCCACCTGTACCGTCCAAGGCGTAGAGCGAGTCTGACTGCAGATAGGTATATTCCGCTGGTTTGCTGGCTCCAGGCAGGAAATCTGTGAACTGTCCTACATTACCACACTGCCCTATCAGGTTGGAATCGCGACGTTTCTGTCCGGCAGTGGTCAGGAAACCGGTAGTAGGAATATTCTCTATACGGTCTTCTATGAACAGAATCTCGCGGTTCTTGGTAGGATATTTGGCAATAGTAGCCTTTGTTCTGTTGATATCAGTACGATTTACTGTCATCTTATGCTCACCGTAATCATTAACGATGTAATTCTTAAGCGGCTCAAAGAAGCCCCATACAGTAAAGAAATCTGTAAGGTCTTCCTGAGCTATCTCGCACACCTTGCGAACAAACTTCAGACATCCTGTATTAGAACTGTACAATGTCAAAGGGTCTTTACGCAACTCCTTGAAGAGAGTCGGATAGAACGAGGTGTTCTTCTGTGCCAGATGATAATACAGGTAGAGCTGCCAATACATACGCATCTGGCTCTCCAACGAACGAGTAAAGAACGGCTCGTGCCCTGCATACTCGTCAAAGACAACAGACATAGCATTTCCGCGTGTCGTAACCAGTCCGTCATGGAAGCGGATATAGTTCGAGAACAGGTTGTTGCTGACCTCCGTTCCGCCTTCTACCGTTATGGCACCCTGATTGTTGTGTCCGCATTCATGAGCCGAACACCAATCATCAAAGTCGGCAGTCCTGCTTACATCAAACGATCCACGGATGCAGCCAACAGAATTGTAGGCTGTACGGAAATATGCAGAATTGGCATAGCCGCCGTCTGTTTCCTTTCCCTCTATGGCAAAGTTGGGGTTGTTGTAATAGATGGGGAAGAAAGACTCACCACCAGTCAGGCAAAAAGGAGCTCCGGCACGCTTACCTGTGGCTACACTCTCGCAGATACCCATCAGTTCCTTCTCCCAGACTGTCAAGCTATCAAACCAGCAGATACTACGATCTATTGTAGAGGGCCAGACAGTCTTATAGGTACTTGTCTTGAAGTTGAAAAGTGCCTGTCCACCCTTAACCGTGAAATATTCATTCTTTGCCGCTGCCAAGAGAGCTTTGTAATCAGCATCGCTCTGTCGGGCCACATCATAGTAGCCGTTCACCACGCCACCTTCTATATGAATCTTCAGTTCAGGCCACTCGCTCAGCTTCTTGGTCATCTTCTGCGTGTCAGCCGTATAGATAATGTAGAAGAGAGCAGCATCCTTTCCGTTCACAACGGTCAAACCTTTCCTCAGCATCTTGCCCTGCTTGGCGCTTGTTACCAAATCGTTGTTGTTACAACCGGCAATGTAAAGTGTAGCACCCTCTGGTATGTCACTATCCACAAAAACATACAACGGTTCATCTCCCTTAGTAAAAATACCTGTAGGATTACCCATGAAGGAACCGCCCGTACAACGCAATTTGTTGTTCCAATAACCTGCATCACTATATGGCTTGTAACTGTGTATGCGGAAATCCTGCTCGTACTTTGCCCACTGCTCATTCTTCAGCTTCAGAGCTATGCTGATCATATAGCCGGGCATGTTACCGGCTTTCATCGATGCAGTCAGTTCATCATCCGACATAGCCAGATATGCCGACTTCAACTGGGTACAGGCAGCATCCTCGAACCATGTTCCTGAGTTCTCGTTGACGATATCACAGGAGTCATTATTCTCATCCGGATAGTAATTCTCCAAGTCTCCATTTATCACCCCACCCTTGGCGTATTGCTTCCAAGTAGAGGCCATATACTCCTCCTGCACATCAGCATATACACTAATAACAGGATTGGTTGTGAAGATATAGGCATCCAGGGTAGGCGGAGTCTTTGGCTTTACGTAAGCAGAGACGATTTTCGGTGAGTTATAGAAAACCGCCTGCTCCAGAAAGGATACCTTGCTACCTATAACAACCTTGGTCAGCGAGGTACAATCCGCAAAGGAAGCATGCCCCAACCGTGTTACCCCATTAGGGATAATCACCTCTGTGATTCCTGAATGTGAGAAGGCATAACGACCTATAGACGTAATATTGGCTGGCAGGATGCACGACGTAAGCTTGGAGCAGTTGGCAAACATATAATCGCCCAACACATCGTCTAACGTTGTATAACTCTCGTTATAAGCTTCACCACCCTTCACAATCCGCACGTCATGCAGATCCAGTTCTGTTACCTTTCCTGCCGTCAGCAACTCGCGGATGTACTTCACATCTGTTCCGTTGATAGAACCTGTCAGCTTCAGGTCCTTATCAAACGTCAGGTTCTGCATCAGAGAAGGAAGTGTTCCCGCATTGCTGACATTGATCTCGGTTAGAGACCATGTGTTTAGAGAGCAGAGAAAGGCAATGCCCGAAAGCAATGCCTTTATAGTTCTCTTGTTTGTTTTCATGATAAAACTTTAAAAATTTCTATTTCGTAATCTTACGTCCGCCTTGGATGAAGATGGTTCCCGGCTGCGGGTCTTTTACCTTCAAACCTTGCAGATTGTAGATGGCTTCGTCCGAATCTTCTCCAGAAGAGATTTCTTCGTTAGGAGTATCTATTGCTGTAATAACCTCGCTATTCTCCAGGTCACCCACAATGGTTCCGAACTCTGCCCATCTCGAAGCCTTATAAGCTGCCAGATCAGAAGAATAGACATGGATAAGAGGTTTGCTGGAGAAAAGGTAATCATTTACTGTTGGAGGCGTATGAGCCTTCACGTAGACATTCTTGACCTTTGAATCATAGAATACACCCTGCTCCATTGTCTTGACTCTCTCTCCCACAACAACAGTGGTCAACTGATCGCAATAAGCAAAAGCATCGCCACCTACAGTTGTCACCTTATCAGGGATTACAATCATCTTAAGACCCGTCTTAGAGAAAGCTTCTTTGCCAATCTTAGTTAGACTCTGAGGCAGATTAATATTGATGAGCTTCTTGAAATTCTGGAAAGCACTTTGCCCCATTTCGTTATTAGCAGTCTTGAAATTCTGATAATAGGCCACGCCACCCATTACAACCTGAGCCTCTGTCAGATTGATAGATAACAGGTTCCCTTCTGTGATAAGTTTACGCAGGTGCTTGATATCCGTACCATTAATTCTTCCTACAAGAGTAGCCTTGATAACCTTGTCTGACAGTTTCCTGCTAACCAGACCGGCAGTTGCCAACTCTACACGTTCTTCACCTTCGCCAGCCTTGGTAATTTCATGCAGTACACCACCTTCATCATATGAATACATAGTCCAGTCTGTTCCTACACTGGTGGGTATGCAGAAGTTCTTGGCATTGGCAGCATACTTCATATTGCCCTCGGCATCCAGCATCAGGAATCCCAGACCACCTTCACCCTCAAGAGCATACAGAGAGTCGGCCTGAAGATAAGTGTAGCTTGATGGCTTGCTGGCACCAGGCAGGAAACTGGTAAACTGACCTACATTACCACACTGACCTACCTGATCAGATCCGCCACGCTTCTGTCCTGCAGTCTTGGCCAGGAAGTTAGTTGTAGGCATATATTCTACACGATCCTCTATGAACAGTATCTCGCGGTTCTTCTTGGGATATTTGGCAATAGCTGCCTTTGTACTATTGATATTAGCCTGTGTAACAGCGATGTTATGCTTACCGTAATCCTCTATGGTTGTAGGACTAATTGGTTCAAAGAAGCCCCAAACGGTAAAGAAGTCTGTCAGGTCTTCCTGAGCTACCTCGCAAACCTTACGAACGAACTTCAGTCCACCGTTGTTATTGTTTGTCTTGTTATAAAGTGTCAGAGGGTCCTCACGCAGAGCCTTGAAGAGTCTGGGATAGAACGAAGTATCCTTCTGTGCCATATGGTAGTACAGATACAACTGCCAATACATACGGAACTGATTGCCACCTGCTCTGAAGTAGTAAGGCTCATGGCGAGCAAAATCCTCCATAACAGAAGCAAAACTTGCTCCTGTGGGCGTGTTCAGACCGTCATGGAATATCGTATAGAAAGCAAACAGACTGTTTGACACCTCTGTTCCACCTTCCAAGTTGATAGCACCCTGATTGTTGTGTCCACACTCATGACCAGCACAGTTATCATCCATATTGGGATTGTTGGCATCCATACAGTTCTTGATACAGTTCAATGAGTTGTAAGAAGTTCTGTAGTCTGTAGAGTTGGCATAGCCGTCATCACCTTCCTCGCCCTCAATAGCAAAGTTGGGGTTGTTGTAGTAGATGGGGAAGATAGCCTCACCACCAGTCAGGTAGAAAGGTGCTCCTGCACGCTTACCTGTGGCAACGCTCTCACAGAAGCCCATTAGTTCCTTCTGCCATACAGCTACGCTGTCGAACCACAGGATGCTCTTGTCTATAGTACTTGGGAAGACACTTCTGTAAGAAGCGGTCTTAAAGTTGAACAAAGACTGGCCACCCTTTACAGTAAAGCGTTTGTGGGTAGCAGCCTTCAGGATAGCCTTATAATCAGCATCGCTACGACGGGCTACATCATAGTATCCGTTTACAACGCCACCCTCAACGTGAATCTTTATCTCCGGCCACTGATCCAGCGTCTTGGTCATGCTCTTGGTATCAGCAGTATAAAGAATGTAATAGAGCGCATCCTTTGTTCCGTCTATGATATTCAAGCCCTTTACCAGTTTCTGACCAGTCTTAGCAGAATAGATAAGTTGGTTCTCAACACAACCTGCAATATACAAAGTAGCATCGCTGGGGATGTCACTGTCCACAAAGACATAAATCTCATCACCGTCATTCTTGGCATAGATACCTGTAGGGTTACCCATGTAAGAACCGCCTGTACTCTTCATCTTATTGTTCCAATAGCTGGCATCGCTATAAGCCTTGTAGCTATGGATACGGAAGTCCTTCTCATAGTTAGCCCACTGTTCGTCCTTCACCTTTACGGCAATGTTAATCATGAAGTCAGGCATGCCGGCCTCAGTAAAAGCCTTTGTCAGTTCCTCATCCGTCATAGCCTGATATGCAGACTTCAACTGGGTGCAGGCAACATCCTCGAAGAATTCTCCAGCTTTGGTTCTGGCGTTAGTATAGGAATCCTCCACCATAGGATAGATCTTCTCCAGGTTACCTGTTACGGTTCCGTAACTCTTGAATTCACTATTCTTGTAATCTGTCAAGGAAGAGGTATATACACAAAAGGTAATAGTACCGTTTGGATTATAGAACATCCAATTATCAGCCATTGCAGGAGGTGTTATCGGCTTCATATAAAACTTGGAAACAGGCGAACAATAGAATGCGCCTTGCTCCATACGTCTAACGGAATTACCAACGATAACCTTCTTCAATGAATTACAATAAGCGAAAGCATCCTCTCCGAGAGATGTAACACTATTAGGAATATCTATTTCTGTGATTCCACAACCAGAAAAAGACCTTTCCTTAATAGATTTCAGATTTGAAGGAAGCAATATGGTTTTCAGTTTGGTGAAATCCTGAAACATATATTCACCAATCACATTATTCTCTGTCTTGCAGCTTCCGAAGTAAGCCTCACCTCCACTTACGATGTTCACGCCTGACAAATCCAATGATATAACAGTGCCGGCGCTAATCAGCTCACGCAGGTACTTTACGTCAGTACCGTTGATAGAACCTGTAATCTTCAGTTTGGCATCGCTAGTGGGCAAAAGAGTCTGCAGTGTTCCTGCCTGCTCTACGTTGATTTCAGAATCTGCCCATGCACAAATAGCACAGAGGCTGACTAAAAGCGTCAGCAACATCCTGCTGATCTTAATACAATCTTTTTTCCTTTTCATGTTGTTTTTCTATTATTTGATTTAAAGTTGGTTTGTTTTCTTTTGGTATAACCTAGCTGAGCTAGTTTGAACTAGTTATACTAGTCCTACTAGCCCTCCTAGTTAATCCTTAGCAGTTGATGCTAAGCACAAAGCGGGTACCCTTGGTAAACTCCGGGTCTATGCTCAGATCACCATTCATACGGATAGCCATCTGCTGACAGATAGGCAGGCCCAGACCATCGCCTTCGGTTAGATCACGCACCTCCAAGAAGGGCTTGAAGACATCCTCGCGCTTCTCCTCTGGAATCTGTGAACCCGTATTAGATACCAAGAACTGGCACTTATGTACACTACGCTTCTTGAAATCCAAATGGATGTGTCCACCCTCTGGTGTATAGAAAATGGCATTGTTCAGCAGATGCAGCAAGATGTGCGATACATATTCCCTGTTGAAGGAAGCACTCATCTTGGGAGCATCCACATTCAGGACCACGCCACTACGCTCTTTGCCACGAACCTGACTCATTATCTCCTCACAGAAGGCAGGCAGACTTATCTCTTCCGTCTCGACCGCTTCTCCCATTCCGGATTCCAGTTTGGAGAGTGTCTGTATGTGTTCCGAGAAGTCAAGCAGGGCCTTCACCTCAGGCTGTTGGGTGCTCAGCTTACGCAAGGCAGGAGTCATCTGAGCTGATATATTGCTGGTGAACTTGGCTTTCAAGGCTATGTTCTCGCCCAGCAGGCGGATGGTCTTCTTCTGCTTACGTGTAAGGGCCAGCAAGCGCAATACAAAAAGAGCACCTATTACCAAAGCGCCTGCCAGCACAGCTGTCAGCACACACAGGGCAATAATGATACCCTGACGGGTAGCCAACTTACTATCCTTCTCGGCTATCTCTTTCTCGCCAGCCTGAATCTGTTCCTTCAGGGCGCCAGACACATCGGCCAACTTCAGAGCGGCAGCAGAATCCTTCCAGGCAACATAGCCGCTGTAGGCCTGAGCCACCATATTGGCACTACCCGACTTCTTTCCGCCCTGAATCAGCAACTTATAAGCTGCATCAACCTTATCGTACTCCTTAGAGGCAGTCAGCTTGGCAGCCATCTCCTTGAAGACAGCATTACCCTTCTCTGTCTGTCCAAAGGTATAATAGTAGATAGCCTTATTGTAGAGCAGGTCGTTCTTTACTTTCTCTTCGCCAGAGGCATTGGCAAAGCGCTCCATCTTCTCCAGATGTTCCATAGCACTTTCACTCCTGCGCATCTTCATGTACATATTCATTCTGATGAGCGAAGTTCTGTATCTTGCAGCAGCCTTGCCCTTAGCATCCAGCTTAGCATTAGACTGAATAGCCTGTTCTATACCACGCAAGCGCTCAAAGGCTTCCTTGTAACGTCCACCCGTTGCATCATTCTCGGCACGCTGCCACATCTCATCTGACTGGGCGTTTGCAACCATGCAGAACACCAGTATATTAACCAGTAAAACAGTTATTTTCTTCACCATAGTGTCTAATATTGACGATTAACTATGCAAAATTATAAAAAAACAAGACACCTGCAAAAAAAATCATCTTTTTTCTGCTATGCAGAAGAATACTAAACACCCCATGAGGATTAAAAGAAAATTTGGTGCTTCAATCACTTCTCTCTATCTTTGCCATAAAATATTTTGCAATTAGGGGTATTGGATTATGCCTTTTAAGGGTCTTATAGGTAGAAAATGAGACAAGCATAAAAAGATGGACTACACCAAACAAGAGTTTGAACGCCTGTTCAAGGACAACTATCCGCACATGTACCGGATGGCCTTCTCCATTGTCGAGAATGCCGAGGATGCAAAGGATGCTGTCAATCAGGTGTTCACCCAGATGTGGAGAAACAAGCCCCAAGTAAGCCAGGATAGCGTCAGAGGCTATCTTCTGGCAGCTACACGCAACCAATGTCTGCATCTTTTGCGACAACGACAACTGCAACGCAAGATGGAGGAGGAACTGCAACACCAGAGGCAAGAGAGCCAGGACGAGGAACGTGAAGAGCTGCTACAGGCATTACAGCAAGTGATTGAAGAGAACCTGACGGAGCAGGACAAACGGGTGCTTCAACTGCATTACCAAGAGGAGATGACCTATCAGGAAACAGCCTCGGTACTGGGCATCAGCGCAGCAGCAGTAAACAAGCACATCACCCGCTCGCTGTTCAAAATCAGACAAACCCTTAAAATTGCAAAGTAAGATGAAAACCGAAGATATTGACAAGAGAATCAACATGCCCGACGTGGATGCAGAATGGGCACGTTTCGAGAAAGAGGTCATTGGCAGAAAGACCAACTCCGTCAAGAAAATCTGGCTGGGTGGTTTATCAATAGCAGCCTCCATCATCCTAGTAACAGGACTCTTCCTGCTTGGACTTGACAACAAGGAAACCAAACAGATTCTATCAAAGGTAGAGGAGCGTTCCGCTATAACAGAACCTTCTGAAAATCAGTCAGTAGAACCCAAAACAGAACTCACCCTAACGGAGGCTTCCCGTTCACCAAGAACAGAGAAAAAAGAAAAAACTGCAGCATGTTCTTTTAATGTTGACAGTCTTGCCTTTGAGTCTGTTGATTCAGCTCTGCAAGGTCAGATTGCAGGCTTGGACATCGTTCCAAATTCAAGTGCCCTTGGAGCTGGTATCACTATGCGTTTAAGGGGAACAGCAGTTTTTGATGATAAAAAGCATCCATTGGTCGTTGTGAACGATCGGATAGTAGAGATTCCCGATAGTGTGGATTATAAGACGTTGGATACTGAAGAACAGTTCGCTAACCTATTAGGCATTAAATTAAAGGACCTAAAGAGTATCGTAGTACTGAAAGATGACGAATCAACAGCAAAATGGGGCGAGAAAGGCAAATACGGTGTAATAAAAATAACCACCAAGCCATCCTTAGCACTAAAAGATGGGGATAAGCCTTTGGAAGGTCAGATTGCAGGCCTACCTTCTGTACCTGTTTCCGAAATCCATTTGGTGAAGAATCGCCGTCGTCCCATTAACAAGCAGGCACAGGATACCATTCTCACCGTAGTAAATGGCAAGGAGGATAAGGAATTCCTGCAGTATCTCCGCAAGATGCCCTATTGGTCAATATCATTCGTCTATGACTACTTCTTCCAGCGGAACCAACTGTTCTTGCGGCAAAAAGGCTCTACAGGCGCTGAGGTCGAGAAGTATGCCTCGTTGTTTAATGGAAAAAATATCAGACTCGTTATTGACTACCTGACCCAGCCATATAAGCCTGTCAGCCAGTTTACATCCGAGGAACTCGAAGCGCGACGCCTTGCATACCTTCTTCGTTGCTATCAAGAGGGTAAAAACAGTCAGAACTATGGTGGCATGCTTGCTCCAGACCTTTTTGACACGCCCGCCGAGGAGCGGCTATTTGGCCTTCTGTCTGCAAAGCATCATGCGATAAAGGGTGAAAGGTTCGGACACGTTAGCCGCGACAGCCGAGGCATTTTTATCCCACTGATACGTTACTCGTGCATAACAGTTCAGGATCAGATATGGCAGGAAAACGACGAATGGCTGGGAATGGAGGACGATTCATTGTTCAATGCTGTCATCAAAGAGCTCGAACAAGCTGCGAATGGGGCCAGTTCATCTTTGGTGGAACCTGACGACAGCATCGTCAAGATGGCGTTCATCTATGGCGGAAAGGTCACAAAGGGCGCACCGCATGAATCAGAACTCCGCGATAGAGCATTGTACAAGAAAGTGAAGGAAAGCACTTTTGAGTTCAAACCTGACGAGGATGCACAATCCTACTGGAGTGCAGAGATTTATTATTCCACTCATTTCCCAAGGCACATGGACGTGCATCTGCGCTCTGTTGACAAGCTCTATGCTTCCGATTGTCCTGATATCATGAATATTCGCTACAAACACCTGACTGGTGTCGTGCAGAATGAAGAGGGCAAGCCCGTGTCCCATGCCAGTGTAGGCTATCGTGGCCGACCTTACTTCTCCAACGGCGTCTCTGCCGATAGCTTGGGACGTTTTGAATTGATGCTTCCCAATAGTAGCGACACGATAGAAGTGATGTGGGTTGGCTACCAAACCCAGAAGATACACGTTCCTCCCACAGACTCGGTTCTTACCATCCGCTTAAAGGAGATCGATTGGGAAGGATTAAGAGAATCATTTAAAAAGAAAAAGTAACAAATAAAAACCAAAACAAAATCAATTATGAGAAATGCACAGAAAATGCTGATGGCAGCAGCAATCCTCTCACTGCCTATGGTAATGAATGCCCAGACAGAAAACCCTCGTGGCATCTATAAGATGATAACATTAACAGGCCGGGGAGGCGAAATAAACGCTCCTTGGGATCAGTATAAGATCTGCACAGACAGCGTTACGTTGATGGCCAGCTTTAATAAGAATCAATTCCATGTTAGCAGGAACGACAAGAAGGTATTCAACTATACAGGCAGTGAGCCTCAGGACGAGAATGACAAGAGCACGCGTGTCTACGATAGCAATGCAGACCATTTTACAGAAAAATGGTGGAGTAAATACGAGAATCACATTTATTTCCCAAAGGATGACTGGTGCATCGAGAAATATGAAGCCAATAAATATTCTGATGTTGCCCGACCTGTTTTTGACATCCTGACATCCGTTCCTGCCATTGATGCCAAGAATCCGATTCTCGGGACCTGGAAAGTGATAGGATGGATGGACGAGCTAAAAGATGCCAAGAAACAGTTGAAGACTTTGCAGGATGCTTATGAGGACAGCAAGTACAAGGGGCAGTACTATGTCATAACCTCTACAAACATTGTGCCTTTGCAAATATATGGAAAAGCCTGCAACGGTATTTTGCAGCCAACAGAGATTCTTTCCAAGAACGCCATTATAAATAACGGTAAAACCATATCTATTAAATGGTTAACAAAGGATATTATAGCCATGGAGGTAAAGATTGACTACCGCACAGATTGGCAAATCATGGAACGCGTGACAGAATCCCAATCCCTGATGAGTTATATTGCCAGCCTTAACGTACAAAAATAAGATGCCTCCCAAAGCATCCAGATGAAAAACTAACACCCCCTAGTAACAAAAAGGTGAGACCCTAATAAAAAAGTATTCTATCACGGCAAATAAAATTATTTTCAAAGCTTGATAATTTATTTTCAAGGCTTGATAATTTATTTTCAAAGCTTGATAATTTATTTTCAAGGCCTGAAAATAATTATAAAAGTAAGCCTAGACACTTTTTGTGCCTAGGCTAAAATGTTTTATCTCTAAGGAAAAAGAAGTTTTACTTCGTTGCCGTAATGCGACAGATATTAACAACGGTCTGCATAGCCTTCTCCATACTTTGGATAGAGACAAACTCATGACGACCGTGGAAGTTAAGACCTCCGGCAAAGATATTGGGACAAGGAAGACCCTTGAACGAGAGCTGAGCACCATCCGTACCACCACGGATGGGAATAACCTTGCAGAAGCCGCAAGCCTCTTCGATTGCCTGCTTGGCAATATCGGTGATATGGGGCTTATCGCTAAGCTGTGAGAGCATGTTGTAATACTGGTCGGCAAGTTCCAGCAGAACCGTTCCTGCACCGTAGCGCTGGTTGAAACGCTCAACCATATCCACAAGGACTTTCTTTCGCATCTCAAACATCTGACGGTTATGGTCGCGAATGATATAGGATAGCTTAGCCTCCTCGACAGTTCCCTGCATACCAGTAAGGTGATAGAAGCCCTCATACCCCTCGGTCTTTTGTGGAACCTCGTTCTGAGGCATCTCCTGAGCAAACTCTGTAGCAATAAGGACGGCATTCACCATCTTATCCTTAGCATAGCCCGGATGCACATTGCACCCTTTGACTGTTACCTTGGCACCAGCGGCATTGAAGTTCTCATACTCCAACTCACCTACCTCGCTACCGTCCATAGTATAAGCCCACTGGCATCCAAACTTCTCAACATCAAAAAGATGTGCTCCAGCACCAATCTCCTCATCAGGATTAAAGCCTACACGAATCTTACCGTGCTCAATTTCGGGATGCTCCTGCAGGTAAACAATAGCTGTTACAATCTCTGCAATACCAGCCTTATCGTCAGCTCCCAACAGGGTATGACCGTCTGTAACAATAAGGTCCTCGCCTATGTGATCCTTCAACTCTGGAAAAGCAGACACACGGGTAACGATGTTCTGGGCAGCATCCAACACGACATCCTTTCCGTCGTAATTACGAATAATGCGCGGTTTGATATCGGCACCACTACAATCGGGCGAAGTATCCATGTGAGCAATGAAGCCTATAGTGGGCACAGGCTTATCCGTATTTGCAGGAAGGGTGGCATAGACGTAGGCATTCTCGTCCATCTCCACTTCTTCGAGCCCTAAGGCAATGAGTTCGTCGCGCAGATATTCTGCCAAAGCAAACTGCTTACGGGTGCTGGGACAGGAAGCGGATTCCTCGCTCGACTGGGTGTCAAAAGATACATATTTCAAGAAACGGTCTACCAATTGGGTATTCATAATGCAATATTATTTACGGTTTACTCTGCAAACTTACACTTTTTTTCTGACAAGAAGACCGTTTCTCGTAATTTTTATCTAAATTTGCAAAGAAAAGAAAAGAGGATGATAGACAGACTAACGGTAGACAAGATACTGGATGCGGCAAACATTGTGGATGTAGTGTCGGACTTTGTGACACTGAAACGTGCCGGTGCCAACCTGAAAGGGTTGTGCCCCTTCCATGATGATAACACACCATCCTTTATGGTCTCGCCTGCCAAGAACCTGTGCAAATGCTTTGCCTGCGGCGAGGGAGGAAGTCCCGTACACTTCATCATGAAGCACGAACAACTCTCCTACCCCGATGCCCTGCGCTATCTGGCAAAGAAATACGGCATAGAGATTCAGGAGAAGGAACTGTCAAAGGAGGAGATGGAATCACGCAACGACCGCGACAGTATGTTCATCGTTAATGAATGGGCGCGCGACTGGTTCCAGAACGAGTTGAACAACACCCCCGACGGCAAGGCCATAGGACTGGCTTACTTCCGTGGACGTGGCTTCCGTGATGATATTCTGAAAAGATTCCAGGTTGGATACAGCCCCAATAATCGAGAGCACACGCTGGCAGCAGATGCATTGAAGGCCGGCTATCAGGAGAAGTTCCTGACCAACACTCCCAACGAGAAAGATACCAAGCTAAGCATAGGAACAGGCCTCTGCCTAAAGAACGAGCAGGACGGCAAGTTGCGCGACCGTTTCCGTGGTCGTGTGATATGGCCCATCTTTACTATGAGCGGACGAGTAGCAGGCTTTGGCGGACGTGTATTAGATGCAGCCACCAAGGGCGTGAACGTGAAGTACATGAACTCGCCCGAAAGTCTGGTCTATAGCAAAAGGCGTGAACTCTTCGGACTCTATCAGGCCAAGGAAGCTATCCGCAAGCAGGACCTCTGCTATCTGGTGGAAGGCTATACGGATGTGATGGCCATGCACCAACAGGGCGTTGAGAATGTAGTAGCATCAAGCGGTACGGCACTGACCAACGAGCAGATACGCCTGATACACCGCATGACCAACAACATCACCGTTATCTTTGATGGTGACGAAGCAGGCATCCATGCCAGCGAACGAGGCATAGATATGCTGTTGGCAGAAGGTATGAACGTAAAGCTATTGCTGCTGCCTGACGGCGATGACCCCGACAGCTTCGCTCGCAAGCACAACGCTACGGAATATCAGCAGTACCTGAAGGATAATCAAGTGGACTTTGTGAACTACAAGACCAGCCACTTGATGGAAAGTGCCAAGGACGACCCCACCAAGTTGGGCCAGCTGATACATAATGTTTCTGAGAGCATTGCCGTGATACCTGATGAGATAACACGTGTGCTATACATCCGACAGGCTGCCCAGAAGCTACACATGGAGGAGCGTCTGATTATGGAAGCCGTACAGAAGCAGATGCTGCGTCTAAAAGAAGAAAAACGCAAGGAGCAAGAACGGGAAGAAAGAAGAAAAATGCCCGTAAACCCTGATGCCGGACCTGTAAAAGCAGATCCCACACAAGAGGATATCCCCACTAAGACAGAAGTCATCATTCCACGCTCATCCAGAGAGAATCCACGTGAGCTTACCCTAATGCAAATGTTGGTACGCCACGGCGAGAAACTGATGTGCCAAATGCAAGACGAGAATGGCAACGACATCCCCCTGTCTGTGATAGAATATATACGCTATAGTCTGGAAGACGACGGAATAAAACTCTCAAACACTTTATATGAACGCATGTTAGAAGAAGGATTCAGACATATAAAGGAAGAGGGTTTCAAAGCGGAACACTTCTTTGTGAACCACCCGGATGCTGACATAAACAAGTTAGCTGCTAACCTATGCCTGGACAATGTTCCACTGAGCAAACTGCATGCCGAAATGCCTGCAGACGAGCGGTTGGATGAGATTATCCCCAACCTGGTGGCAAGCCTGAAACTGAATATAGTTCAGAATGAACTGAAGGCTATCATTGAAAAGACCAAGAAGCCTGAGATAAAGAATAACAAGGAAGAACTGCGTGCCTTGATGACTGCATTCTCAGAAAAAACAAAACTGGCTAAGGAACTGGCCAGGAGTTGTGGCGAGCGTGTTATCTTGAAATAAGTTGCAAGAATTCCTCGCGCGTCTTGGCCTGATTGAAGGCACCACAGAAATCACTGGTAGTAGTTATACTACCCTGCTTCTCTACACCACGCATCTGCATACACATATGCTGAGCCTCTATCACCACCATAACGCCTAATGGATTCAGGGCCTCCTGAATACACTCGCGTATCTGCTTGGTCATACGCTCCTGAATCTGCAAACGGTGCGAGAAGCAATCCACTACCCTGGCAATCTTACTAAGTCCTGTAACCTGTCCGTTAGGAATATAGGCTACATGCACCTTACCATAAAAGGGAAGCATGTGATGCTCGCAAAGAGAATAGAAATTGATGTCGCGAACAATGACCATCTGACGGTAGTCTTCGCTGAATTTTGCCGAATTAAGGATGGCTATGGGATCTTCTGCATATCCACGGGTCAGTGTCTGCATAGCCTTAGCCACACGATGTGGAGTCTTAAGCAAGCCCTCACGGTTTGCATCCTCGCCCATAAGTTCAAGGATACGACGGACGTGTTCCTCTAATTCCTTTCCTACCTCTGTCATAATTATTCGCGTACGTTGATTTTACTCTTAATGATTACAGCCTCATCGAACCGGCCCGTCTCACGCATCTTGTGCAAATACTCGGATGCCTCCTCGTAAGTACGGAAGTCACCAGCACGGCAAATCCAATGTGGAGACTGGAATCCAGCATAGACAGACAACTCAGAGAAGAGACTCTTTACACGTTCTTTCATCATCAGAGCCTCACTCTTACCCTTTCTGGTGTTACCACCCAGATATACCTGAATGCGATAACCGTTCATACGGATACGCTGACCCGTAAGCTGCTGCACCTTGTTGGTATCAGACAAAACAGAGTCCACAATCTGAGGTGTCTTTACTGCAGTAGAGACATTCTTCTCCGTCTTGACAGCAGCAGACTTGGGAGTGTCAGGCAACAGAGGAGAGGCTGTACCATTCACCAAATCGGAAATGATATAACTCTGATGCAACACAATCTTTCCTTGCCCGGGAGCCTGTTTCTGAATCTCCTCGGTATATTTTACCTGCGCATTAACCCATGCACAAGCAAAGGAAAGAGTTGATAGAAGGAGAACTTTCTTCATGTAAGAACGTTGTAATGAAAAAATCAGGCTCGCAAGCCTTACGGCCTGCGAAACCTGAATAGAATTATTTGATTACTTCCAAGCGTCGATAATACCCTTGAAATCAGGAGCCTTCAGAGAAGCACCACCAATCAAGCCACCATCAATGTCGGGCTTAGCAAACAACTCGGGAGCATTGCTTGCCTTGCAAGAACCACCGTAGAGAATGCTGGTCTCGTCAGCAACCTGAGCACCGTAAACCTCGGCAACACAGCTACGGATGTAAGCGTGAATCTCCTCAGCCTGCTCAGCAGTAGCGGTCTTACCGGTACCGATAGCCCAGATGGGCTCGTAAGCAATAACAACATTCTTCCACTGCTCAGCTGTCAGGTGGAATACACTACCAGCCAACTCAGCCTTGCAAACAGCCTCCTGCTTGTTAGCCTCACGCTCAGCCAGGCTCTCACCAATACAGAAGATAACCTTCAGGCCGTTAGCCAAAGCCAGGTCAACCTTCTCCTTCAGGATCTCGGGAGTCTCGTTGTAGTACTCACGACGCTCGCTGTGACCCAAGATTACATATTCAGCACCAGTGCTCTTAACCATAGCGGCAGAAACCTCACCTGTGTAAGCACCGCTCTCCTTGTTGGCGCAGTTCTCAGCACTAACGGCGATAACGCTATCCTTCAGCAACTCACTGACAGTAGCCAAGTGAATGAAAGGAGTACCAATGATAACCTCACAATTAGGCTTCTCAGCAGCAAGAATATCTTTCAACTCAGTAGCCAGAGCTACACCTTCCTGCAGGGTCTTGTTCATCTTCCAGTTGCCTGCAACAATCTTCTTTCTCATTTTCAAATTGTTTTTAAATGGTTTAATATTATGTAATTTTCTCAATTTCCACATGAGCCATAAATTATCCGCCACAGCAAAGAACAACAGGGGCAGAACATACCAGAGGAATATCCTGAGGGCCTTCTGCTTCAGACTGCTGATAGCAGGATGAAAGCTAGGGAGCTCCTCGACAAGTGCCGTCAGCTCCTCTTCGCCGGGGATGGTGGTATCTGGCCATTTATTCTCTACCACACCGTTATGCAACAGCATCAGACCGGGATTGGAACGCACCATAGTCTTCAGCACCTCTGCATCCGTGTAACAAAAAGGATACTCAGCCCCCGTGAGTTCCACCCAACGGGCTATTTCCTCTTCTCCGCTTGATGTCAGACAATAGAACTGGTAACCGTTATCTGAACAGTAATCATGAAGGCTTATCAAGCGCTCCATCATACTATCATCTGCCTTTTCAAGATAAGGAGCCACCAACAAAAACACATAACCAGGATCCAACAGCAGCTGAGGAGTGATATCCTCGCCCGTCTCCACTGAAATCATCTGCAAGGTCTCTATACCAGAGTCCTTTGCAGGCTCGCCCAACGTAACGGTCTTGCTGTCTACAAAGGTCCATGTACTGTCAGGATAATCCTCCAGCGTGAACTCTTTCTGCACGCCATCCTTCTCGAGAATGAATGTTGTTTCATACTGTACATCTGACGTCAGGGCTTTCTTCAAATCTGCCCCAATATGATAAGGACGGAAGTCTACTACTGGAAGATAATACAAATTGTAGGAAGCAAAGACAAAGGCAAACGTCCAAGTATAGATAGAAACCGTCCACTGGTGACGCCTTGTCATAGCTCTCTTCATCAGCCTATAGTAACGCAGCACCAAGACTACAGCTGCTAATAGTACCACGTTCTTAGCAAATGTCTGCCAGTTGGTAAGTTTTATAGCATCTCCAAAGCACCCGCAATCCGAGATGGGATTGTCAATGGCGAGATACAGAGTGAGCGGTGTCATAACCGCCAAGAACAAAAGCATGCCAGTTGACGTCAGACGGCGCTGAATGCCAAAAAGCATGTAGATACCCATCACAAACTCGCAGGCAGAGAAAACAACGGCAAGCAACAAGGGAACAGAAGCAAACAACGAGTCTGCGAAACCCAATGCTGCAAGATAGTCCTGAATCTTGTATTCAGTCCCCTTAGGGTCAATCAGCTTAACCGTTCCAGACAATATGAAAGTAACAGACAACAGCAATCTGCACAGATTAACCGTTGTCCCAACAATCCTATTTCTGATTTTCCTCTTCACCGAACGTCAGTTTAATCAAGCCGAAAACAGCGTAATTCATCATGTCCATATAGTTTGCGTCAATGCCCTCTGACACCAACGTGTCTCCTCCAAGAGACTCTATCTGCTTTGTACGGAAAATCTTCATGAGGATGAGATCGGTATAACTGCTGATACGCATACCGCGCCAAGCCTCATCGTAATCATGATTCTTACGGAGCATCAAGGCAAGCGTCTGCTGAGCGTGCTTGTCATAAGCCGCAAGAGCTTCCTCCTCTGTCATATCGTCAGGTGTCTCGGAATAGCCACGCTCTAACTGGATAAGACCGATAATAGCATAATTGACTATACCGATGAACTCGGAGGCAATACCCTCGCCTACCAAGTTCACGCCAGAGGTCTCTATACTACGGATTCTGTTAGCCTTTATGTATATCTGGTCTGTGAGCGATGTAGGACGCATAATACGCCATGCAGCACCATAATCATGCAACTTCTTGGCAAAGAGTGCACGGCATTCCGCCATCACCTGCTCAAACTGTTCCTTGGTCTCCATATACATTATTATATAATTTGTGCAAAGGTACGCCAACTTTCTCTATTCTCCAAATTTCAAGGATAAAAAGAAGACGCCGCAAGGACAATACCTTGGGCGTCTTTATCTTTGCTTTAAAACATTCTTATCAGCTATGCTTCAGAATCTGACCAATACGAAGAGTAGAGGTCTCTGTAATACGATTCTGACGGCACAATTCCTTAACTGAAGTGTGATACTTCTTAGCGATAGAAGAAAGGGTATCACCAGGCTTAACCTTGTGAACAGAAGTACGGGGCTTTGCCTGTTGTGCAGCAATCTTCTGCTGCTGGAAGTTCCTGCTTTCTTCCTGCTTGTCAACTTCCGCCATCTCTTCAGGTGCTGTCTCGCTGGCTGCCAAAACACTATTGCCATTCATAAGAACGCCACTACCGTTAGAACGGTATACATAATAGTCAGCCTTTACATCTTGCATCTCGAAGTTGAACAATCTCTCAGGGTCAATGAACTTACCCAAGAATCGAGTCTCGAAGTGCAAGTGAGAACCAAAAGAACGACCTGTGTCTCCACCTAAACCAATAGGATCACCGGCTTTTACCATCTGGTCTTGCTTAACTAACTGCTTACTCATATGACCATACAAAGTCTCCAATCCATTGGGGTGACGGATGATAACATAGCGGCCATAGCCCTTACCCTCGTAAGCCACGATTCTAATCTTACCGCTAAAAGCAGCACGAATAGTATCACCAACATATACCTTTATATCAGTACCGTAATGATTACGACGGAAAGCCTTACGATAACCAAAGTGGCTTGTTACCAAACGACTGTCTGATGGCATATGGAAGCCACGCAAATCAATCTTGTACTCCTCGGGCATTTGAACACCATAATGAGTAGTATATACGTTATTCCATTCAGGATAAAGTGCAGAAGCAGGTGCTTGTGTAGACTCTTCAGTCTGAAGCATACGAACAATAGACAAACTGTCGATAGCACGCATCTTCTTATCAACGGGAGCCATACTGGCCAACTTATCTTGCGCGACACCAGAGGTAGCGACACAAGCCATAGCCATCATAAAGAAAAGTTTTTTTACTATCATCGTTTTCATTATTTTTGCATTAGTTTGCCTCATCCACGGCATAGAGACGATCCATATTCAGATTACCCAAGTCGAATATCTCTTCAGGTTTAAAGAAACGGTTCAATTCAATAGCAGCAGCCTCGGGTGAGTCGGAAGCATGAACAATATTCTGCTGATTACTCATACAATAGTCACCACGGATGGTACCGGCATCAGCCTTACGTCCGTTGGTATAACCAGTAATATAACGAACAACTGCGATTGCGTCAACTCCTTCAAGACACATTGCAATGACAGGAGTCTTCATCATTGAGGCCTTCAATGAAGGGAAAAACGGTTTCTTAACCAAATGAGCGTAATGTTCTTCGAGGATAGCATCATCCAACTGCATCATTTTCATTCCTGCAATACGGAGACCTTTTTTCTCGAAACGATTGATAATCTCACCAATCAGCGCTCTTTGTATTGTACTTGGTTTTAATAAGACCAGAGTCCTTTCCAGCATGAGGTTTCTTTTAAAATTTCATTTTTCAAGTGGACGTTTTCCACTTTTCGGGTGCAAAGGTATAAAGAAAAAACGAAACAGCAAAGGTTTTTAACTCTTTTTACGATTCCCGACCGTCAGCTTATAGATAGTTCTACCTCGTGAACCGACCACAATCTGGTCACCTACAACACATGGAGAAGACTCGAAATTAGAGCCTATATGATGACAGCAAAGTTCCTCTCCACTCTTACCATCAAAGATATAGACATTGCCGTAGGTATCGGCCGTAAGGACAAAGCATTCGTCTTTTTCGTTCAGGAAGAACACGGGTGACGACCATGCATAATGCCTAAGCTTAACACGATACAACACCTCGCCCGTTTTCTTACTGATTGCCACAAAATAACCAGGCTGGCCGCCATTGGGAGAATTCTCAACAAAATTCACAAAAAGTCTGTCACAACAATTACCCTTTCCCAACAGAGGCGTTGCATAATAGCCGCCATCAAAGTGTTTCTCCCCTACCAGCGCTTTGTAAGCTGTTGTCTTCAAACACCAAACTTCATGCCCGTCGAGGACACTTATCTTGGCAAGGTTGGCCGTACCAATCGGGCCTTGCCGGTCAACCTCACAAGCCACATACACATAGGGCGTTTCACCTTCCATTTCGATAACAGGGGAAGCATCAATATCATCACCCAGATAATAATACCACACGGGCTGCAAGGTGTTGAGGTCAACACACACCACATTGCCATGATTATCACCCACTACCCCATAATTACGCACTATGGCAATAGAGCTTTCCATACCTCCTGCGCCATACAAATTATTTTTACGGAACCGCAATGTGGAATGAAGCGTAAGGGTACCACTCTCACCCACCATGAATTTGTACAGGGTACCATTCTCTCCTGGACGGATTAGGAAATTTCCAATTCTTACTGGTGATGAATCATAAGCCTGCCATCCACGCCAAGCTTTTACATCCCTGCCAAAGAAATGTGTAATCCTATGCTGAAAAAGATTGACACACATTGCACCAATAGGCTCCACAGCAGGAACGCCCTGACCTATGTAGAGATTACCGTTCAAAGTAGGATCTAAGGATACCGTTCCCTTGATAGGATTCAACACGTCAACGGAAGGTCGCGTTGGCTTGCCAGTCTCGAAATCCAGGAAATAAGTTCTTGAACATAAGGACCCGAACATTACCTCCTGCCTGAAAAGGTTATAACCTTCACCTGTCAGTTCTCTACGGAAACGATGCAATATGCTATCAGGCCAACAGACATAGAGGGGTTGCCCCGTCCATCCTGTACCGCCGCCCCACGTTCCTACCGAAGTCTCACGGTTATCCGATGCTGTATCGAAGGTCCAGTTCACGATGAGAGTGTCAGGTCGTCCTTTCACCCTACCACCGAAGTCGGCATTACGCAACAGATTACCACGAAAAGTAAAGACACCAGGAGCATCAACATATAAATCCGAAAGGTCTTCAATGATTCCACTATGCAGAGAATCAAAGACATTTACCTCATATTTTAGGCTTTCCAACGAAGAGAACTGTACAGCAGGATAAGGCTTTATTTCCTGTTCTGGCTCATACTCCACAATCAAAGTGTCAGTAGCATCCTCTGCCTTTTCATTTGAACGATAACCACACGAGCTTAACAGCAAGCAGACTGCTACCGGACAAGACAATAACACATTTCTCATGATATCCTACTCCAATCTTCCTCTTTCTGGTTCAGCTCATTCAGACGATTCCACAAGATCTGATTCTCTGGCAGATTCTGCTGAGGATCAGCGTCCAGCACACTGGTTGCAGTATCACGCGCCAACTGAACCAGTTGTCCGTCACGTGCCAGATTTGCCAACTTCAAGTCAAAGGCAACACCACTCTGCTGGGTTCCCTCTAGGTCGCCAGGCCCACGAAGCTTCAAATCCTCCTCAGCAATCTCGAATCCATCATTTGTTTCCGTCATAATCTGAATCCTACGTCTTGTATCCCTTGCCAACTCATAGCCAGTTACCAGAATACAGTAGGACTGCTCAGCGCCTCGACCTACCCTACCCCTGAGCTGATGAAGCTGAGAAAGTCCAAAGCGTTCCGCATTTTGAATAACCATAACCGAAGCATTGGGCACATTCACGCCCACTTCTATTACCGTTGTTGCCACGAGAATCTGCGTTTCGCCACTGACAAATTTCTGCATCTCGGCATCCTTATCGGCAGGCTTCATCTGACCATGCACCATACTCAGGCGGTATTGAGGAAAGACCTTTTGCAGATTTACAAATTCATCCTCCACATTCTTGAGCGCCAGTTTATCACTCTCCTTCACCAAAGGAAAGACAAAATATACCTGATGGCCCGCCTCTATCTCTTGCTGAATACCTCGATAAAGGACTTCGGGCTTATTGTCATAGGCATGAATAGTCTTGATGGGCTTACGACCAGGGGGCAATTCATCTATCACAGAAACATCAAGGTCGCCATATAGTGTCATTGCCAATGTGCGAGGTATGGGAGTTGCCGTCATCACCAACACATGAGGGGGCACCTCACTTTTCTTCCACAAACGGGCACGCTGTGCTACGCCGAAACGATGCTGCTCGTCAATCACGGCAAGTCCCAAACGTTGAAACTCGACATTATCCTCTATGATAGCATGAGTTCCCACCAGGATATTCACCGAACCGTCTTTCAGTCCGTCCAGAATAGCCTGACGTCGTTTTCCCTTTACTGTTCCTGTAAGCAATTCTACACGGACATCCATATCACCAAGGAAGGAGCGGAACGTCTCGAGATGCTGCTCGGCAAGAATCTCAGTCGGTGCCATGATGCAGGACTGAAAGCCATTATCAAGTGCCAGAAGCATTGTCATCAGCGCCACCAAAGTCTTACCGCTTCCCACATCGCCCTGCAGCAAGCGGTTCATCTGTCTGCCGCTGTTCATGTCGGCACGCATCTCCTTGATGACACGTTTCTGAGCTCCTGTCAGTTGGAAGGGTAAATGATGGTAATAGAAAGTGTTGAACGTATCACCAACCTTCACAAAACGGAATCCGTGCCTTTTGGCCTGACGTTCCCTGGAATAGCGAAGGATGGAAAGTTGAATATAGAAAAGTTCCTCGAACTTCAGTCGCATATTGGCATTGGAAAGCTCCATTGCCGTAGAGGGATAATGGGCAAAACGCAACGCACTATCCAGCGACATCAAATGCAATCGTTCTATCAAGTAGGCAGGAAGTGTCTCAGGGAAAGGTTCCTGCAACTTAGTGAACAGCGTACTGGTGAAATGTTCCAGCGAGCGCGAATTCAAGCCCGCCTTCTTCATCTTCTCCGTAGTGTTGTAATAAGGCTGCATACTCATTTTACTGAGCACGAGCGTATTAGCAGGATCTATATCAGGATGCGTAATATTGATACGACCATTAAAGAGATTAGGCCTACCAAAAACAATATAGTCGGTACGAACCTTGTAGGCTTTCTTTATATAGCTAATACCGTTGAACCACACCAGATCAATCAGCATATAGCCATCCGTAAAGTGGGCAATCAGGTGTTTCTTTCTACCCGTTCCTGCTTCCTCGAAACTCAGAATCTGACCTTTCACCTGCACAAAAGGCATATCCGCAGAAAGCTCGTTTATCATATAGAGTCTGCTACGGTCAATATGCTTATATGGGAAATAATAGAGCAGGTCATGCCACGAGTTGATATTCAGCTCCTGACTCAGCATCTTGGCTCTGTTAGGGCCTATGCCAGGCAAATAGGTTAGTTCCAGTTTCCTTAGGTCTTGCATTTCTCAGAGTAGTCCGTTTACAAAACGTATATCAGCGGGAGTCGTAATTTTTATATTCTCACGGTTTCCCTCCACAAGATGCACAGGCTTTCCTAGCGCCTCCACAACAGAGGCATCATCCGTAAAGAAAGATGTGTACGGCTGTTGGTAAGCTTCTTTCAGCAAAGAGATACGAAACGTTTGGGGTGTCTGTACCAACTTATACTCATCGCGAGGTACCGTAACACTTGTTCCGTCCTTGAGGAGCTGACGAACAGTCTCTACAACAGAAACTACAGGCACCACAGCCCCTTTCTCCATCGCCTCTTCATAGCAGCGTCTGATGGTCTCTAATGCCACAAAGGGCCTTACCCCATCGTGAACACCAACAATTCCCTCTGTGCCCTCAGGTATCAACTTCAGTCCGTTGCTGACAGAATGGAAACGAGTCTCGCCACCATCGGCAATCTGAACAGGAATTGTGAAATGATAGTCCTGACAGAGTTGCTGCCAATAGTCCTGTTGGGATACAGGCAGTACCAGAATAATGTGAATATCAGGGTAAGCCTGACAAAAAACCTCGATGGTACGCATCAATACAGGTTTTCCACCTATAGGCAGAAACTGCTTGGGAATATCACCGCCCATACGGAGCCCCTTCCCTCCTGCTACTAGGATGGCGTAGCGCTCCATATCAGCCCAGCAATTCCTTATAAATCATACCCTGGCGCAAAGGATTGCTTGCTCCCGCGCCCTTGAAGAAATCAACGATGGTATAACCGAATTCGAAGGCTGCAGCCGGACCCTTACCTGTAATAATATTACCGTCCTGCTCTACGATAGCAGCCGTATAGATAGCACCCTTCAGCTCGCCTTCTACCCCAGGATAGCAAGTTGCCTTCTTACCCTGCAGGATGCCTAAGTGTCCAAACACCAGAGGAGCAGCACAGATGGCAGCAACGGGCTTACCTGCAGCATAGTGAGCTGCGATAGCCTTGGTCAGAGGAGCACAGGCATCCAGATTGGTACTGCCAGGCATACCGCCAGGCAAAACTATCATATCAGCTTTACCAAAATCTATTTCAGAGAGCAACCTATCAGCCTTGATACCAACGGCATGGGCACTCTCTACAATCTCTGCTCCTGTAACAGAAACAGTTTCTACCGGCAGACCAGCCCTGCGCATGATATCAACAGGGGCCAATGCCTCGATATCCTCGAATCCTGTAGCCAAAAATACGTAAATCATTCCTTACATTATTTAATTAGGTAATCTTTTTGTGCAAAGTTAGGAAAATTTCTTATCTTTGCCAGACAAAAAGAAAGAAAAATGGAGAAAACCCTGAGATTTGCCCTCTTTGGCAATATCTACCAGCACAAGAAAGCCAATTCCGTTCAGAAATTACTAACAGAATTGGAAATGCACAAGGCAACCATACTCATAGATGCTCAATTCTACGAGTTTCTCACCCAAGATCTGCTTATCAATGTTCCCTACTCACAACTCATAAAGGACAATGATTTTCAGGCAGATGTAGCTATCAGCATGGGCGGCGACGGCACATTCCTGGAAGTTGCCAGACGCGTAGGGGACAAACAAATTCCCATCCTGGGAATCAATACAGGTCGACTGGGTTTCCTCGCAGATTTTTCTCCAGAGGATATCCCCTATGCCATAGACCAGATTTATGCCAAGGGGCTGCGTACAGAAGAACGAAGCGTCTTGCAATTATCCTATTCTGAAGGCGAACCTGCCGACTATCCCTTTGCCCTGAATGAAGTAGCTGTACTGAAACGCGACAACTCCTCCATGATTAGCATACGGGTAGATATAGATGGAGAATATCTGACAACCTATCAGGCAGATGGTCTTATCATCAACACCCCGACAGGAAGTACGGGTTATGCCCTAAGTGTAGGAGGACCTGTCATACACCCCGACAGCAAAACCATCGGGCTGGTACCTGTTGCTCCGCATAGCCTGAATGTTCGCCCATTTACCCTTTCTGACGATAAAGAAATCACCCTGACGGTTGAAAGCCGCAACCACAACTTCCTGGTAGCCGTTGACGGAAGAAGCGAGAAGTGCCAGGAAGGCATCAAACTTTCTATCCGCAGAGCTCCCTATCTGATTAAGGTTCTCAAACGCAGCAACGGCTCCTTCTTCCACACCCTTCGCGACAAGATGATGTGGGGAACCGACGTACGCATCTAGCACTTCCACTATGAGCAGCAATATTCCAAGATGGTTCTGGCACACCTCGCGTGGATTGCGATTGCAATCGTGCATCAATGCCGTATTGGGCATTATCCACGTAGGATTGGACTTTGCCTTTATTGCTGCCACCAAGTTGGCCATCGACATTGCCACCGGTCGTAGCCAGAGTTCCCTCAACATAGCAGCAGCCTTGCTCATAGGTATTATGCTGTCCCAGATACTGATGGGATTCACTCGTAAATGGGTGGCAGCCATTTTGGGCGTCCGTAGTCAGAATATGCTTCAGCTACGACTCTTCAGCCATCTTATGCAAAGCGAGTGGAGCGGTATAGAGAAACATCATAGTGGAGACGTGCTGAACCGACTGGAACACGATGTAAAGGATATCACCAACGTTATTACTGAAACCATCCCTTCTGTTTTGGGACTCACCGTCCGCTTCGTGGGTGCTTTCTTTTTCCTTTACAGCATGGACGAGACGCTGGCATGTATGCTGGTATTCGTTGCGCCGGTCTTCATTTTGCTGAGCAAACTCTACATCAGGAAGATGCGCGCCTTGACCCGCGAAATCAGAAATACGGACAGTAAAATTCAAAGTATCCTACAGGAAAGCATCCAGCACCGCATCATCCTGAAGACCCTAGAACGTTGCCAGACTATGGTAGAACGACTGGGTATCAGCCAGGCAATGCTACGCAAGCAGATAAAGCAGAGAACCCTCTTCAGCAGCTTCTCAGCAACCATGCTGAGTGCAGGTTTCGGCGGCGGCTACCTCATTACATTCCTATGGGGCGCCAACCGCCTGCATGATGGCGAGATAACCTATGGTATGATGATAGCCTTCATCCAGTTGGTAGGCCAGATACAAGGACCCTTCCGCGAGCTTACACGCTACATCCCCATCATCGTCAACAGCATCACCGCTTGCGACAGACTGATGGAGTTACAAGAAACACCGGCAGAACCCACAGGCGAAGCCATACGTCTCTGTGAGGGTGGCATCCGCATAAATGACGTATCTTATGCGTATGACGAACACAGGACTGTCCTAAGCCACCTCAGCTTCCACTTCCCCATTGGCAGCATAACAGCCATTCAGGGCGAGACTGGAGCCGGCAAGACAACCCTTATACGCCTTATTCTGGCTCTGATGAAGCCGCAAAGCGGAAGTCTGGAGATTTACGATGCACAGGAGAGAAGCTATGTCATAAGTCCGCAAACACGCTGCAATCTGGTTTATGTACCTCAGGGAAACACCATCTTCAGCGGAACTTTACGCGACAACCTGTTGCTGGGGAACCCCACAGCCACAGAAGAACAGATGCTAGAAGCCTTAAAGACGGCCTGTGCCGAATTTGCCCTAGAACGAGGTTTGGATGCCACGTTCGGAGAATTAGGAGCCGGACTCAGCGAGGGACAGGCACAACGCATCAGCATAGCCCGCGCCCTGCTACGCAACGGATGCATCCTCTTGCTGGACGAGGCCACCAGCGCCTTAGACAACGAGACAGAGCAGGAACTGCTACACAGACTGCAGCAATGGTCTGACGGCAAGAAGACCATCATCTTCATCACCCACCGCCAAGCCGTACTGGATTACTGCACGCAGTCTCTCACGCTAAAAAGGGAAAGTTAATAGAGCATCTCATCACGTTGCCAAAGCACAACGTTGCCCTGCTGAAGCGAAGCAGGAACATTGATAAGACGCTGATTGCTGCTACCCCTGAACAGCAAGTCTTCATCACGCAAAGACTGTACAAAGGGGCCATCCACCAAAACATCCAGATATTTTAGCAGATTATAATATAAGGTATTCTTTTGCAGATACTCGAATAGGAAACCGGTATAGCACCAAATGGTCTTGTCGGTTTCTTTCTTTATCCTTGCTGCCAGTTCAGAGAAGGCCTCTGCCTGAAAGAAAGGGTCTCCACCCGTGAAGGTGACATGGGCTATGGGGTCCTCCTTTATTTCCTGCATCAGAGAATCCACCGTTCTGTCTTCTCCTGCACCAAAGGACCATGACTGAGGATTATGACAACCCTCACAATGATGTTTACAACCACTACAGTAGATGGAGGTCCTGAAGCCAGGCCCATCTACTGTAGTGTCATTTAGAACGTTTAATACGTTTATTATCATTATTAACGAAAAGATATCTTATTCATGTACCACACGGTCATTGAGCTCAGAAAGCTTGGCCTTGTTCCAACGGTCGGTAGTACCTACCAGATAACCTGTGATACGCTGCAGTCGATCCACATTCTTGCTGCCGCACTTAGGACAAACATCCATATGCTTCTCTGCATTCTCGTATCCGCAGTCCATACAGCGGTTGCGTGTATGGTTCACACTTCCGTAACCAATGTTGTACTTATCCATCAGGTCAACAATGTTCATCACCACCTCAGGGTTATGGGTTGCATCACCGTCAATCTCCACATAGAAGATATGACCACCGCGGGTCAGATCATGATAGGGAGCCTCTATCTGAGCCTTGTGCAAGGCAGAGCAATGGTAGTAGACAGGCACGTGGTTAGAGTTGGTGTAGTAGTCGCGGTCTGTGATACCTGGTAATACACCGAATTTCTTACGGTCGAACTTGGTGAACCTGCCGCTCAAGCCCTCTGCAGGAGTAGCCAGAACGCTGTAGTTGTGCTGGTACTTCTCACTGAACTCATTGGCACGGTCACGCATATAGGTAATGATACGCAAGCCCAACTGCTGAGCCTCGTCGCTCTCGCCATGATGCTTTCCTATTAGGGCAACCAGACACTCTGCCAAACCAATGAAACCAATACCCAGTGTTCCGTGGTTGATAACAGAGGCTATAGTATCATTGGGACCTAGCTTCTCGCTATCAATCCAGAGACCCTTCATCAGCAAGGGGAACTGCTTGGCAAAGGCGGTCTTCTGGAACTCCATACGCTCATGCAACTGTCTTGCCGTAACATCCAGTAACTGATCCAGTTTGGCGAAGAAGGCATTGATACGGTCTTCCTGATTCTGGATGCTCATACACTCAATGGCCAGACGGACAATGTTGATGGTTGAGAAGCTAAGGTTACCACGACCGATACTTGTCTTAGGACCAAAGCGGTTCTCGAAGACACGGGTACGGCAACCCATAGTAGCACACTCCCACTTGTAACGCTCAGGATCATCCTCGCGCCAGTTCTCGTTCTGGTTGAAGGTAGCATCCAAGTTGATGAAGTTGGGGAAGAACCTACGAGCCGTCACCTTGCAGGCATATTTGTAGAGGTCGTAGTTCTTGTCGGTAGGCAGATAGCTCAGCCCCTTCTTCTTCTTCCAGATCTGAATGGGGAAGATAGCCGTCTCACCGTTTCCTACACCCTCGTATGTGCTGCGCAGAATCTCGCGGATGATACAACGTCCCTCTGCACTGGTGTCAGTACCGTAGTTGATACTACTGAAGACAACCTGGTTTCCGCCACGAGAATGGATGGTGTTCATATTATGTATGAAAGCCTCCATAGCCTGATGCACTCTGCCTACGGTCTTGTTGATGGCATGCTGCTTGATGCGTTCTCTGCCCTCAAGACCTGTCAGAGGAGTCTCCAGGAAATCATCTATGGGAGCATTGTACAACTCGCTATAATCCTCGGCATACAACTCCTCCAGCACCTTAACCTCTTCTATATAAGAACTGCGCACGAAGGGAGCCAGATAATAGTCGAAGGCAGGAATTGCCTGACCACCGTGCATCTCGTTCTGTACGGTCTCCATGCTGATACAGCCCAGGATACTGGCCGTCTCGATGCGCTTGGCAGGACGACTCTCACCGTGACCAGCCTGGAAGCCGTGCTTCAGAATCTTGTCCAGGGGATGCTGAACACAGGTGAGCGACTTGGTGGGATAGTAGTCCTTGTCATGAATATGCAGGTAGTTGTTCTGCACAGCCTCACGAACTTCCTCGCTCAGCAGGTAATCATCCACAAAGGGCTTTGTTGTCTCGCTTGAGAACTTCATCATCATACCGGCAGGTGTGTCGGCATTCATGTTGGCATTCTCGCGTGTTACGTCGTTATTCTTGATATTGATGATTTCCAGGAAGATGTCACGCGTCTTTGCCTTACGGGCAATGTTACGTGCATTGCGGTATTTGATGTAAGCCTTTGCCACCTCCTTGCGAGCAGACTTCATCAATTCATTTTCCACCATATCCTGAATCTCCTCTACCGTCATCTGCTCCTTTCCCTTCATGGAAATACGGTCGGCAATAGAGGTTATCAGCGATTCATCCTCACCCTCGTCTGTGGTCAGCATAGCCTTACGTATGGCGGCAGAAATCTTCTGCTCATTGAAGCCAACTATACGGCCGTCTCTTTTTACTACAGTCTGTATCATGTTGGTTTTAAATTTGTTACTATATTACGTTTGGAATTTGTACTGCAAAGTTACACAAAACGCGCAATCTACACAAGAAAAACAGACAGAAAGTTGTCATTTTTGCAGAAGAAAATTATACAAAAAAAAGAAAAAGTTTTCCGAAATATTATATAACTTACTGATTTTCAGTATGGGATTTCAAACAATTGAAGAAAAAGTTTTCCGAAACGAAATTCAAACTGCCAGAAAAGACAGAAATTCAGCACATTACAGAACAGCTATGATTTAATATCGAAAAATCATGCCTTACGTAAAGGAAAATTCACCCTACATTTAAAAAAAATGAAAAGGAATCCGTATATCAAAAAGAATTTGTACCTTTGCAGCTAATATTGAATATATACATTATATAATATAAGGTATGAACAAGAAACTTACAGCCACCCTAGTGGTAGCAGCAATTATTGTGGCAGGTGTCATCGGTTATCTGATCTACACCATGCAGAAGCAGAAGGAAGAGAGTGCACAGATGCTGGAACTTGCCGAGATGGACAAACGCGAGATGGAGAACGAGTACGAGCAGTTTGCCATGCAGTATAACGAGATGAAGATGCAAATCAACAACGACTCACTTGTTGCCCAGTTAGAGAAAGAGCAGCAGCGAACAGAGGAGTTGTTGGAGGAGCTGAAGCGCGTAAAAAGCAGCGATGCAGCCGAGATCATGCGACTGAAGAAGGAACTTGCAACACTCCGTAAGGTACTGCAGAGCTTCGTACATCAGATAGACTCCCTGAACCGCCTGAACGAGGAACTGACTCAGGAGAATACTAACCTGAAGACGCAGAACCAGCAGGCACAAGAGCATATCAGCAACCTGAGCAGCCAGAATGAATCCTTATCTTCTAAGGTGGAGATTGCCAGTCAGCTGGACGCCACAGGTATCTGGGCAGAGGGCAGAAACAAGAAGGGAAAGGCTGCCAAGAAGATTAAGGACGTCAAGAAGTTCGTCATAGGATTTCGCATTGCACGTAACGTCACCACCTCAACGGGTATCCGCAGCATCTACCTGCGTATCAGCACACCTACCGGCGATGTCCTGACCAAGGGCGGTACCTTCCAGTACGAGAACCGCAATCTGGAATACAGCATCCGCAAGGACATAGAATATACCGGCGAGGAGCAGACCGTTCAGGTTTACTGGGACGTAGCAGAGGCGCTGAGTGCAGGAACCTACAGAGTGGACATCTTTGCCGACGGCCATAACATAGGTACCTCTTCATTCTCATTCGAGAAGTAATATATGGGAAAAGGTAAGTTGGCTAAGTTTGCCGAGATGGCAGCAAACCCGCTTGTTGTGGAATGCCCCACAGCAGCCGTCATGCAGGATGAGTTCCCTCTGAAGGGCCATTGGGGAGAGCAGTTCTTCCACAACAGCAACCCCATTGTCCTGGAACTGGGATGCGGCAGGGGTGAATATACCGTAGGCTTGGGAAATCTGTACCCCCAGAAGAACTTCATTGGCGTCGACATCAAGGGAGCTCGCATGTGGACGGGAGCCAAGGAGGCGCTCGTCTCCGACATGAAGAACGTGGGATTCCTGCGTACCAACATAGAGTTCATCCACAAGTTCTTTGCCCCTGGCGAGGTCAGCGAGATATGGCTCACCTTCTCAGACCCCCAGATGAAGAAGGTCACCAAGCGACTCTCCAGCACCTACTTCCTACAGCGCTACCGCCAGTTTATGCAGGACGGTGGCATCATACACCTGAAGACCGACTCCAACTTCCTCTTCACCTATACCGAGGAGATGCTCAAGGCCAACGGTCTGCCTACAGAGGTATGCACCAGAAGCCTGTATCAGGAGAACGGCGATGACACCAAGGAAGCCCGCTCCTTCCAGACCTACTACGAGGGAATGTGGAGAGCCAGAGGCATCGACATCAAATACCTGCGCTTTCACCTTCCCTTGGAGGGCGAACTGATAGAACCCGACGTAGAGATTCCGCTGGACGAATACCGTAGTTACAGTCGCGAGAAACGCTCCAGCCTGGAAGTCAGTAAATAACTCATAATACAGAAAATCAAACATGGAACTATATCCTAAACTCATACTGGACGCCCTTGCCACCGTCCGTTACCCGGGTACGGGCAAGAATGTGGTAGAAATGAATATGGTGGAAGACGATATGCGCATTGCCGGCCTTCACGTCAGCTTCAGCCTTATCTTCGACAAGCCCACCGACCCCTTCATGAAATCCGTTGTCAAGGCCTGCGAGGCAGCTATCCATGCCTATGCCTGCAAGGATGCCGAGGTAGAGATAAAGACCAAGAGCCTGCAAGCTCCCCGTCCTGACCTGCCAGACCTCCTGCCAGGTGTCAAGAACATCATAGCCGTCAGCAGCGGCAAGGGCGGTGTGGGTAAGAGCACCGTAGCTACCAACCTGGCTGTTGCCTTGGCCAAGTTAGGTCATAGCGTAGGCCTGCTGGATTGCGATATCTCAGGTCCCAGCGCCCCTAAGATGTTCCAGATAGAGGACGAGCGTCCCTATAGCGAGAATGTGAACGGACGCGACCTGATAAGACCCATTGAGAAGTATGGCGTCAAGGTGCTTAGCATAGGTTTCTTTGTAGACCCTGACCAGCCTACCCTCTGGCGTGGCGGTATGGCCTGCAATGCGCTGAAGCAGCTTATCGGCGATGCCAACTGGGGCGACCTTGACTACTTCATCCTGGACACCCCTCCAGGCACCAGCGATATTCACCTGACCCTTGTTCAGACACTCCCCATTACAGGAGCCGTCATTGTCAGCACACCCCAGCAGGTAGCTTTGGCTGATGTGCGCAAGGGCATCAATATGTACCAGAACGAGAAGGTGAACGTACCCGTTCTAGGTCTGGTAGAGAACATGGCTTGGTTCACCCCTGCCCAGCACCCCGATGAGAAGTACTTCCTCTTTGGCAAGGAAGGCGTGAAGGAACTGGCAGAGAAACTGCAGCTGCCCCTGCTGGGTCAGATTCCCATTGTACAGGACATCTGCGAGTCGGGCGACAACGGCACACCTGCAGCCCTCGACCCCTCCACCATTACAGGTCAGGCCTTCCTGCAGTTGGCAGCCAAGGTGGCCACACAGACAGACAAACGTAATCTGGAACAAGCCCCCACGACTATAGTAAACATCAAAAAATAGACCTTATGAAAAGAACCAATCTATTACCATTAGCACTTTACTTCTGTAATGCACTGTTCCTGAATGCCTGCTCTCCTGCAGACAACCCTCCCGCATCGGAGATAAAATGTCCGCTGGAAGGCTACCAGTTGGTATGGTCGGACGAGTTCAACACCTCCGCTATCGACAATACCAAGTGGACCTATCAGGTAGCAAATGCCGGATGGGTGAACCACGAGTTGCAGACCTATGTGAAGGAGCAGTCGCCCCAGGGCAACAAGGTGGCAGAATGCAGCGACGGAACCCTCAGGATTCATTGTTTTAAGGAAGGCGACAAGATTTACAGCGGTCGCTTGTACGGCAACCGGAACGTGGGCTTCAAGTACGGATACATAGAGGCCAGCATCAAACTGCCCAAGGGCAAGGGCACATGGCCTGCATGGTGGATGATGCCCGTAAGCAGCAGCCAATGGCCTGCTTGTGGCGAGATAGACATCATGGAGGAGGTTGGCGTAGATGCCAACATGGTATCCAGCAGTATCCACTGTCAGGCATACAACCACCCCAACAAGACACAGAAGACCCACGAGATGTACTGCGCAGGAGCCGAAGACGGCTTCCACGTCTATGCCTTAGAATGGACAGAGGACTACATCCGCACCTACGTGGACGGCAAGGTACAGCTTTACTTCCCCAACGACAAGACGGGCAACAACGACACATGGCCCTTCAACAAAGCCTTCTACCCCATCCTGAACATAGCATGGGGCGGCGATTGGGGCGGCTACAAGGGGGTGGACGAAACAGCCCTCCCCGTGACAATGGAGATAGACTACGTAAGAATATGGCAAAAGAAAAAAGAGTAAGGACGAATCCCTACTCTTTTCTTTTTCTCTTATAATAATGTTTCCTTATTCAATTACTACACGAGTCCATCCGTGCTCATCGGGTTCGATGCCGTACTGGATGTTACGCAACTTGTTGTAGAGTTTGGTACTGATAGGACCGGGCTGACCGTCCTTGCTGATGATGTAGCTCTTCTTGTTCTCTAGGTCGTCTATACGCTCGATGGGGCTGATAACGGCAGCTGTTCCGCAGGCGCCTGCTTCCTCGAAGGTTGACAACTCCTCCTCAGGAATTTGACGACGCTCCACCTTCAAGCCCATATCCATTGCCAGCTGCATCAAGCTCTTGTTGGTAATACTGGGCAGAATACTGGTACTCTTGGGAGTAACGTAGGTATTGTCCTTGATACCGAAGAAGTTGGCAGCACCGCACTCGTCTATGTACTTCTTCTCCTTGGCATCCAGATAGAACTCGCAGCTGTAGCCCAGATCGTGAGCCATCTTGTTGGCCTTGAGGCTGGCAGCATAGTTACCGCCCACTTTGTAGATACCCGTTCCCAGAGGTGCGCTACGGTCGTACTCACGGATGATAACGTAAGGGTTGGTAGCAAAGCCACCCTTGAAGTAAGGACCTACGGGAGTTACAAATATTAGGAACAGATACTCGTTGGCAGGATGAACACCTACCTGTGCGCTGGTACCAATCAGCAGCGGACGTATATATAAGGTAGCACCGCTCTCGTATGGGGGAATGAAACGCTCGTTCAGGCGAACCACCTTCTCAACCATCTCTATGAACTTCTCTGTGGGGAGCTCGGGCATCAGAATGCCACGGCAAGTGCTCTGCAGGCGGGCAGCGTTCTCGTCGGCACGGAACACGCGCACCTTGCCATCAGGGCAACGGTAAGCCTTAAGGCCCTCGAAGGCCTCCTGGCCATAATGCAAACAGGTTGCTGCCATGTGCAAGGGGATAGTCTCTTCACTGCAAGTCTCAATCTCACCCCATGCACCATTGCGATAGTAGCAACGTACATTATAATCAGTCTTCATGTAGCCGAATGAAAGGCTACTCCAGTCAATTTCGCTCATTTTTTAATGTCTTATTCAGTTTGTGGCGACAAATTTACACATTTTCGTCGACTTGTAGTAAGGATTTGCAGTTTTTTTCCGACTCATAGAGTCGTTCCTTACAGAATTGCATCAAACGCTGGGCTTCCTGCAACTTCTTGGCCATTTCGTCGATACCAATCTCTCCGCGCTCCATCTGTTGGGTCAGCGCCTCCAGCTTCTGCATAGCTTGCTCGTAAGTCAGTTCTTCTTGCATAATACTACCTTTGAATATATTTCGCCTTCCTGCAGGCTTGTTGTTATCACTTCACCTTCTGCCACATCCTTGGGCGAACGTACTACCCTACCTCCACAAGTGGTGATACTGTAGCCACGTTGCAGCAGGATGCGGGGATCCAAGCCCTTCAGCCTTTGCTGCAGTAAGGTCTGACGGTGGTATTCCTGTTCCCAGCGGCGCTCCAGGGCTGTCAGCAAGCGATGTATCAGTAGTTCCATCTGACGTTCCTGCCTGTCCTTGAATCCTGCGAACAAGAGGGGCAGCACCTTCTGGATGTGCTCCAAACGCTGGCGGGCGTTCTGAATGCTGTTCTCGGCACTACGCAGGATACGACGGTAGAGGTCGTCCAGCAACGCTGCCTCCTGTGCCTGATGGTCTATAATGAAAGCAGCAGCGGCAGTAGGAGTCTTCACACGGGTATGGGCAACAAAGTCAAGCACCGTCTCGTCTCGCTCATGCCCTATCCCCACTACTACAGGCAGAGGATATTGTGCGATGCAGGCTGCCAGGGGGTAGGAATCAAAGTCGCACAGGTCGCCCGTAGCTCCGCCTCCACGGATGATGACTACCAGATCAAAGGACTCCTCGGCTTGCAGGATACTCTCCAGGGCAGCTATCACACTCTCAGGCACATGCTGACCCTGCATTATAGCAGGGAAGAGCTGCGTCTGGAAGTGCAGGCCATAGTCATTACTGAGCAACTGGTTCTGGAAGTCGCCGTATCCGGCTGCCGTAGCACTGCTCACCACGGCAATCCTGCGTAGCAGGCGTGGCAGGGACAGTTCCTTGTTGTCATTGATGATACCGTCCTGCTGCAGTTGGTTCAGGATTTCCCTTCTGCGCTTGGCCATATCACCCAGCGTGAAGGTACTGTCTATATCTATGATGTTCAGGGCGTAGCCATACTGCTCGTGGAAGGTCACCCTTACCAGCAGCTTCACCTGCAGGCCGCGTCTCAACGTCTCGCCCGTCTCCTTCTGGAAGCGCAGGCTTATGATGTTATAGTTCCTGGCCCAGCAGGTGATACGGGCACGTGCTACTATGTTACGCCCCTGTTCATCTTTCTGGACCAACTCACCATAGAAGTGTCCGCCGAAGCCTACAGAGGCATCGGCGAACTCTCCTTCAACCCAGTACTCCTCATCCAGTGAGGTTTCCAGTACTGAGCGTACAATATGATTTAGCTCGTAAAGAGTCAACTCACTCTCTTACTGCATCAGCACCTTGCGGGTAGTACCATCGCTCATACGGACAATATTGATACCACGCTGCATTCTGGCGTTCTGCTGACCGCCCAGGTTGTAAACGCTGACAATCTTAGCATCGCCCTTCAGGTTATCGATAGCAGTCTCAGCATCCTTGTTAGGAGCTACATTGTTGCCATCAACCATACCGCTGATGCTTGCGAAGAGACCCCATACAGCATGCAGCTCGTAAGCCTCAACAGCAGCTTCGGGCACGCGCAGGGCTACATTCTCTATTGCAGTGTCCTCGAATGCGTCAAGTGTTACCTTGGGACATTCTTCTGCCAGACATACAAAGTCTGCCAGAGCTTCACATTTAGCAAAAGCATAATCCTCAACCTCTTTAATGGTTGCAGGCAGGACAACAGACTTCATAGCGCTACATCCGTAGAAAGCACCTTCGCTGATGGCAGTTACCGTACTGGGGATCTCTACACTTTCCAGGCTTTTACAGTTTCTGAAGACATAGTCTTCAATACCTTTCACACCCTCAGAAATCTCTACGTTCTTCAAGTTGAGACAGCCACTGAAAGCATAGGCGTCAACGTCAATCACAGAGGCGGGGATGGCGATATTTGTCAGTCCAAGGCAGTCATAGAAGGCATATTTGCCGATTTCAGTTACAGTAGCAGGGATAGCGGTATTACTGCAACCGGCAACCAACCTGTATGTTACATTCTGAGTCTTCTCATCTACGATAGTCTCGATAATAGCATTGCTGCCAGCGGGTGCACTGTAAACGGCATTGCCGTCTGCTACAGAAATATTCTGCAAGTAAAGACAACCTGCAAAGGTAGAACCTGTAATATTCCGCAAGCTGGCGGGCAGGCTGACAGATGTCAGGCCGCAAAGATAAAAGGCTGCAGTACCAAGCTGTGTCAGACCCTCGGGGATATTGACAGCACCCAGTGAGATACAACGCTCAAAGGCATAGTCACCAATCTGCTTTACACCGGCAGGGATGTTTATAGATTCCAACTTCTGGCAATTACAGAAAGTATAGCTGGGAATCTCTGTAAGACCTTCGGGCAGAACAACGCTTTTCAGTTCTATACAATTGAAGAAGGCAGAGCCACCAACGGCAACAACGTTACTGGGAACGTTAACAGAGGTCAGCGAGTGACAGCCAAAGAATGTATAAGGCTTGATGCTGTCTACAGCAGCGGGGATGTTGATGCCAGCCAGACTCTTACAGCCATAGAAGGCAGAAGAACCGATCTTCTTCAGTGTAGAAGGCAGGCTGATAGAAGTCATGCCACTACAGTTACGGAAGGCAGAATAACCCAGCTCTGTCACACCCTCGGGGACAACAACGGATGTAACGCCCGTGCAATAGTAGAAGGCCTTGTCACCAACGGCTGTTACAGCATAGTCAATGCCGTCATAGGCAACGCTTGCGGGAATATTGACGGCACCCTCGTAAGGTTTCTCGGCATCTGCAACAACGGTTACCACGGCCGAGTCCGTCTGAGAGTAGTTGATTCCGTTAACCGTGAAGTCAACAGCTGCTTGCATATTCAGGCTACTAAAGAGAGCCAGCAAGCCACAAACAAAATAATTACGTTTCATTTTAGTTTAATATTTTTAGTTTATTTTTTTCTCGTTTTAACACATATTACGGCACAAAAATAGGAAAAATTTCCTTTCACTCAAAGAAAAATGCTCATCTTTTTGCATTTCACTTGTGAATTTAGGAAAGCAGGGAGAAGTTAGCGGTTAGCGTAATGTTCAAGGCTCTATGAAAATCTGTAATGTTTTATAGCCCCATTCAGAAGGGATAAATTCTTGTCTAATTGGAAAGATTTTCCTTCCCCGTTAGGGAATATTTTCTGCCCAGTTGGCGAGGAATATTTTCTTCTTGTTTTGACAGTACAAAGATACAACACAGCCGGTGCGGTCTACGAAGAAATGACAAACTTTATCCTAGTCTGATTTTTTTACTGCGTTGCGCGTTGCAGCGTTGCAGTTCAAAAACAGATACATCAAAAGGTAAAGAATCTATTCTATATTTAGGATAATTATTTAATATATAATATATATATAGTATTGAAGTGTTTTCTGGTACAGAAATACCCTTTTTATAACTGCAACGCTGCAACGCGCAACGGCGAAAGGGTGAAGGGTGAAAAAGACAAGCAAAAAGCAAGCCCCGAGAGTTTGACTCTCGGGGCTTTCCGTCAAAACAGAGAGAATATATTACTTGTTGTAGTTGTAATGAACGTTGGGGTTACCCTGAATAACAGAGAGGGGGAAGGGGAATACCCAGAGGTCTGAGGTGGGAGACAAGGTGACGGTACCCAGCGAACCGAAGTCGTGAGTAAGGGTTGTCTGCCACTCGGGCTGTACGTTCCAACGCTTGCGCTGGATGAAGTTCCAGACAGTCCAGATATTCTCACCCAGAGAGGTCTGCCTGATGTGCTCGATAGCAGCAGCCTCGTCCGCAACATTGCCCTTGAAGGGTGCATAGGCGTCGGCAGGCAGACGAAACTTACGCAGGTGATCCAACTGATCCATACCCTTGTCTATATCACCACCACGTACGTAGCACTCAGCCAAAAGGATGTACATCTGGGGAGTAGCCAGACCGGCTACGTTGTGATACTCCATCATGCCGGGCATATTATCGGGCGAATCCCAGCCTCTCAGGCCAATCATATTGGTGCTCTGGTCAGTCATACCACCAGCCAGTATCTCATAGAAACCTTGGTACTGCTCCTTGATACGGGGATTCAGGAAGTAGTGACCATACTGGGGCTCTATCTGATTCTCGAAGTCAGGCTCTGACCACAGGTTGAGCAGGTAGTTGGGGACAACGAAGTAGTTCTCTACAGACTCCAGATAATCAGAGGTGAAGCAATCATACTTGTTGTCGGGCATCATATGGATGTACTCCAACCAACGGGGTTCCTGACGTACGTTGGCGTAGTAGTCGTCCAGTCCGCCTTCCAGAGCAAGGGCTGCCTCGGCTGCCTCGGCTGCCTCGGGGTACTGCTGCATGCACATCAGGATGTTAGCCTTGAGGGCATAGGCAGCAGGCAGGTTGAAGCGGGTCTTGGTAGGCTGAACCTTGGGCAGAGCACCTGAGTTGATGGCATCGTTAACGTCACGCAGACACTGCTCGTAAACCTGAGCAACAGTACTGGGAGCATAAATCTCATCGATGGACTTATCTTCTGTCATGTAGATGACACCACCGTCCTCCTTGGCTGTGGCAGGGTTGTAAGCCTTGGCAAACTTATTGACCAACAAGAAGTGGGCAAAGGAACGCAGGGCCTTGGCTTCTGCCACCAGAGCAGCCTTCTTCTGTGCTGTACCACTGGCCATGCCAGCGTTGTTGATGACGGGGTTGCAGATACGACCTACCCACTTGTAGCAGCTAGAGTAGTAGCCGTCGCTGGAGGTCAGCTGCTGGATACGCTGGATATCGGCAGGACTGTCGGAATAAGACCAGAGCAGAGTGCTACGTTCCTTGTTGGGCATAGCCAGCTCGGCAGGTATCTGATTGGCACCGCTGATTACGCTACCGCCGATATTATAAACGTCAGAGAGACTGATGTCGATGTCGTTATTGAAAAGCAACTCCAGTTCGTCTGTTGTGGAGAGCAGGTTCTTTCCCTTGGGCTTGATGTCCGTAAAGTCAGAGCAGGAAGTGACTGCAAGGGCAGCTGCCATCAGGATGGCTGTATATAATCTATTCTTTTTCATAATTGCATCAATAATTTACAAACAGGCTGAATGTGTAGTTAGAGCGGGTACGGACGCTCAAAGTCTCGGGATCTATACCCTTGCCGTTAGCTGTCCAGAGAGCCTTGGGATTATCTATCTGGAAGTTGAGAGCCAGACGGCTAAGCTTCAGGCGGTTAACAATGGTACGGGGGAACTCGTATCCGAAGACAATGTTACGGATCTTGAGGAACGAAGCATCATAAACAGAGTTATTACCGTTATATGACTCGTTGCCGATAGAGCTGGAACCGTACTGACCGAAACCAGGTGTTGTGGTGGGATTCTCAGGTGTCCATGAGTTGAGCAGGTAGAGGGGCTGTGTTCCTCCCATAGAAGTAGAGGTGACCTCGCGCTCCTGCAGGCAACGCATAACATGACCGCCGTAGTAGGCAAGCATGATAGAGAATGAGAAGCCGTTCCACTCCAGACGGTTGTCCATGCCCAGGATAACCTTGGGGTCTGTCTGTCCGCTGTACTCCATAACGTCTGTGCTGGCACCCTGAACAGAGTGAGTGATGGTACCACCGTCTCCGTACCAGAGGGTCTCACCGGGACCGCTGACAGAACCGTCATCAATACCGGCAAAGCGGTAAGACCAGAGGGCAGAGGCAGGATAACCTTCTACGAAGGGATTGCTGAGCATCTGGTAAGCATAGGTAGAGGGGTTATAGACGTTGGTAACCTTGTTGCTGTTGTGAGCCAGTGTCAGGCTGGTTGACCAACCGATCTGCTTGCGTGTGGTAGGACGGAACCAGTCGGCCGTTACCTGCAACTCTATACCGTTGTTACGCAGGTTGGCACTGTTGACGAACATTGAGCTGTAACCTGTGGTGGGGTCGAGACTCTTGTTGGCAAAGACATCCTGAGCAGCCTTGTGATAGTAGTCGATGCTACCGCGAACACGGTTATTGAAGAGCGAGAAGTCGATACCCACGTTGTTGGTACGTGTCTGCTCCCAACGCAGGTTGGGGTTGGCAGGTGACTGTATGGTTGCCAAGGGCAGCTTGGTGTATGAGTTGGTAGAACCTGTGGTGGCTGTCAGATAAGAGGTTGCACCCTGGTAGATGTTACCGGTAGCACCGTAGCTATAGCGAAGCTTCAGGAAGTTAACCCACTTAACCTCCTTCATGAAGTCTTCCTGCTCGATATTCCAGGCACCGCCCACAGACCAGAGGGGCTTGCCACGGTACTTGGAGTTAAGGCCATAGACATCTGCATAGTCCTTACGGAAAGAGGCGAAAACGTTATAGCGGTCATTGTAGGTATAGGTGGCATTGAAATAACCTGAGCCGTAGCGGTGCTCAACCTCCAGGATATTGTCCATACCATTCTTGATATAAGGATTGTAGGCGTAGCTACGTGCATTGTAGCCACCGCTACCCGACTTGTAGTAAGGGCTGTACTGCTGGTCGTAGAGGTCGAAGAAGTTGATGTCGGCGGCACGACCCGTCTGCAGCTGGTCATCGTAAGCCAACAGGAGGGAATTGGTACCCTTGCTGAGTGTACCACGGAACTCCAGACCGGCAATAGCGCTAACCTCGTGCTTACCAAACTTCTTGCCATAGTTGAGCTGACCACGGGTAGTCCAGTAGTCGCCCTGGGTGTTGCGTGTCTGACGGAAGCCGCCAGTAGCAGGAATCAGGGGGTTGGTAAGACGGTTAGGATCATAATAGGCATTGTGCAGGACACGTGCAGGGTGGCTGTCCTCAGTAGCCAGCCATACACGTCGCTGCTGGTCGCTTTCATAGACTCCCATCACACTGGCAGTCAGACCGGGCAGGATGCGGAACAACAGCTCACCGTTCAAACGCAGGTGAGTGCGACGTGAGTTAACCGTATTGTTATAGAACTCGTCTATGGGGTTGCTGGAGAGGTCAACAGTACCTTCGCCACCGCCACCCCAGAGCTCGTTACCCTCGCAGATACCATACATATTGCGGATGGAGCCGTCGGCATTGTACATGGTCTCGTAGGCTGCATGACTCCAGACATCGTTGGCCAGAGAGGTAGCGTCATCACCGCGTCCGCGACTCTTGTTGAAGACACCGTTGATGGTAACGTTGGTAGTCAGCCACTTGGTAACATCAAAAGAGCCTTTGTAGTTGGCAGTGAAGCGCTGATCCATAGTGTTGATGATACCGGCATTGTCATGTGCGAAGTTCAGGGTCAGGTTGTTCTGGCTCTTCTCTGAACGACTGCGCAGAGACAGGTTGTACTCCTGCATCACCTGCTGGCGATATACCTCGCGGGCATATTCCTTGGCAAAGTTGTTCTTGCTGAGCTGCTGCTTGATCTGGGCAAGCTCGTCCATAGTGATATCGCCCTTGTAGGCACGATAGTAGGCGTAGCTAAGGGGAGATACAGGACCGTTACCGTAGTTGTAGCCAGAGAGGGTTGAACCTACGGGGTCTGACTGGGTACCGCTGGTGTAGTACCAGTCGTAGTACTCACTCTCCTTCTTAACCTGCTGCTCGGCATTCATATAGAAGTTATCGTTATAGTCCATGTTGCGGTTCTCCTTCAGGGTGAGGTTGGCAGTAAAGGCTACGTCAATCTTACCCTTCTGGTGAGCGTTCTTGGTGGTTACAACAATGACACCGTTAGAGGCACGGGCACCGTAGATAGCGGTAGCGGCGGCATCCTTCAGGACGTTGATGCTGGCAATATCATACTGGTTGATATCCTCCAAGCGACCCTCAACAGGCAGTCCGTCAACAACAAGCAGAGGACTGGTCTCGGCATAGAGAGATGAAGTACCACGAACCTTGAGCTCTCCTCCGTAAGTAGAAAGACCTGCTACCCTACCCTCCAGGTTGGACAGAAGATTGGGGGTATAACGCTCCATGAGGTCATTGCCGCTGATGGTGACGGCAGAACCCGTCATCTTAGGCTTGGCAATATCCTGATAACCAGTTACTACCACCTCGTTGAGCTGGCCGGCATCAGACTTCATGGTTACTTCTACTGCCTGGTTGGCAACCACATTCTTGAGCTTGACAATGGAGGGTTCCATACCTATGAAGCGGAACTCCAGCTCATTGCTACCTGCAGGTACACTGATTTCGTAAGCACCCTTAGCGTCGGTTACGCCAACTGCCTGTCCGTTACGCTTGATGGTGACTCCAGGAAGGGCCTCGCCCTCGTCGTCAATCACATGTCCCTTGATAGTGTAGGACTGCTGAGTCTGTGCCGATGCTGCATTCTGTGCTACAACCTGAACGGGAGCAACACCCAATGTCAGAATCAAGCCCAAAGCCAGACTAACGGATTTGAGATTGTGAATCTTTTTCATTGTTGTTAAAAATAAAGTGTTTAATTTGTAGTGTTTATCTAATACCATTTTGTAACAAGCCGCATATTTTTCGACCGCAAAAGTACGGAGAATAACAGAATTTAACAAATATTTGTCATAAAATACCAAACTTTTTATACATTTTATACCATAAACGTGGTATTTTCGTGTCACAAGACAACTATTTTCTCCATATTATAGAACATTACGTCCCAAGGAAAAAAAGAAAAGCCACCCTAATGGGCAGGCTATACCTTATTTATTTAATACAACTTTCTTTCCATTAATGATGCAGATTCCTTTCTTTTGTCCGTTGGACCTCAAACCTGAAACCTGAAACTTGAAAACTTCTACATTGTCCCGTCTTACAGGAAGGGTGCCCGTTGCGCCATCAAAACTTACCTCTACCAGAACGGGGCGGTGGTCAGAGGCTGAGGGTTCGTTGATAACCTGACGCTTATTCACAGATGTTCCAGCACGACCATAACGGGCTATGTAGTCTATAATCTTACTGGGAGTGCCGGCAGGGAATGTATAGTTAGAACTGGCAGTTGTGATATTATTCAGAAAACGGAAGGAACGCTTCATCTTAGTAATGAGCGTAGAGGATGGAATGTCATTCCAGTCGCCACAAATAAAGAAGGGTTTATCCCAGCGGGCAGCCTCCTCAAGAATAATATCCAGAGAGGTCATACGATTATCTTCTTCAAGAGCAAGGTGCGTAGTGGCAAAGACATACTCCTGAAACTCGCAGACCAAAAGGGTTCTCTTTTCATTCCCTGGCAAAGGGATGACACGGTGCGACAAGGGTTTCTCCTTGCTAAGGATGGCTACGCCGTACTTGCCACCTGTCAGAGGAATGGCAGGACCAAAGGTACTGTACATATTCAGCTTCTGAGCCAGATAGCCAGCCTCATGAATCCTGTTAGAACGCTTGACACAACTGTCAACCTCCTGCAACCCTATTATATCTGGTGCTGCATTCGCAATAACCTCTGCCTGACGGTCAAGATCTACCACATCATCCATACCAGCACCATGCTGGATGTTGTACGTCAGGATGCGCATCGTCAACGGACCATCCTGCGCATTAGCAGCCAAACAGAAGAGCAGACCGCAGAAAAGCAGCCATTTACCTTGTATTTTCATAAATTAGAGACCCACGCCCGTCCCCTCCCGCAATGGAGGGGAGATTGGGTGAGCGGTTGTTAGAGGTCATTATCGGAGTACTCCGATTATCACTTTTATCTTTTAGTTTTTAACTGTTGCCATCTTCTGCAGATAGTACGCACGCAGATCGTCCCACTTATAGTAAGGACCTGTAACAGGAGTGCCAGGGAGAGTAACCTCGCGCTCGTTGAGCAGAGCCTTTACCAGAACATCTCCGTCCTTGCCCTTCTTGGGACGATAGAAGATAAGCTGTACGTTGCTAGCCATGGGGAAAATGCGATAGTTGGCCCACTGGTAATCCAGACGGTCGAGGTCGGACACCTCAACACCTGCATCACCCAACTCCATCAGGGTAGCCATAGGCAGAACATAGACCTCGTGACCAAAGCGCAGGGTAGCACCTACAAAGCTCTTGTTACCCACAATAGTATCGGCAGTCTCAATGAAGTTCTTCAGCAGACCGCTGACACGCAGGGGAGCCCTCTTGTCGCTAAGCGGAGTGGCACCATAACCTGTATACCATTCTATATTATGCGCGCGCCAGATATCATAGCACTCATCCTCTGTAAAGTAACGGTACATGTCTATGCCGTTATCGTGGCTCTGCATGTTGCTGCAGACATTGAAGATGTGACGCATCAGGGGAATCTGCTCTACACTGTCTCGGATATAAACCTGGTCATTGAAGATTGTGTTGATGAAACGCTCTGGATGGATGAATTTCTTGCGATACTCATCAACCACATCACCACGCTTCTTGATGGCCTTCTTAATCTCGGCTGGTGCAGCTGGTGCCAGATAGTACTGGAAGCAGTCGCCCACATCGTTATGAATCCTAAGCTTGGGATTGAAGGCGGTAAACTCCTCGCACTCTGCCATCATAGACATGATACAACGCTTGACAACAGTACTGCGGGCATCCACCTGACTGTTCTTGGAACCAAAGATAGCAGGGAAGCGCTCTGTCATACGCTTGCCTATGCGATGATGCTGACGCTCGCCAACAGTGGTGAGGTCGCCTGCACGCTTATCGCAGCAAACATAGAACTTCTCTACATCAGAAAGCAACTGCTGGCCGGTAGCCGTCAGCTTACCCAAGTCGCGAGCCTTACGCAGAGGCACAAGCACATCATCCGTATACTCGCCGTCGCCACATAGCCAACGACTGCCATGACGTCCGTAATGCGACATATAGAAGGGCTCATAGCCCTTGGGTGTAGGGGTGAGCACATCAGCCTCTGTAGGGTCAACGTATGCCAGAAGGTTACTGGCAGAGAGACGGATGTTATCATGAATCTCCTGACGAGCCTTGCTCCAGTCCTGCTGGGCAAAGAGCATACTGGCAGTCGTAGAGGCTGCCAGCATGAATATAAATAATCTTTTCTTCATTCTTTTGTTGTGTATTTTCATATTATTTCGGCATAACGCCATGCGTTGTTAACCAAGGAAGCTAAGCAGGATACCTGCTGCTACGGCAGAGCCGATAACGCCTGCCACATTGGGGCCCATAGCGTGCATGAGCAGGAAGTTACGCTTGTCTGCCTCCTGACCAACGGTCTGACTAACGCGGGCTGCCATAGGAACAGCACTTACGCCGGCAGAACCGATGAGGGGATTTATCTTCTCCTTCAGAAACAGATTCATTATCTTAGCCATGAGCACACCACCGGCAGAACCGATGCCAAAGGCCACGATACCTACACAGAGGATGCCCAGTGTCTGCCAGTTCATGAACGAAGTAGCAGTAGCAGTAGCACCAACTGTAAGACCCAGACAGATGACAACGATGTTGTTCAATTCGTTCTGTGCAGCCTTGCTCAGACGGTCAACCACGCCGCTCTCCTTCATCAGGTTACCCAACATCAGGCAACCAACAAGTGTACCGGCAGAGGGAACTATCAGAGAAACAATGATGGCCACAATGATGGGGAAAAGAATCTTCTCCTTCTTGCTGACATCACGCAACTGAGACATACGTATCTTACGCTCCTTCTCAGTAGTAAGCAGCTTCATGATAGGAGGCTGGATAACAGGCACCAGAGCCATATAGCTATAGGCAGCAACGGCAATGGGCCCCAACAGTTCAGGAGCCAGCTTACTAGTCAGAAAGATAGCGGTAGGACCGTCAGCACCTCCGATGATACCAATAGAAGCAGCCTGTGCAGCAGTGAAGCCAAAAATCGGCAGGTCTGTCTGTGTTACCAAGAAGGTTGCAAAGATACCCAACTGGGCCGCAGCACCAAGAAGAAGGCTCTTGGGATTGGCAATCAGCGGGCCAAAGTCCGTCATTGCACCTACGCCCAGAAAGATAAGGCAGGGATAGATTCCGGCTTTGACACCAATGTAAAGGATATCAAGCAGTCCTCCGTGGGCCATGATATAGCCGTAGCTGTGGTAGTTGGGGCTTGCAGGATTCAGAAACTCATTGTTCCACATCTCTGAATCAAACATACCTGCACCAGGCAGGTTCGTGAGAATCATACCAAAGGCAATGGGAAGCAAAAGCAGAGGCTCGTACTCCTTCTTGATAGCAAGGTAAAGCAGGAAGCAGCCGATAAGAAGCATAACGGCACACTTCCAGCCCTCGCCTACGAAGAATGAGACGAAGCCCATCTCCTCAACGAACTTGCTTATACCTTCCTCAGCATTAAAATCGGCGGCCATAGCTGGCATGCAGGCCAGCAACATCAGGCCCAGGATGCTAAGAATCTTAATCTGTTTCATGGCAATACTTAGTTTATGTGTTTACTATCTGCATATTTTGTATTGCCTTAAGCCAGCTCAACAAGAGCCTGACCGCCGTCAACTTGATCACCAACGTTCACAAGAACGGCCTTGACAGTTCCGGCAGCCTCTGCTGTGATGCTATTCTCCATCTTCATAGCCTCGAGCATCACTACAGTGTCACCAGCAGCAACCTGATCGCCAGCCTTTACCAATACCTGGGTAATCTTACCATTCAGGGGAGCGGTTACCACATTGCCGCCGGCAGGGGCAGCAGCGGGCTTGGCAGCTGCAGGGGCTGCAGCAGGAGCAGCGGCAGCCACTGCGGGTTTAACAACAGGCTTAGCGGCGGGCTTACGCTCGGGCAGGGTTACGGTGTAGATCTTGCCATCGACAGTTACCTCGAGGGTATCTTCGTGCTCTACAACATGAGCGGTATGTTCCTTACCACTTATATTAAACTTGAACTCTTTCATCTTTTCTGTGTTTTATAATCTGGGGTTTAATACTGCGTGCCAGTTTGAAGGCTGGGTGTTCTTGATAGTAAGAACGCCACTCTCCTCGTCATGGGCACTGTTAAGATAAAGGTATAGCGCTGTGGCAACAACCACCAGGTCGTCACCCTCAGCAGCATCAGCATGCTTGCCAGGAGCCAAAGCGGGTGTCTTGGCCACACTCTGATGTTTATTGGAGCGCCTAGCTATGTAGCCAAAGCACACCAATACCATCACAATGAGAATCAGTATGGCAAACACCACACACGGACTGATACCAGCAATAGACCATGCTTCTGGAGTTATTGTTAATACTGTCATAACTATTGTCTTTTAACTTGATTACAAAGGTATGTTACCATGCTTTTTGGCAGGGTTGGTCAACCTCTTGTTCTTCAATTGCTCCAAAGCGCGGATGATGCGGAAACGAGTATTGCGAGGCTCGATAACATCATCAATGTAACCATACTTGGCTGCCTGATAGGGATTAGAGAACAGGTTCTCGTACTCGGCAATCTTGTCGGCCATGAACTGCTTAGCCTCTTCTTCCTTACCCTCGGCCTTAAGCTCCTTAGCCTCCTTGGCATAAAGAACGCTGGCAGCACCACTGGCACCCATAACGGCAATCTCGGCACTGGGCCATGCATAGTTGGCATCACCACGCAACTGCTTACAGCTCATCACGATGTGACTACCACCATAGCTCTTACGCAGGGTAACGGTAATCTTGGGCACAGTAGCCTCTCCGTAGGCATAGAGCAACTTAGCACCATGCAGGATAACGGCATTGTACTCCTGACCTGTACCGGGCAAGAATCCAGGAACGTCAACAAGGGTTACAATGGGGATGTTGAACGCATCGCAGAAACGAACGAAGCGGGCACCCTTACGGCTGGCATTGCAGTCGAGAACACCTGCCAACTGATTGGGCTGGTTGGCAACGATACCAACACTCTGACCATTGAAGCGCGCAAAACCGATGATGATATTCTTGGCAAACTTGGGCTGAATCTCGAGGAACTCGCCATTATCAACAATACCACCGATTACCTCGTACATATTGTAAGGATGGTTGGGGTTGTCTGGCAGAATCTCGTTCAGGAAGTCTTCCTTACGGTCAATGGGGTCAGTACACTCCACAACAGGTGTCTTCTCCATGTTGTTCTGTGGAATGTAGCTGAGCAACTTCTTGATAAGAGCAATGCCCTCTTCCTCTGTGCTGGCTGTAAAGTGTGTTACGCCGCTCTTGGTAGAGTGAACACTGGCACCACCCAACTGCTCCTGGGTTACAACCTCGCCCAATACTGCCTTAACAGGACCAGGACCGGTAAGGAACATGTAGCTGGTATTCTCGATCATGACGGTAAAGTCTGTCAACGCAGGGCTGTAAACAGCACCACCGGCACAGGGACCCATGATAGCACTGATCTGAGGAATAACACCGCTGGCCATGATGTTACGCTGGAAGATTTCGGCGTAACCGGCAAGGGCGTTAATACCCTCCTGCAGACGAGCACCACCTGAATCGTTCAGGCCGATGACAGGAGCACCTACCTTCATGGCGATATCCATAATCTTGCATATCTTGCTTGCCAACATCTCTGACAGAGAACCGGCACTGATGGTAAAGTCCTGAGCAAAAACGTAAACCAGACGACCGTCAATAGTACCGCAACCGGTTACTACGCCATCGCCCAGATAATGTTTCTTCTCC
>JAEEGF010170167.1_pt1 | contig 54664 bp, 53 predicted proteins | sample 9134171 | NCBI WGS metagenome assembly JAEEGF01 (sample SAMN16246542, study PRJNA631951) | gut metagenome | biome: gut microbiome; feature: rumen; material: AP-attached | host: Bos | place: Iran: Karaj | collected 2018-10 | reverse complement strand
TATGCTAAAAGCAGCATTAAACTCATAAGAACCTAAGTAAAAAGGCCATCTTCGGTAAAAATTGTAAAAATGATAAAATAAGACATCAAGGAGTTTCATACTTATTATATTTTTGTTGAAGCATCACATTCAAAATGAACTCTGCTGCATGGCCATCACCGAAGATTTCGGGGAACACAGTCGGCGGGTTGTCCTTGAAATGCTGCCAAGCCTTCAAGATGCGGCACTCGTCAGCATCGGCGAGGATGGCGTTACCTGTTTCCACAATCTCCACCCATTCAGTCTCAGGTCTTAAGATGATGCCAGGCTTCTTGAAGAAGTAGGCCTCTTTCTGCACGCCGCCCGAGTCGGTCATGATGAGTTGCGCATGGCGCTCCAAGGCAATCATCTCGAGGAAGGAGACCGGCGGGATGAGCTTGATGTTGGGGCTGCTGAAAACCAAAGTCTGCTTTTCGTTGCTCAAATTGGTCTTCAGCAACTTGGCCGTTCTGGGATGCAAAGGCAATACGATTTGATTCTCTTTTGAGAGCTCGATCAATGCGTCAAAGATGGCGCCGAGGCGCTCGGGATGATCGGTGTTGCTGTCGCGATGTATGGTGGACAGAATAAAAGGCTGGCCAACCAATTCCAGGCGTTGTATGATGTCAGTCTTCTCTTCAGCAATATTGGCAAAGTGCAGGCTGTTGTCGTACATGATGTCGCCGCAGTGGTAGACCTTCGGATTGTCGATGGTTGGGGCGGCGGTCCCTGAAGGTCCCTGAGCCTGTCGAAGGGTCGAAGGGCCGCTTTCATCAATAGAAAAACCTTCGCGTCTCAAGTTCTCCAATCCCGCCTTCGTGGGCGTGAAGAGCAAAGTAGAGCAGTGGTCGCACACGATGCGGTTGATTTCCTCGGGCATACTCTTGTTGAACGAGCGTAGTCCTGCCTCGATATGCACGATAGGTACATGGATCTTGGCGGCTGCCACGGCACCGGCGAGGGTGGAGTTGGTGTCGCCGTAGAGCACGATGAAGTCGGGCTGCTCCTTTATTAATAAGGCCTCGATGCCTTCGGTCATGCGGGCGGTCTGCACACCATGCGAGGCCGAGCCGACGTGGAGATTGTAGTCGGGACGCGGGATCTGCAACTCGTCGAAGAAGACCTGCGACATGTTGTCGTCGTAGTGCTGTCCCGTGTGGACGATGACCTCTTGAATACGGTCTGCATAATGGTTGCGGATGGCGCGGCTCAATGCTGCGGCTTTGATGATTTGGGGGCGCGCCCCTATGATGGTAACAAGTTTCATGGTTTGTTTGTTTTTCATAAGGTCATTTCTCCGTGGTCGCGGAAGCTGTAATAACGTTCGTTGCCGATGATGATATGGTCGATGACGCTGATGTCAAGGAGCTTGCCAGCGGCTACCAGTTTTTTCGTCAGTTGGCGGTCGTCTTCGCTGGGACGTGGGTTACCCGATGGGTGGTTGTGGCCCAAGATGATAGCCGTTGCGTTAAGGTTCAAGGCGTTTTTGAAGATGAGCTTCGGGTCGGCAATGACCGTGGTGGTACCGCCGTTGCTGATGCATTCCACCTTCAGCGCGTGGTTGCTTTGGTTGAGGTATAAGACCAGGAAATGCTCTTGCCTCATGTCGTCAATGTAGGGAAGAAACCGTTCAAAGGAGTCTTTCGAGTCTTTCACTTCGGTGGGTAGGTTGGCTTCTGCGCCGCGACGGCGTTTGCCAAGTTCAAGGGCGGCCATGATGGTAATGGCTTTGGCCTCACCGATGCCTTTGTGTTGCATCAGGTCGTCCAAAGTCAAGTTGGAGAGCGCGATAAGGTTGTTGTCGACACTGTCCAAGATGACACGTGACAACTCTACCGCCGACAATTCGCTATTGCCGGAGCCGATGAGGATGGCAATGAGTTCAGCGTTGCTGAGCGCAGCCTTGCCTTTGTCGATCATCTTTTCGCGCGGGCGGTCATCGGCAGCCCATTCCTTTATGGATTTCTTCTCGGTCATTGTAGAGGTCGGTTTTAGGCGGTAAAGATAGGGAATTTTGGCTTACCTCAAGCAAAAAAGCCTCTTCCACAAAGTAGAAGAGGCACCAACATGTATGAATAAAACTTCCAATTATGCCAATTTAGCCGTGAACTTCGACAGCTTCGACTTCAGGTTAGCGGCTTTGTTCTTGTGGATGATACCGCGCTTTGCGACCTTGTCGATGATGGAGTACAACTTCGAAAGTTGACCTTCAGCCTCCGACTTGCTGGTTAAAGCCCTGAATTTCTTGACCTCGTTACGCATGTTCTTGGCGTAGTAACGGTTGTGCAAGCGTCTTTTCTCTGTCTGACGAATTCTCTTTAATGCATCTTTGTGGTTTGCCATATCTCTTATTCCTTTTTGCTATTATTCTTCTTATTTTGGGCTGCAAAATTACAACTTTTCTGCGAAACGCCAACCGATTATTTGAAATTTTTTCTTTAAAATTTGTAAAAACATGATTTATAGCGCATTAAAAGCCATCTTTTCTTCATTCTCGCGGTGGACGATTTCACCGAGTCTTATATTAATATAGGTGTTCTTTTCGAGACCTTTTGCGTTGAGGAGGATGGGCACATAGTTTTCGCCATAGCCACGTGCTATGCCTTTGCTGTCGATGCGTTCGATGAGCATACGTTGTGTCTTGCCTTGCATCATCTCATAATACTTAATCTTGTTCTCCAACGAAATTTGTCGCATAATCTCGCTGCGTTCTGTCTTGACTTTTTCTGGTATCTGGTCGGGCATTGTGGCGGCTTTGGTACCAGTGCGTACCGAGTATTTAAAGGTGTGGATGTGGCTGAAACCTATCTCCTTGGCGAAGTCGCAACTTTCCTTGAAAGTCTGTTCGGTCTCGCCTGGGAAGCCCACGATGATGTCGGTGGTGAGGTTGAAGTCGGGACGGAAAGACTTAATTCGCTGGCACATGTCGCGGAACTGCGCGACGGTGTAGAAGCGGTGCATCCATTTCAAGGTGTCATCAGAGCCGCTCTGCAGGCAAATATGCATGTGGGGGGCAAGTTTCTCGTGCTGGAAAAGCTGCAAAAAGCGGTCGCTGAACTGGTCGGGCTCGATGGAGGAAACGCGCACGCGGAAGTCGCCATCGATTTCCAGAATGTGTTCGACAAGTTGCTCAAAGTTGGTGCCTTCATATTGGTAGCGCCCCATGTTGACACCGGTCAGTACGATTTCCTTGAAACCATGGGCGACGACTTCGCGCACATTATTATATATGTCCTCGGCGGGACGGCTGGTAGCCCTGCCTCTGACCATAGGTATGATGCAGTAGGAACAGAAGTTGTTGCAGCCGTCATGGATTTTGATGAGGCTACGGGTGTGGAAGGTGTCGAAGGCGGGCTGGTAGCTGAACAGGTCGCGGTCGTAACCCTCGGGATCACTGTGGCCGATGTGGAAATGCTCGTCGATGATGTCGAACAGGGCGGATTTCCTTTCATTGTCAATGACATAGTCAGCGATGCCTGATTGCAGCAACTCTGCTTTACGATGGTTGACCATGCAACCGGTGACGGCAATCAAAGCCTCAGGATGCTTGCGACGTATCTGGCGGATGGCCTGACGACATTTCTGGTCGCTGGTGTTGGTGACGGTGCAGGTGTTCACGACGAAGATGTCGGCAGCACTGTCGCCCTCGACAATCTCATAGCCCGCCGCCTTGAACCGCGACGCCAAAGCATCGGTCTCATAGAGATTGACGCGGCAACCTAAGGTTTTGAAGGCGATTTTCTTCATCCGATGAGTTCTCCTTCAATCGACAACGGCGAAGCCGAAGTCACCTCGACATTCACAATCTGCCCAATAAGGTTCTTGTCGCGCGAGGCGAAGCGAATGACAATCTTGCCCTCGGTGTGGCCGGTGAGGTAACCGTTCTTGCGGTCCTGGCTCTCTACCAGCATTTTGACAGTCTTTCCAATCAGACCTTGGTTATAGACAAGGCTGTGTTTCATTAACTCCTCAGTGAGGCGGTGGTAACGCTCGCGTTTCACTTCCTTCGGCACGTCGTCATCCCATTCCGAAGCCACAGCACCTGGCCGCACGCTGTATTGCGCGATGAACGCCATATTATACTTGAACTCTTCCATGGCCTTGCGCGTGTTCTCAAACTCTTCCTCGGTTTCGTGTGTGAAGCCCACGATGATGTCGGTAAATATGGTGGCAGTGGGGAGTTTCTCTCGAATGGTCTGGATGATATGACGATAGGTCTCCAAGTTGTGATGACGGTTCATGCGTTGCAGCATGTTGTCGTCGCCCGACTGGATGGGGATGTGGATCTGCTTGCCGAGGCAGTCGTATTGTGCCATCACCTCGATGACATCGTCTTTCATGTCGCGGGGATGTGGCGCGGTGTAATACACCCAGAATTCCTTGCCACTGGCCTTGCCGAACTCGCCCACGCGACGCAACAACTCGGCGAAATCAATCTCTTCGCCTTTTTTGTCGAGGCCGTAAGAGTTGACGTTCTGTCCAAGCAGGGTGATGCTCTTGTAGCCCTTTTCTACCAAATCTTTCAGTTCGGCAAGAATCTCTTCCGAAGGACGCGACACCTCACGGCCACGAGTGTAGGGTACAGCACAGTAGGTGCAGAACTTGTTGCAGCCGTTTTGAATCGGGATGAAAGCCTCGAAGTTGGAGGTCTGTGTTGGTGTGATGGCCCAGAACTTGTCCATGTTGGCCGACGGGTTGATTTTGTCGTCCTTGTGGAACAAAGGAGCCAAAGGCTTGACGACAGGTTGAAATTCTATCTCTTCTCGGTAGCGCAATGAGGCGGGCGTGACGATACCGTACTGGCGAATCATATCAGGGAAGTTGGGCAGCTCGTTCATGGGAAAGACGAGGTCGAAGAGCTTGAGGAAACGCAAGCGGTCGGCAGGCAGAATACAGCCCGATACAAAGGTGATGACGCTCTGACGGTTCTTCATGGCATTCCATTTCTCGATGCGGCCATATACCTTGTCGATGCCTTTCTGGCGCACCGAGCAGGCGATGATACCGAGGATGGTGGCCTCGTCTTCGTTTTCGGTTTGGACGAAGCCCATGCCGTTAAGCACCGTGCGCACGCGTTCTGTGTCGCTCAAGTTCATCTGGCAGCCTAAGGGGAGAAGATAGTATTTCATATTCGTTCATGTAGGGGCGGACCCATGTGTCCGCCCTCTAAATAATCATTATTCAATTGTTTAAATCGGCCTGCAAAAATACGGTTTTTTATTCAGCCGTAGATCAACCCGATGATGTCACGCAGGATTTCATTCCCCTCGTCAAAGGTGGGTGTTGTTTTCGTGCTGCTGTTTTGCAGCAGTTGCTCGGCCTGACGGATGGTCTCGGGTTCAAGGCAGTCTGAGGCGATTTGTGCCTCTGTGATGACGGCCTTGGCCTCGTCAATCTGCAAGGCGATGTCGACATTGCCCCAAGGGAATTGCGCCTTCTTCGTAGTCTTGAATTGTCTCCAGCGACCGAAGAGGAATTCGTCCGAAGCGATATGCTCGCGGATGGCTTGAACAGCCTCGTTTTTAACCAAGGTGTCGAAATCCAATAGGGAGGCTTTGCCGCCGTATACCTTTTCAAAGGAGGCGATGAGCGGCTGTTTGATGCTCTCCGAGGTCAAGTTGGGCACGAGCTCGCTGAGGTTGACGACGCGACTGGCCACACTCTTCACCCCGTTTTTCATCAGTTTGGCCTTGTCGACGATGAGGTAACGCTGCATCATCGCACCGTCGGTCTTGATGAGGATAGTGCCATGGTGAAGGTCGTTCTTTTTCCCTTTGCCGAAGGCGTTGCCGCTGAATTTTCGTCCCTGACAGGTGAGGTCGTTGCGTCCCGAGATCTCTGCTTGCAGACCATAGGAGAGGAGCGCGTCCTGGATGACGGAGAGTTGTTTGCGGACGTCGTACAGCGACTTGTCGGCGATGAAAGAGAAGTTGATGTTGCCGAGATCGTGGTAGACGGCCCCGCCACCCGTGCCGCGACGCATGAGATGCCCGCCTTCGTCAATCAGCAACTTGACATTGCATTCGGCATAAGGATTCTGGTTGTAGCCGATGACAACGGTCTGCTGGTTTTTCCATAGGTACATGGTCACGATGCCTTCCTCTTGATGGTCCGTGAGGTATTGTTCCACGGCGCGGTTGAGGAAAGGGTTGTATTGGTTGCTGACGACGACTTGTAGCTTGTTCATGGCACTATGAGTTGACAATAAAAAAGCCCGCTATTTGGCGGGCTTGGTTGGTAGTCTCTCCGGGATTTGAACCCGAGTTACCAGGATGAAAACCTGACGTCCTGACCAGACTAGACGAAGAGACCACTTCGTGTCATTTTTGACGCTGCAAAAGTAGACAAAAATTCGTTACCTACAACGCTTTAGGATAGAAAATTGTCAAAATTTTTGTAAATTGTTAATTTACAGTCTTTTGAACATCTTCCTTATTCAAACAAGAACGACAATTGGAACAGCTTGTTGCGCAATTTGTCGATGGGAGCGGTGTAGATGAAGGCTTCGTTTTTCACGATGTCGAGGATGCCATAGCTCATTTTGACTTCAATGCCCATCTTGAACCATTGGTTGTAGATGTCGAAACCGGCACCAAGTTCACCAGCAAAGTCGAAACGCTTTGTGACAAGGTTGTTGATGAATTCGTTGCCATAACCGTCGGTTTCCTTGTTGTCCTTTTGTGAAGCCAAGTCGAGCTTAGGACTGACACCACCGAAGACATAGGCTCCGATGTTGTTGTAGCGCTTCGAGCGGTACTTGATATTGAGCGGGAATTCAACGAAGGTAGTGCCAATGGATTTGGTGAAGGCCTTCATTTCTATATTGCCATCGTTGCTTTCGATAGCTAAATTGTAATGCAACCTGCGCTCACTGAAACTCAATGAAGGAATGAAGCGCAAGTCAAAATAGCGGCCCAGTCGCTTACTACCAATGATACCTACGGTAAAACCCGGTGTTTGTGTAGTCTCCATATTGTAAACATAGATGTTTTTTGTGTTGGAGAGGCTGTAGTTGCCGTTGGGCCAGGAGTTGGCAGGTTGAGGGATGTTTTGGTAGTCTTTAACGGTCTTGATAGTGTAACTCATCTGGTTGAAGGCCAACAAGAAACCGAAATGATAAGGCTCCTGATCGTATTTGGGCAGGTAGTGTACGACTCTGCGCTGGGCTTGTGCTGGAATGACAAAAATGGTGAGCAACAGCACAATGGCAGATATTTTCAAGACTTTTTTCAACGTTGACAAATTTTATATGATTTTTAACGCGACTTGTCGGGTTTTATTGCACGAAATCAGCGGCAAAAATAGGAAAAAATGGGTTACGTTTGTTCCTTGAAGGCTGTATATAGCGTGGCAATACCAAAAGAAAGACTTTTTAAAGACTCTTGTTTCAAGCCTTTATCGGTCAAGATTTGCTGGAAATCCAAAGGCTTTGGGAAACTCTCCACCGACTGAGGCAGATAGGTGTAAGCACTTTTGTCTTTAGAAACGATTTTTCCAATGAGGGGAAGAAAACGCTTGAAATAGCATCGGTAAAGTTGCTTGATGGGAAATTTTTCTGGCATTGAAAACTCCAAAACCACCACTTGCCCACCAGGTTTCAGCACACGATGGATTTCCGATAGCCCTTTGTCCAAATCCTCAAAGTTTCGTACGCCAAAGGCGACTGTGATAGCATCGAAAGTGTTGCTTTCAAAGGGAAGTGCAGCAGCATCGCCGATGTGCAATTCGATTTGATTGGCAAGACCTTCTTTGATGACTTTTTCTTTCCCTGTTTCCAGCATCTTCTCTGAAATGTCCATTCCGATGATATGGGTCTGGGGATTGTGTTTTGCCAATGAGATAGCCAAGTCTGCGGTACCAGTGGCGAGGTCGAGGATGGTTCTTGGATGGTGTTTTGCGACGGCTTGGGCGGTTTTCCTTCGCCACACCTTATCTATATTAAGGGAGAGCATGTGGTTGAGCGCATCGTATTTGGGCGAGATGCGGTCGAACATCGCTGCAATGGGGGAGGTGTTCATTTCAGATATGGGCTTAGCTTTTCGATGACGAGCTCGGGCATAATACCATTCATGCAGGCGTAGTCACCGCGAAAACAGGGCTTGTTGCCATACACAGAGCAAGGACGGCAAGGCAAATTCAGCTGCACACAATCACTTTCCTTTTGGTTCCAGCCCAAGAAACCCGCGTAAGGATGCGTACCGCCCCAAACTGAGATCACAGGTGTGCCGACCAACGAAGCCAAGTGCATGTTGGCCGAATCCATGCTGAGCATCACGTCCAATTGGCCCATGAGGGCGAGTTCACTTTTCAAACCTTGTCGACTCTTGGCGGGTTGAACATTTTTGTATTTTGCACAAAGCCTTTCGATTTGTTCGTTTTCAGTCGTCCCGCCACCAAAAAGGAAAATGGTCGTATTTTCCCTCTCGCTCAAAGCCTTGATGACTTGCTCCATCTTCTCTAAAGGATAGACTTTGGCTTCATGCTTGGCAAAGGGAGCAATGCCAATCCAAGTCTCATTGCCTGGTTTTTGCGTCTCGCAAAAACCTGAATAATCGAGTTTAACGAATTGAGGTTTGATTGGGAAGCCCAACTGTTCCAATACTTTGGCATAGCGCTCAAAAGAGGTAGCCTGTTGGACAAAAACCTTGTTTTTCTCGTGCGTCAAAGCCCGTTTCCCTTTGCGGCCTTTATCGATTTTGGCGACTTTCTTTCGGCGCAGACAACCCTCTGTGCGCAGCCACCAAGTGCGCAACACGTCATGGAAATCGGCAATATAATCGAAGTCGCCCAAATGTGCCTCACGCCAGAGCCGACAGAGTCCGAACAAGCCTTTGTGGTTACCTTGCAGGTCGGCGGCGATGAAATGCACATTCTTGTGTAATTGCTCAAACAAAGGTCTCGCCATCTCGCGGCTGAGCATAGTGATGTCCAACTCGGGGTACTGCACAGCCAAGTCGTGAACTACAGGAACACTCATGGCGATGTCGCCCAAGGCAGAGAACCGTATGACGAGGAGCTTTTTCATTTCTGCCCGTAAAGCACTGGATTCAATGCGGGGTCGTTGTACATCTTCATCTGCTTGTAGACCTTCATCACCTTTTCGCCGCTCTTGTAACACTCCATCAGCTGGTTGATGGCGGTGCAAAGGTCAGTGTTTTGCTCCCTCAGAACGTCCAACTTGGCTTGGCATTTTGCCTTGTGTTCCTCGCTAACATCTTTACGCTCCACTTCAGCCTTCATGTGGTAAATCTTCAGTTGCAGAATCGAAAGTCGGTCGATGGCCCAAGCGGGGCTTTCCGTGTTGAGGGTGGCATTGGGTTGTGGTTCCACACGCTGGAACAAAAGCAAATAATACCCGTCAATCATTTCCACAAGGTCAGTGCGGTCTTGGTTCGACTTGTCGATGCGGCGTTTTAAAGCCAATGCCTCAACAGGGTTGATGTTCGGGTCGCGGATGAGATCTTCCAAATGCCACTGCACCGTGTCGATCCACACCTTATTATAAAGGTACCATTCAATGGTCTTCTCCTTGTAAGGGTTGTTGCAAGGATGGTCCACATCGTCAAACTTGTGGTAGTCTTCGATGGCTTGGTTGAAGATGGGGAGGATGGGCTCGGTAGATAAAATGATCATGGCAGAGGGTTTTGATAATGCAAAAACGCTCCGCTGGCGGGTTTTATTGCCAACGGAGCGTTTTGTGAGTTGAATTAGTGCAGTTTGGTCAAAGCGGCTTTGATACGCTTCACGGCCTCGATGAGTTTATCCTCCGAGGTGGCGTACGACAGACGGATGCAGTCGTCGTTGCCGAAGGCATTACCAGCCACGCAGGCCACATGGGCATTGTAGAGCAACCACATGCAGAGGTCGTCGCTGCCCTTGATGACGGTCTCGCCATCGGTCTTGCCGTAGAATGACTTCACTTCGGGGAACACATAGAAAGCGCCAGCGGGAGTGTTGCACTCTACGCCAGGGATTTCGTTCAACAGCTTCACGAAGGTGTCGCGGCGATGACGGAAAGCGGCCAGCATGTCTTGAATCTCCTTGGAGTTTTCGGGGCTGAGTTCCATGGCCTTGGCAGCGGCGGCTTGTGCGATGGTGCAGATACCGGAAGTGATTTGGCCTTGGATCTTGTTGGTGGCCTTCACGATGGCTTGCGGAGCGGCAATGTAACCGATACGCCAACCTGTCATGGCATAGCCTTTAGCCACACCGTTGACAATCACAAGACGGTCTTTCAGGAAGTCGAACTGCCCCATGCTCTCGTGCTTGTGCTCATACTGGATGAACTCATAGATCTCATCGGAGATGATGATGATGTTGGGGTATTTTCTCAACACCTCGGCGATGGCGGTCAGTTCGGCCTTGGTGAAGACGCTGCCGCTGGGGTTGCAAGGCGTGTTGATGAGCAAAGCCTTGGTTTTGGGTGTGATGGCCTTCTCTAATTGCTCAGCTGTGATTTTGAAGTCGTGGGCCATATCGCTCTTCACGATGACGGGCACGCCACCGCTCAGCTTCACCATCTCGGGATAGGAGACCCAGAACGGGGCAGGGATAATGACCTCGTCACCATCATTGACGATAGCCAGCAGCACGTTGTTGATGGCCTGCTTGGCACCGTTTGATACGAGGATGTCGGTGTCCTTGTAATCCAAACCGTTGTCACGTTTCAGCTTGTTGGCGATGGCCTTGCGCAATGCAGGCGTGCCAGGCACTGGCGGATAGTGCGTGTCATTGTTATTGATGGCGTCGACACCGGCTTGTTTGGCCGATACGGGCGTGTTGAAGTCGGGTTCACCGATGCTCAGGCTGATGACGTCGATGCCTTGGGCTTTCAGTTCACGGCTCTTGTTGGTCATGGCCAATGTCGCTGACTCAGCCATGTTCAAAACTCTGTTGGAAAGGATGATTTCGCTCATGATATAATGGTTGATTGTTGTTGTTAAATTGGGAGGGCAAAAGTAGGCCTTTTTTGCTTCCAAGGCAACGGTTTTCGCTTTTTTTTGTTGTTTGTTCGCTTCGTGTGTAGATTTTTTCTATTTTTGTCGCCAAATAGAAACGAATTTGGTGCATTATTTGCTTATACCAAAGGGTAAAATTATGAAGTTATGAGTAAAAAAACAATGAAACATCTGATGACGGCGCTCCTGATTTTAGTTGCAGCGCCATTTGTGAAGGCTCAAGTGCATGTGGGCGACATTCTTTGTGATGATGGTGCCATAGTCAGCCCTGCCAGTTTCGTTTTATCGGAACATAACGCCGTTGGTGTGGTGTTCTATGTGGATGCCACAAAGCATCATGGCTGGGCCGTGGGCTTGAACGACATCGGCAAGGATCAATGGGGACCCAACTGGATTGACACGCCTCTGCGTAATAGCAAGAACAAAGCTCAGGCCATGAACGACCTTGATGGCTATTCTAACACCAAGATTATTTTTGAAGGTGGATACGATGTCGCGTTTCCAGCTTTTAATTCTCTAGACTTCGAAAATGGTTGGTATTTGCCTGCCATTGGTCAGCTGAAACGCCTCTATAACAACCTTGACAAGGTGGAAGAAACCCTTTCTGCAGTTGGAGGTTCGCCTCTTTCCAACACGGAAGACTGGGAATATTGGTCGTCGACTGAGTTCTTCGTCATGGATGCTTGGAGCATGGATTCATCCGGAAAGCTCTACGACAATGACGAAAGCTATAACGGCAACAAAGACGATAGAAAACTCATTCGCGGAGTGAAGAATTTCTAAGTCCGAGTTAACACACAGAATGCCTCTGCACATAAGTTGGTGTGGAGGCATTTGTTTTTGAAAGAAAAGCCGTATTTTTGTGCCAAATTTCAGAACTATGAACAACAGCTTAATCATTCTTATACTTATGGCAGCAGGCTTGCTGCTGATGGTCATGGCCGTAATAGTATTGTTCCGCCTCTCAAAGATGAAGGACACGGAACTCCGCAACAACGGCAAAATGGAACTGAAAGTACAGGCCTTGAAGATCATCATGCCGTTGAAGGTACAAGCCTATGAGCGTTTCCTGCTCTATCTCGAAAGGGTGCAGTTGCCGCAGTTGGTGAAGCGCGTTTATTCGCCCGGCATGGAGAAAGGAGCTTTCCATCTCCAGCTTTTGCAAAACGTGAGGGAGGAGTTTGAACATAACCTTGCCCAACAGCTGTATGTCTCCAATTCCACTTGGAATGCTGTGGTGAACGCCAAGGAAGAACTTGTCAGCCAAATCAACTCGACTTTTGAGCAACTGAAAGACGAAGAGGATGTCTCCATTTTGGCGCAGAGCCTTGTGGCCCTTCCGAATCCGATGGTTGATCAGGCTGTTGCCATATTGAAGCGCGATTTTGAACGCTTGCTGTAATAAAATGCAGTTTTTGCCGTTCAGTTACAAACACTAGATTACATGAAATTTACCGCTACTCAAATCGCCGAACTCCTTTCTGGTAAGGTGGAAGGCAACCCTAACGCTGAGGTCTGGAACGTGGCCAAAATCGAAGAAGGTGTACCAGGAATGCTCAGTTTTCTCGCGAATCCTAAATATACGCATTATATCTATGAGACCCGGTCTTCGGTCGTTATCGTGAATGACGATTTTGAGGCGACAGCACCTGTTCAAGCCACGTTGATTCGTGTGTCCGATGCCTATGCCTCGTTTGCCAAACTGCTGGCGTTTTACGACCAAATGACGCAAAACAAACAAGGTGTCTCATCTTTGGCTTTCGTTTCCTCCACGGCACAATGCGGTGAGAACCTGTATCTTGGCGAGTTTGCTTTTGTGGGTGAGAACGCTAAAATAGGCAATAACGTGAAACTGTATCCTCAAGTGTATGTCGGTGATGGCTGCATTGTAGGTGACAATACGGTTTTGTATCCTGGAGTGAAACTTTACCGCAATACCGTCGTGGGCAACAACTGCATCCTTCATGCTGGGGTGGTGATAGGTGCCGATGGCTTCGGCTTTGCACCTCAGCCTGATGGCCATTACGAGAAGATTCCGCAGGTAGGAAACGTGGTCATCGAGGATAACGTGGAGATTGGAGCCAATACGACCATTGACCGCGCTACAATGGGTTCGACACGTATCCACAAAGGGGTGAAACTCGACAACCTTATCATGCTGGCGCACAATACCGAAGTGGGGGAAAACACGGCTATGGCGGCCCAGACAGGGGTGAGCGGCTCGACGCATATCGGCAAGAACTGCGTCATCGCGGGTCAGTGCGGTTTTGTGGGGCATATCAATGTGGCCGATGGCACCAAAATCGGCGCACAATCAGGCATTTTGGGCAATATCAAGAAGGCAGACGAGTTGATGGGTAGTCCGACACAGCCCTTGCGTCAATACCTCAAGTCGATGGCTCACATCCGCCGCCTCGACGAGATGTCGAAAACCATCGATGAGCTGAAAAAACAAATCGAAATCCTGAAATCCAACTCTAAACTCTAAACTAAACCCAGCCTTTGATTTTGTAATACCCTAAGGCCAAGTATTCCCTTAGACAGGTGATTTCCAGTTTTAAGTAATTGAAAAAAGTGTAGCGCATTTTGACGCTTTCAACAGAAGGTACAATCTCGTTGCCTCCGAGTTTCTCTTTTTTCAAGCTCAGGTCGAAATTGACGGTGGAAGGATAGGCCGCCACCCCAATGACTTCTTTGAATCCCACTTTGTTGAGACTCTTCACCGTGCGTCGGACGTGCTCTGGCGATGTGACGACCAGTAGAGGCTTGTTGATGAGTTGTGGATGGCGTTCCTTGAGTTCGAGGCATTGCGAACGGGTATTAGCCCCGCTGGTCATATAGGTGATTTGTTCAATGCCGCCTTGGTTGAGCAGCCTGGTCATCTCGGCTTGACAGAGTGAATCCTTAGGATGTACGAGCATGACTGGCACATCGAATCGTCGTGCCAAGGCTGCTGTATGATAAAGTCGCATGAGGTTGTCTTCCGAAGGCATTCCTGCACCTCCAAACATCACAATCTGTTGTGGACTAGTAATTTGAGTGTCTTTGTTGGGGTTTTGGCCTAAGTTGTAATACATATAAAAAGGTGCGGAGGTGAGTGCCAACACAATCATCAAGGCGAAAATGATTCCGAAGAGAAAAAACAGGATTTTTATTGTTTTTATTAAATATTTCATTATGAATGTTTTAGGATGACGTTGTGTCGTAAAAGTGTGTAAAGATACGGTTTTTTTTTGCGCTTGTAGAATAATTTCCTATTTTTGCCCGTTTTTTGTGGAGAAAAGTCCACGAATGTGTTTTTTATATGGAGAAACAATGTACGCTCAATAATAGAGTCAGTGTCAAAGGAGCAGGGCTCCACACGCGTCAGTGCGGCACCCTCACCTTCAACCCGGCTCCCGTAAATTCTGGAATCCGTTTTCGTAGAATTGATTTAGAGAACCAACCTATCATTGAAGCCGATGTCGACAATGTCATTGATACCGCCCGTGGTACTACACTCGGAAAAGGCGGTGTGAAGATTTATACCGTCGAACATGTCTTGGCTTCGTTGCGGGGTATGGGTGTCGATAACGTACTGATTGACATTGATGTGGAAGAAACGCCCATCATGGACGGCAGCGCCAAGTTCTTTGTCGAAGCCATCCATCAGGCGGGCATCGTTGAGCAAAATGCACCTCGCAATTATCTCGTTATCGAAGAACCGATTTCCTATAAAAATGAAGTTTTGGGCATCGAACTGAAGATAGAACCAGCTGATTCTTTCCAAATCGATGTGAAGGTGAAATACAATACCCGAGTGCTTGACGAACAACATGCATCGCTGCATGACCTGAAGGACTTTGAGCGTGAGATTGCACCTTGCCGTACCTTTGTTTTCCTCCATGAGTTGGAGACCCTCATCAGCCGTAACCTCATCAAGGGTGGTGACTTGACCAACGCCATCGTGTTTGTCAACCGTAACGTCTCTGCCGAGGAACTTGACCATATCGCTGCTTTCTTCAAGAAGCCGAAAGTCACGGTGAAAGAGTGCGGTATCTTGAATAATGTCGAGCTGTACTTCGACAACGAACCAGCGCGTCACAAGCTGTTGGATGTCATCGGTGACCTTACCTTGGTTGGACGTCCTATTAAGGGCAAGGTAACTGCTGTGAAACCTGGTCACTTCTCCAACACGGCTTTTGCAAGAAATATCAAACACACCTTATTATACTAAGCATGAACCAGCCTTTAGCTTATATCCATCCCAACGCCCGCATCGCGGAAGACGTGAAGATTGAGGCGTTCGCGTGGATTGGCGAGGACGTTGAAATCGGTTCTGGCACGTGGATTGGCCCCAACGCCACCATCATGGACGGTGCCCGCATCGGGAAAAACTGCAAGATTTTCCCTGGTGCGGTGATTTCGGCCATTCCGCAAGACCTGAAATACAAAGGCGAGACCACTTATTGCTATATTGGTGATGGCACCACGGTTCGCGAGTCGGCCACGGTCAACAAAGGCACGGCAGCCTCTGGCAAGACGGTAGTGGGCAAGGACTGCCTGCTGATGGCTTTCACCCATGTGGCACACGACTGCTATCTGGGCGACCATGTCATCATGGCCAACGCGGCTACCTTGGCGGGTCATATTACCGTTGACGATTGGGCTATCTTTGGCGGTCTGGCAGCAGTGAGTCAATTCTGCCGCATTGGAGCTCACGTGATGATTAGTGGTGGCGCTTTGGTCAACAAGGATATTCCTCCTTTTGTGAAGACGGGACCTGGTTATCCTGTGTGTTACGCAGGTGTCAACTCCATCGGACTGATGCGTCGCGGCTTCTCGCGTGAACGTATCAACGCCATTCAAGATGTGTATCGCGTTATCTATAGTGTGGGTATGAATGTTACCCAATCGATGCAATACATCCGCGAGAATCTTCCCGTTTCGGAAGACCGTGATTTCATCCTTGATTTCGTGGAGAGTTCCAAAATCGGCATCATGAAGAATGCCATCGGGAACGAAGACTGATTTCCCCTTTATTTCAAAAGAACTTCAGCCGCCCGCAAAGCTTCGGGCGTGACTTTGTCGTTGCTGAGCATCTTAGCGATTTCAGTAACGCGCTCTTCTGAGTTTAGGACGCAGATGTGAGACTGTGTACGGGCACCATCGTTGTCCTTGTAAATGAAATAATGGTGCTCGGCCTGACTGGCCACTTGAGGCAAATGGGTGATGGAGATGAGTTGCAGCGAATGTCCCATCTGTCGCATGATGCCTCCGATTTTGGCAGCAACTTCACCCGAAACGCCCGTGTCGATTTCGTCAAAAATGAGAGTGGGGATGTAGTTGTAATCTGACACTGCACTTTTAATGGAGAGCATCAAGCGGGAAAGTTCACCGCCCGAGGCCACGCGGCGAATGTCGTCAACGGCAATGCCTTTGTTGGCTGAGAAGAGGAAACGGATGGCATCGCTGCCTTTGCTGCCAAAGCTGTCCTGAACCTCCACGCTGACTTGGAACTGGGCAAAGGGCATAGCCAACTGTCGTACCAATGCCGTGACTTTCTCACCAAAAGCCTTGGCGGCTTGACAACGTTTGTCGTGCAAGGCTTTGGCAAGGCTTGAAAGTCGCTTTTCGCAGTCTTTCAGTTGCTTTTCGGCTTGGGCTATAGCCTCGTCAATGTTCTCAAAAGCATTCACCTTTTCTTTAAGGCCATCTCGCAAGGCAATAAGTTCCTCAAATTCCTTGACGCGGTGCTTCATCATCAAACGGCTGAGCAGGTCGTAGCGTCCTTGGAGACTTTGTAGCTGCTCTTCGTCGAATTGGGTGCCGTCTTCCTTGCGGCGTAGGTCGTAGGCAATGTCTTTGAGCTCAACTTTCAGATTCTCAATGCGCTCTGCAAGATTGTCCAGATCAGGCAAGAGGTGCATCAAGCGGGAAAGGGTAGAGGCCAGTTCGTTGACTTGTCCCAAAATAGCCGTTTCAGAATCATCCATCAACCCATTGGCGGTGACGAGCAAAGACTTGATTTCCTCTGCGTTTTCCATCACGCTAAGGGTTTGTTCGATCTCGGCATATTCTCCTTCTTTCAAATTGGCCTTATCGAGTTCGTCCAACTGGAACTTGAGGTAGTCGTTCTCAGCATTGTTTTTGGTCGCAACGTCCTTCAGTTCGTTTAGTTTTCGCTTAAGGGCGTTGTAATGGCTATATTCAGTCTGATACTCAGCCAAAATCTCGCCATTTTGTGCGATTTCGTCTAATAGCTTCAGCTGAAAATCGGCATCGGTAAGAAGTAGGGAGTCGTGCTGTGAGTGGATGTCAACCAACTGGCTTCCAATCTCTTTCATGGTCTGCAAGGCCACGGGAGTGTCGTTGATAAATGCACGGCTTTTCTTTTGTGGGTTGAGCTCGCGTCGGAAGATGCACTCGGCCTCAAAGTCGAGGTCGTTTGCCTCAAACAAAGGCTTCAACGCTTCATCGGTTAGCACAAACTGTGCTTCCACCACACATTTTTTGTCTTTGTCGTAGAGCACGTTGGTGTCGGCACGGTCGCCCAAGGCAAAACCTAAGGCGCCGAGCAAGATGGACTTACCCGCACCAGTTTCGCCTGTGATGACATTGAAACCGCTCTCGAAACTGACATTCAACTCGTCAATCAAGGCGTAGTTACTGATGTGCAGTTGCTTGAGCATAGTGATGTGAATACTTATGGCCTGCCGTTGTTTTGCAGCATGGTGTCGTAACGCGATGTCTGCGAAGGATCGATAGCCTTCATGATGTTGGCAGCCTCGGTCCTAATCTTCATGTCTCCCTGTGAGAAGATTTGTATGATCTCGTCGCGCTTGGTTTCGATGATGAGCTGCAGGAAGTAGCACATGGAGTTGCGTTCGTATACCGATTGTAAGTTTGCTAAGGCTCCAAGAATGGCTTCACGGCCTTGCTCTGGTTTCTCTGCCATCATATCCAAACCGCGACGATGGTAGTCGTACATAAATTGGCGCAACGGCTGATAGGTCGAATTGTTGATGTCACTAATGATGGCATAACGGTTTTGACGGCCTGTGGAGCTCCATCCGTTTTCAGTACCAGCTTCCTGCGGGGCGGCATTGGCGATGGTCTCAGCAATGGCGAAGAAGGGGTCGCCGCCATTGGGGGAGAAAGAGTCGAAATCGAGGCCAAGGAAAAGGTAAACATAGAATCCGATGGTACTCGTGATATTGTTAAGGTAGGTAGTCGGATTGAAGTCCAAAGCCTGTCCGTCGGTGTACTCGAAATAGAACTTGCGGTCGATGTAGTTGAACATCGGCGTGCTGTAGTTCGACTTGTAGACCGGACGGCGTAATGCCAGATTGATTTCAGCCGAGAAATAGCTGCCTTCGCGGCTCGTCACGTCGACGAGCATCGAACACTCTATCTTTTCAGCCTGCCTGAAGTTGATTTCCGTGAATTTCGTGTTGTTGATGAATTCATAGAGGGAGGTCTGCAGGTTCTGGTAGATGGTCTTGTCGCTACCTTGCACCTTGTTGGAACTGACGCGTACGTCGCATTGTAGCTCCTGCGCCTGCAACGAGCTAAGGCCTATCGTGCAGCCGAGGAGGATGAGCAGTGTGGCAAAGAGTCTTTTCATGGCTTCTCCCTTTATTTATTCGCAGATCAGAAGGCTTCTTGGTTCTCCTTGGCGGGATTGCGGAAGTAGATCTGGTCGTGAAGGAATTCGTGGATGGCAATCAGCGTGGGTTTGGGCAGGCGCTCGTAGAACTTGGCAATCTCAATCTGTTCCTTGTTCTCAAACACTTCCTCCAAGCTGTCGTTGGTGGCGGCAGCAAACGACTCAATCTTCTCGTTGAGCTCGGCCTTCATCTCAGAGGCGATTTGGTTGGCTCTGATTGAAAGGATGGCAACGGTCTCGTAAATGTTGCCTGTGCCTTTGTAGAATTGGTCTTTCTGACGGGTGACCACCGTCGTTTCGGTTTTAATCTTCTTGAAATCCATGGTTATTGTAAGTTTTCTAATTTCTTTCTTGCTTTGGCGGCAATGCCGTTCACGTCTTGCAGGTACTTGCTCTGAGGATAGAGGTAAGCCAAGGTGTTGCACTGCTCGACGCATGATTCGTAACGCTCACGTTGCTTTTCCGCGATGCTGTTCTCGGCATAGTCGTAATAGGTTTTGGCCATGTCGTAGAGGATTTCCTCGCGGTGTGTCGTGTTGGGATATTTCTTCAGCATGTTCTCAAACGAGGTAATGGCCGCGCTGTAGTTTTCCATGCGGTAGAAAAGTCGGCAAACGTTATAGTCCTTCTCCTCCAACTTGTTGTTGAGGTCGGTCAGCAACTCTTGGGCGCGGAATAGGCTGTCACTATTGGGATAACGCTCGATGAAAGCATTGAGCTGTTTGATGGCGCTATGGGTGTTGGTCTGGTCCAGTCCCGATTCGGGCGAGAGCATGTAACTGCAATAAGCACTCATATAAGAGGCCGTCTCGGCGTCTTTTGAGAAGGGATAGGTCTGGGTGAATTTGTTGAAATAATAGCCCGCTATTTCATAGTCCTTTTGCTTGTAATAGCACAAAGCAGTCTTGTATGTGATGGATTCGCCTCTTGGCGTGTTGCGGAATGAGGCTTGCAGCAGGTCAAACAGCTGGAGCGCGTGATTGTAGTCGCCACGCTCGAAATAGTCCACTGCGACCTCGTACTTCATCTCGTTGTCGGTGCTTTTCACCAAATGGTTGAAGTCATCGCACGAAGCGAAGGCCATGAGACCCAAAACTGCTAATATCAAAAGTCTGTTTTTCATCGGGCTGCAAAATTACTCATTTTTGCGTTATTAACGAGAGGATTTCATTATTATTTTTCGATGACGAGTTTTTCAACATGGCTACCGTTTTCATCGCAGAGATGCAGCAAGTAGATTCCTTGCAGCAGGCCATGGGTATCAACTTGTGCTTTACCGTCGACCTTGCCCGAAAGCACTTGCTGGCCAAGACTGTTGAAAAGTGCGTAGTTTGCAACACGATTGACCTCGAGGGTAAAGCTGCTTTTGCAAGGGTTAGGATAGACTATTGCGGTCTCCATGGCCTCTTCATTTATCGCCGTTCCGCCGATACAGGTCACCGTAGCCACCCAGCCAAAAAAGTTGATGTACATGTCGGAACTGAAGGTGAAAGTCAAGGCGCCCAAGGGATTGGTGGCAGTGATGCTGTCAGGGAACTCTGAACCTGAAAAAGTGCCGATGAGCGGGCAGTTGATGCTGGCACCGTCATAGACGGAAAGCACGTCAGCGTTGGGTTGGGTTTTGAATTTGAGGAAGGTGACGTTGATATATTTGTCATTTCCTTCGGGGCGTATGGTCAGTTTGTAGTTTTCGTTACCCGCATAATGCCCGCAGTCACCACCTGAGGGGAGGAATAGTCCTCTACAGTCGGGAAGGGTCATGTCACCGTTTTGAATGGGGATGGGATGATACACATCGATGAACTCGCTTTTGGTGGTGGTATGGGTCTGTCCGTTGGTATCTGTGACGGTGAGCTTTACATCGAACAATCCTGGCATTTCATAAACCACGAATGGATTGCGCTCAGTGGAGGTGGCAGGGGTGCCGCCTTCAAACTGCCATTCCCAGCTGACGATGCGCAAGCCTTTGCTCAAGTCGTTGAACCTGACAGGCAAACCGACCGAGACCAATTCCCTCTCAGCGGTGAAATCAGCAAGCAAAGGAGTGCTGGGAATAGGCGTCAGTTGCACGTCTTGCATCACGGCCTCGTTGTCGTTAACGGAAATGGTAAATGTCTGAGGCTCATATCCGTAAGAAGAAAAGGTGACATCGTAGGTGCCGCCTTTGATGGGACGGTGATAGTCGCCCGCAGGCAAATGCGAACTGACTTCCGAGCCGTGATGGTCGTGTCCCAAGATGCTGACCGTGGCCTCAATGGGCTCGCCAGTTTCGGCATCGGTGATGGTGCCATGTATACCATTGAGACACTGCTCCATATATCTCAACAAACTGTTGTGGTTGAAGTCCCAGTACATGGGTATCTGCGTAGCGTTGGGCGTGTAGACGCGGGAAAGCTCAATGGTGACCTCACGGCATTGCTGGTAGTAGTTCATGTAGTCTTGGCGGCCTCCGCTAATCATGTACCAGTTGCAACCGCGCACGATGCCGTCGTTGAAGTAGGTCATGTAGGTCGAGTCGGTGTCGTGGCAGGCTTCATGGACGAGGTCGGCATATTCGCGGCTGACCATCTCCCACCAAGCGTCGTCGGCGGATGGTTGGGTGAGGTTGTCCCAAGGGTAGTTCACCACTTCGGAGCCCGTGTGGAAATTGGCAGCCATAGTGAACTTGTAGTCTTGCGCGAGGTTCATAAGCCATCGGGTCTCATCTTGATAACACCAGTCTCCATCGGGATGTGGACCAGCCACGAAGTCGGGATAATGGCGGTTGAGTTCCACATCATTGGCGTTGTTGCGACGGGCGCCGTAAACGGTACTGTTGCCGCTGTAGTAGGTACCGTCGGGATTGGTGTTGGGACAGATGAAGATGTCCAAGTTGTTGACCAAGTTCAAGATGCGGTCGTCATTGCTGGAGCAGAGCTCGTCAATAAGGTGGAGCATCAGCATATAACCTGTGGTCTCATCGCCGTGCATGGTGGAGGTGTAGAGGAAACGCGGCTTGCCCTCGGGATGCCCATCGTTGATGCGGCAAAACATGAGTTTGCGGCCACTGTCCAATGTGCCAAGTTCGAAATAGGTGCAGCGCTCAGGATGTTCGGTGGCAAATTGTTGCATCATGCTTTCGTAGGCTTCATAGGTCGGGTAGGCGTCCCAATCGTAAGCCTCACGATGACTGCCGTCCCACATGATATGTGTTTCGAACATCGAAGGTGGGGTTTGCAACTTGGGCTGATAACCTTTTGAAAGCAAAATGTCGTACTCGTTTTGATTGGCGTAGCATTCAACGGTTTTACCGTCAGTGTTGGCTACGGAACAAATATCGCTGATTGACTGGATTTCAGTGGGTTGCTGAACGGTAAGCGTGAAGAAATACTCCCCACGGCTCCGCATGAGTTGTTCCAACTCCTTTTGGCTATTTTGAGCCAAGAGATTGCCGCAAACAGTAACGACAAGGATGACCAAATAATGCCGCAAGTGCCTCATTTTTAAACTTATTCGATAATGAGTTTCTCAATCATGCTTCCGCTTTCACAATCGAGGCGAAGGAAATAAATGCCTTGAGGCAGTCCTTGAGCATTGACCAGAGTATTGTCGTTGCCTACGCCCGAAAGGATAACTTGTCCTAAACCATTGAAGAGTTGGTAGTTGAATTCGCCTGTGACATTGATGGTAAAGATACCATTGTTGGGGTTAGGATAGATGTGTGATGCAAAGTCGTTTTCATGTACCGACACGGGGCTGACTTGAATGGTGATATCATCGGACGCCGTGTTACCTTCGCTGTCGGTGACGGTGACTTTGTAGGTCGATTCAGGTGTACCCATGGGACGCACGATAGGATTGGCACTCGTGGGGTCGTCAATGGTGCCTTCGTTGATGGCATCGGCAGGCTCCCAAAGGTAGGTGTAGACACCTGTGCCACCTGTGGCGACAACATTCAATTGGCAAGGCTCGCCTTCCTCGACGGCTTCGGGGTCTGCGGAGATTTCCAATTCAATCGGGGCGTAGGTGCCGACGCAATGCACGGTAGCTTTCCAGCCGGGTTCATTGACGCCATAGTCTGAAGAGAATCGGAAGGTCAAAGCACCTTCGTCGTTGGTGGCGGTCACTGTGCCAGGGCCGTTGTTGCCTGTGAAGGTACCCAGTGATGGTGCCGATGTGGAAGTGCCATCATAGATGTAAAGGAAGTCATAATTGCTTTCTAAGGTGAATTCCTCAAAAATGGCTTCCAAAATGCCTCCAGTGGTAGCGGGCATGAAGGTCATGGTGTATTCTTTTCTGTCGTGGTAGTTGCCATTCGGGCCGCCGTCATCATAAAACAGGGCATTGCAGGTGGTGATGGTGCCGTTTTGCATGTTGTACATCTCGCTCACGTGAATGAAGTTGTGTTTAGTGATGGTCTCGGTTTGGCCTTCTGCGTTAGTGACGGTCAATGTGACATCGTAGTTGCCTATTTCGTTATACGTAATGTCTGAAGGATTCTGCACATTGGAAGTAGCAGGTTCGCCGCCTTCAAAAGTCCATTCCCAGCTGACGAGGTTGGCGCCCCAGGTGTTGTCGCTGAAGTTGACACTGCCACCGAGGGCGACATCGGTCATATTGGCGTTGAAGTCGGGGATGAGACCTTCGCCTGCTTCGAGTTGAACATCTTGGATGATTGTCTCGTAATCATCCACCGTGATGGTGAAGGTCTGAGGGTAATATCCATTGCAGGCGTAGGTCACATCGTATGTGCCGCCTTTGATGGGACGATGGTAGTCGCCCGCGGGCAGATGGCTTTCCACGACGGAGAACGAGTCGTCATGGTTGGTGATGGTGACGGTGGCGTTGAGTGGCTGGCCGTTGGCCGCATCGGTTACAGTGCCATGTATGCCGTAAATGCATTGGGTCATGTAAGCGAAAATCGAGTTCTTATTGATGTTCCAAAAGTTGGGAAGCTGGCTGGGATTCGGAAGCTTCGTGTTCGAGCATTCGATGGTCAGTTCGCGGCACTGGGCATAGCCGTTCATATAATCCTGACGACCTCCGCCAATCATGTACCATTGGGCACCATTGATGATACCGTTGTTGTATTGGTTCATGTAGTTGGGACTCACCTCATGGGTGAGGTCGGCATATTCGTGGCTGATGAGTTGGTACCAAGCATCGTCAGCATGGAGCGTATAGGTGTTGTCCCAAGGATAGTTCATCACCTCGGCACCGCCGTGATAGTTGGCGCCCATCACGAAAGCGTTCTCTTCGGCAAATTGCATGAACCATTGGGTTTCGGTTTGGTATTCATAGCCATCGGGATGGGGACCACCATGGGGATCGGCATAGTTGCGGTTCATGTCGACGCCATTGGCATTCTCGCGGGTGGCACCGTTCACTGTATTGTTGCCGCCATGATAGGTACCATCGGGATTAGTGTTCGGTCCGATATATAAGTCGATGTTGTCCATGATGGTCTGTACTTCAGGCTCATCGGGATTCTCAAGCAAGTAGTCGATGAGACGGAGCATCATAATCCAGCCAGTGGTCTCGTCACCATGGATGGTGCTGGTGTAGAGGAACTTCGGTTTGCCCTCGCTGCTGCCATTTTTGAGGTGGGCAATCAATATCTTACGGTTCGAAGGGAGGGTGCCGAGTTCAATAATTTCGCAGTTCTCGGGATGGTCAATGGCAAATTGGAACATCATGTCTTCGTAGGCCTCATAGGTCGGGTAACTATCCCAATCATACGCAGCGCGGTTGCTGCCGTCCCACATGGTGACTTCCTCCACCAGTGAAGGCGGCGTTTGAAGCGTTACCTCATATCCGAGTTGCTGGAAACGGGCAAATTCCTTGTTGTTAGCATAGGCAGTCACCAAAGAGCCGTCCACGCGGTCAACCGAAATAGTGTGGGCGATGACATTCAGGTCATCGTTGCCGTTCAGATTAAAAGTAAAATAGTACTCATTGCGTTGCTGCATGAGTTGGTTCAGCTCTTGTTGGTTCTTTTGAGCAAAAATGTTGCCGCAAACGATGACGGCAAGCGAAAGGATAAAATAGCGTAAAACCTTCATTGTATTGATAATTATTTGTTTTTCAATTGTTTCCATTCTTCAATAATGTCAGCTTCCACCTTCTCATTAGCCTTAACCAAAGGCAGACGCAACACGTTTTGGCATAGCCCCATGTGGCTCATCAGGCACTTGATACCCGCCGGATTGCCATCGGCGAAGATGAGTTGGTTCATACGCATCATGGCATAATGCAAACGCAGTGCTTCGTCTGTTTGACCATCCCTCATGGCTTTCATCATGCGGCTGAAAGGATTCGTGTAGGCATTGGCAGCCACCGAAATCACGCCCTGCGCGCCAAGTGCCATCAGCGGTTGGGTGATGCCGTCGTCGCCTGAAAGCACATCGAAGTCGGCAGGTTTGTCGCGCAAAATCTCCATGATTTGCTGCAAGTTGCCCGAAGCCTCCTTCACGGCGATGATGTTGGGATGCTTGGCCAATTCAACACAAGTTGCGGCCTGCAAGTTGACGCCCACGCGACCTGGCACATTGTACACTATTACAGGTACGGGACTGGCATCGGCGATGGCCTCGAAATGGGCCTTCATGCCGCGTTGGTTGGGCTTGTTATAATAAGGTACAACGCTCAAAATGCCTTGAATACCCGTGAAGTCTTGTGCTTTGATGGCCTCGATGACGGCTTGCGTGTTGTTGCCGCCCATGCCGAGCATGATGGGCAAACGATCCTTATTGGCCTTTAATATTGTGCTGATAACCAATCTCTTCTCTTCAGCCGTGAGGGTAGGAGCCTCTGAAGTGGTACCCAAAACGACTAAGAAATCGGCACCATTATCGATGACATGGTTGACGATTCTCGTCAAAGCTTCAACATCAACAGAAAAGTCTGCTTTGAATGGAGTAATGAGGGCAATGCCCGTGCCTTTAAATATGTTGTTTTTCATTGTTTATATTGAACTTTGGGTCCCTAAGCCTTGAGCTTGTCGAAAGGTCGAAGGGCCCGAATTATTGATTACTGTTGTGGTCCTGACAAAGCCTTCAAATAGTTATGCAGGACATGGATGTTCGAAACAGGGTCGGTAGCGCGCGGATTCTCGATGATTAAATCGTAGATGTCTTGGTTCTTGCTCTTATGGAAACAGATTCTGAAATCCGCCTTCGGTAGGGTGCAAAGGTAGTCGCTGATTTCGGCGTTCTTTGCCGCCATGTTGATAAGAATAGCGCTGAATGGCAATTTCCTGATGAACTCGTGCTTGTCGGGTTTAAGCACATTCATGAAGCCAAAGTCCTTGGGCGTAATCTCGGTGTAGAGGTCGCTTTGCAGGATGGTATCCGACATCTGGTTGCAGAGGATGATGACTCCGCAACGACCGGCACCGAACAGACTTTTGGCACTGCTCTCGATGTTCTTGACGATGCTTTTGTCGCCTTCGTCAAGGATAATCAAAATGGAGTTAAGTCGCTGTAGATTAGGCATCTTTGCCGTAGGTTTCTCAGCGAGGTATTGCTCCAAGGCGCGTTTTAAAGCCCTATTTCTGAGGTAGGATGAAAAATTCATGCGGCAAATGTAGGCAAATTCCATGAAATAGCATGTTTTTTTGTTTAAAAATCGCTACTTTTGCACTTGAATTTTCACGAGCTGTTTGGTAGGTGAAATATATGGATAAGAGTATGATTGTCACTGTATTAGGTAGCGGAACGTCACAAGGTGTACCCGTCATTGGCTGCACTTGTCCCGTGTGTCAATCCAGGGATCCACGCGACAAACGCCTTCGCACTTCCATTTTGATTCAGACGGAGCAGGTGACGGTGGCTGTGGATGCTGGCCCTGACTTCCGTCAACAGATGCTACGCGAGAACGTCACCAAACTCGATGCTGTGCTTATCACTCACGAGCATAAGGATCATATCGGTGGACTTGACGACTTGCGTCCCTTTATTTTCAAACAACAAAAGCCTATGACACTTTACGTTGATGATACGGCATTGCCCGAAATCAAACGTGAGTATTCCTACGCTTTTGATGAGCATCCTTATCCTGGTGCTCCAACCTACGACATCCATCGCCTTGATGAAACACCTTTCGACCTTGGCGATTTGCATTTCATCCCCATAAAATTGAAGCATTACACCTTGACCTGCTATGCTTTCCGCATTGGGAATTTTGCCTACGTCACCGACCTGAGCGAGATTTCCGAAGAAGCGATTGAAAAACTGCAAGGCGTTGAATACTTGATTATTGAGGCCTTGCAAAAGAAGAAACACTACTCGCACCTCACCTTGGATGAAGCGATAGAGATTTCCAGAAGAGTGGGGGCAAAGAAAACCTGGTTCACACATTGCAGCCACAGCATGGGTCTCGCCGCCGAAGTCAACCGAGAACTCCCCGACGGCATGATGCTCGCTTACGATGGTTTGAAAATAAAGATATAGCTATCAGCCATCAGCAGTCAGCTATCAGCACCGATTTAACCAAGCTGTAAGCTGACGGCTGACAGCCAAACAATTCAACGATTAAACAAATAAACAATTCAACAATAATGAAATCTACCTATTCCCAAAGATTAATCAAACTCGCCGACCTCAACCACCACCAGACCTTTTTCGCAGGCCGTTGCTCGGAGTGGTTCTTGGAGAGCTCCTATTTCGCTGTGGCGCAATATGTTGATACGAAAGACACCGTGCTTCTCGTGCTCCATGGCATCGACTTCAAGTTCCCGATTTTCGCTGGTGACATCGTCACTTTCGAGAGCAAGGTCATCTCGGTAGGTCGTAGCACCTTGACTGTGTATACAAAAATGTACCGCAGCCGCGAACCCGAGAAAGTCGCCGCCGACGGCTTTGCCACCTTCTCCTACTTGGACGAAAACCACCATTCCAAACCGCATGGCATTACAATCGAGCCTGAAACAGAGGAAGAAAGGTTCTTGCAACAGCAGGCTTTGGAGGTAATGGAGGACTCGAAGAAACGGGCTAAGGCAATGAACCAGAGGCATTAAACCTCTAGTTCCTTCGGATAGCAAATAAAATGCTTCACCACGGGCTGCGAAAGCACCGAAATGTTCAGTTGGTCGGAAGCCTCACTGATGTCCTTCAGTGTGCCGTCTTTGTATAAAATATTGATGGCCGGTTTCTTGGGATGGTAGGCGTGATTCGATGAAACGCCCTGCAACAGCATGAAATCCGCCTCTTCCAACGACCAACCATACAATTTGGCAATCTTGTTGCGAATGTCCTCGATATAGTTCGGGTCAAACTCAGAATCACGCATTTCAATTCTGAACAAATGCCTGTCCGTCAGCCTTCTGCAAAGCTCTGAAAGCACGCGGTCTGGGTCATTGCGCCAGGCTTTCACAGCGGTCATCACATCGTAATCATCGAGTTGGCAGAACTGGTCGAGGACGAAATCGCGGTCATGGCTGCCTTCGAATGCGTTTTGGTTTTTCAGGAAGAATGACAGGGCAGGGGTGGCAAACAAATCGCGTTCTTGGCTGAGCATCTTGGCACGTTTCAGCACCTTCATTAAAGTATATTCTGCACTCAAAACGGCCTTGTGCATATACACTTGCCAATACATAATGCGTCGCGCCACCAAGAAACTCTCCACGGAATAAATGCCTTTGGCCTCGATAGCCAGTTCGTTACCAACCACTTCCATCATCTCCAACAGTCGCTCTGCGTTCACACTGCCTTCAGCCACGCCAGTGAAGAAACTGTCGCGTTTCAGATAGTCAATGCGGTCAACATCCAACTGGCTGGAAATGAGTTTGCTGAGAAAGCCTTTTGGGTATTGACCTGTGAAGATTTCAATGGCTTTGTCCAAGCGTCCTTTGTGGATCTCGTTGAAATTTTGCATCACCATCAGCGAAAGTTCCTCATGGGAAACGCCCTGCACGATGCTGTTCTCTAAGGTATGCGAAAAAGGCCCGTGACCACTGTCGTGGAGCAAAATGGCCAATGAAGCAGCCTCGAGTTCCTCGTCTGTAATCTCATAGCCCTTGCCGCGCAGCAACTGTATGGCGCGACGCATAAGGTGCATGGCTCCAAGGCTATGGGCAAAGCGCGTGTGGTTGGCTCCTGGATACACCAGATTAGTCATGCTGACCTGCTTGATGCGTCTAAGCCTTTGGAAATAAGGGTGTTCGATAATGTCAAAATGCAACTCGTCAGGGATGCTGACGAAGCCATAAATCGGGTCGTTGAAGATTTTCTTTTTGTTGGAGGAAGTGGCCATGGACTTCAAAATTTGCCGCAAAGGTAGTGCAATTTTTTCTTGCCTTTAAAACAAAAACCTTATTTTCGCGTTCCATATCCATAAACACTTAAATTATGGACAAAACGACAATCCTTTGGGCAGACGACGAGATAGATCTCCTGAAGCCTCATATCATGTTTTTGGAACAGAAAGGCTATGAAGTAGTTACGGCCAACAATGGCTCCGACGCCATCGACCTCGTGCGCCAACGCCATTTCGACATTGTTTTTTTAGACGAGCAGATGCCAGGCATCTCAGGCATCGAGGCCCTGGAAGTCATCAAGCGTGAATACCCCAACCTCCCCGTGGTGATGATCACCAAGAGCGAAGAGGAACGTATCATGGAGGACGCAATAGGCTCTAATATAGCGGATTACCTTATCAAACCCGTCAATCCAAACCAGATTTTGCTATCACTGAAACGCAACCTTGAGAAAAAGAAACTCCGCGACGAGAAATCCTCGATGAGCTACCAACAAGAGTTCCGCCAAATCAGCATGGACCTCAATAACAATTTGAATTACGATGAGTGGGTTGAGCTGTATAAGAAACTGGTACGCTGGGAGTTGGAACTTCAAAACTCCACCGACGAGGGCATCAAGAGCGTACTCGCCGACCAGAAACAGGAAGCCAACACTCAATTTACACGCTATATCGAGCGGAACTATGTTGATTGGATTCAAGGCAAATCCGAGAAGCCTGTGATGTCGCATACCGTGGTGCGTGACAAGGTAATTCCTCGCCTCGATGGTAGCGACAAGCCACTGTTCCTCATCGTCATCGACAACTTGCGCTACGACCAGTGGAAGGCCATCCAACCGCTGATTGAAACCTATTTCCGCGTGGAAGCCGATGATGTGTATTACAGCATTTTGCCTACGACTACACAATATGCCCGAAACTCGCTCTTTGCAGGGTTGATGCCCCTCGAAATCCGTCGCCGCTATCCGAAATGGTGGGTCGACGAGGAGGACGAAGGCACCAAGAACCAGTTTGAGGGTGAACTGCTGGGCGAACAGCTGAAACGCTTTGGTAAGAGCATCAAGTATTCATATAATAAGGTGTTGAACCTGCAGGCGGGCAAAAAACTCTTCGAGCAGATGGCCAACCTGATGCCTAACAAGCTGAATGTCATTGTTTACAACTTCGTGGACATGCTCTCGCATGCCCGCACGGAGATGGAAATCATCCGCGAACTGGCCGACGACGAGGAAGCCTACCGTTCACTAATGTATTCCTGGTTCGAGCACTCCAGCCTCTTCGACATGATGCGCTTCATCGCTGAGAAGGGCTGTGACATGATTATCACCACCGACCACGGCTCCACCTATGTGGAAAAGCCCGTCCGCATCTTGGGCGACCGTGAAGTGAACACCAACCTGCGCTATAAGTACGGCAAAAACCTGAAATACAACCCGAAGGAAGTCTTTGAGGTGAAAGATCCCGAGAAGATTTTCCTGCCCAAGGTGAACTTGAGCACGACCTACGTCTTTGCTGGTGAGAGCGACTTCTTCGCCTACCCGAATAACTACAACTATTACGTCAGCTATTATCGCAACACTTTCCAGCACGGCGGCATCTCCATGAGCGAAATGCTGATCCCGGTGACGCATTTATCGGCGAAGTAATAGTTTTGAAGTAGTTTACATAATTGCGAGCGGAGCGAAGCAATAAACTTCTCTGTGCGTAGCACCCGCGTCGCTTTGCGCTTCCCCCTCTGAGAGGGGGTGCCCGAAGGGCGGGGGAGTCAAAGACACGCTTTCCCCAAAAGAAACAATTATGTTCTGAACGCGTGTTCTTTGACTCCCCCTGCCCCCCTCTCAGAGGGGGACCTATCAAACCTCGAAGAGGTGATAAAACAATCTGCTTGCCATTCCTGTATGGAATTATTATTGTTGTAAAAGTATTATCTTTGCAGCCTAAATTGTTTGCAATGAATGATAAGCAATTCATAATAAACGGTGTAGAACAACTTGTGGAGGTCTCCGATTACTTGATTTCCTTGCGCGAGGAGGCTGATGTCATAGCCTTCTACGGCTCGATGGGCGCAGGCAAGACCACGCTCATCAAGAACTTATGTCACCGCATGGGTGTCACCGACGAGGTCAACAGCCCGACTTTTGCCATCGTGAACGAGTATGTCACCGAGGAAGGCGAGTCGGTCTATCATTTTGATTTCTACCGTATTAAGAAATTGGAAGAGGCCTACGACATTGGCTACGAGAACTATTTCTACAGCGGCAATCTCTGCCTTATCGAGTGGCCCGAAATGATTGAACCGTTGCTGCCAGAAAAGTACATTCGCGTTGAAATCCAACATGGTGAGACCAACGACGAAAGAATAATCCATTGTCAAGTGATAGATTGATATTATTGCCAAGATGATGCAGAAACGACTAAACCGCCCCTTAACCGTCATTCCGGACTTGATCCGGAATCCCCTATGCACGAAGGACACCTTTCAGCAAAGGGGATGGCGGATCCTTGTCCGCCATGACGGTAAAGCGTAATATGTGACTCGAAATGAACGATAAACTGAGTTCAATACTAGGTGAAGCTTCCCAAGTCTTTATCCTGACTGATGAAAACGTGGCCCCATTTTGGTTGCCAGAAGTGGCCCATTGGCTGCATTGCGATTCGGCAATCGACATCGTCATAAAACCAGGTGAACAGTATAAAAATCTGCAAACAGTCCAGCGTATATGGAAGGTGTTGATGAAACATCACGCCGACCGTAACGCATTGTTAATCAATCTTGGTGGTGGTGTCATTACAGACATGGGTGGTTTTGCGGCATCCACCTACAAGCGCGGCATCAAGTTCATCAATGTGCCAACCACGCTGCTTGCCATGGTGGATGCAGCGATAGGAGGGAAGACGGGTATTGATTTCGGTGGTGCCAAAAACCAAATCGGTACCTTCGCCGATGCAGAAGAAGTGTTGATTGATCCTGTGTTTTTATCCACCTTACCGAGGAGGGAGATTCTTTCCGGCTTGGCCGAGATGTTGAAATACGGCTTTATTGCCGATGCCAAGTTGCTGGAAATCAATTTGCAGAATTATCAAGACTACATACTTCGTGCTGGTGAAATAAAACGCGAAATCGTGGCGCAAGACCCTTATGAGGCTGGCTTGCGAAAGATATTAAACTTTGGTCACACCATCGGCCATGCCATCGAAAGTCATTGTTTGACAACGGATTATCCTTTGCTTCATGGTGAAGCGGTAGCATTGGGCATGGCTGCGGCTTTGTGGCTCTCGGTAAAGTTGTGCGGTTTGGATGAAAAAGTGTTGCAAGACTTTGAAAAACAGTTACCGATATTGCTTTCTGAGGCTGAAATCATGCTTTCTGAAGCCGATATTGAGCCTATTCTGGGTTATCTCGCTCACGATAAAAAGAATAAAGATGATAAGGCGCAGTTTGTTTTGCTTGAGTCTCTCGGGAAGCCAATCTGTGATGTGGAAATTCCTGGGGATACTCTGAGAGTGTCCTTGGAGTACACTTTTATTAATAAGGTGTCGAAAAGATGAAACTACACTGCGACATCACGCTGCCTGCCAGCAAAAGCGAAAGCAATCGCGTTCTGATGATTGCCGCATACGGCGGTTTCACGCCTGATGTCCAAAATCTTTCGGAGTCGAATGACACATTTGTGTTATCCAAGGCATTGGCTTACATCAATAGAGGAAGTGCCATCGTCGACATCGCCGATTCCGGCACGGCAGCGCGTTTCCTGACTACCTATCTGGCCTGCCACGAAGGCCATTGGCTGTTGACGGGAACGAAACGAATGTGTCAGCGACCTATGGCATCTCTGGTGGATGCTTTGCTAAGTTTGGGTGCTGACATCAAATATGTTGAAAAAGAAGGGTTCCTTCCGCTGCAAATCAACGGTAAACCTCTTGCAGGTGGCAAAGTGTCCATCGACATGACCCAAAGCAGCCAATTTGCCTCGTCTTTGTTGCTGGCCGCTCCAATGTGGTCCCAAGGCCTCGAAATGGAAATGCTTGGTGACCTCAGCTCCTTGCCTTATCTCGACATGACTTTAGTAATGATGCAGCATTTTTCCGCTCGGGTCGAACGGGTTGGAAGAACTATCATCGTTAAACCAACACCTTATCAGAGCCGACCTTTTGCCATTGAACCTGATTGGAGCGCAGCCTCCTATTGGTACGAGATGGCAGCGTTCAGCGAGGAATGCGAAATAAAGCTAAGGTCCCTGAAGGTCCCTGAGCTTGTCGAAGGGCCGAAGGGCCAACATTACCTACAAGGCGATACGGTCATTGCCGAATGGATGCAACAGTTAGGCGTAGGAACCTTCGTTGATGAGAATGATGTTGTATTAAAAAAAATCCCATTTGAAAAGCGTCCGTTGTGCTTCGATTTCTCTCAACATCCTGACCTTTATCCCACAGTTGCCGCCATATGCGCCGGATTAAATGTTAAAGCTACTTTTAAGGGCCTCGACAACCTCGCTCTAAAAGAGTCGGATAGGGTGGAGGCGATGCAAATGGAACTGGCAAAACTGGTCGACCGTCCGATTCGCTTTTCAGCCCACAACGACCACCGTATTGTGATGGCGTTGGCACCTCTCTCTATGCTGGTCGGTCCTGTTTCCTTCGACACCCCAGAGGCGGTTAAGAAATCTTATCCGAATTTTTGGCAAGATGCCTCTTTTTTGCCTGTTAAACGGTAAAAAGTCCAGTTTTTTAGAATAATTGGTCTTGGTATCAAGAAATTCCGTACTTTTGCACGATTTTTTTGTAAAGAAAGTTATGAAAGTTGAGCTGTTTGTGCCATGTATCATCGACCAGTTCTATCCCTTTGTGGCATCTAATACCATGAAGGTATTGGAACGGGCTGGTGTTGACGTGGATTACAATCCTGACCAAACGTGTTGCGGACGCTTCGCCTATCATGCTGGTTTTATGGAAGAAGCCAAAGAGTTGGGCGACAAGTTCCTCAATGACTTTTCTTACAATGGTCCGGTAGTGGCTCCTTCTGCTGCCTGCGTGCATTACATTAGGAAACGCTATCCGCAGTTGTTTTTCAATACGGCTAACCATCTGAACTATAAGCGGATGGTGGCCAATATTTACGAGTTGACCGATTTTTTGGTCAACAAGTTGCATTTTGATGATTTTGGTGCTGAGTTTCCTCATAAGGTGACGTTCCACGACAGTTGCAGTGCCTTGCGAGGCATGGGTCTCGGCAAGGAAGCGCGGCAACTGCTCTCGAAGGTGAAGGGATTGGAATTGGTGGAGATGAAGCAGACCGATATGTGTTGTGGAGCCGATTTCTCTTTGGAGGTCAACCACGAGACGCTGGCCATGGGAATGGCAAGCCATAAAGTGAAAAACGCGATGAATACAGGCGCAGAATACATCGTTTCGACGGATATGACCTGCCTGATGCATCAAAAAACATACATTGAAAAGGAAGGGCTGCCCATCAAGGTGATCCATATCGCCGATGTGTTGGCCTCAGGATGGGTTTAAGGTCCCTGAGCTTGTGGTTGCTGAGCACAGCCGAAGCATCGAAGGGCCGACTATAATAACATATTTGAATGAGCGAATATTACATACACGAAAGCAGTTACGTTGACGACAACGTAAGTATAGGCAAAGGGACGAAAATATGGCATTTCTGCCATATCCAATCGGGTGCCCAAATTGGCGAAGGCTGTTCTTTCGGCCAGAATGTCAATGTGGGTAATAATGTGAAGATTGGTAACCATGTGCGTGTCCAAAACAATGTCTCCATCTACGAAGGTGTTGAGATTGAGGACAATGTGTTCTGTGGGCCGAGTTGTGTGTTCACCAATGTGACCACCCCTCGCGCGCATTTTCCGGTGCATGGTGTATATGCCAAAACCAAGATTTGTGAAGGTGCTTCGTTAGGTGCCAACTGTACAGTGGTCTGCGGCCATACTGTGGGCAAGAGTGCCCTCATCGCTGCGGGTGCCGTGGTGACCAAGGACGTGAAGCCCTACGCTTTGATGGCCGGTGTGCCTGCCAGACAAATCGGCTGGGTCTGCGAATGCGGCAAACGTCTTGATGCCTCGCTACAATGCGAATGCGGCCGAAAATATGAATTACAAAACGGAGAATTAACGAAAAAATGATATTTTATGTAGAGACGCATGGCCATGTGTCTCTACATAAACAAAACGATAATACATGCAATTCAGAGATCTAAAAACACAATATAACGTCCTCAAGGACGAAATGGACAAAGCCATTTTTGATGTGGTGGCGTCATCGGCCTATGTCATGGGTCCGAAGATAAAAGAGATGGAAACGGCTTTTGCCGAATATGTCGGTGTGAAGCATTGTGTGGCCTGCAATAGTGGCACCGATGCCTTGTGGCTGGCATTGAAGGTTTGGGGTGTCAAGCCTGGCGATGCTGTCTTTGTTCCCAGCTTCACCTTCTTCGCTTCAGCCGAAGTGATTGCCATGCAGGGCGCAACGCCTGTCTTCGTCGATGTCGACAAGGACACTTTCAATATGGATGTGACCGACCTTGAACGCAAAATCGAACAAACCCAAAAGGCTGGCAAACTCACGCCTCGTGTTGTCATCGCCGTTGATCTGTTTGGTCTGCCTGCCGATTTCAAGGCTATCCGCAAAGTGGCAGATCAATATGGTCTTTATGTCCTCGAAGACGGTGCCCAAGGTTTTGGGGGTCGCATCGATGACAAGAATGCCTGTACCTTTGGTGACATCTCCACAACCTCCTTCTTCCCGGCAAAGCCTGTAGGTTGTTATGGCGATGGTGGTGCAGTTTTCACCGACAATGATGCCTGGGCTGAGTTGCTGGAGTCATACCATATCCATGGCAAAGGCAGCGACCGTTACGACAATGTTCGTATCGGCATGAACTCTCGTCTTGACAGCATTCAGGCAGCTATCTTGTTGGTGAAGCTGAAGGCTTTCAAGGAGTATGAGTTGGTGGATGTCAATAAGGTGGCGTCACGTTATACTGAAAAGTTGAAAGACGTTGTTAAGACCCCAATTGTCCCCGATGGCTTCTATTCCAGCTGGGCGCAATACACCCTTCAAGTGAAGAGCAAGGAAGTTAGGGCAGGCCTGCAAGCCGCATTAAAAGCCCTTGACATTCCGACGGCAATATATTACCCCATCCCGATGCATCGTCAAACGGCGTTTAATTATCTGAATCTGGATGACAACCGTTGTCCCGTTTCCGACCAGTTGGCCGACACCGTCATTTCCTTGTCGATTCATCCCTACCTTTCGGAGACGGACCAGGATATGATTTGCGATGCCGTTCGCAATTTCTTGATGAAGTAAATTCTTGAGAGACATGGGTATTAGGTCTTTTTTCAGCAATATGATTGCTCGCGACAATTACGACGAGATAATGGAATACCTTGCCGTGACCGAGACCCAGCATGCCCCCATGTTTGAGTTTGACAACGCTCCCGAACAGCTCCGTGAGTTGATTTCGGTGGCAGAGACCCCTCGTAGCCCTGAACGTTCTCAGTGGCTGAACGATTATGCCGAGAAATCGTGGGCGGTTCCTGATGGTGAAGCTGAAGTCCTATTGGCCAAGGACCATCTTAATGCTGTTAGGTATTTGAACCGTTTCTTGCGTAGTGCCAATGCAAAGTTGAAGCAGGACGGCTATTTTGTCTGCGCATTCGATACGGCACAAAAACATCGTGCCCAAATATTCAGCAAATACCCCAAAATAATTGCATATATCATCTATTTCTTTGATTTTCTTTGGCATAGGGTGTGTCCAAAGTTAAGATTGACACGTCGTTTCTATTATTTCTGCACAAGAAAAGTGAGGAAGGTGTTTCCAAGGCCGGAGGTGTTAGGCAGGTTGTATTATTGCGGTTTCGATGTGGTGAGCGAACAATATATTCATGATCGTTATTGTGTCATTTCCCAAAAGAAACGTGAACCTAGCAAGGAACAACCTACTTACGGAACATTGATTCGGCTGAGAAGATATGGCAAGGACGGAAAGTTGTTCAACGTGTTTAAGTTCCGCACCATGTACGCCTATTCGGAGTATTTGCAAACCTATATCTACGAGAACAACGATCTTGATATAGGGGGCAAGTTCTTAGATGATTATCGGGTGACCGAATGGGGACGTTTCTTGCGAAAGACCTGGCTCGATGAGCTTCCCATGGTCATCAATATGATGAAGGGACAAATGAAATTGGTGGGAGTGCGTCCCTTGAGTCAGCAGTATTTTAGTCTGTATAGTAAAGAATTACAGGATCTTAGGATAAAGACCAAGCCAGGCCTTTTGCCGCCGTTCTATGTCGACATGCCTGAAACACTCGATGAAATCCAAGAGAGTGAAAGGGTTTATTTGGAAGCCTATTTGAAGCATCCGTTCCGTACCGATTGGAAGTATTTTTGGAGGATAGTAGATAATATCCTCTTCAAGGGCAAGCGTTCCAAATAAAGATAGTTTGGTCGGCATTTTTTTTGTTGTTTTATATAAAAAAATATTCGTACTTTTGCAATTTGTAATTGTAGGCTTTGTTATGCCCAAGTTACAAGCAAATTGCCATTGTCTCATTATTGATGCAAGTGGTTTAATTATAAATAGTTATGCTCTCTTGATGTGAGTCAAGAAGCGAAGCTTTACCCTTTTTTGAAATGAAAGAAACATCAGAAAACGAAAACTGGACTATCGTCATCAAGCCTCGCAACGGTCTTTTTGAGGTGAATCTGAAAGAAATATGGAATTACCGTGACCTGTTGACCCTTTTTGTTAAAAGGGATATTACCGTACAATACAAGCAGACCGTCCTAGGCCCATTGTGGTGGGTTATACAGCCAGCATTAACAGTTATTATGTATATGGTTGTGTTTGGCGGCATTGCTGGCATCCCAACAGATGGTGTACCACAACCGTTGTTCTATTTGGGTGGTATATGCATGTGGCAGTATTTTGCGGATTGCTTGAATCGTACAGCGAACACTTTTGTTACGAACTCAGGTATTTTTGGCAAGGTGTATTTTCCGAGGCTGATAATGCCTATTGCGAATGTCACCAGCAATTTGGTGCGTTTTAGTATACAATTTGGCCTGTTTGTTGTTGTGTACATTTACTTTGCTTTTAAAGGTTTGGCTCCAAGGCCTAATTGGTATTTCCTGCTTTTCCCGTTGCTGGTAATGATGATGGCGGGTTTGGCTTTAGGCTTCGGTATCGTGGTTTCTTCAATGACTACGAAGTATAGGGACTTGCAGATTCTATTCTCATTCATAGTGCAACTATGGATGTATGCTACACCAATTGTCTATCCTTTGAGTCAGGTGTCTGAGATGAGGACAGCAGGTCTTAATTTGGAAGTTGTTATGCGTCTCAACCCTGTAACTCCAGTTATTGAAACATTCAAGTATGGCGCCTTAAGTGCGGGTGAGTTCATCGGCTGGGGCTGGTTGGCATACAGCTTTGTTATCATGTTGGTGGTATTGGCTCTCGGTATCCTATTGTTCAATAAGGTGCAGAAGAGCTTTATGGATACGGTCTAGTTATCAGTTGGCAGTTAACAGTTTTCAGTTATTAGTTAGAAATCGTAATTTTATGACAACAGCAATAGAATTCAATGATATCAGCAAACAGTACAGATTAGGGCTGGTTTCCACCCGAACCCTTAGCCACGACCTCAACCGTTGGTGGCAGACTTCTGTTCTTCATAAAGAAGACCCCTATCTGAAAATTGGTTCAGTGAACGATCGGACCTTGGCAGCTGACAGTGAATATGTTTGGGCACTGAAGGATATTAACTTTAAGGTGGAACAGGGCGATGTGGTAGGCATCATTGGTAAGAATGGTGCTGGGAAAAGCACTTTGCTGAAACTACTGTCGCGTGTAACGGGCCCTACCTTAGGAACTATCAGAGCTAGAGGGCGTCTTGGCTCATTGCTTGAAGTGGGAACGGGTTTCCATTCTGAAATGACGGGGCGTGAGAACATCTACATGAATGGGGCTATCCTCGGCATGACTAAACAGGAGATAAGTAGGAAGCTGGATGAAATTGTAGATTTTTCTGGCTGTGAACGGTATATTGATACTCCAGTGAAACGTTACAGTTCAGGAATGACGGTACGCCTCGGTTTTGCGGTGGCTGCTCATCTTGACCCAGAGATTCTTGTAGTTGATGAGGTGTTGGCCGTGGGTGATGCGGATTTCCAGAAGAAGGCTATTGGAAAGATGCAAGATGTGAGTAAGGGAGAGGGGAGAACTGTATTGTTTGTGAGCCACAACATGACAAGTATTAAAGCCCTTTGCAAACGTGGAGTCATCTTAAAAAATGGAATGCTTGTGGATGATGGGCCAATTGACACTATTGTGACGCATTATCTTCGTGGTGATAGTGATGCGGATAATTACAAATGCTGGGAGATACCAGAGATTACAAAAGATGGCTTTGAGCTTTTAGAGATTGGAGTTAGACCAAAGAATGGAGATTATAGTGATGTGATGCGAATGGATCAGGAATTGGAAATTATAATCAGATATCGTTTGAACCGTCCGATTGAACGTTTTTGGATTACCATGCATATGAAGAATGAGCAGGGTAACAAAATCTTTTCATTTAGTGGTGTTGGTCGTTGCTATAGTAAGCACCATGAGTCTGGAGAGTATTTGCAAAAGTGCACTGTTCCAGCGAATTTTCTCAATTGGGGCAATTATGCCATTGACTTTATGGCTATAAAACAAGAGAACAACATTGACTTTATGGCTGAAGAGTTTGATTTGGTTTCCTTTACTTTGGCGAATAGGCAAGTTGCCATTGGAGGTTTTATGGGAAAGGAGCCAGGTGATGTGACCCCGATGTTTGACTTTGTTGAAGAAAAAGTTAAATGATGGTGAATCAGATAACGGTTACTTCTCCATTGCTTCCCAACCTTGATGAGTTTCATGGGATTCTGAAAGAGATTTGGGACAGCAAATGGGTCACAAATAATGGTCAATTCCATAAGCAACTGGAGGAGGCTCTCTGCAAATACCTTAAGGTGCCTTTCATTAGCCTTTTCACTAATGGGACTTTGCCATTGTTGACAGCCTTACAGGCACTCCGTATCACGGGAGAGGTCATCACCACACCCTATAGCTTTGTGGCTACTACGCACAGCATCTGGTGGAATGGTTGCAAACCCGTGTTCGTTGATATTGAAGAAGCTACTTGTGGCATAGACCCAGACAAGATCGAGGCTGCCATCACTCCCAAGACCACAGCCATTATGCCGGTGCATTGTTATGGTAAGCCTTGCAACATGGAGCGTATTCAAGCTATTGCTGATAAATATGGTCTGAAAGTGATTTATGATGCCGCTCATGCATTTGGTGTTGAGGTTAATGGCCAGTCAGTATTGTGTCAAGGCGACATGGCGACGCTGAGTTTCCATGCCACCAAGGTTTATAATACCTTGGAAGGTGGTGCTCTAGTGATGCATGATGCAGAAACCAAAAAACGTATTGATTACTTGAAAAACTTTGGTTTCGCAGGCGAAACAGAAGTGGTGGCACCAGGCATCAACAGCAAGATGGATGAAGTGCGTGCAGCCTATGGGTTGCTGAACCTCCGACATGTAGATGAGGCGATTGAGAAACGGCATCAAGTAGCCGTTCGTTATCGTGAGGCTTTGAGGGATGTAAAAGGTATTCGTTTCTTTGACGACATGCCTGGTGTGCGGCATAATTATAGTTATTTCCCCATCTTTATCAATGCCGAGGAATATGGCATGACTCGTGATGAATTGTACTTCAAGATGAAAGAACAAGGTGTCCTTGGAAGACGATATTTTTATCCATTGATTAGCACCTTCAGTACATATTGTGGCTTACCGAGTGCTACGCCCGAGAATCTGCCTGTGGCTACACGGATTGCCAACGAGGTGATTTGTCTTCCAATGCATCATGGGTTGAGTGAAGAAGATCTGGGAAGAGTACTTCGCTGCATTACAAAGTCGTAAAGTAATGACAAGAATTGCTGCTATACTTTTCAATAACTATGAAAACAGGATTGTAACAAGCCTTGAATTTGTCCTCTCTTAAGTATATAAGTCATTGTGTTTTTTTTTGGCGACGTTGGTGATGTGTTCATCTAATAGAAGATATTCATGGGTGGGTCACAAAGTATGAAGATATTCTTTATCACAAGAGGGTGGCCATCAATACAATATCCGCAACTAGGCATTTTTGAACGAGATCAAGCCATTGCCTTAAGAGAGATGGGACATCAGGTGTTTTGCCTAATTCTTGACATTCGCATAGAAACCAATACCCGAAAATTGGGTGTCACAAAAGAGGTGAAAGATGGCGTAACCGTATATAGTTATTATCCCGGCTCCCGATGGTTGGAATCATTAAGAAAGATTTCACAAAAACTGCGATATAATACGATTGAGGCTTTGTTTTTTCATCTCTTCAAAAGAGTGGTAAAAGCAGAAGGATTACCAGATGTTATTTATGGACACTATCTTAGATATTGCAGACGGGCCTTGGCTATCAAACGAAAATTCGACATACCTGCGGTGGGATTAGAGCATTGGAGTGAGATGGGGAAAGAAAACATTAATGAGGAATGGAAACAAATTGCCTCAGAAACCTATCCTTATCTTGACAGACAATTGGTGGTTTCCGAGACATTGCGGAATAACCTTCTCCATTCTATTGGCGTTGACACGACTGTGGTAAATGATTTATATGGCAAGGAGTTTTTTTATAAAGAACGAATAAAAAAAGACGACATCGTTAGATTTGTTCTTGCTGGTAGTTTGGTTCCAATCAAATGTTTTGATCTGGTTATCCGGGCTCTTGGCGAAAACACATCTTTGCCAAAGAATATCCAGTTTACCATTATTGGCGATGGTCCTGAGAAGCAAAACTTGCTTGGTATGATTGAAAAGTATCATCTTTCAGGTGTAGTGAATCTGGTCGGACAGAGAACTAGGGATTATATTGTAAATGTGCTTCAAGAAGCAGACGTTTATGTGCTATCTTCTTCCTTGGAGACTTTTGGGGTGGCACCTGTTGAGGCTTTGGCATGCGGTGTGCCGGTCATAGCAACAGATTGTGGCGGTTCACGAAGCTATATGAATGACTTCAATGGCTTACTAATTCCCGTCAATGATGTAAAGGCAATGTCGGAGGCCATATCCTATATGACCGAACACTATAGTGAATTTGATCGCAAACGAATAGCGGAAGACTGTAGGCAACGATTCTCCTCAGAAATAATTGCAAAGGAGCTGGAAAGTATATTCGAAGATGTAATAACCAAATCGAAAAAGGATATTTGATTGCTCAAAAAGGTATGAAACAAAAGAAGCTTATGCTATTGGGTGGTATTCGTTACCTTTTGCCTGTCATCAAGGCAGCGCATGAGCAAGGCTATTATGTCATTACCGCTGATTATTTACCCGACAATATTGCCCACAGATTTAGTGATGAATATGTGAATGTGAGCATTATTGATAAGGAAGCCGTCTTGAGAGTAGCGCAGGAGAAGCGGATTGACGGCATTATGTCGTTTGGCGTGGATCCTGGCGTGATAAGTGCGGCGTACGTTCAAGAGAAATTGGGGCTGCCCTCTTTTGGCCCGTATGAATCCGTATGCATTTTACAGAACAAAGATCGTTTTCGCGCATTTTTGTCGGAGCATGGTTTCAATGTTCCTAAGGCAAAAGGATATTCGAACCTTGATGATGCATTGGCAGACCGAGACGCGTTTGAGTATCCTGTTATTGTGAAACCTACCGATTCGGCAGGGTCTAAAGGAGTAACCAGAGTAGATGATAAAACTCAATTGAAAGAGGCAGTTGAACATGCTTTTGATAAATCCTTGTCTGGACATGTTATCGTTGAAGATTTCATTGAGAAACAGGGCTGTTCATCCGATACAGATAGCTTTTCTGTTGACGGCCAATTAAAGTTTGTGAGTTTTAACGCCCAACGTTTCGATGCGAATGCTGCGAATCCTTATACCCCAGCAGCATACAGTTGGCCTTCAACTTTTACGAAAGAGGAAGAAACCTATTTGACCTCTGAGATTCAGCGTGTGATTTCCCTTTTGGGTATGAAGACTTGCGTTTATAACATTGAGACCCGGATTGGCACGAATGGTAAACCGTATATTATGGAACTGACACCGCGTGGTGGCGGAAACCGTCTTTGCGAGATGCTGAATTACGCGACCGGGGTGGATATGATTACAGCCATAACTCGCTATGTTGTTGGGGATTCTGTACCCGATATTGAACAAAAACCTTATGAAGGTCATTGGGCCGAGGTGATTCTTCATGCAGAAAAGGAAGGCTCGTTTGATCATCTTGAGATTGCAAATGGCTTTCCTGCTGAAATTGTGGAGGAGGACTTGTGGGTGTCGAAAGGCGAATATGTGAACTCTTTTGAAGGTGCTAATAATGCCATTGGGACATTGGTCCTAAAGTTTGATGATGGGGAGGTAATGGAAAAACACATTTGCAATATCCCTTCTTGGTTGAAAGTAAAAGTGAATTGAGGAATGGAACCTGTTGGCGGCTATTTTGAATTGGAGTTGCGCAAAGGTGAGCATTACCACAAGGATGCCATTAGACTTAATACTGCTAGGAACTGCTTTGAGTATGTACTTCGTTCACGCCAATATACCCAAGTGTATGTTCCATATTACACTTGCGAGGTGTTGTTGGAGCCTATCAAGAAGCTTGGTGTTAATTACAAGTTTTATTCAATTAACGAACAATTTGAACCAATCAGTCTTCCAAGCTTAGATGCTGACACAGCATTTCTTTACACGAATTATTATGGAATGAAACAGAAATGTGTGGAGCGTCTTTCAGAAAAATACGGCAGTCAATTAATAGTAGATAACGCTCAAGCGTTCTATTCGGAGCCCATGCAAAGGATAGACACATTTTATTCGGCACGTAAGTTTTTTGGAGTATCAGACGGAGCCTATCTTTATACGGGAAAAAGACTGGAACAAAATTTATATCAAGATGTTTCCTATAAGCGAATGTCTCACCTGTTGAAACGCATTGATTTAGGTGCTGAATTGGGCTATCTGGATTTTAGGAATGATGATGATATGCTTTGCAATCAAGACATAAAGCAGATGTCAAAACTGACAGATAATGTCTTGAGCGGAATTGATTATGAGGCTGCGAAACGGAAAAGGAGGGAGAATTACACATTATTGGATGAGTTTTTGAGGGCTTCCAATCAGATTTCTCTAGAATTGGATGAGAGGGCTGTGCCGATGGTTTACCCCTATTTGACAGATGACCTGTCATTGAGGCGGAGACTGATTGAAAACAAGGTGTTCGTTGCGACTTATTGGTCTAATGTGAAAGGTTGGACGACTGAGGACATGTTGGAACGGAAATTGATGGAAAGACTCATTCCGATTCCATGTGATCAACGCTATGGAGAAAAAGAAATGTCAAGTATTGTTTCCTTGGTGTTGGGAACGAGATGATATGAACTAATGAAAAACTACTAGACCTATGCTAAAAGGAAAGATAGTGTATTTGCGCCTTTTTGAGCCGGGCGATTATGAGAAAACCTATTTATGGCATAATGATCACGATTTAATGAGTACCACTTGTGGTCCTTTTCGGTTTGTGTCAAAAGAGATTGAACGGAGTTGGGTGCAGTCTAAATCGGAAAACAATCAAAAAGACATTTATTTGGCAATTTGTGCTATAGAGAATGATGAAATGATAGGCTGGTATTCAATCTCCGATATTGATTATCTTAATCGCAAATGCCAATGTAGCGGTGTGGTGATTGGTGATAAGCGGTATTGTGATGGTGAGGCTTTTCAGGAAGTAGGTCATTTAGCCCTGGGTTATATTTTTAATGAGTTAAACATGAATCGTGTGACGGGTTCATGCCTTCGAGAACACATCATGTCTAGAGCTCAGATGGAGGCGAAATATTGGATATTGGAAGGTGTTGAGCGTCAAGCTGTGTTTAAACTAGGTAAATACCATGATATATGTCATTATTCTCTATTAAGAGAGGAGTATTTATTGCATTTGAATAATGGTGATTATAACGATCGATTGATTATCCGTCGTGTAGCTGCTAAAATTATGGAATTAAAAACAGAATTAAATAACAAAGATCAAAAATAATGAAAACATTAGAAGAATTCGTGTCTCTTTTTGCAGAACAATTTGATGAAACAGATCCGAACGAAATCACAGCCAATACTGAATTTCACGATTTAGACGAATGGTCTTCTTTAATTGGCCTCTCGGTCATTGCAATGGTGGATGAAGAATTTGAAGTTGCCTTGAAAGGAGACGACATGAGATCCGCTATTACGGTCGAAGACTTGTATAACAAAGTGTTAGCTCACCTCTGATGGCTTTTCTTGAAGTAAAGAATGTTAGGATTGCTGGCATGGCTGCCGGAGTGCCAGAGAAGGTGGTTTGTAATCTTGAGATTGAGAATATCTCCAACGATTATGATGCGGCCGCTTTTGTAGAGGTTACTGGAGTCAAAGAACGTAGGTTCGATGAACTTACCGTGTCGGATCTGGCTGTGCCTGCAGTTGAACGTCTTCTTCATGACCTGGGTTGGTCGAAGGATGAGATTGAGGGGCTGTTCGTCGTTACCCAACATGGTGATTATATTGTTCCTGCCACTTCATGCATCATGCAAGATGTGTTGGGCTTCACAAAGGAATGTATGGCCATGGATATTTCCTTGGGTTGTTCTGGTTGGGTTTATGGTTTGAGTAGCGTGGCGAGTTTGATGAGTAATGGCATGTTGAAAAAATGCCTTCTCGTTAGTGGTGATGCTAGAAGACGGGTTGAGTTTGAAGATCCGTTGTTTGGTTATGCTGCTACTGTGACAGCACTTGAGTATCATGAAGGCAACACAGGCTTTAAGTTTCATTTTGGTACAGATGGAAGTGGGTACGATGCCATAATCATTCCTGATGGTGGTGCCAGAAATCAGATTTCCGCGTCATCCTTTGTGCCTCAACAAGTGGAAGGGCGGTTTTATACCCCTTTGCAGTCTCGTATGAAAGGGATGGACGTGTTTTCGTTCGGCATTTCTATAGTACCAAAATCAGTAAAGAAGTTGGCCGAACAATTTGGGTTCGACTATTTGTCGTATGATTATCTAGTGTTGCATCAAGCCAATATGAAGATGAACAATATGATTGCCAAGAAATTGAAGTTTGAACCCTCCAAGGTTCCTTCTTCCATGTGGAATTTTGGCAATACTTCATCCGCTTCAATACCGTTGACAATTGTAACCCAATTGAAGGATTCATGCGAAAAACATAGTGTTAATTTATTGTGTTGTGGATTTGGTGTTGGGCTTTCATGGGGTACGGTGGCCTTTAACTTGGATCATATTGTAATATCAAGCTTGGTTGAAGTAAATCAAAAGTGTAGATCGCAATGGGTGTAAGTTATAATCCTTTTTCATTGGAAGGAAAGACCGTACTTGTTACAGGTGCTTCGTCAGGCATTGGTCAAGAGACGGCAATCCAGTGCTCTAAAATGGGTGCTAAAGTGATTGTGACAGCTAGAAATGAAGATCGGCTGAAAGAGACTTTGTCGCAATTGGAAGGCGAAGGTCATAGTATGTTTATCGCAGAACTGACTCAACAAGAAGAGTTGGAGAAGTTGGTGGGATTGATAAACGTACTTAATGGGGTTGTGCTTTGTGCAGGAAAAGGAATGACATCGCCATTTCCCTTCTCAACCCGTGGCAAATATGATTCTATCTTTGAGGTGAATTTCTTTGCTCCTATTGAGTTGTTACGACTTCTTGTCAAGAAAAAGAAACTTGAAAAAGACTCGTCGGTAGTTTTTGTTTCATCAATAGGTGGAGTCGATTCATTTCAAATGGGGAACGGAGTATACGGTGCTTCAAAAGCAGCGTTGAATTCAATGATGAAGTTTTGCGCTAAAGAGTTGGCAGCAAAGAAAATAAGAGTGAACACAGTCAATCCGGGGATGGTGAATACCAAATTGATACAAGGTGGTGCCATTTCTGAAGAGCAACATAAAATGGATATGGAAAAATATCCACTGAAACGCTATGGCGAGCCCGAGGATATTGCTTATGGCATCATTTATCTTCTGTCAGATGCGTCGTCTTGGGTGACAGGTCACTCGTTAGTGATTGATGGCGGTGTTACTATTTAAATAGAAGCAATGGGATTATTAGAGAATAAAGTCGTCCTTGTCACTGGAGCAGGTCGTGGTATTGGTAAAGTTATTGCTGAACAATTCGTTGCAGATGGAGCTGTTGTTTATGCTAACGACTTGAATGAGGTGATTATAGACGGAGCCAAATCAATTTGTTTTGATGTGACCGACTCGGCTGCACTTAAAGCGGGCTTGATGCAAATCTATAAGGCCGAAGGCCGTATCGATTGCGTGGTGAACAATGCTGCCGTCATTGCCAATCAGAAACTCGGGATGGTGACCAAGCCGCTTTTGGAAAAGATGTATGCCGTAAATGTGTTTGCCGTTATTGATATAATGCAGATAGTCTCTCGTTTGATGGCACGTAATGGTGGCGGTAGTATCATTAATATGGCCTCAGTGACCGGCGTGGTCGGATCACCGGGTCAAGTGGCTTATTCAGCATCCAAAGGGGCAGTGATTGCCATGACCAAGAGTGCTGCAAAGGAATTGTCACCGATGGGTATCAGAGTGAACGCTGTGGCACCTGGAATCATAAAAACAGAACGCTTTGAGGAACTCTACGAAGTCAGTGGAGAAAAAATTGACCAACGTATTAGTCGCATTGCGCTTGGCCGTCTTGGCACCCCCCAAGATGTAGCTAATGCAGTTGCATTTTTAGCTTCTGATCGGGCTTCTTATATCAGTGGACAGATCCTGGGAGTGGATGGCTGCGCTTCAATCTAAAGTTGCATGTTCCTTGACTTAGACAAAAAGCCGAAAGATAAGGTTGCTTCCATTGACGACAGTGGAGCAAGCTTGACCTATGGGGAAATCTGTGATTTTGTTCCACATTTTGCCCATTCCTTACCCCAACGGTCTTTGATTTTCATATTGGCCGAAAACAAAATCGGTTCCTTGTTGGGTTATGTCGGTGCCTTGTCGTCAAGTGTTGTGCCGTTGGTGATTAGTGCCAAAACCGAGAAAACGCTGTATGAGACCTTGCGTGACAAGTATTCACCAACCTATCTGTGGGCACCTAATGAGATGTTGCCCGATTTGGGTTATGAATCAACAGGCTTTTCTGAAGCAGATTATACTTTGGTGAAAACGGGCTTGCAGTCTCCCTCTCTGTATGAGGATTTGGCCTTGCTACTCCCCACTTCAGGAAGCACGGGGAGCCCCAAATTGGTGCGTCATTCCTACCGTAACATCGAAGCCAACGCTTTCAATGTCTTACGGCTGTTTGGACTGACGGAAAACGAACGACCGATGGCAGTCTTACCGATGCACTATACCATGGGCCTTTCGGTGATTGCCAGTCACCTGTTGGCAGGGGCGACCCTCATCCTTTCGGGTCGTTCGCTCTTGGATAAAGGCTTTTGGCAGATGATGCGTGAACATCATGTCACTTCTTTTACCGGTGTGCCATATAGTTATGAGCTGTTATCGAAGTTACGCTTCTTCCGCATGGATTTGCCTGATTTGTATACCATCACACAAGGTGGAGGCAAAATGACGGAAGAACTGTTTAAGGCTTGTGCCGATTATGCGGAACAGAAAGGCAAACGATTCATTGCTACGTACGGGCAAACAGAGTGTACCGCACGAATGGCCTACTTGCCTGCTGAATTGGCCACGACGAAAACATGTAGCATTGGCATAGCCGAACCTGGCGGCAAGCTTTCTATCATTGATAAGGACGGAAATGAAACCTTTGAGGGAGAGGCAGAAGGAGAGATGGTTTATCGAGGTGAGAATGTCACCTTGGGTTATGCCACTTGTGCCGAAGACCTTTCGAAAGGAGATGAGAACTACGGCGTGATGCACACGGGCGACCTTGCGCGCCGTGATGCCGATGGCTGTTATTTCATCATTGGTCGAATGAAGCGCTTCCTGAAAATCTTCGGTCTGCGTATCGGTCTTGATGAGGTGGAGAACTTGATTAAGTCAGAATTCGATACGGATTGCTATTGCAGCGGAACAGACGAGATACTCAACATCAGTATTACCCATCCGGCTATTGCGGACAAGGTGGTCGCTTTTGTTGAGGAGAAGACTCACCTCTTCCACAAAAACATTGCAGTGAAGGTCGTGCGGTCTATTCAAAGAAACGAAGCTGGAAAAGTGATAGAACAATAAGAAATAAAACAATAAGAATATGAATAATATAGAGAAAATCAACAAGATTTTTTGCGAGGTGTTTGCTGTCGAAGAATCAGCATTAAGTGATGCGTTTAATAAAGATACTGTTGAGGGATGGGATTCCGTCCATCAATTGAGCTTGACGACAGCGGTGGAGGATGAATTCGACATCATGCTTGATGCCGAGGACATCCTTGAATTCACTTCATACGAAAATGTGAAGGCTATTTTGGCCAAATATGATATTGAACTCTAATGGCATATTGGAGCATACATAATGTCGCTTTGCGCGGTGTGACGGGAACTGTTCCCAATAATCCGGTTAAGACCGCGGATTTTCCGTTTTTTACTCGCGAAGAAGCCGACACATTCGATGCCACTGTGGGCATCAAGAATAGATATATAGCCTCTGATGAGATATGCGCCTCGGATTTATGTCTTGATGCTGCCGAGCGTTTGATGGCAGGTCTGGGCTGGGCGAAAGAGACTATTGATGTACTGCTGTTTGTCTCGGTTACGGGTGATTACAAAACGCCTCCAACCTCAGCGATATTACAGGACAGGCTTGGCCTTCCTTCCAGTACGTTTGTCCTGGATTTACCCATGGGTTGCTGTGGGTGTATGTATGGCATCACGGTTGCTGGCAACTTGCTTTCAGCTGGTACGGTAAAACGTGCGCTGGTCATGGTAGGTGATACAGCCCTGCGTATGGGATCGCCAAAAGATAAGAGCCGCGTGCCCCTGTTTGGCGATAGCGGCACAGCCATGGCTTTGGAATATGACCCTACAGCAAGTGAGATTGTGATAGAGTTTAACACGCTTGGCTCGGGTTATCAAGCTTTGATGACACCCCATGGCGGTTATCGTCATCCCGTTACAAAGGAATCCTTTGAATATGAGGATTTTGGAAAAGGAATCATTCGGGCGCCGAAAGATGCTTTGATTAATGGAATGGACGTGTTTTCATTTGCTATTTCCAAACCGCCCATCAGTGTCAAAAAGATGATGGAGGATTTGGGATTGGACAAAGACAAGGATATTGACTATTTCCTGATTCACCAAGCCAACAAGCTCATCGTGGACCGCATTGTGAAGAAACTGAAGTTGGACGAATCGAAAGTGCCTTATAATTTGCAGGAATTTGGAAATTTGGGAGGCGCTTCCATTCCGATGTTGATGGTGTCTGAGCTATCGGAAGAATTGTCCTCAAAACCGTTGACATTGTTATGCTCGTCTTTTGGCTTGGGACTGACTTGGGGAACAATGTTGATTAGAACGCAGAAAATGCAAGTGTTACCTGTTCAGTATTTGTAAGATGTTCAGTTTAGATGCTTTTATATCGGATTGTGTTACTTTTCGGGCAACTAGTTTGTTTGAACAAGATATAGTGAATAATGCCGATTCTCTTTTAAAGGAAATTGAAGGTAAGTCGGTTTGTGTTATTGGTGGGGCAGGTAGTATTGGTTCGTCGTTCATCAAAGCAGTGCTGCGGTTTCATCCTGGAAAGTTGGTGGTCATCGACCTCAATGAAAATGGCTTGGTTGAGCTTACGCGTGATCTTCGTTCCACCTTCGGACTCGTTGTTCCGAAGGAATATCGGACTTATACCCTCAATTTTGCAGACCCTATTTTTGCTCGCATTTTCCGTGAGGAAAAAGGTTTTGATATCGTGGCTAACTTTTCAGCACACAAGCATGTGCGCAGCGAGAAAGACAAATACTCTGTTCAAGCACTCATAGAGAACAATGACATCAAGGCAAAGAAACTGATGGACTTGCTTTGTGAGTTTCCACCGAAGCATTTCTTCTGCGTGAGTACGGATAAAGCAGCCAACCCAGTGAATATCATGGGTGCCAGCAAACGCATCATGGAGGACTTGGTGATGGCCTATAACGACAAGTTCAAGGTTACCACGGCCCGTTTTGCCAATGTGGCCTTCAGCAATGGTTCTTTACCTGATGGTTGGCTGCATCGCTTGCAGAAGAAACAGCCTTTGGCAGCACCCAACGACGTGAAGCGGTACTTCGTTTCGCCAGAAGAGAGCGGCCAAATCTGCATGTTGGCCTGCATCCTCGGCAACGGTGGTGAAGTCTTTTTCCCGAAGTTGGGCGAAGACCAGATGCTCACTTTCAGCACCATTTGTGACGACTTTGTGAAGTTCGAGGGCTTCCGAAAGAAGGAATGCACCAACGACGAAGAAGCCAAGCATTATGCAAGTCAGATGTCATACGACAGCGACACTTATCCCGTGGTCTACTTTAAAAGTGACACTACAGGAGAGAAGGCTTACGAGGAATTCTATGTACCTGGTGAGAAGATAGACATGCAGCGCTTCCAAGCCTTGGGTGTGGTGGAGCAGACCGTTCGCCATAATATGGCTGATGTTAATGCTTTCTTTGAAAAATTGGAGGCTATATTTGCCAAGGATGACTTTACCAAGGCACAGGTAGTAGATGCCATCAAGGAGTTTATTCCGAATTTCGAGCACGAAGAAAAAGGTAAGAATTTGGATCAGAAGATGTAATCAACATTTATTGGATTATTATGGGTTATAAAATTCCATTATTTAACTTAAACTTTGACGAAAGAGAAGCCCAAGCGGCTTACGATACCATACAATCGGGCTGGATTTCCACAGGCCCTAAGAACGAACAACTGGAACAGATGTTCATTGACATGTGGAAGGTGGGTTATGCGGTGAGCATGACCAACTGCACGGCTGCTCTTCATGTATGTTGCAAGGTGTGCGGTCTTGGCCCTGGTGACGAAGTGTTAGTGCCTTCCTTGACTTTTGCAGCTTCCGTGAACTGTATCCGCTATGCGGGAGCGACACCTGTATTTTGCGATATTGTTGGTCCCGAGCATATCAACATCGACCCGAAGGAGATAGAAAAAAAGATTACATCCAAGACCAAGGCTATCGTGGTGGTTCATATGGCTGGCTTCCCGGCCAAAATGGACGAGATTATGACTATTGCTCGCAAGCACAACCTAAAAGTGATTGAAGATGCCTGCCACGGACCTTTGTCTGAATACAAAGGCAAGAAGCTCGGAACGCTTGGCGATTGTGCGGCATTCAGCTTCTTCTCCAATAAGAACATCTCCACGGGTGAAGGCGGCATGTTTGTCACCAACAACGAGGAGGTGGCCAAGAAGGCACGTCTGTTGCGCTCACATGGCATGACAACCATGAGCTACCAACGTGCCAGCGGCCATGCCACCACTTATGACATCCTTGAATTGGGCTACAATTACCGTATGGATGATATCCGTGCGGCAATTGCTATTGAACAGTTGAAGAAACTGCCAGCCGACTTGGATACCCGTATTAAAGTACGGCAGCATTATGTGGAGCAATTAGCCAATGTGAAGGATGTGGTAGTGCCGTTTGCCGAAAACAAGGAGTTTGTCAGCAATTACATCATGCCCGTCGTGTTGACTAAGGGTGATGCCGCATATCGTGATGCAGTTCGTGACAAGATTCATGCCGCAGGCATTCAGACCAGCGTGCATTATCCTGCCGTGCATCGTTTCTCTATCTATAAAAATTATCCAGCGGTGTTGCCTCAGACTGAGTATGTGACCGATCATGAAATCACGCTCCCGATGTATGCAGCATTGACGATGGAACAAATTGACTTTATCGTAAAGACTCTTGACGAAGCCCTTCATGGATAAGAAATCCATCCTCATCTTCGGTGTGGGCGAGTTGCAACGCTCCATCATCCGTCGTGCCAAGCTGAAAGGTTTGTTCACCATTGGCATTGACCCTTGCGCCGATGCCGTATGTAAGGACGAGGTGGATGCTTTTGAAATTGTTGGCGGACAAGACTTTGAGGGCACGTGTGCGGTAGTGGAAAAGTATGGCGTTGATGCCATTGTGACCGCTGCAACCGACAAGCCTTTGGTAATGATGGCAAGAGTAGCTGAGAGGTATGGCTTCTCGTTCTTTTCTGTTGAGACGGCACAATGGTCCACGGATAAATACCAGATGAAGCAGCGCTTCATGGAAGGCGGTGTGCCATGCGCTCGTGGGCGACTCATTGCGAAGGTGGAGGAGGCAGAAGATTTGTACTATCCACTCATTGTGAAGCCTCGCGACAATTCGGGAAGCCGAGGTGTGAAACTGTGCCGCTCAAAAGAAGAGTTGAAGGAATCGCTGCAGGAAGCGTTGGAATATTCCCATCTCGATACGGTTTTGGTTGAGGAATATATCGAAGGACAAGAGTACAGCATCGAAGGTTTGCATTATGAAGGCAAAAGCGAAGTGATTCAATTCACGGAAAAGACCACGACGGAATTTCCTTATAATGTGGAATTAGCGCATAAACAACCGGCTATTTTGTCCGAAAAACAAAAGGATGACATAAGAGAGTTGATTTCAAAGATAGCCCAGTGTATGCATTTCGAAAATTGTGCTTCACATACGGAATTAAAGATAAACGACAGAGGCATTTTTATCATAGAAACTAGTCCTCGTTTGGGTGGAGACTATATCACTTCCACTTTGGTGCCGCTTTCCACGGGGATCAATATGGAGGACCAATTGTTGAGCATTGCTTTAGGTGGAAAAGTTGATACGCAAATAGGGCGTGTAAATATGGCATCAGGAGTGTGTTTTTTCTGTTTGCCCCAAGGGGTGGTGAAACGGATTGACCCGAAAATCAACGAAGTGATTGCTTGGCCCGGGGTGTATGGTTTTGAATTGAAACTGAAAGAGGGTGACGAAGTTCATCTGATTAAGAGTAGTTTGAATCGGTATGGAGAAGTGATTGTAAGTGGTGAAGATAGGAAGATGGTTGATGAAAGGTTGGATGAGTATAATAAAGCATTGGAAAACATAATACAATTACAATATTGATAGATAACAATACTGTATTGAGTCATTATCATGAAAGATTTATCTGGGAAAAAGTTGTTAGTTCTTGGAGGCAAGGCCGCTACTGTAAATGTTGTTCAGTTGGCGCACCGTCTTGGTGTTGAGACATTTGTTACAGGCATAGATGAAGGCGGACAAGCGAAAGATATTGCTGACCATACTTTTCTTGTTGGGTCTGAAGAACATGACAAATTGATACAGATTATCAAAGAGAATAAGATAGACGGTGTGATGACAGGCTCTGCTGAGTTTCAGATTCAACAAATGATAAAGCTGTGTAAAAAGGCAGGTTTGCCGTGTTATGCAACCGAAGAACAGTGGAATGCTACTCAAGACAAAAGGAATTTCAAAGACTTATGTAAAAAATATGGAGTCCCAGGCGTGCCGGAATATTCTGTGGATGAAGAGCTTTCTGACAATGATTTCCCGGTGATTGTAAAGCCTGTGGATGGTTGTTCCTCGATAGGAATAAGCGTATGCAAAAATAATGACGAATTAAGAGATGCGAAAAAAAAGGCTTTGGAGGCATCTGAGGCCAAAAAGATCATCATTGAAAGGTATATTGAAAACGGTGGACTAACGCATGTTATTAAATATGTTGTAGTGGAC